>ERZ1032022.427-NODE-427-length-10243-cov-33.159011_pt1 | contig 10243 bp, 5 predicted proteins | sample MGYA00516699_ERZ1032022 | MGnify/ENA primary metagenome ERZ1032022 (study PRJEB33719, sample SAMN04261294) | wastewater metagenome | biome: rural village; feature: human; material: feces | host: Homo sapiens | place: El Salvador | collected 2013-01-07 ... | reverse complement strand
CTCCAGCTTCTGTTGTTCTGATAGAGCTTCTTCTTGCCTGCCGGTACGTGAAGCAGTCCGGCATTCGCCGGACGGCCTTGCTGCGCTTATTGGAAAGGATCGATCGGGAGATGGCAATTGTTATTTCGCCAGACCCAGCTTTTTCAGCTGGTTCCATGCGCGGATGACCTGTAATTTGGTCACACGCTTGCCGGGCGTAAAGACGCCCTCGCCCTTATCGGGCAGCAGACCGGCCTCCACAGCCCAGCGGGCTGCCTTGGCGGTATCCGGCTCCGCTACATCGCTGTAAACTGCGGGTGCAGCGGGTTCGGGCTTGCCTGCGGTGCTCCACAGCAGCACTGCAAGCTGTTCCCGGGTGCTCGGGATGGCCGTGCCCTTGGGCAGCAGCTCTGCAAGGATGCTGCCGGTAACGGCCTCGTAGGCCAGCACGGTACCGCCTGCAAACCACGCCGTTGTACCGGCCAGAATGGCTACCGTTTGCAGCGTGCTGTACTCGGTGCTGTCCTCCTGCGGCGGCTGCTCCACCGCGGTGGTCTCGGCGGTGATATTCAGGCTCTGTGCGGGCATCTTAAAGGTCAGGGTGCGCTGCTTAAAGGCGTCCTCTGTCAGCGGTTCGCCTGCTTTATCCATCAGGGTCAGTTCCTTGCCGTCAGAACTGCTCACCACCCACTGGGCAAAGCGCTCGGTGACGGTATCCGGGTAAGCGGTCAGGCTGACCAGCTGCCCTGCTTTCAGGGCGCTGGCGTCTGCATCCTCGGGCAGGGTGATGTCTGCACCGGCAACGGTAAGCTGATAGATCTTTTCCGGTTCAGGTTCCGGCTTCGGGTCAGGCTCCGGCTTCGGGTCGGGTTCCGGTTCGGGTTTCGGGTCGGGTTCCGGTTCAGGCTCCGGCTTCGGGTCGGGTTTCGGGTCAGGCTCCGGCTTCGGGTCAGGCTCCGGCTTCGGGTCAGGCTTGGTGATGCGGAACGAGCCGCTTGCCACAAGACCGCCCTCGTACAGTGCGCCGCCTGCGGCGTTGACAGTATAGAAGTATACGCCCGGCTCAACGGGAGCGCCGTCAAGCACCGCGCCGTCCGAATTGTAGGGGTCATTCCGGTAGGTCACGGTGATCTCGCCGTAATCCTTGTCGCTGTTGTTCGTCACGGTCACTTCCTTGGCGGTGCCGTCATAGGTCAGGTCCGTGGGCTCCGTCACGGTAAAGTCCGAGATGTACAGCGGAGCGCGGCGGATATCCAGCACCCATTTCTCGCTCCGCAGCTCCGAGTCCACATAATGGTTTGCATCGGCAGTTACCCGGATGCTCAGGCGGTAGTGCCCGGGCTTTGTGGGCGTACCGGTGCCGGTGCCGATCTTGTTGCCGTTGTCGTCCAGCGCATAATAGTTGCCCATAACGGCAGCAGTGTAGGGCGCAGGCTCACCAGCGGCTTCCGCATAGGAAACGATCTTGTACCCGGTGATCGTATCGCCGTAGAACAGAACGAGCGGGGAATCGGGGCTCTGCTCATTCATATAAGCTGTATAGCTCTGTCCATCGCTGACGGTAGTGTAGCTGACCAGAATGTTGAAATCCGTTGCCTTCAACTCGGCCTTCTGGATGGTAAACTTGTTATCCTTCGGGGTCACATCGCCGCCCGCGCAGCTGTCGGTAGCTGCTGCCACGGCGGTGAAGGTGTAATCACCTGCGTTTACAGGCTGCTTGCCGCTCAGCAGCGCGCCGTCCGCATCGTAAACTGCGGTAAACTTCTCTGTACCGGAGATATAGGTCACGGTAACATTGCCATAGCCCTTTCCGGCAGATGCACGCACTGTCACACCATATTCCTCGCCGTCATATACGGCGTTTGCAGGCACGGTAAAGACAAAGTCTGCGGGGTCAGGTTCCGGTTTGGGGTCAGGCTTGACGTCATTTGTGATGGTGAATGTACCATCTGCCACAGAGCCGCTCTTGTACCGTGCGCTGCCTTCGGTGACGACGGAATAGTAATATTTACCCGGCTCAACAGGCGCACCATGGATCACTTTGCCGCCGCTCATCTCATAGATCACGGTGATCTTACCGTAGTCCTTGGTGCTGTTGTTTGTCACAGTCACTTCCTTGGGGTTGCCGTCATAGGTCAGGTCAGTGGGCTCTGTCACGGTAAAGTCTTTGGGGTTCAGCGTGCCCTTCAAGATGGTAAACATGTTATCCTTCGGGGTCACATCACCGCCCGCACAGGTGGCAGTAGCTGCTACCACAGCGGTAAAGGTGTAAGTGCCCGGCTCAATGGGAGCACCGTTCAGCACCTTGCCGTCCTGCTTGTAGGTCACGGTAACAGCGCCGTATTCCTTGGTGGCGTTGTCCTTCACGTCCACATCCACCCTCTTGGGGTTGCCGTCATAGGTCAGGTCGTTGGGCAGGGCAAAGGCAAAGTCTGCGGGGTCTGCATCCGGCAGCGCTGCCACACCCTCATCGGTGGCGCTCAGGTTGAGGATATGGGTCTGCGGGATGTTATACTTGCGCAGGTCGATGGTGCTGTTGTAGCGTTCTCCATCGGCTACAGAGCCGTTATAGGCTACGCCGTTCACGCTCTTGATGGGCGCGTGGGTCGTGACCGAAATGGTGTTCCAGTCGGTGTCAACGTAGAGGGTGGAGGCATCTGCGTCCCAAACACCCTCCAGCAGCCCGTTGACGCCGTTGATGTATCTTCTATAGTATTCGGCGTCCTCCGGTGCGGTGTAGTTCAGGGTGTAGTAATCTGCAGCACCGTTCAGGTCCTTGGTATCCTTTGCCACCAGTGCGTGGATGGTGGGATTATTTTTAATGATGCCACCCTCATTATAAACCGTGGTATACTCGCCGCCGTCAATGGTACTCTTGCTACGTATGTTTTTCACCGGCAGCTTCAGGGTGCTCTTGCTGTTTTTGATCGTGTCGCCGTTTTGGATCACGGCAGTGCCGGTGTAACCGGCGCTGTTATAGCAGCCATCCAGCACTGACGGGTGGCTAGTCATGTTGACTACCGAACGTCCGGTAACATCCAGCGCAGAATTGCGGATGGTAGCGGGCTGCGCCGTTTCGCGCCAGCCGTTGCCGATGTAGTCAAAGCACAGCACCGAATTCTCCACAAGGCCGTCATTGTAAAGGCTCTGCGCGCTGTTCAGCGTGGCGTTGCGGATCGTGCCGCCCTCTTTGTTGTACACATACCGGGTGGAGTTCAGTGTGCCGCTGAAGGTTCCGTAGTTTTCAACTGCAAATTTTACCGTACCGGCATTGTTTTTCACCTTGTCAAAGTCCAGCGTGGTGCCAGCCTCGATGATCAGGGTGGGGACAGTTTTTGAATACACCTCTGCGTGCTGGTGGTTCGGTTCAAAGGACCAGCCGTTGCCCTTGGCTCCGTAGACGCCGCCGTCCGTGCCCTTGGGGAAGCCGTTTGCTTCAATGACCAGTTCCCCTGCGAAAGCGCTGTTGAGCCGGACTGCTTCAGTACCCGCAGTAAAGCCGACCGCGCCGCTCTCGGCCTTATAATTCAGCTTGTCGTCACCGCAGACGATGCTATCCAGCTTGCAGGTGGGCTTCAGAGTGACGCTGGTATTGGGCGCGACATAGACGGTACTATAAGTATCTGCCGACCACGCGGTCACCGTGCCGTCCGCTGCCACCGCGACAGGGAGATACACCGGAACATCGGTTGCATCAATGGCTACAAGCCCTGTGCTTTTTGCCGTGAAATAGCCGCCCTTGACGGTTGCGCCCTCGGGCAGCGGGTCATTTTCAGCGGTGAACAGACCGCCGTTGACGGTACATTTATCTCCTGCAACATACAGCTTTTCGTTGAACAGACCGCCGTTGATGATGATTTCCGTTGTCCTTTCAAGATCCGTGAGCGAGGTTTCAAAGCTGCCGCCGTTGATGACGATTTTTTCACAATTGTTGATATCCACGGAGCAGGTGTACTTACCCTTAAAGGTGCCGCCATTGATGGTAAGGGTACCCGCTGCTTTAACGGTCACGCCGCTGGTATGACTACCCTCTTCAAAGGTGCCACCTTCAATGGTGACCTCGCCGCCCGCAGCATTAACAATGGCATTTCCTTTAAAGGTGCCGCCGCTGATGACAGCCCCGGCTTCACAGATCACCTTGCCGTAGAAGGTGCCGCCGGAGATAGTGCCTGCGTTGGTCACGGTGTAGCCGTTATGGTATTCCGAGCCGATCCGCGCCTCCTGCAGGGTGGCACCGGGCTCGATCTTCACATTCAATTTGCTGTAATTATTGTAGATGCTATAGCTATGATGGGAGATCCGGAAGGTGCCGGTGTTCAGGGTGAGCGTCTTGCTGGTCTCATCGTAGGACCAGCTGTCCCTGCTGCCGCCGGAGGGCTTGCTGGACCAGTCATCTGTATAGATATTGATGACATCGTCGTTTTCCTCTGCCAGTGCCGCAGCGCTGGCGGTGTCGGGCGGGGCGCTCTGGGCAAGGGCGGGCAGCGGCATTGCGGTCAACGCCATGCTCAGCGCCAGAACCATGCTGATGAGCCGTTTTTGCATAAGATCCTCTCCTTTTCAAGCGCCCTCCAAGCCGGGCGCTTTTGTTGTACTCAGTGTACCACTTTTTGCCCGCCTTGGACGATTTCAGACACGAATCGCCCCGCAAATGCGCTGAAACGCCCCGAAAGCGCAAAAACTGCGGGGCACACCCGCAAAAAACAGAAAACCGCCCGCCAACGTAAAAGGGGCTGCCGCACAGCGCTGTGCAGCAGCCCCCTGTATGGGTTCATTGCGTTTTACTTGCCCGCCAGCAGCACCGCCAGCACGGCCTTCTGGACGTGCAGACGGTTCTCTGCCTCGTCAAAGATCTCGTCCGCGTGCTGCTCGAACAGGGCGGTGGAGATTTCCTCGCCCCGGTGGGCGGGCAGACAGTGCAGCACCAGCGCGTCCGGCTTGGCGTTTTCCAGCAGACGGCCGGTGAGCTGGAAGCCCACAAAATCCCGCAGACGCTGCTCGCTTTCGGCAGTGCCGGGGGCGGTGGTGTTCCACGCGGCGGTGGCCACGATGTCTGCGTCCCGCAGACCTTCGGCGGGGTCGGTGGTCAGGTGGAAGGCATTGCCGTATTTGCGGGCAAACATCAGCACATCCGCCGCCGGGCGGTAGCCTGGGGGACAGACGCAGGATACCTGCATCCCCGCCAAAAGGCCGCCCACGATCAGGCTGTTGGCCATGTTGCTGCCGTCGCCCACAAAGCAGAGTTTCAGCCCTGCCAGCGTGCCCCGACGCTCCCGGATGGTCATCAGGTCAGCCAGCACCTGGCAGGGATGGGCGTAGTCGGTCAGGCCGTTGATCACCGGAATGCCGGAAAGTTCGGCCAGTTCTTCCAAGTCCCGCTGGCGGTAGGTGCGCCAGACGGCGCAGTCGTAGTAGCGCCCCAGCACCCGGGCGGTGTCCCGCAGCGGCTCGCCGCGCCCGGCCTGTAATTCGGCGGTGTTCATGTAGTTGCCAAGACCACCCATCTGGTACACGCCCACCTCAAAGCTGGTGCGGGTGCGGGTGGACGCCTTAGAGAACAGCAGCGCCACGCTTTTGCCCGCCAGCAGCGGCTCGGTGCGGCCCGCCTTGCAGTCCGCCTTCAGCTGGTCTGCCACATCCAGAATGTGGGTCAGTTCGGCGGGGGAAAGGTCGCTCATTTTCAGCAGATTTTTCATGCCTGCTCCTTCGGAGCCGTCGGCTCCATCGTGCCCAGCACCTCGGCCAGCACCTCCAGCGCCATGTCTACCTCGTGCTCCGAGACGGTCAGCGGCGGCAGCAGACGCAGCCGGGTCTTGGCGGTAAGCACCAGCAGGCCTTTTTCGCGGCAGGCGGCCAGCACATCCGCAGCCTGCACATCAAAGAACTCGATCCCCACCATCAGGCCGATGCCGGAAATGTTCTTGACGTGGGGCAGCTTTGCCAGGCCGGTGCGCAACTGTACGGCGCGCTCGCTGACCTGTGCAAGGAAGCTCTGGTCCAGACGGTCTACCACCACGTTGGCACCGGCGCATACCACCGGGTTGCCGCCAAAGGTAGAGCCATGGGTGCCGGGGCCCATGCCCTCGGCCACCTTTTCATTCATCAGCACCGCGCCGATGGGCAGGCCGCCGCCCAGCCCCTTGGCAAGGGTGACGATATCCGGCTTAAGGTTATAGTGCTCGCAGCACAGGAAGGTGCCGGTGCGGCCTACGCCGGTCTGCACCTCGTCCACGATGAGCACAAGGTCTTTTTCATCGCACAAAGCGCGCACGGCCTGTACATAGTCCGGGTCCAGCGCCATCACGCCGCCCTCGCCCTGAATGAGTTCCATCATCACGGCGCAGGTGTGGCGGTCTACCAGTTCTTGCAGCGCCTCGATATCCCCCGCCGGGACGTACTGGAAGCCCTCGTTGAAGGGGCCGAAGTAGTTGTGGAACACCCCCTGCCCGGTGGCGGTCAGAGTGGCAAGGGTGCGGCCATGGAAGCTGTTGACCAGCGTGATAACGTTGTAGCGGTCCTTGCCGTAATGGTCTACGCTATACTTGCGGGCGGCCTTGATGGCGCCCTCGTTGGCCTCGGCACCGGAGTTGCCGAAGAATACCTTACTCATACCGGTGCGCTTGCACAGCTTTTTGGCCAGCTTGCCGCAGGGTGCAGTGTAGTAGAGGTTGGAGGTGTGCTGCAGCTTGTGTGCCTGCTGGGACACGGCCTCTGCCCATGCAAGGTCGCAGTAGCCAAGGCTGTTCACCCCGATACCGCTGGTGAAGTCCAGATACTTCTGTCCCTCAGGGCCCTCGGCGTACAACCCGTGGCCTTTTTCCAGCACGATGGGGTTGCGGTTATAGGTGTGCAGGACGTACTCGTTGTCCCGCTTGATAACTTTTTCAGAATCCATAGGTGTACCTCCTGTAACATGGAGTTCTTGCGCAATGCTGTGCGGACTCCTCTGAAGCCTTCACCCCTTGGGGGGAAGGTGGCGCGTAGCGCCGGATGAGGGGTAATTTGCCGTAAGCTGCTGCTTGCCTGCGCCCTCATCCGTCTGTTCACTGCGTTCACATCCACCTTCCCCCGTCCGGGGGAAGGCTTTTGCAACGGCAAGCTTTCCGGCAAAGGAAAAAGCGGAGCGGTTTCATCGCCTTTATTATAGCTTTCCGCCGGCGATTGCGCAATCTTTTTATTCGCGGTGGCTGCGGCGGTAGAAGCGGGTACCGGAGCCGCGGTCGGAGAACAGTTCCAGCAGGATGGAGTGCGGCACGCGGCCATCAATGATGACCGCCTCGTGCACGCCCTGATAGATGGCGTCCGCCATGCCGCCGATCTTGGGGATCATGCCGCCCGCAATGATACCGGCGGACTTGTAGCCCTCGATCTCGGTCACCTCCACCTCGGGGATGAGGGTAGTCTCGTCCTCCTTATCCCGCAGCAGACCCGCGATATCGGTCATAGACACCAGCTTTTCGGCCTTGAGGGCAATGGCGATCTGGGCAGCGGCGGTGTCCGCGTTGACGTTGTACGCCTGCCCAAGGTCGTCCATGCCCACGGTGGCGATGACCGGGATAAAGCCGCCGTCCAGCAGGCTTTCGATCAGGGTCGCGTCCACATGGACGATCTCGCCCACATGACCCAGCTGGGGGTCCAGCTCGGTGCAGCGGAGCATCTGTCCGTCCATGCCGCACAGACCCACGCCGCGCCCGCGCAGCTTTGCCACAAGATCCTTGTTCACCTTACCGGCCAGCACCTGCTGCACGATCTCCATGGTGGCATCGTCTGTCACCCGCAGACCGTTTGCAAAGTGGCTCTCCACGCCCACCTTCTTGAGCATCTCGTTGATGGCGGGGCCGCCGCCGTGCACCAGCACCACCCGCACGCCAAGCAGCGTCAGGGTGACAAGGTCGTTCATCACGGCGTTTTTCAGCGTCTCGTTGATCATGGCGTTGCCGCCGTATTTGATGACCATGGTCCTGCCATGGTATTTCTGGATATAAGGAGTGGCCTCCGAAAAAAGCCGCGCCATTTCTTCGTTTTTCATATACTCTCCTTGCCGCCAGCACACTTGCTCCGGCATTCGCTTTCCACCAGACAAACTCCTTCCGTCATCGCTGCGCGATGCCACCTCCCTCAAGGAGGGAGGCTTTCAGGCCCCCTCTGTGAGGGGGCTGTCGCCGCAGGCGACTGGGGGAGTTCCATTAAGTTCTGTAATCGCCGTTGATCTTCACATAGTCGTAGGTCAGATCGCAGCCCCACGCCTTGGCGCTTGCCTCGCCGGTGCCCATATCCACCTTGACCAGAACATCGTGCTCTGCCAGCACCTTGGCGGCTTCGTCCTCGCTGTACGGATGGTAAGCGGCGTTCTCGCACACATACACCTCGCCCGCCTTGCTGGAAAGCCAGACGCAGACCTTATCAATGGAGAAATCGCCGGGGGTATAGCCGATGGCGCACAGGATGCGTCCCCAGTTGGCGTCGCGGCCAAAGACCGCCGCCTTGAACAGGTTGGAGCAGACCACGCTGCGGCTGACGGCGCGGGCGGTCTTCAGGTCGGGTGCATGGGTCACCTCGCAGGTGATCAGGTGGGTAGCGCCCTCGCCGTCTCCGGCGTGCTCGGCGCACATATGCTCTGCAATGGCGGTCAGCGCTGCCACAAAGGCGGCGTAGTCCGCGTTCTCCTCGCAGATCTCCGGGTTGCCCGCAAGGCCGGACGCCATGATGATCAGGGTATCGTTGGTGGAGGTGTCCAGATCCACGCTCATCTGGTTATAGGTGCCGGGCACAACGGTCTTGAGCGCCTTTTCCAGCAGCGCGGGCGAGACGGCGGCATCCGTGGTGTAGAACGCCAGCATGGTGGCCATGTTGGGGGCGATCATGCCGCTGCCCTTGCCGATGGCACCCACGGTGCACACCTTGCCGCCCAGCTCGAACTGGATGGCGTACTCCTTTTTATGGGTGTCGGTGGTCATGATGGCGGTGGCAGCGTCCGTGCTGCCCTGCGCGGTGGCGGCCAGCTTTTCCGCCGCCGCCGGGATGCCCCGGGCAAAGGGGTCGATGACCATGGGCTGACCGATGACGCCGGTGGAGGCGGGCAGAACGTCCTTTTCGTCCATGTTCAGCGCCTTGCCCACCAGCGCACAGCACTCCTCGGCCAGCGCCACGCCGTTGGCGGCGCAGGTGTTGGCGTTGCCGCTGTTTACCACAATGGCCTGTGCATAGCCATCGGCCAGATGGGCGCGGTCCACCTTGATGGGCGCACCGCAGACCTTGTTGGTGGTGTACACGCCCGCAGCGGCGCAGCGCACCTCGGCCTTGATCAGTGCCAGATCGTATTTTTCGCTGTGATTTGCCCGGATGCCGCAATGGACACCGGCGGCGGCAAAGCCCTTGGGCGCGCAGATGCCGCCCGCAACTTCCTTATACTGCATAACGATTTTCCTTTCCCACAAAGAAAAACAAGTTTATTCCAACCCTTTGGTCTCTTCCAGACCCAGCATCAGGTTCATGCACTGGACGGCGGCGCCGGAGGAGCCCTTGCCCAGATTATCAAACAGCGAGACCAGCATCATCTGATCCCCGGCGGCGTTCACGGTCAGGTACAGTTCCATGCGGTCGGTGCCCGCCATGGCGTTGGAGTACAGGCCGTTTTCCGGCAGCGGCTCGTTCAGGCCGTGCACCTTGACGGTGGCGGCGTCCTTGTAGTAATCCGCAAGGGCGGCAGCCACGGCCTCGGCGGTAGTGCCCGCAAGGCCAAGATCCAGCGGCACCAGCACCTGCATCCCGCAGTAGTAGTCGCACACCACCGGCACGAACATCGGCGTGTGCGCAAGGCCGCTGATCTTCTGCATCTCCGGCAGGTGCTTGTGGCCAAGGCTCAGGCCGTAGCTTTTGGGCGCATCCAGCTTGCTGTGCGCCGGGCGGTCGGGGCTTTCGTAGTCCGCGATCATCTTTTTACCGCCGCCGGAGTAGCCGGAGATGCCGGTGCAGCTGAAGGGGTATTCCTTTGCCACCAGCCCCAGCTCCACCAGCGGGCGGGCAATACTGATAAAGCCGCTGGCATAGCAGCCGGGCACTGCCACGCGGTAAGAGTTTTGAATTTTTGCCTTCTGCCCCTTCAACTCCGGGAAACCGTAGTCCCATGCGGCGTCGGTGCGGAAGGCGGTGGAGGTGTCCAGCACCTTCACATCCGGGCGCAGAAGGGGCATGACTTCTTTAGAAGCCGCATCCGGCAGGCAGAGGAAGGCAAGGTCGGCAGAATTGATGACCTTTGCCCGCT
>ERZ1032022.423-NODE-423-length-10295-cov-4.356055_pt1 | contig 10295 bp, 9 predicted proteins | sample MGYA00516699_ERZ1032022 | MGnify/ENA primary metagenome ERZ1032022 (study PRJEB33719, sample SAMN04261294) | wastewater metagenome | biome: rural village; feature: human; material: feces | host: Homo sapiens | place: El Salvador | collected 2013-01-07 ... | reverse complement strand
AAGGAGCCTCGTGTATGGACTTATTACAGCAGGCCCGGGCAGAGATCGATGCTGTTGATGCGGAGATGGCCGCGCTGTTTGAGCGGCGGATGCGCGCAGTGGCCGATGTGGCGCGCTATAAGGCCGAGACCGGCAAGCCGGTGTTTGACGCCGCGCGTGAGGCGGCTGTGCTGGATAAAAATGCGGCCCGCATCACCGATGAGACGCTGCGCCCCTACTATCGCGCTTTTTTGAGTGATGCTATGGCCGTTTCCCGTGCGTATCAGCGCGCGCGCCTTGGCCGCGACACCGCCGCCTATCAGGGGGTGCCCGGCGCATGGAGCCAGATTGCATTGCAGCGCCTGTTCCCCTTTGCGCGGCAGACGGCCTGCACCACCTGGGGCGAGGTCTTTGATGCTGTGCAGAGCGGAGATGCGCAATTCGGCGTACTTCCGTTTGAAAACTCCAATGCGGGCGATGTTTCCACTGTGCTGGATCTGCTGTACACCCACCCGGACATCATCATCTCCCGCATGTGTGATTTGCCCATCCGGCAGGATCTGCTGGCGGTGCCGGGTGCAACGCTGCAGACCATCCGCACGGTCGTCAGCCATCCGCAGGCGCTGGCCCAGAGCAGCGTTTTCGTGCAGCAGCACGGCTTTAAAACCGGCACATGGGGCAACACGGCCGATGCCGCCCGCCATGTGGCGGAGCTGAAGGACCCGACCGTAGCGGCCATCGCCAGCGCAGAGACCGCCGGTTTGTACGGCCTGCAGATCCTCTGCGCAGGCATCAACGCCGACGGCGACAACACGACACGGTTCATCGTGATCGAGCGCAGCCCGGAGCCGCCGGTCATGACCGGGCAGGGCCAGCGGCTGGCGCTGCTGTTTACGGCGCGTCACAAGCCCGGCCAGCTGGCCGCTGCGCTGGACCGGATCGGCGCAGGGGGCTTTAATATGGAGTGCATCAAGAGCCGTCCCCTGCCCCATGTTCCGTTTGAATATTATTTCTATGTACAGCTTGTCTGCCCGGCAGACAGCAGCGGCGCAGCATGTCAGAAACTGCTGGACACGCTGACCTCTGTTTGCAGCACCCTGCGGCTGCTGGGTGCCTTCACCCTTGACGGTACGGAGAAATAAGCCATGAAAAAGGATGTGCGAAGCATGAAACTGACGATGCAGCTTAAAAGCCGCAGCTATGATATTATTTTGAAGGCCGGATGCCTGGCCAACCTCCACCAGTTCACGAATGTGCAGCACCGCAAGGTCTTTGTGCTGACGGATTCCGGCGTGCCCGCCGCGTATGCGCAGACAGTTGCGGCCCAATGCCCGGAGGCCACGGTCTATACCATCCCGCAGGGCGAGGGCAGCAAATGCCTCAAGGTCTATGGGCAGGTGCTGCAGGCCATGCTGGCGTTCGGCATGGACCGCAAGGATCTGCTGGTCGCCGTGGGTGGCGGCGTTGTGGGGGATCTGGGCGGCTTCTGCGCCGCAAGCTATATGCGCGGCATCGACTTTGTGAACTGCCCCACGACCGTGCTGGCGCAGGTGGATTCCTCCATCGGCGGCAAGACGGCGATTGATCTGGGCGAGACGAAGAACATCGTCGGCGCGTTCTGGCAGCCGAAGGTCGTGCTGGTGGATTTTGATACGCTGAAAACGCTGCCCCGCCGTCAGGTGGTCAACGGTTTGGCGGAGGCCCTGAAAACCGGCCTGATCGGGGACCCGCAGCTCTTTGCGCTGTTTGAGTGTGAGCATCCCGAGGAAAACATCGAGCAGATCGTCTACCGCAGCCTGAAATTCAAGAAAAAGATCGTGGAGCAGGACGAGCGCGAGGGCAGCGTGCGCACCTGCCTGAACTTCGGCCACACCATCGGCCACGGCATCGAGGCAGTGCGCGGTGTGCGCGGCCGCCGCACGACCGGCCTGTACCACGGCGAGTGCGTGGCGCTGGGCATGCTGCCGATGATCGAGGACAATGCGCTGCTCAAGCGCACCCGCGCCATCTACCGCACGCTGGGCCTGCCCACCCGTGCCGGTGCCAACCGGGAAAAGGTGCTGGCCTACATGCAGCACGACAAAAAGGCCAGCGGTGATCATATCACGGTCATCAAGTGCCCCGGCCTTGGCTGCTGGCGCGCCGATAAACTGCCGATGACCGAATTACCGGCACTTTTAGGCATGGAATGAATTTCTGTAGGGGCGGATGCCCGCATCGACCCCTACCACAACGATAACGTAGGGGCGGGGTTCTACTCCGCCCGTGGAACTTTGCCCTGCCGCAGGCGGGCACGGGCGGAGCAGAGCCCCGCCCCTACTGAGATATTTAAGTGAACGACTATGAAAAACACCTTTGGAAATACCGTCAGCATGACGATTTTTGGCGAGAGCCATGGCCCGGCGGTCGGTGCGGTGCTGGATGGGCTGGCAGCGGGGCTGCCGGTGGATGAGGCTGCCATCACGGCCGCCATGGACCGCCGCCGTGCCCGGGGCGATGGGCTTTCCACCGCCCGGACCGAGGCGGACGCCGTGGAGTTTCTCTCCGGCGTGTACAACGGTCACACGACCGGCACCGCAGTTACCCTGATGATCCGCAATCTGAACACCCGCAGTGGCGACTATGCCAAAACGGCCGACCTGCTGCGCCCTGGCCACGCCGACTACACGGCCTACGCCAAGTATGAAGGCTTTCAGGATGCACGCGGCGGCGGCCATTTCTCCGGCCGCATCACGGCGGCCAGCGTGGCAGCAGGCACGATCTGCGAGACCGTGCTGAACAGTCTGGGCGTAAAGGTCTACACCCACATTGCCGAGTGCGCGGGCGTCAAGGACGCCCCGCTTTCGAGTGCGGCGGGCCTTGTGATGCCCGCGCCGCAGCCCGGGCATTTTGCCCTGCTGGACCCGGCAAAGGAGGAGCCGATGCAGACTGCCATCCGCGCGGCGGGCAGCGAGGGCGACAGCGTGGGCGGCATTCTTGAGACGGTTGTGACCGGGCTGCCCGCCGGTATCGGCGAGCCGTGGTTTGACAGTGTCGAGAGCGAGCTGGCCCACCTGATGTTTGCTATCCCTGCCTGCAAGGGCATTGAGTTCGGCGCGGGGTTCGGCTTTGCCGCCCTGCGCGGCAGTGAGGCCAACGACCCGTTCACGATGCGCGGCGGCGAGATCGCCACCGCTACCAACAAAAACGGCGGTGTGAACGGCGGTATCACCAACGGCATGCCCCTTGTGTTCCGCACCGTGCTCAAACCCACGCCGAGCATCTATAAAGAACAACATACCGTTGATTATATCAGCAGACAGGATGCGGAGCTGCAGATCAGGGGCCGCCATGACCCCTGCATCGTGCCCCGCGCCGCTGTGGTGCAGAACACCCTGACGGCCTTCGGCCTGCTGGATCTGCTGACCGTGCGCTACGGCACCCTTGCCCAGAAGCACGGTCTTCCCCAAGCGTAAAACAGGAGGTGAAAAACCATGCGGCAACCACTGTACGGACTCATCGGCGGCAAGCTGGGCCACAGCTACTCCAAGATCATTCATGAGCAGATCGCGGATTACACCTACGACCTGCTCCCCCTGCCCACCGAGGCAGAAGCCCGCGTGTTTATGGAAAAACGCGCGTTTACGGCGATCAATGTGACGATCCCCTATAAGCAGTTCGTCATCCCCTACTGCGATGTGGTGGACCCTAAGGCAAAGGCCATCGGTGCGGTGAACACCATCGTGAACCGGGACGGAAGGCTGTACGGCTACAACACCGACTATGCGGGCTTTTCCTATCTGGCCAAGGCCCACGGTGTGGATTTTGCGGACAAAACGGTGCTGATCCTCGGCACCGGCGGCACCCATTCCACCGTCGCGGCGGTCTGCCGGGACGGCGGTGCGCGGGAGATCCTGACGGCCAGCCGCACCGGGCGGGACGGCGCACTGCTCTACAGCGAGGCGATGCACCGCCGCGATGTGCAGATTATCGTCAACACAACGCCCTGCGGCATGTATCCCAATGTGGGCCAGTGCCTCATCGACCCCAAGGCGTTCCCCCGGCTGGAGGCCGTGCTGGATGTGGTGTACAACCCCTTCCGCACCGAGCTTTTGCTGCGGGCCGAGGACTGCGGCGTGACCGCTGCGGGCGGCTTTGAGATGCTGGTGGCGCAGGCTGTGTTTGCCGCCGAGCATTTTACCGGCAGCACGCTGGACACCGACACCCTGATCCCGACCATCAGCCGCCGCCTGCGCCACCAGCTGGCGAATGTCTCCCTCATCGGGATGCCGGGCTGCGGAAAATCGACTGTGGGCGCGGCGCTGGCCAAGCGGCTGGATAAGCGGTTTGTCGATCTGGATGCCGAGATCGAGCGCCGGACCGGGCATAATATCCCCGACATCTTTGCCGAGGAGGGCGAGGAGGCGTTCCGCCGCTATGAGGCTGAGGTGCTGGCCGAGGTTGCCAAGGGCAACAGTCAGGTCATTGCCTGCGGTGGCGGGGTCATCAAGAACCCGGCCAACAGCCGTGCCCTGCGCCAGAACGGCCCCGTGCTGTGGGTGCGCCGCCCGCTGAGCCGTCTGGCGACCCGCGGGCGTCCCCTCTCCAAGGGCGGGGAGGCCCTCAGGCAGATGGAGGCAGAGCGCACGCCGCTCTACACCGCCGCCGCCACGGCAGAGCTTGAAAACAACGCCACTCTGACCGAAGCCGTGGACAAAGCAGTAGAATTGTTTGAAGCGGATGAGACGCTGTAAAAGCCTTCCCCCGAGGGGGAAGGTGGCGCGAAGCGCCGGATGAGGGCAAAGTTTATGTGGTCTGCCGTGAAAAAGCAGTATTTGTAAGGCTTGCCCTCATCAGTCCGCTGCGGCGGACAGCTTCCCCCGAGGGGGAAGCCAAAGGTTTGTTTTATAGAGAAAAGGTATATAAGAAAGAGGTTCACCCATGATTATTTCTACCAAGCGGGGCACGCCGCAGGTCGAGCTGGACCGCATCGTTGATAATTTTGAGAAGCAGGGCCTGTCGGTCACCCTGATCCGCGGTACCGACTACAATGTCTTTGGCCTTGTCGGTGATACGACTAAAATCGCCGAGAAGGATGTGCTGGCCAACCCCTGGGTCGAGAATGTGACCCGTGTGTCTGCACCCTACAAGCGCGCAAACCGCCTGTTCCACCCCGCGGATACCGTGGTGGATGTCAACGGCGTCAAGATCGGCGGCAGCGCCCCCATCGCCGTTATGGCAGGCCCCTGCAGCATCGAGGGCGAGGCGCACACCATCGCAATGGCGCAGGCGGTCAAGGCGGGTGGCGCCAACTTCCTGCGCGGCGGCGCTTACAAGCCCCGCACCAGCCCTTACTCCTTTCAGGGCCTTGGCACCGAGGGGATTCTCGACATGGTCAAGGCGCGCGAGCTGACCGGCCTGCCCATCGTCAGCGAGCTGATGGACGAGGCCCATATTGATGAGTTTGAGCAGTATGTCGATGTCGTGCAGATCGGCGCACGCAATATGCAGAACTTCCAGCTGCTGAAGGCGGTCGGCAAGATGCACAAGCCGGTCCTGCTCAAGCGCGGCCTTGCCAACACCATCGAGGAATGGATCATGTCTGCCGAGTACATCATGGCCGGCGGCAATGAGAATGTCATCCTCTGCGAGCGCGGCATCCGCACCTTTGAGCGCGCGACCCGCAACACGCTGGACCTGTCCGCCGTGCCGGTCATCAAGGAAAAGACCCACCTGCCCATCATTGTTGACCCCAGCCATGCCACGGGCGATTATAAGTATATCGAGAGCATGGCGCTGGCCGCTGTCGCCGCGGGTGCCGACGGTCTTGAGATCGAGGTCCACAACGACCCGACCCATGCCTGGAGCGATGGCGCCCAGTGCCTGAAGCCGGATAAGTTTGCCGAGGTCATTGCCAAATGCCGCAAGGTTGCCGCTGCCATCGGCCGGGAGATGTAAATTGGACGCGAAGATTCATGTAAGCCGCCTTGGCGGCACGGCCACCGTGCCGCCGAGCAAAAGCGCGGCGCATCGTGCAGTGCTGTGCGCAGCCCTTGCGGATGGCACCAGCCATATTACGAATATTGAGTACAGCAAGGACATCCGCGCGACGCTGGGCGCAGCAGCCCAGCTGGGCGCAAAGATCACCGAGGAGCCGCACTCCCTGACCATCAAGGGCCACGGCACGGCGGGCGGCTTTGTCACGGTGACGCGGCCGGTCTTTTGCAATGAGAGCGGCTCTACCCTGCGGTTTATGATCCCGCTGTTCAGCCTGACAGCCCAGAAGGTGCAGTTTACCGGTGCGGGGCGTCTGTTTGACCGCCCGCAGGCGGTGTACCAGATGCTGTTTGACCGTCAGGGCCTGCGCTTTGAGCAAAGCCCGGACGGCATCACGATCTTTGGGCGGCTGCGCCCCGGCGGGTTTACCCTGCCCGGCGATGTGTCGAGCCAGTTTATCAGCGGCCTGCTGTTTGCCGCGCCGCTGATGGAGTCCGAGAGCAGCATCGAGGTGCTGGCCCCCTATGAGAGCCATTCCTATGTGGATCTGACGCTGGATGCCATGCAGCAGTTCGGCGTCAAGGTGTCGGCCCGTGCGCGCAAAAACGGCAGCATGATGTACCGTGTGGCTGCGCCGCAGCGGTATGTGGCCAGTGATTTTGCCGTGGAGGGCGACTACAGTCAGGCAGCGTTTCTGGCGGTGCTGGGCTGCGTGATCGGCGGCATCACGATCACGGGGCTGAACCCCGACAGCCAGCAGGGCGATAAGGTCATTCTGGACATTCTCAAGCGCTGCGGCGGCAAGTTCAAGCCCGTGGAGGGCGGCTACCACTTTGACCGCAGCCTGTTGAAGGCCACCGAGATCGACCTGGCGGACTGCCCCGATCTGGGACCCATCCTCTTTACGCTGGGCTGCTTCTGCAGCGGCGAGACGATCATCCGCAACGCGGGACGGCTGCGCCTGAAGGAGTCCGACCGCATTGACGCGATGCGGGATGAGCTGCAGAAGATGGGGGCCCACATTGATGTGGAGGGCGACAGCGTTCACATTCAGGGCGTGGCGCTCCATGCGCCCAACGCACCGCTGTCCGGCCACAACGACCACCGCATCGTCATGGCGCTGGCCGTGGCAGCCATTGCCAGCGGTCTGCCTGCCCTGCTCTGCGGGGCACAGGCCGTGGAAAAAAGCTGGCCCGCATTCTGGAATGTGCTGCGCAGCCTTGGCGCAAAAATCGAGCTGAGCAGCGACAGAAAAGAAGATTTTGACATAAAGGCGTGATTTTATATGCTGGACAAAAGCAAAAACTATCTGATCGTCGGTCTGGGCCTGCTGGGCGGCAGGTACGCACAGGTGCTGAGCCAGAAGGGCTACAGCGTGACCGGCATTACCCACAGCCAGTCAACGCTGGACTATGCGCTGCAGCATGACTATATCCGCGCCGGGAAAAATAAGGATTTTGAGGATCTTGTACGGCAGGCGGACTGCATCATCTTCGGCCTCTACCCTGCCGTTTTGCTGCAGTGGGTTGAGCAGTACGGCCAGCTGATACGCCCCGGCACAATGGTCACCGATGTGTCCGGCGTAAAGCGCGGCGTGGTGGAGCCTGTGCAGGCCGCCCTGCCGGAGGGGGTCGAGTTCATCGCCAGCCACCCGATGGCCGGCCGTGAGACGAGCGGCATCACCCACAGCGCCGAGGTCAGCTTTGCCCCCGCCAACTTCATCATCACGCCCACCGATAAAAACACGCAGGCCGGCATCGACTGGTGCCGCGATCTGGCCGAGGAGCTGGGATTTAGGCGGATCAGCATCCTGACCCCCGCCGAGCATGACCATATGATCGGCTATGTCAGCCAGCTTTGCCATGCCATCGCCGTGAGCCTGATGTGCGCGTCCGACAATTCGGAGCTGGCCAACTACACCGGCGATTCCTTCCGCGATTTGACGCGGATCGCACGCATCAACGACAAAATGTGGGCGGAGCTGTTCCTCTGGAATAAAGACAACCTCATCTCGGAGATCGACATGTTTGACAGCGCGCTGCAGGATATGCGGGAAAAGCTCGTCAACGATGACCGTGAAGGTCTTGAGGAGATGTTCCGTCTTTCAACCAGGCGCAGAGAGGCGTTTGACAAAAAATAACACAAAACAAATCGCTGCCGCCCGCAAAACGGGCGGCAGCGATTTGTTTGCAGATAAAGGCTTTACAGGGCGGCCGTTACAGGTGCAGCCGCTTTTCGATCTCGCTTTTCAGCGCTCTGCCGCGGAAGATGACAAGACCGAGGAAGGTGATGATGCTCAGGATCAGGCAGATGACCCACGGGATGCTGTGGGCGTCCAGCTTGCCGCCGTCCAGACGCAGAAAGAGCAGGATGTACGGCAAAAGGCCGATGCCGATGTTCATGAGCAGATAGACCAGCGCATTTGCCGTGAATCGGCTGCGCAGAAAGGCAAACACGAAGTTGCACCCCAAGGCAACGCAGCAGAGGATCGGCACGACCAGATCAAGGCTGTAGCCTGTGTAGCCGTTGAACCAGTCGGTAAAGACGAGCAGCGCCGAGACGAGCAGCAGCAGGTTGAAGATCTGGCGCGGGCCGTTATAGCGCCGGCGCAGGACGGAGCGCAGCACCAGCAGCGCCGCCAGAAACCAGACGGCCAGCAGCAGGCTGAAATGGCGGTGGGGCGTGTTGTCCAGCAGCAGGAAATCAAACGCCCCGGCCACTACCACCACGGCCGACAGCAGAAAAGCAATGATCTTATACAGGAGCGAGGCGCGGTGGATGCGCGGTGCAGTCGCCGGGAAATAAGCTGCCTCCGCTGGGCCCGGCAGGCGGTTCTGGCACAGCGGGCAGTAGGTGCTGTCCCCGCCGACCCTGATATGACAATGCGGGCAGGTATTCATTTTTCCACCTCCGTGGCGTAGAGGGTGACATCCAGCCCGTCCTTGGCAAGGCTGCGGTAGAACCGCTGCAGGATCGTTGTGCTGCGCAGTGCCGAGGCTGTGCCCAGCACAAGGTCATCTCCGTAGGAGCAGACGACCGTAAAGAGCGTTTTGCAGCTGGAGAACGCCGCAAAGCTGCGGATATAGGGCTGCAGCTCCGCCGGGATGGTGATGCGCCCCATGTTGGAGACAACAGCCGTGACATGGCGGTCCTCCAATTTGGTAAACAGCTTGACAGTGGCGTTTTTGAGGAAGAGCGGCACCGGGCGGATGGCGGGTACATGCTCAAGCTTTTCGTACTCGTCCATCTGGGCGCGGATATTCTCGGGGCGCAGGACCTCCTTCAGCTTTGCATCAAAGACGGGGGCCACGGTCTCTAGCGTGTCGGCCTCGGTCAGCGTATGGGTCACATAGACGGAGTTGAAAAAGTTGCGGGCCGTCTCACTGGGGTAGTAGTTGCGCAGGTTGACCGGCAGGCTGATCGAGATGGGCTTGCTGCGCTCCAGCGCGGGCATATCGTGGTAGATGGCAAGCATGAAGCAGGCACCGAGGTAGCTCGTCATCGACACACCCAGCGCATGGGAGCGGTCCAGCACCTGCCGGGCGCTGAGATGCCCCTCAAAGAATTGCAGCTGGTCGTAGGGCAAAAAGCCGTGCGGGCGGTAGACCTTGGTCTTTTTCTCGGCCTTGCGGCGTCTGGTGCCGCCGTAAAAGTTGCGGAAGCTGTCCTGCGCAAGGTCCCCGGCCGAGGCACTGTTGGGCGAGGGTACGCTGTCCAGCTCGCCGGGGTGGCGCAGCGCCAGATAGTTGCGCACGATGGATTTTAAGTAGAGCAGGCCGCCGTTGCCATCGGTGATGGCGTGGAACATCTCCAGATTGATCCGCGCGCCGAAATAGGTCACCCGGTAGATCAGACGGTTGCGGCGCTCCGGCGTGTAGAGCGGCGCACAGGGGGCCTTCGTCTCCGGCTGGGCGGCGGGCATCAGATCGGTGGATTCAAAATAATGCCAGAACAGGCCGCGGTGCAGCGTGACCTGAAACTGCGGCCATTCCTGCGCGGTGCGGCGCAGGGCCTCGTTCAGTGTGTCGGGGTCGACCTGCTCCTGCAGCGTGCAGGAGATGCGAAAAACGCGCGGGTCCCGCATGGATGCCGTGGCCAGAAACACCTTGGCGACATTGTCAACTTTGTACCAGGAATCGGACATGGGTTTTCCTCTTTTTTAAATGATTTTCTGCACGAACCGCCCGGCGCTTTCCATCGCCATGGCGGCGCGGTGGACGGGCATCTGCTGAAAGACATGCCAGCACTCGGGGTAGATCTCCAGCTGGGCATAGACGCCGGCCTTCTGCAGGCTTTCCACCAGCCGCTCACTGTCGGACTTCAGGATCTCATTCGTGCCC
>ERZ1032022.417-NODE-417-length-10381-cov-18.898605_pt1 | contig 10381 bp, 5 predicted proteins | sample MGYA00516699_ERZ1032022 | MGnify/ENA primary metagenome ERZ1032022 (study PRJEB33719, sample SAMN04261294) | wastewater metagenome | biome: rural village; feature: human; material: feces | host: Homo sapiens | place: El Salvador | collected 2013-01-07 ... | reverse complement strand
GTCAGTCCTTTGAATGTGTATCCCTGACTTCTATAGTAATCAATAATCTGTGGCAATGCCTGTACGGTTGTATCTTTTGCATCTGTATCATGCATCAGAATATCAACATGATTTGCCGTGCAAGATGTTGCGTTGGAAACCAGCTTTTCTACCGGAACATTATTTCCGCTTGCGTCAGTAGAATCACAGTTCCAGTCAAAATACTGATATCCTTTGTCTCTCACTGCTTTCGTAAGTGTTGTCATCAATCCTTTGACATATTTTGCACTGACGGTGTTGCTGGATCCTCCCGGGAAACGAATGATCATGGATTTCGTTCCTGTGATACTCTCTACCAGATCCGATACTTTCTGCAAATCTGCAAAATATGCATCTTCGGATGCGTAAACTGTTGCATAATCGTGTGTATAGGTATGAAGTCCGATCGAATGTCCTTCGGAAAAGGCTCTTTTGATCATATCATCATGTTCCTGATTATTTCCTGTGACGAAGAAGGTTGCCTTCGCATTTTTTTCTTTCAGGATATCAAGAATCTCTCCGGTATTCTCTGAAGGACCATCATCAAAAGTCAGATAAACAACTTTCTCATTCCAATCCGGATTCTCTTTCACTTTGATCTTTCGCTCAATCTTTGTCTCGTTTCCGGAACGGTCTTTTGCAAGATAGGTAACAATATAGGTTCCCGGTGTTGCAAAATCCACTTTGTCAGCACCCTGTACTTCCAATGTTGGCTCTGGATCCATATCATCCTTTATCGTAACCCCTTCATTAAAGTCCATCGTATCGCCCTGTGCAAGTTCTTTATCATCTGCTCCTTCAATAGTCGGTCCTGTTGTATCCTCTTCCAGATTCAGTGTTGATTTACCTTCTGTTTTATGACCGTCACTATCTGTTGCAGCAACAGTTACTCCGTATTTTCCTTTCTTCTCCCAGGAATCCTGTCCGACAAATTCAAGTGTGACATCTGATGCATCTTTTACTGATTCTACAAAATCTTCCGGCTTGATATCTTTCGGAAGTTCTGTTGTATAACTGTCTTTCATTTTAAGCTCAGGTGCTTTTGTATCCTTAACTTCGACTTCAGCTTTTACTTTTTGTTTACCATAGACATAGTAAACCGTATATTTTCCTTCTTTATTCGTATCTACTTTCCCTTCTGTCTTCACATCTTTCGCTTTCCCACCAACAACGAAACGGATGTTGGACATTAGATCCATACTTTCCTTCTTTTCCTGCGCGATCACTTTACTCCGTAATACAATCGGATTCATTTTAAAATAAGTAAATGTTGAAACTGCCGGAACTAATACAACGAACAGAATCAATATGATTGCAATTCTCCTTCGTCTCTTGAGGCGTCGAATGCGTTGTTCATTCCTCTTGCGCCTCTCCCACTCTTTTCTAATGGAATCTGTGCTTTTTCCCATCGCGCCATAATGTTCATAAAACGCTTGTTCTTTCTTGCGTTCTTTTTCTTCTTTTGTTTCTTTAGACCACATGCTTATCCCTTTTTTCTTTTCTATTCTTAGAATCAGGGGACAATCAAAATTGTCCCCTGACTTTTTCTTCCATATTAATCATAGCATTCCTTTTTTGCAGAAACAAGGGAACTTTAACAATCCTAATGATTTATTAAGAATCTTGAAGATTGTTCTTTAGAATTCTTCATCTTTCCAGTGTTTCAGACGCTTTACAGCATCTGGATTCTGTTTCTCAAGTCTTCGCTCCAGCCGCTCTCTTCGCTCTTCAATATGCTCAACAATCTCTGGATGCTCTTTCAGAAGACGATCTCTAAGTTTTCTTCTTCTACGCTCGATTAATTCAATGACGAGTTTTTTGTTTTCTTTTACATCACTTGGAAGATCATCTAAGTGAAGCTCCATTCTGCGGAGCAACTCATCTTCATCAAGTGCTCCAAGTGAATTCCAAAATTCCAGTTTTTCTTTGATTCCTTCTTCGGAAAGTTTCTCGAGATCTGTAATCTCATGGATCTGCTTCACAATAGAAAGCACTCGTTTCTCAATTTCTTTGACTGCATCATCACCAAATGCCCATGCAAACTCTTCAAGTGTATTTTCTTCTTCTGCAGGAAGGGAAAAATATTCTCTTCGCTTAAGTTTTTCGAGATCTTCTTCTGGAATATCCAATGGGCAAGGCTGCTCAATCCCCGCATCATGAAGTGCCGCAAGAATTGTTCTTCGCACAGCACCTTCTTTTATCAAATGTCCGATTCCAAGCTTTCTCATCTGATCGTTAACTTCTCTGGAATGTTCTGTGATATAGAACTTAATTCCACGTTTTTTCAGACTTGCTGCAAGCATTTCGAGTGCATCTGCCGCTGTAATATCCAGGCTGTTGATTGCTGATGCGTCCAGAATTACGACCTTTGTATCCTCTTTGATACTGTTTTCAATATCTGAAACCAGCACTTTGATATTTGCAAAGAAAAGGTTCTCGCTAAATCTGTAAATAATCACATGCTTGATTGGATATGCAAAACGGTTTCTCTCCAGATCATAATAAACTTCTTTTCCCGGAATCATTCCACGGAAAGATCTCGGAGGGTTTGTAGCCCTTAAAATCACTGCAACAAAAGATAACAAAATTCCGATCACAACTCCGTAAATCGTACCAAGGAACAGCACACCGATCCCTGCTGCAATAAAAATATAGAATTCGTTTCTGCTTACTTTAAACAAGCGTACTGCAAGATGTGTCTCTACAACATTCATCAGTGCAGAGATTACGATTGCCGTCAATACCGGAACCGGAAGATATTCGATAAATCCGGTTGCACCTATAAGTACAACTGCCATGGTCAGTCCCGCTGTAATGGATACAACCTGTGTCTTTCCTCCATACTGTTCATTCATGGAAGTCCTGGAAATACTTCCATTTACCGGACAGCATCCAACTGCACCGGCAGCAAGATTTCCTGCGGCACAGGCAAGGATTTCCTGACGGTCATCCAGTTCATATCCGTTTTTGGATGCAAAATTGTTCTCTGACAAAAGTGTCTCTGCCATGATCACAACAGCAACCATAAGTGCTCTTCCCACAGCCTGGGTAAGATTGATTCCTGTAAAATCCGGGAAAATAAGCCGCGGAAGCCCTGGTTGAACTGCCTGCAGGAGAACTACACCATACTGGTTTACATGAAAGACAATTGTCGAGAGAACTCCTGCAATCATAATAACGATTGCCATCGGGAACTTTGGAATCAGTTTTTTGGATACAATCAAGATTACAAGTGCTCCAATTCCCATTCCAAAGGACAACCAGTTTATCTTTGTGATTGCCTGAAAAATGTGTTCTGCAAGTTCTATGAATTCTCCAGTCCCCGCCGGGCTTCCCATCAGTTTCGGAATCTGCATCATAATAATTGTCACTGCAATACCACTGATAAATCCGCCCATAACCGGTGTTGAGATAAAATCAACAATCTTATCTGCATGTAAAAGATAAAACAACAATAACCAGAGTCCTGTAAACAATGCAATCAATGGTACATACTGCAATGCCTGGGCTGATTCTGCCGTCACTCCAAGTGTTGCCAGTGCAGCTCCGACAATTGCCGCCGGTGCCGCATCTACTCCGAAGATAAACTGTTTTGAAGTTGAGAGCATGGCAAATAGCAGGATCGGCAGAACAGATCCATAAAGTCCATACACTGCCGGAACGCCTGCGATCTGTGCATACCCCATAGAGATTGGAATTGAGACCGCTGCCATGATAATTCCGCTTAAAATATCTTTTGGCAAATATTCTTTTTTATAATTTTTTAATGTTGGAAATATTTTTACAGACACTTTTATGTCACTTCTTTCTTTTACTTCTTTTTTGCTGTTAATTCTCTACGCTTCCAAATGGTCCGATGTCCAGAGGATTCTGGTTCTGAACTGCGTCTGTCCCATCAGCATCTTCTGATATACCGTAACCTTTTTTATCACCTGCTGTCACTTCTTGAATCTTATCAAGAAAAACTGCTCCGTACTGTTCATATTTCTTAAGTCCCATACCGTGTACTTCAAGCAATTCCTCTTTTTCAAATGGAACAAGTACACACATCTCATGTAATGTACGATCTGAAGCGACCATATATGGCGGAATTCCTTTTTTCTTTGCCAAAGAATAACGCACAGAACGCAATTCTTCGAATAATTCTCGGCTTTTATCTGTAAGATTCCCGAAACTCTCTCCCTTTCTATGAGACGCTTTCTTTCCACTTCCGGACTTTTTCTTTTCTGTAAGTTCTGACTTCTTGCAACGAAGTTTCAATTCTCTCGATTTCAGTAATTCTTCTGACCGGTCTGTCAGTTTCAGGATCGCATAACGATCTGCGCTCTGTTGAAGGTATCCGTGTTCGAGCAGTGTATAAACTACGTCTTTCAGCCTCTGCTGAGAAGATTTACTCTGTCTTCCATAAACGGAAAGTTCATTCATCCCTGCACTTCTGATCTTCGCTGTATTCGCTCCCGCCAGTGTGGAAAGGATCATTGTCATACCGTATCTCTGTCTGGATTCGCGCACACACTCGATCACGTCTGCCGCAATCTCTCCGACATCAAGCTCTACGAATTCTTCCAGACAATTGGAACAATTCCCACAATGTTCTTCTGTCTCTTGTCCAAAATAATTCAATATGTATTTTCTAAGACACATGCTTGTCGTACAATAATTACTCATCTTACGCAGCCGGAGAACATCCTGTTCCCGGATCACCCGGAGTTCTTCTTCTGTGTATTCTCCAATCTGCTCTTTACTATCCAGCAGGAGCTGATTGATCATGATATCCTGCGGTGAATAGAAAAGGATACATTCTGCCGGTTCTCCGTCTCGTCCGGCTCTGCCTGCCTCCTGGTAATAATTTTCCATGCTCTGCGGCATATTATAATGAAGTACAAAACGGACATTGGACTTATCTATTCCCATTCCAAATGCATTCGTTGCGATCATAATCTCTATCCTGTCATAAATGAAATCTTCCTGACTTTCATTTCTTGCCTCTGTCCCCATTCCTGCATGATATCTTCCGACAGAAAATCCGGCATTCTGCAATTCCAAATAGAGTTCATCTACATTTTTTCTTGTTGCACAGTAAATAATTCCACTGTCTTCTCTGTGCTGTGTAAGATATTCCTTAATTGCATCCTTCTTCCCACGCGCTGGTCTTACTTCGAAGTAAAGGTTCTCTCTGTCAAAACCGGATACATTTATATAAGGAGATTCAAGATCAAGTACTTCAAGAATATCTTCTCTTACTTTCTGTGTTGCTGTTGCTGTAAATGCACTGACGACCGGGCGTCTTGGAAGCTGGCGGATGAATTCTGTGATCTTCACATAACTTGGGCGAAAATCCTGTCCCCACTGGGAAATACAGTGAGCCTCATCGATTGTCACCATAGAAAGTTCTGTATGACATGCAAAGTCCAGAAACCGTGGTGTCAACAAGCGTTCCGGAGCGACATAGATCATCTTATATCTGCCTGCCGCTGCCAGTTCTAATGCTTTTGTAATCTGCCGTTCTGTCAGTGCACTGTTAATATACGCTGCATGAATTCCTGCTTCATTCAGTGCCTTCACCTGATCGATCATCAATGAAATCAGCGGTGATACTACGATCGTGATCCCAGACATCAGAAGTGCCGGAACCTGATAACAAAGTGACTTTCCTGCTCCGGTCGGCATGATTGCCAACACATCTCTTCCATTCAAAATCTGATCTACAATCTCCTCCTGTCCTTTACGGAAAGAATCGTATCCAAAAATTTCTTTTAATATCTGTGTTTTTCTACTGTTGCTTTCCATCTACTGCTGCCTTTCACCTGTTGTTAACTTTCACTTCTAAAATCCAAACATTGCATTCAGTCGTTCCAGTCTTTCTTCAAATTCCGGATAAAACTGTGCTTCTTCTTCTGCCTGATAAGGCATTTGATAAAAGTTGCGGAGAACCACAACCGTCAGTACTTTCGCGTTCTGCTCATCAAGTTCTTTCATTCCTTCTTCACAGTTCTTAAGAAATGTATGCCATCTCCACACGAAATCTTCGTATCTCTTCTGATCTGCAATTCCAAGCCACTTCTTAATCTTCACTTTACCACGTTCCTGCTTCTTACACTCATGGACCTGGATAAAATACTTGAATCCATTCTCCTCATAAATACGTCCAAGAGGGAACAAACGGCAGATTCCCGGTCTGTATCCATGAATAGAACATCTTCCACCTTTCAAGAACAGACAGGCTTCTTCCTCTCCTGCCATCTTTAAATTAGGAAGTACCATCCCGTCAACTACATTCAATTCCAGATAGTTTGCAAGCAGTGTATCAAAATTCTCTTTTTTTCCGAGTTGCAATCTCCACAGATCCATTGGATCCAATAGGATGGAATTTCCCATTCCCTGGCAGCATGCAGAGCAGCCTTCACAGTCATGACAGTCCACCTTAACCATATCTCCAGAGGAATACAGACGTCCGTCTGAAATTTCATTAAGATCTACTTTGCGCTTCATTTTCTATCTATCTCCATTTTTTCTGAATTTAATCGTGTTCTATTAGTATAATACAGATGGACTGTTGGTTGCAAGAGCTGTGTTGCTGTTCGCGGTTGGTTAACATAATTTACAAATGATACAAAAAAGTTGTTGATAGCACAGGAAACCACACTATCATCATGCGCCCCTGCTCATCAACAACTTTTCATTTCACATCATAAATGATTATTCAATCTTAATCCTCGTATCCGTTTGGATTCATGCTCTGCCATCTCCAGGAATCTTCACACATCTTGTTCAGATCTCTCTCAGCTACCCAGTGCAGTTCTTCCTTTGCCTTGGAAGCATCACAGTAACATGTAGCAATGTCTCCTGCACGACGTGGTTTAATCTGATAAGGAATCTCTTTTCCACAAGCTTTGGAGAATGCTTTCACCATGTCAAGTACGGAATATCCGTTTCCTGTTCCAAGATTATATACGGAAACTCCTGCTTTCTCTTTCAATTTCTCTACTGCACGGACATGTCCGATTGCAAGATCGACTACGTGAATGTAATCACGTACACCTGTTCCGTCGTGTGTATCATAATCGTCTCCAAATACACCAAGACACTCAAGTTTACCGATTGCAACCTGTGTAATGTATGGAATCAAGTTGTTCGGGATTCCCTTCGGATCTTCTCCGATCAGTCCGCTCTCATGAGCTCCGATTGGATTGAAGTAACGAAGAAGTACGACGTTCCACTCCGGATCTGCTGTATGAAGATCTGTCAGGATCTGCTCCAGCATCCATTTTGTCCATCCGTATGGGTTTGTACATGTTCCCTTCGGGCACTCTTCTGTGATCGGAATAAATGCCGGGTCACCATATACTGTTGCAGAAGAACTGAAGATGATATTCTTCACACCATGATTTCTCATTACATCACAGAGAACTAAAGTTCCGGCAATGTTATTCTCGTAGTATTCGAGTGGTTTAACAACGGATTCACCTACTGCCTTGAGTCCTGCGAAATGAATAACCGACTCGATCTCTTCTTTCTCAAAGATCTCGTTCATTGCTTCTTTGTCGCGGATGTCTGCTTTATAGAACTTCAGGTCTTTTCCTGTGATCTGTTTTACTCTGTCTACTGCCTTCTCAGATGCATTGTAAAGGTTATCTGCGATTACAACATCATATCCTGCATTCAAAAGTTCTACACATGTGTGGCTTCCGATAAATCCGGCGCCTCCTGTTACTAAAATTGCCATTTTTAAAATCCTCCTTTGAGCTTTGACTGCTCAGGCTGCTGCCACTCACAGTAACTGTGTTCAGCAGCTTGCTTATCTTTGCTTTGTTGTCTCTGATTATAACACATCCACCACAAAAATCTTTATACGAATAGTTCCTCTTATGGTAAAAATGTTGCATGATCATTATGATTCACAAATTCTGTAACTGACAACACATAATCTAATCCCACAATTTCTGTGGATAAAGACCTTCGTCTTTCAAAGCCTGTACCGCTGCAACTACAACCGGCTTGTCCTCTTTGTATGTAACTCCATACCATTTATCTTCGGATTCAAGCACTCTTACGGTTGCTCTGCCCTCTGCCAGAAGGTCACTGACTACGGATGGCAGGAAGTACTCACATTTCATTGGATTCTCCTTAATACCTTTATCAAGGAATGCCGGGAATCCTGCTTTGATCTCATCTAAAATACTTCTTGTGAATCCCCACATATTCATAGATACAAGAGTATCTCCGTCGATAGTTGTCCATGTCTCTCCGTCGTCTTCTGAGAAAGCGATTCCACCGTCACGCTTCTCGATCTTTGTACGCTCTGTGATTCCAACCAGCTCTTTCGCCTCATTAAGTTCACATACGCCACGAGCAACATGTCCGTTATCTGTAACTGTATTCTTCAGACGATAACCTACCATTGTATAACGGTACTTATCATCATCTTCATGTGTCGTAAGGAATTCATAGATTGTCTCAAATGCATGACGTCCGTAATAATCGTCCGCGTTGATTACTGCAAATGGTCCATCTACCTCATCGATCGCACTTAAAACAGCATGCGCTGTTCCCCAAGGCTTTACACGTCCTTCCGGAACTTCGCAGCCCTCCGGGAGATTGTTCAGATCCTGGAATACATACGCTACATCCATGATCTTCTCAATTCTCTTTCCAACAGCTTCTTTAAAATCTGCTTCATTTTCTTTCTTAATAATAAATACGACTTTCTCAAATCCTGCGCGTTTTGCATCAAAGATCGAGAAATCCATAATAATATGTCCTTCCTGATCTACCGGGTCAATCTGCTTCAGCCCGCCATATCTGCTTCCCATTCCTGCTGCCATAATGACCAGAACCGGTTTCTTCATAATGAAATCCTCCAAATATTATTAAATATTATGTTGCCTGACGGCAATTACATTTCTATTGTATGACATATAGCTAAAAAAATCTAGATGGAAATCAAAGAAATACATGCACAAAAATCCATGCATTTCATCCCACTGGGATCATAAAATGCATGGATTTTCCTGACTGTCAGGTTATTTTACTGATGTTATCTCACATTAAATGCGTCATTTCCCGGATATACTGCGCTTGCTCCAAGTTCTTCCTCAATGCGCAGTAACTGATTATATTTCGCTACACGCTCCGAACGGCTCGGCGCTCCGGTCTTGATCTGGCAGGTATTCAGCGCTACTGCCAGATCTGCAATCGTTGTGTCCTCTGTCTCACCGGAACGGTGGGAAGAAATTGCTGTGTAACCTGCTTTGTGTGCCATCTTGATTGCTTCAAGAGTCTCAGATACAGATCCAATCTGATTCAGTTTGATCAGAATAGAATTTCCGCATCCAAGCTTAATTCCTTTCGCCAGTCTCTCTGTGTTTGTGACAAAAAGATCATCTCCAACCAGCTGAACTTTATCTCCCAGCTCTGCTGTCAGCTTTTTCCAGCCTTCCCAGTCTTCCTCATCAAGTGCATCTTCGATTGAGATGATCGGATATTTCTCTACCAGTTTCTTCCAGTGGTCAATGAGCTGTTCTGAAGTATAGACTGTTCCTGCCTTTGGAAGTTTATACTCTCCAATCGTCCCTGTCTTCCATTCTGAAGATGCCGCATCCATCGCAATCTTGAAGTCTTTTCCAGGCTCATATCCGGCCTTCTTCACAGCCTCAAGAATTGTCTCGATCGCTTCTTCGTCTGATTTCAGTGCCGGGGCAAATCCCCCCTCATCACCTACAGATGTTGCAAGTCCTCTGTCTTTCAAGATTCCTGCAAGTGCATGGAATACCTCTGTACACCAGCGGATGCATTCTTTAAAAGACGGTGCTCCAACCGGCATGATCATGAACTCCTGCACATCCAGTCCGGAAGAAAGTGCATGACACCCGCCATTTACAATGTTCATCATTGGAACAGGAAGTCTGTTTCCATTCACTCCTCCAAGGAAACGGTATAACGGAATCTCAAGTGCATCTGCTGCCGCTCTTGCACATGCGATTGAAACCGCAAGAATTGCATTTGCGCCAAGATTTGATTTATCTTTTGTTCCATCTGCCTGGATCATTGCCTGATCAATTGCATAAGTGTCTCCTGCATCCATTCCAACCAACGCACTGTTGATTGTTGTATTAATATTTTCTACTGCACGGGAAACACCTTTTCCACCGAATTTTGACTTGTCTCCATCACGAAGTTCAAGTGCCTCAAATTCTCCGGTAGAAGCACCACTTGGAGCTGCACCTCTTGCTACAGTTCCATCTACAAGATGCACTTCTGCCTCAACCGTTGGATTTCCGCGTGAGTCGATAATTTCTCTTCCAATTACTTTTTCAATTTCCAGATAATTCATAGTTGTCCATCCTTTCTGAGGACTCCCTCG
>ERZ1032022.416-NODE-416-length-10401-cov-6.107868_pt1 | contig 10401 bp, 10 predicted proteins | sample MGYA00516699_ERZ1032022 | MGnify/ENA primary metagenome ERZ1032022 (study PRJEB33719, sample SAMN04261294) | wastewater metagenome | biome: rural village; feature: human; material: feces | host: Homo sapiens | place: El Salvador | collected 2013-01-07 ... | reverse complement strand
AGAGTATAATTCAACCAAACGATAACAAGGGAATGGTGAACAGATTTCACCGGTTTTAAGGAGGAAGAATAACATGAAATTTTTCATTGACACAGCGAACGTAGAAGATATTAAGAAAGCAAATGACATGGGAGTTATCTGTGGAGTAACAACAAACCCATCTCTGATCGCAAAAGAAGGTAAAGTATTCGAAGAAGTTATTGCTGAGATCGCATCTATCGTAGACGGACCAATCAGTGGAGAAGTAAAGGCAACAACAACAGATGCTGAAGGCATGATCGTTGAAGGAAGAGAGATCGCTAAGATCCATCCTAACATGGTAGTTAAGATCCCTATGACAGTAGAAGGATTAAAAGCAGTAAAAGTTCTTACAGCTGAAGGAATCAAGACAAACGTAACACTGATCTTCAATGCGAACCAGGCACTTCTTGCAGCAAGAGCCGGCGCTACATATGTATCACCATTCCTTGGACGTCTGGACGATATCTCTACAAGAGGAGTAGACTTAATCTCAGAGATCGCACAGATCTTCGAAGTTGCAGGAATCGATACAGAGATCATCGCAGCAAGCGTACGTAACCCAATTCACGTAACAGACTGTGCATTAGCAGGTGCTGATATCGCAACTGTACCTTACAAAGTAATCGAGCAGATGACACATCATCCATTAACAGATGCAGGAATCGAGAAATTCCAGGCTGATTACAAAGCAGTATTCGGAGAATAAGAATAAGTAAAGCTATCACATAAATGATTCAGGAGGAACAACATGAACAAATTAGAGCTTATGAAGACAGCCAACGAAGTCCGCAAGGGCATCGTTACTGCAGTTCACAGTGCAAAATCCGGACATCCGGGTGGATCACTGTCAGCAGCAGACATTTATACATATCTGTATTTTGAAGAGATGAATATTGATCCTAAGGATCCTAAGAAAGCAGACCGTGACCGTTTTGTATTATCAAAAGGACACACAGCACCGGGATATTATTCAACACTGGCACACAGAGGATTCTTCCCGGTAGAAGATCTGACAACTCTTCGTAAAGTCGGATCATATCTTCAGGGACATCCGGATATGAAACACATCCCAGGTGTTGATATGTCAAGCGGATCTCTTGGACAGGGCATCTCAGCTGCAGTAGGAATGGCTATTTCAGCTAAGCTTTCAGATGATGATTACAGAGTATACACACTTCTCGGAGACGGTGAGATCCAGGAAGGACAGGTATGGGAAGCTTCTATGTTAGCAGGACACAGAAAGCTGGACAACCTGGTAGTGATCGTTGACAATAACAACCTTCAGATCGATGGAAAGATTACAGACGTTAACTCTCCATATCCGATCGATAAGAAATTCGAGGCATTTAACTTCCATGTGATCAATATTGATGGAAATGACTTTGACCAGATCGAAGCAGCTTTCAAAGAGGCTCGCAAGACAAAGGGAATGCCGACTGCAATTATTGCAAAGACAATCAAAGGAAAAGGAGTTTCCTTCATGGAAGACCAGGCCGGATGGCATGGAAAAGCTCCTAATGATGAGCAGTATGCACAGGCAATGGAAGAATTAGAGAAAGCAGGTGAAGCATTATGTCAGAAGTAAAGAAAATAGCAACAAGAGAAAGCTACGGTAATGCTTTGGTAGAATTAGGAAAAGAACATGAAGATCTGGTAGTGTTAGACGCTGACCTTGCAGAAGCTACCAAGACGGGAATGTTCAAAAAAGCTTTCCCGGAACGTCACATTGACTGTGGAATCGCTGAGTGTAACATGATCGGAGTTGCAGCAGGTATCGCTGCCACAGGAAAAGTTCCGTTTGCAAGTTCATTTGCTATGTTTGCAGCAGGACGTGCATTTGAGCAGGTTCGCAACTCAGTCGGATATCCAAAATTAAACGTTAAGATCGGTGCTACACATGCCGGAATCTCTGTTGGAGAAGACGGTGCTACACATCAGTGTAACGAAGATATTGCTCTTATGAGAACAATTCCTGGAATGATCGTGATCAATCCTTCCGATGATGTAGAAGCAAAAGCAGCTGTAAAAGCAGCTTATGAGCACGTAGGTCCTGTATATCTCCGTTTCGGAAGACTTGCAGTTCCGGTTATCAATGATAATGCAGAATACAAATTCGAGATTGGTAAAGCCATCACACTTCGTGAAGGTACTGATGTAACAATCATCGCAACAGGTCTTGAGGTATCTGAATCCCTCGCAGCAGCAGAGAAGCTCGCAGCAGACGGAATCAGTGCAGAAGTGATCAATATGCACACGATCAAACCGTTGGATGAAGCAGCGGTTGTTGCAGCAGCAGCTAAGACAGGAAAGATCGTAACAGTTGAAGAACACTCTGTTATCGGCGGACTTGGAAGTGCTGTATGTGATGTAGTTGCAGAGAAAGCACCGGCTAAAGTAATGAAGATTGGTGTAAATGATACATTTGGTGAGTCTGGTCCGGCTGTAGAACTGATTAAGAAATACGGTCTTGACGCAGACAGCATTTATGCAAAAGTAAAAGCATTCGTAAAATAATAATATAGAACGGATAGTCAGAGGCTGTCGCTTTAACGAAAGAGATTTCGTTGGGCGGCAGCTTTTTTGCGGTAAGCAATTAAAAACAGTCAGATTCGCTCTTTGTTTGTGCAAAATCAACCAAAAACAGTCAAAATATTTGTGAACTAATGTGATTGAAAATGACTGAATTTGACGATATAATGAACTCAACAAGTTGAAAGGAGTAAGAAATATGATTTATACAGTTACGTTTAATCCATCGTTGGATTACATCGTTTCAGTGGACGATTTTAAACTCGGACTTACAAACCGTACAAGCTCAGAACTCATGCTTCCGGGTGGAAAAGGGATTAATGTTTCTATCGTGCTTAAGAATCTTGGAATCCAAAGTACGGCACTTGGATTTATGGCCGGATTTACGGGAAAAGAAATTGCAAGACGATTGGAAGAAGAAGGTGTAGCATCTGATTTCATTCAGATTGAAGAAGGAATATCAAGAATCAATTTGAAACTGAAATCCATCGACGGAACAGAAATTAATGGAAGTGGTCCAAAGATTCCGAAAGAGAAAGTAGAAGAATTGATGAAGCGTCTGAATACGATGAAAGAAGGCGATGTCTTATTCCTTGCAGGAAGTATCCCGGCATCTATGCCAGACGATATCTATAGCAGAATCATGAAAGAGTTGAAAGATAAAGGCATCATGATCGTTGTGGATGCAACAAGAGATCTTCTTATGAATGTACTGGAGTATCGTCCGTTTCTGATCAAACCAAATAATCATGAGCTTGGTGAGATCTTCGAAGTGACACTTAAGACGAGAGAGGACGTCATTCCTTATGGAAGAAAGCTTCAGGAAAAAGGAGCCAGAAATGTGCTGATCTCGATGGCGGGAGAAGGCGCGGTGCTGATTGCGGAAAATGGAGAAGTATATAGTTCGCCGGCGCCGAAAGGAACATTGGTCAATGGTGTAGGAGCCGGAGATTCCATGGTGGCAGGTTTCATGACAGGCTGGATGGAAAAGCAGGATTATGAGCATGCTTTCCGTATGGGAGTCGCAACAGGAAGCGCAAGTGCATTTTCCGAATATCTGGCAACCAGACCGGAAGTAGAAGAAGTATATAAACAGCTGGTGTAAGGCATAAAAGAGAAAAGTGTTGCAAAGAAAACGATTTATCGACAGGAGGGAAAATTATATGAGAATCACAGATTTGCTGGATGCAAGAAGTATTCTTTTGAATGCATCGCCAAAGAGCAAAAACGAAGCACTCGACCAGATCGTTGATCTCATGGTAAAGAGCGAAAAGATCAATGATAAAGAAGCATATAGAAAGCAGGTATATGCAAGAGAAGAAGAAAGTACGACAGGAATCGGAGAAGGAATCGCCATTCCGCATGGAAAATGCGATGCGGTAACAAAACCGGGACTGGCAGCAATGGTAGTTAAGGATGGTGTGGATTTTGATTCGCTGGATGGGGAGCCTGTTACACTGATGTTCCTGATCGCAGCACCGAATACAGAAGACAATATCCATCTGGATGTATTGAGTAAGTTATCTGTTCTTCTGATGAATGAAGAATTTACACAGGCTTTGAGAAATGCGGAGACAGTAGAAGAATTTATGGGTATCATCAATGATGCCGATGAAAAAGAAGCAGGAATTGATGAAAGACTTGCGGGAGAAGGAACGGCAGCAGAAGAAGAGACCAGAGGAAAGGTTAAGATTCTTGCAGTCACATCCTGCCCGACCGGAATTGCACATACGTATATGGCGGCTGAAGGAATTGAAAAAGCTGCAAAAGCAAAAGATTGTGCAGTAAAAGTGGAGACAAGAGGTTCCGGCGGAGCGAAAAATGTACTGACTTCAAAAGAAATTGAAGAAGCAGATGGAATTATCGTAGCTGCAGATGCACAGGTTCCGATGGATCGTTTTGACGGAAAGAAAGTTATTGTCTGCCAGGTGTCTGATGGTATCAGTAAAGCAGGTGAATTGGTTGACCGTGTGATCAGCGGGGACGTTCCGGTATATCATGCGGCAAATGGAGCAGAAGTGCAGGAAAGTAAAGGTGGAAGATCATCCGGCAGCATCGGACATCAGATTTACACACAGTTGATGAATGGTGTATCCCATATGCTTCCGTTCGTAGTCGGCGGTGGTATTCTGATCGCACTGGCATTTTTGATCGACGGACTTTGCGTAGATATGAATGCATTGGCAAAAGCAGATAGGGCTAACTTTGGTACTATTACACCGGTAGCGGCGCAGCTTAAGACGATCGGCGGACTTGCATTTGGATTGATGCTTCCGGTACTTGCGGGATATATAGGTGAAGCAATCGGCGACAGACCGGCACTTGCGGTTGGATTTGTAGGCGGAGTTATCGCAGCAAACGGAAAATCCGGATTCCTCGGAGCGCTGGTAGCTGGTTTTGTGTCCGGATATCTGATTCTTCTTCTTAGAAAACTGTGTGACAAGCTTCCGGATGCACTGGAAAAGATTGCACCGGTTCTGATCTATCCGGTAGCCGGAATTCTTGGAATCGGCCTTCTTATGAACTTTGCGATTGAGCCGGTCATGGGAGCGATCAATACTGCACTGAACAACGGACTGACCGGAATGGGTGGCTCAAGCAAGCTTGTGCTTGGTCTGATCCTTGGCGGAATGATGGCGATTGATATGGGAGGCCCGTTCAATAAGGCGGCATATGTGTTCGGTACAGCCGCAATCGCAGCAGGAAATTATGATATCATGGCAGCTGTTATGATCGGAGGAATGACCCCTCCATGTGCAATTGCACTTGCAACATTATTATTTAAAGACAAATTTACAAAATCAGAAAGAGAAGCAGGACCGACAAACTTCATTATGGGACTCGCATTTATTACCGAAGGAGCGATTCCATATGCGGCAGCAGATCCGCTTCACGTACTGCCGGCCTGCATTGTCGGTTCTGCGGCAGCCGGAGCACTGTCTATGGCATTTGGATGTACACTGATGGCACCGCACGGTGGAATCTTCGTATTCCCTGTAGTGGGAAATGCAATCATGTATCTGGTGGCACTGGTAGCAGGAACTGTAATTTCAGCGGTATTACTCGGAGTACTCAAAAAGAAAATTATATAAAAATAATAGTAAAATACAGGTTTGTCCGCAGAGATGTTGACAGACCTGTAAAAAATGAATAGAATGAAAATCACCAAATGTAATATTCTATGGAGGTATGAAGAATGAAAGAATTTAAGTATGTAATCACAGATAACGAAGGAATCCACGCTCGTCCGGCAGGAGAACTGGTGAAACTTGCAAAATCTTTCGAATCATCAGTGATGATCGAAAAAGAAGGAAAGAAAGCTGACTGCAAGAAGATCTTCGGCCTTATGGGACTTGGTGCTAAGAAAGACCATGAAGTAACATTTACATTTGAAGGTGCTGATGAAGAAGCAGCTTGCGAAGCAGTAAGCAAATTCATGCAGGAGAACCTGTAGGAGGACATATGCTTACAGAACAGCGTTATGAACAGATATTGAAGCTTCTTGAAAAAGAAGGCAGTATTACCGTGACAGAAGTTAAAGAACTTCTGGATACATCGGAATCGACCGTGCGCAGAGATATCACAGCACTTCATAATGCGGGAAAACTGGTGAAAGTGTTCGGAGGTGCGGTCGCATTAGATCACGTGGTAACACCGCAGGAGCCGACAGTGGCTCAGAAAATAACCGTTCATGTATCAGAAAAACGGCAGATTGCAGAATATGCCGCAAGATTGATCGGACAAGGTGAATATATATATCTTGATGCAGGAACCACAACCGGATATATGCTGGAATTTCTGCGGGATAAAGATGTAACTGTTGTGACGAATGCGGTAGTGCATGCTCAGCAATTGGCAAAGTCCGGGGTGAAAGTACGACTGGTTGGAGGAGAACTGAAAAGTTCCACGGAAGCGGTTGTCGGAAGTGAGGCAATGGAGACGATTAGAAAGTATCATTTTACCAAGGGATTCTTTGGTACCAATGGTGTGACTAAGAAAACAGGGTTCACGACACCGGATGCGAGTGAAGCAATGGTCAAAAAGATTGCGATGGAACAGTGCCAGGAAAAATATGTATTATGTGACGAGTCTAAGTTCGGTGAGGTGAGTTCTGTAACGTTTGCTCCGTTTGCAGGCGCAAAAATCGTTACAGATCAGATGCCGGAAGGATACCGGGACTGTGGAAATATTATAGTCATATCATAAGAACAGAATATAATAAGATAGGGATTCCTGAATGATTTATTCGGGAATCTCTTTTTATGTACCAAAATCTGAAAGAAAAGCTGCCTGAAATCCCGGAAGTGTGTCGGGAAATAAAAAATTGTATCGGAAAATTCCATGGACAGGTCCCATTAACTGATAAAATACGCATATTTTGTATGATATCATAGGCAAAAATATATAAGACGAGGTGATTGTGTCATGGAAAGACAACTTCCAAAAAACGTAAGACAGATAGGAAATGTAAGTGACAATCCAAAGATATATGTAGAAGATTATGTAGATACATATCTGAACCAATTAAGAGAAAAAGCGAAAGAACAGCCGGTTGGAGTGATTTTGGTGGGAGAAGTGCTGGAACTGGAAGACGAAAAGGCTGTATTTGTGTCAGGAGCCGTACAGATGCAAGAATTATCGGAAAAGGATGGTAAACTTGAAATCGGACAAGATGGAATGAAACATATGATGGAAGAAGCAGCGCAGTATTTTCCGGAAAGTCATATTGTCGGATGGGGAATTGTTGAAGAAGGCAATCCGATGAGCCGCAACCGGGAAGTGAAGAAAATACAGGAAAGAGAATTTGGGCAGGAAGGAAGTCTGTTCCTGTGGAAAAACGCAAGAGAGCAGGACGAGATATTTTATGCGTACAAATTTGGTGAACTGATGCAGATCGGAGGGCATTACATTTATTATGAAAAGAATCCTGAAATGCAGAACTATATGATCAATACACGCAAGGAGAATGGAGTAACCCCCAGTGAAGTGGTTGAGGATCGAGCTGCAAAGAATTTTCGTAGTGCAGTGAGAGAAAAGATAGAATATAAAGAGCAGCATCAGAGTTCGGCATTTGCCTATATTACGAGTGCAGTGCTTGTGCTGATCGTATTGGTGATTGGGATCACAACGGTTAATAATTTTGATAAAATGAAAGCGGTACAGAATTCTCTGGAAACACTTTCGGAAACAGTCGGTGGCGGACAGGCTGACGCAAAGACAAGGACCGAAACCGCTGAAACGGCGAAAAACAATGCAAAAGAAGCGTCTGGAACGGTAAAGAAAGCAGAAGGGACAACGACATCAGAAACATCGGACGGACAACTCTCCGATCAGGATTTTTATGTAGTACAGAAAGGCGAAACGCTTGCGGGAATCAGTCAGAAATTATATGGAGATACGTCTCATGTGAAGGCAATCTGCAAAATGAATGGGCTGTCTGACGGCAACCTGATCTATATAGGACAAAAATTATTACTCCCATAAATGTGAAATGTGGTATACTAGGGTACACAGTATCAGAAGAAACGTTGAAAGGATGACCGACGGATGGAACGCAGGAAGAACAGCAATCTCCATGTTGTGAGAGAGCCGGAAGATCCCACGGATAAGATCATAGATGAGATTATGGATGAATTGAACAGTGAAGATGGGATGCCGGAGAAAGAAGTCCGGGAAGAGCTGATGAAAAGAAAAAAAAAGAAACAGAAAAAGATGATGGTTGGTATTGCGATAGTGGCTGCAGTGGGCGTGTTGATATATCTGCTGATCAATCTACAGACATATACCAAGGTCCGGATCAGTGATACCTATGTTGGAGAGAGCGCATCGGACAATAATTATGTACAGTTTTCGGACGGTGTATTGAAATATAGTAAAGATGGTATTTTGTATCTGAGTCAGACCGGAAAAGAGAAGTGGAATCAATCCTATCAGATAAAGAATCCAATGATAGATATTACAGAAAAGTCGGCAGCGGTTGCGGACAAAGAAGGCAATGATATTCTGGTTTTCCAGGAAGATGGCCTGAAAGGTGAAGTGCATACGACGATGCCGATTGAAAAAGTCAGTGTATCGGAACAGGGAATTGTGAGTGTAATATTAAAAAGCGATACAGCAATGAAAGTAATCTGTTATGATACGGCAGGAAACATACTGGTAGAGCATAAGACATCACTTGCAGGAAGCGGATATCCGGTGGATGTGGCTCTGTCTGCAAATGGTCAGATGATGCAAGTGCTGTATCTTTATACGCAGGATGGCCGGATCGAGGGCAGATTACATTACTATAACTTTGGGGATGCAGGAAAAGATAAGACAGATCATCAGGTTACTAAAAAGAACTACAAGAACACAATTATGGCATCCGGATTTTTTATGGATGAGAATACATCGGCGGCAATCGGTGACAATGCTATGGTGATCTATACCGGAAAAGACATTCCGAAACAAGCTGTAAAGATAACCATGGATAAGGAGATAAAAAGTGTATTTCATAATGAGAAATATATCGGTCTGATCCTAAAGAATCAGGGAAAGAGTGGTTATGAGCTCAGGTTATACAATAAGACCGGAAAAGTCGTGCTGTCGAAAGAATTCACCGGTGATTATAATCATGTGAAATTATGTGATGATCAGGTGATCATGTATGACGGAAAAACATGCAGTATATTTATGAAAAATGGTGTACAGAAGTTCAAAGGCAGGATGGATAATAACATACAGGAAATATTCCCGGTTGGAGGGGTGAACCAGTATATTGTGTTGAGTGCGAATGGAATGGAAAAAATCCGTCTTGTAAAATAAGGAGAAAGTATGCATATGAATTGGCTGGAAATATCCATAGGGATCGTGTTTCTGATTTGTATCATAACGGGACTGGTCAGAGGTGCAATCCGGATTATGGTATCGTTGATCGCAACAATTGTCACGTTTGTGATTGTTTTCTTCGCAACGCCGTATGTGTCTCAGGCAGTAGAGAAATATACGCCGCTGGATGATATGATAAAGCAGAAAGTAGTCAGTACGATGGCAGATGCGGCGACTTCGGCAATTACCGGAGGAGGTACTGTATCCGGACAAGGGCTGAATGAAGCAGCGGTAAAGAAGGCTTTGAAGGCAGCAGGTGTCAGTGAAGAGATGTTGAACCGGTATGGAATCTCGATTTCAGATATTGTAAATGGAAAGATCGACAGTTCTGATCTTGCAAAGTATGGAATCTCTGCAAATGTGCTGGATGGTCTTACCGGTGGAAGTGGAAGCAGCGTAGAAAATGTTATAGAAAATGCAGACATACCAGAAAGTCTGCAGGAGACAATGATTAAGTCTGCAGATATACCGGAGGTATTCAAGAATCTGTTGCTTAAAAACAATAATAAAGAAATGTATGATGAATTGGGCGTTACAACATTTCCGCAATATATAGGGGCCTATGTTGCCAGACTGGTGATCAATATTATAGCATTCATACTTACGTTTATTGTGGTGACGGTAATTATAAGAGCGGTTGTGTTTGCCCTGGATATTGTATCAGAACTACCGGTAATCGGTTTCTTTAATCATCTGGCAGGCGGTGCACTTGGAATCGGAATTGCACTTATCATTGTGTGGATCCTGTTTATGATTGTGACATTAATGTATACGACGGCTGTCGGAAAAGAAATCTATGAAATGGTACAGAACAATTCCATTCTGAAATTGATATATGATTGCAATCCGGTCATGCGGATGGCAGTGAAATTGATTTAATATGGATATAGCTTTTTGTCTGTATGGGAAATGAGATCAGGGAGAATATTCGCACCTGGCCTAACCTGGTGGGTAACGAGAGTGCCCGTGGTACAGAGTACGAGG
>ERZ1032022.415-NODE-415-length-10421-cov-22.038009_pt1 | contig 10421 bp, 10 predicted proteins | sample MGYA00516699_ERZ1032022 | MGnify/ENA primary metagenome ERZ1032022 (study PRJEB33719, sample SAMN04261294) | wastewater metagenome | biome: rural village; feature: human; material: feces | host: Homo sapiens | place: El Salvador | collected 2013-01-07 ... | reverse complement strand
CATAGCTCAGCTGGATAGAGCATTCGCCTTCTAAGCGAACGGTCGCAGGTTCGAATCCTGCTGGGATCAAATCTAAAGCCGGCTTTAGTCGGCTTTTTTTATTTTCTCCACTAGTAGTGTTTCACATGAAACTAGAAAAAGCTGTTCAAATATTGAACAGCTTTTTACTTATGATAAGGACTTCCTTGTTGTATCATGAAAGCTCGATAAATTTGCTCAGCTAAAACTAAGCGCATTAACTGATGAGGTAAAGTTAGTAAACCAAAACTCATTTTTAAATTTGCACGTTTTTTTACCTTGTCAGCTAAACCTAGGCTACCTCCAATGACAAATACAATGTCCGAATAACCTCTCAAATTTGCATCAGCGATAATCTTACTAAATTCTTCTGATGGGAATTGTTTACCTTCAATAGCCAAAACAATGACATAATCTCGCTCAGAGATTTTAGCTAAAATACGGTCACCCTCTTTTTCCATGATTTGATGATTTTGCGCCTCACTCGCATTATCTGGTGTTTTTTCATCGGGCAACTCAACAATTTCAAATTTGGCAAAGCGACTCATGCGTTTTCCGTATTCTGCAATACCATCTTTTAGGTATTTTTCTTTTAATTTTCCAACAGCAATAATTTTTACTTTCATGTTTTCTATTTTACCACATATTCACAAGCTTTTCACACATTATCCACATATTAACAATCTGTAATTAGGCTCAATAACGCTATATTTTGAGGATTTTTGAACAAATTTCAAAAGTTTTCCACAACCTGTGGATTACTTTATTTTTTTTATCTTTTAAGGTATAATTAAGTCGTTTTTTATATGCTATCTGTGAATAAAAAAAGGAGGAAGAGACGTGAAAAAAATAACATTTCAAAAAGTCAATTACAAAAAAATCCTTAAACCACTATCCGTTATTTTAGTTGGTTTCATCGGAGGAGTTGCTGGGACCTTACTCATTTTGAATATGGCTGGCATCTCAATCAATAATGTTAGTGGTTCAAGTACAAAAACTACAACAAGTAAAGTAAGTTACTCAAATACTAATGATACGACAAAAGCTGTCGAAAAAGTGAGAGAAGCAGTCGTATCAGTCATCAATTATCAATCAAATAGCTCTTCAAATGATTTGTATATGCAAATGTTTGGTGGCAATTTAGACAATAACACTAATAATGGATCAGATAGTGATTTAAGTATCGCTAGTGAAGGTTCTGGGGTTATTTACAAAAAAGACGGCAATTCTGCTTATGTCGTTACTAATAACCACGTTGTCGATGGTGCTAGTCAAATCGAAATCATGCTTTCTGACGGTACAAAAGTAGTCGGTGAATTAGTCGGTACCGATACATACTCAGATATCGCCGTTGTCAAAATTGCTTCTGATAAAGTCACAACGGTAGCTGAATTTGCTAATTCAGATAAAATTACTGTTGGTGAAACAGCCATTGCTATTGGTAGCCCTCTAGGTACTGATTATGCTAACTCTGTGACACAAGGAATTGTCTCAAGTCTAAGCCGTACAGTTACAATGACTAACGACGATGGCGAAACAATTTCAACCAATGCTATCCAAACTGATGCCGCTATTAACCCAGGTAACTCTGGTGGTGCTTTGATTAACATTGAAGGACAAGTAATAGGTATTAATTCAAGTAAAATCTCTTCTACCTCAGATTCTGGATCAGGTAATTCTGTAGAAGGTATGGGATTTGCTATTCCAGCTAATGATGTGGTTAAAATTATTAATCAATTAGAAGCAAACGGAAAAGTTATTCGTCCAGCACTTGGTATCACAATGGCTAACCTAAGCGATTTATCAACAACAACAATCAGTCGCCTAAATATTCCAACTAGCGTCACATCTGGTATCGTCGTTGCTTCAGTTCAATCAGGTATGCCTGCTGAAGGAGTACTTAAAAAATACGATGTAATCACAGCTATTGATGATAAAGATGTCTCTTCTATCACAGATCTTCAAAGTGTTCTTTACGGTCATTCAACTGGAGATTCTATTAAAGTAACCTTCTATCGTGGTACTGACAAGAAAACAGAAACTATTAAACTAACGAAAACAACACAAGACCTCTCTTCATCAAATCAATAATTTGACTTAAAACTAAAAACTAATGAGGCTGAGCTTCTCAGCTTCATTTTTTTAAAGGGAAAAAACTATGATTGAAACACTTAATCTCATACCTATTGACGATATTGCACCAAATCCTTATCAACCTCGCTTGAAATTTAAACCAGAAGAATTAGAAGAACTTTCTCGCTCAATAAAGGCAAACGGCCTCATACAGCCGATAATCGTCCGTAAATCAGATATTTTTGGTTATGAGCTCATTGCAGGCGAAAGACGTCTTAAAGCATCAAAAATGGCTGGTTTAAGCGAAATTCCTGCAATTATAAAAGATATTACTAATAAAGAAAGCATGCAGCTTGCTATTGTCGAAAATTTGCAGCGCTCTGACCTTAATCCTATTGAAGAAGCCAAGGCTTATCAGCAATTGCTCGATAAAAATCAAATGACCCATGAAGAATTAGCACAATTTATGGGAAAATCTCGTCCTTATATTACGAATTGCTTGCGCTTATTGAATTTACCGACGATTATTTCTCATGCCGTCGAAAAAGGTGAACTTTCTCAAGGACATGCGCGTGTGCTGCTGACACTTAAGGACGAAAAAGAGCAGGAGAAGTGGTACCAAAAAATTCTGAACGAGGATATGAGCGTTCGCAAACTCGAACAAGCTGTAAAATCTACTAAAAAGAAAAAAACATCTTCTAAAGTAAGCAAAAAAGATATTTTTATCCGTCATCAAGAAGAAGAATTATCAAAATTATTAGGTCTTCCTGTCACCTTATCACTTTCTAAAAGTGGCTTTAAAGGAGACTTACAATTACATTTTCAATCAGAAGAAGACTTAAACAGAATTATCAACAGGCTAAAATAGCTTGTGAATTTCTCATTTTCAATTTCATAGTTTTCCACAATAAAAAGCGGCCAAAATCACTGATTTTAGGCTTTTTTATATGTTTTCCACACCCTGTGGAAAACTTCTATAAACAGTGTGGGTTTTTTATTTTCACAGCTGTGGAAAACTTTGAGATTTTATGTTAAAATAATTTATGAATTATCCACAAAAAGGAATAGACTATGACTGAAAATGAACAAATTTTTTGGAATAGGGTCCTTGAACTGGCAAAAAGTCAACTAAAACAAGCCACTTATGAATTTTTTGTTTTAGATGCTCGATTAATTCAAATTGAGCAAAATACGGCGACGATTTACCTGGATCCTATGAAAGAACTCTTTTGGGATAAAAATTTAAAACCAATCATTTTAACGGCTGGTTTTGAGGTTTATAATACTGAAATTGTCGTGAACTATGTCTTTGAAGAAGATTTAGCTAAACAAGCAGTAGAAGAACCAACTTCCCAAGTTCTCCAAGCCCCACAAAAGAATCACCTGCCACAGGTTGATTCAGATTTAAATACAAAGTATACTTTTGACAACTTTGTCCAAGGTGATGAAAACCGTTGGGCCTTTTCTGCGTCTTATGCCGTTGCGGATGCTCCAGGAACTACTTACAACCCTTTATTTATCTGGGGTGGACCTGGGCTCGGAAAAACTCACTTGCTAAATGCCATTGGTAATGCGGTATTGCAAAATAATCCTAAAGCGCGCGTGAAGTACATCACAGCTGAAAATTTCATCAATGAATTTGTTATCCATATTCGACTGGATACTATGGAAGAATTGAAAGAAAAATTCCGTAATCTTGATGTTTTGCTGATTGATGACATTCAATCGCTCGCCAAAAAAACATTATCTGGTACGCAAGAAGAGTTTTTCAATACTTTCAACGCTCTTTACGATAACAACAAACAAATCGTACTAACCAGTGACCGCACACCAGATCACCTCGATAATCTGGAACAACGTTTGGTCACGCGCTTCAAATGGGGCTTGACAATCAATATCACGCCGCCTGATTTTGAAACACGTGTGGCAATTTTGACCAATAAAACGCAAGAATACGATTTTGTGTTCCCGCAGGATACCATTGAATATCTTGCTGGACAATTTGATTCTAACGTCCGTGACCTAGAAGGTGCTTTAAAGGATATTAGCCTTGTCGCAAGTATTAAAAAAGTCCAAACGATTACCGTCGACATTGCTGCTGAGGCTGTCCGAGCACGTAAACAAGATGGTCCTAAAATGACTGTCATTCCAATTGATGAAATTCAAAGTCAAGTTGGGAAATTCTACGGTGTCACTGTTAAGGAAATCAAGGCAACAAAACGTACGCAAGATATTGTTTTAGCACGTCAGGTAGCTATGTATTTGGCACGTGAGATGACCGATAACTCACTTCCAAAAATCGGAAAAGAGTTTGGTGGTCGTGATCACTCTACCGTTCTTCATGCCTATAACAAAATCAAAAATATGCTGGCTCAAGACGATAGTCTGCGAATCGAAATTGAAACCATCAAAAACAAGATCAGATAAGTCTTGTGGATAAGTATCAAAAAAATCTGCGATTTATCCACAGGTTATTAACAACTCTTATTCCGCGATTTTTCTAGCGTTTTTGGAGTTATCAACAGTATAAACAAGACCTACTACTACTACTAACTTAATACTTATAAATTAAAGGAGTTATCTTCATGATAAAATTCTCAATTAATAAATCCTTCTTTCTTCAAGCATTGAATGCTACCAAGAGAGCAATCTCTTCGAAGAATGCCATTCCTGTTTTATCTACTATCAAAATTGAAGTTCAAAATAGTAACATTACCTTAACAGGTTCAAATGGACAAATTTCAATTGAAAATATTATTCCAACTTCTAATGAAAATGCAGGTCTTTTGATTACATCACCAGGTGCTATACTATTAGAAGCAAATTTCTTTATTAATATCGTTTCAAGTCTTCCAGATGTTACTTTGGATTTTGAAGAAATTGAACATCACCAAATCGTTTTGACAAGTGGTAAATCAGAAATCACTCTTAAAGGGAAAGATGTTGACCTTTACCCACGTCTTCAAGAAATGGCTACTGAAAATCCTCTTGTTATTGAAACAAAATTATTGAAGTCAATCATTACAGAAACTGCTTTTGCAGCTAGTCTTCAAGAAAGTCGTCCAATCTTGACTGGTGTTCACATGGTGCTTAGCGACCATAAAGATTTTAAAGCAGTAGCTACTGACTCACACCGCATGAGCCAACGCAAATTAACTTTAGACAATACTTCAAATAACTTTAACGTTGTTATCCCAAGTAAATCTCTTCGTGAATTTGCAGCAGTCTTCACAGATGATATCGAAACAGTAGAAGTCTTCTTCTCAGACAGCCAAATGCTTTTCAGAAGTGACTACATTAGCTTCTATACACGTCTATTAGAAGGAAATTATCCTGATACAGACCGTTTGTTGACAAATTCATTTGAAACAGAAGTAACCTTCAATACAGGTGCTCTTCGTTCAGCTATGGAACGTGCTCACTTGATTTCAAATGCCACACAAAATGGTACTGTTAAACTTGAAATTACAAATAACAGCGTTTCAGCACACGTTAACTCTCCTGAAGTTGGTAAAGTTAACGAAGAATTGGATATTATTGATCAATCAGGTAGTGATTTGACAATCAGCTTTAATCCAACTTACTTGATTGAAGCTCTTAAAGCCTTGAAGAGTGAAACAGTTGTTATTCGCTTTATCTCACCAGTTCGTCCATTTACGTTGATGCCAGGTGATGATGCTGAAAACTTTATCCAATTAATCACACCGGTTCGTACAAACTAAAATTATTTAAGGAAACTTTAAGGATGAATTCGTATACTGTAACCATCCTAAAACTTTTCTTTTTCATAATCTCCAGCAAGGGCACTGTCTATACAGTGCTCTTGCTTTTTATGTTATAATATTTCTTGATATGACACTTTGTATTATTGCTAATCCTCATTCAGGAAATCGTAGTGCCAAAGAAGTTATTAAAAGGTTGAAAAATAAGTTGAATCAAGAGATAGCTGTTTTTCTGACACGGTATCCAGATGATGAAGAAAATCAAGCCAATGATGTTTTAGAGACCTTTCAACCTGAGAAAGATAGATTATTGATTCTTGGCGGTGATGGTACCTTATCCAAAGTTTTATATTAGCTACCAGCAGATATTCCATTCGCTTATTATCCAATGGGGTCAGGGAATGATTTTGCGCGTGCCCTTGGATTGAAAAAAGATTTAACACACCTTATTGAATCGACTAAGCAAGCTCTAAAAGAAATCACGGTTTATACTTACCAAAAAGGTCTAGTCTTAAACAGTTTAGATTTGGGTTTTGCTTCTTGGGTTATTAATCATGTTGAACAGTCTCAGCTAAAAACTAAACTGAACAAATATCATTTAGGAAAATTAACTTACATCCTAACAGCAATTCAATGTTTGATTAAGAAACCAGCTTTTGCTTCACTTTGTCTAGAGACAGAAGCAGGGGAAGTTCTTGAACTTAGAAATCAGTTTTTCTTTTCGCTGGCAAACAATACTTACTTTGGTGGTGGTGTTATGATTTGGCCACATGCCACAGCTTATTTGGAACAGCTGGATTGTGTGTATGCTAAAGGTGAAACTTTATGGGAACGTGTGCTTGTTTAATTGAGATTGATGGTGAAATCGTGTCGTTTGACGAAATCACACTAACGCCTCAAAAACATTATATTTATTTGTAAAGGAGAAATCATGTACGAAATCGGAAGTCTTGTTGAGATGAAGAAACCTCATGCTTGTACTGTTAAAGCGACTGGTAAGAAAGCTAACGTGTGGGAAGTCGTTCGTATTGGAGCAGATATTAAAATTCGTTGTACAAACTGTGATCATATTGTCATGATGAGCCGTCATGATTTTGAACGCAAGTTGAAGAAAGTAATATAATATAATATTTAAAATCATTAAGACTGCGCATATAGTGGGCTTTTTTAAGTGATTTTATGCTATAATAGTTGTGATTGAATAAATTTAACGGAGACTAATAAAATATGGCTTTAACAGCAGGTATTGTTGGTTTACCAAACGTCGGAAAATCAACTCTTTTTAATGCGATTACTAAAGCAGGTGCGGAAGCTGCTAACTATCCTTTCGCGACAATCGATCCTAACGTTGGTATGGTAGAAGTTCCAGATGAACGTCTACAAAAATTGACTGAGCTTATCACACCTAAAAAAACAGTCCCAACAACATTTGAATTTACTGATATTGCAGGTATCGTAAAAGGGGCTTCTCGTGGTGAAGGTCTTGGTAACAAATTCCTGGCTAACATTCGTGAAGTTGATGCGATTGTTCACGTTGTTCGTGCTTTTGATGACGAAAACGTTATGCGTGAACAAGGGCGTGAAGATGCCTTTGTTGACCCACTTGCTGATATTGATACCATTAACTTGGAATTGATTCTTGCTGACTTGGAATCTGTTAACAAACGTTATGCGCGTGTTGAAAAAGTAGCACGTACACAAAAAGACAAAGATTCTGTTGCAGAATTTCACGTTCTTCAAAAAATCAAACCAGTACTTGAAGATGGTAAATCAGCTCGTACAATTGAATTTACAGAAGATGAACAAAAAATTGTTAAACAATTATTCCTTTTGACAACAAAACCAGTTCTTTATGTAGCAAACGTTGGTGAAGATAAAGTTGCTAACCCAGATGATATCGAATATGTAAAACAAATCCGTGAATTCGCAGTAACTGAAAATGCTGAAGTTGTTGTTATCTCAGCACGTGCAGAAGAAGAAATCTCTGAACTTGATGATGAAGATAAAGCATTCTTCCTTGAAGACCTTGGTTTGACTGAATCTGGTGTCGACAAATTGACTCGTGCAGCTTACCACTTGCTAGGTCTTGGAACTTACTTCACTGCAGGTGAAAAAGAAGTTCGTGCTTGGACATTCAAACGTGGTATTAAAGCTCCTCAAGCAGCTGGTATCATTCACTCTGACTTCGAACGTGGATTTATCCGTGCGATTACAATGTCTTATGATGATTTAATCAAATACGGTTCAGAAAAAGCTGTTAAAGAAGCAGGTCGTCTTCGTGAAGAAGGGAAAGAATATGTGGTTCAAGATGGTGACATCATGGAATTCCGCTTTAACGTCTAAGCTAACTAATAATTGAAAATCAAATGAGGTTGGAAAAAATTTTTTCCAGCCCTTTTGACATTTGAAAGGAAAAAAATGGTAAAAATGATTGTTGGTCTGGGAAATCCAGGCAGTAAATATCACGAAACACGTCATAATATTGGATTTATGGCAATTGATCGTCTAGCTAAAGATTTGAATGTGACTTTTTCAGAAGACAAAAACTTCAAAGCAGAAGTTGGCTCTGCCTTTATCAATGGTGAAAAAGTGTACTTAGTCAAACCAACTACATTTATGAATAATTCAGGAATTGCGGTACATGCTTTGTTGACTTATTATAATATTGCCATCGAAGATTTTATGGTAATTTATGATGACCTAGATATGGAAGTCGGACGTATTCGTCTTCGTCAAAAAGGCTCAGCTGGTGGTCATAATGGTATCAAGTCCATTATTGCTCATACAGGAACACAGGCGTTTGACCGTATTAAAGTTGGGATTGGACGTCCTAAACAAGGTCGCTCAGTCGTTGACCATGTGCTTGGAAAATTTGACAAGGATGACTATATCACAGTCACTAACACACTAGAAAAAGTTAATGATACTGTTCAATTTTATTTACAGGAAGCTGATTTTGTAAAAACAATGCAAAAATTTAATGGGTAAATCTATGAATATTATTGATTTATTTAGCCAAAATAAGCTAATCCAAAGTTGGCATGCAGGCGTGTCTAATCTTGGTAGACAGCTTATTATGGGCTTGTCAGGAGCAAGTAGAGCTCTTGCTATAGCTTCAGCTTATCAAGCTAATGAAGAAAAAATAGTGATTATCACATCAACTCAAAACGAAGTTGAAAAATTGGCTAGTGATTTATCTAGTTTGATTGGTGAGGATAAGGTTTATACGTTTTTTGCGGATGATGTTGCTGCTGCAGAATTCATTTTTGCTTCGATGGATAAAGCTCATTCTCGCTTAGAAGCTTTGAATTTTTTACAAGATAAAAATCAATCAGGTATCTTGATTACGAGTTTAGTTGGTGCTCGTGTCTTGTTGCCAAGTCCTAAAACTTATTCAGAAAGTCAATTGAATTTTCTTGTCGGAGATCTTTACAACCTTGACAAGATTGTAAAGATCTTGTCAAATGTCGGTTATCAAAAAGTTTCTCAGGTTTTGAATCCAGGCGAGTTTAGCCGACGTGGTGATATTGTCGATATCTATGAGATTACAGCAGATTATCCGTACCGCTTGGAGTTCTTTGGTGATGAAGTTGATGGTATTCGTCAATTTGATGCACAGACTCAAAAATCTCTTAGCAATGTTGAACAAGTAACGATTTATCCAGCGGATGAGTTGATTTTGTCAGAAGAGGATTTTGCTAGAGCTAGTCAAGCTTTTGAGAAGTATCTTGAGACTGCAAAGGACGACCAACAAGCTTATTTGAGTGAACTGTATGCAGCAACACAAGAGCAGTATAGACATCAAGATATTAGACGTTTTTTGTCTCTCTTTTATGCTAAAGAGTGGACACTTCTCGATTATATTCCAAAAGGGACACCAGTCTTCTTTGATGATTTTCAAAAGCTGGTTGATCGCAACACTAAGTTTGATTTAGAGGTTGCTAATCTATTGACAGAAGATTTACAGCGTGGTAAAGCTGTGTCAATATTGGTTTACTTCGCTGATATTTATAAAAAATTACGTCAGTACCAGCCAGCGACCTTCTTTTCAAACTTTCATAAAGGCTTGGGAAATCTGAAATTTGATAAATTACACAATTTCACTCAATACCCAATGCAAGAATTTTTCAATCAATTTCCGTTGCTGATTGATGAAATTAATCGTTATCAAAAATCAAAAGCTACTATTTTAGTTCAATCAGATACGCAGCATGGGGTAGAACGTCTGCAAGAGAACCTGCAAAAATATGGTTTGGATTTACCGATAGTTGGTGCAAATGATTTACAAGAACATCAAGCGCAATTAGTAGTTGGTGATTTATCAAATGGTTTTTACTTTGCTGACGATAAAATTGTTTTAATCACTGAGCACGAAATTTATCATAAAAAAGTCAAACGTCGCATCCGTCGTTCAAATATCAGCAATGCAGAACGTTTGAAAGATTACAATGAGCTTTCTAAAGGTGATTATGTGGTTCACCATGTTCATGGAATTGGTCAATTTTTAGGGATTGAAACCATTGAAATTCATGGGGTACATCGTGACTATTTAACGATTCAATACCAAGGGTCTTCAACGATTTCTCTTCCTGTAGAACAAATTGAAAG
>ERZ1032022.413-NODE-413-length-10459-cov-29.086121_pt1 | contig 10459 bp, 8 predicted proteins | sample MGYA00516699_ERZ1032022 | MGnify/ENA primary metagenome ERZ1032022 (study PRJEB33719, sample SAMN04261294) | wastewater metagenome | biome: rural village; feature: human; material: feces | host: Homo sapiens | place: El Salvador | collected 2013-01-07 ... | reverse complement strand
ACTACGCTCACGTTGACTGCCCGGGCCATGCTGACTACGTTAAGAACATGATCACTGGTGCTGCTCAGATGGACGGCGCTATCCTGGTCGTTGCTGCTACCGATGGTCCCATGCCCCAGACCCGTGAGCACATCCTGCTGGCTCGTCAGGTCGGCGTGCCCTATATCGTTGTGTTCATGAACAAGTGCGATATGGTCGATGACGAAGAGCTGCTGGATCTGGTCGAGATGGAGATCCGTGAGCTGCTGAGCGAGTACGACTTCCCGGGCGACGACACCCCGATCATTCGTGGTTCCGCTCTGAAGGCTCTGGAGGCTCCCAACGATCCCGAGGATCCTGCTTACGCTTGCATCAAGGAGCTGATGGACGCTGTTGACTCCTACATCCCCAACCCGGATCGTGAGGAGGACAAGCCCTTCCTGATGCCCATCGAGGATGTCATGACCATTTCTGGCCGTGGTACCGTTGCTACCGGTCGTGTTGAGCGTGGTATGGCCAAGGTTGGCGACGCTATGGAGATCGTCGGCATTAAGCCCGACCGTCTGAACACCACCATCACCGGTCTGGAGATGTTCCGTAAGTCTCTGGACTTCGCTGAGGCTGGCGATAACATCGGCGCTCTGCTGCGTGGTGTTGATCGTACCCAGATCGAGCGTGGCCAGGTTCTGGCTAAGCCCGGTTCTGTGCATCCCCACAAGGTTTTCGAGTCTCAGGTCTACGTTCTGACCAAGGACGAAGGCGGCCGTCACACTCCCTTCTTCTCCAACTATCGTCCTCAGTTCTACTTCCGTACCACTGACGTGACCGGCATCATCACCCTGCCCGAAGGCACCGAGATGTGCATGCCCGGCGATAACGTCATGATGCACGTTGAGCTGCTGACCCCCGTTGCTATGGAAGAGGGCCTGCGTTTCGCTATCCGTGAGGGTGGCCGTACCGTTGGTTCCGGCGTTGTTGGCAAGATCATTGAGTGATTTTGTCCTTGAACGTAAGTTCCAAGGCTAACTAGCAATTATAAAGACCTTCCCGTTCCGGAGAGCGGGAAGGTCTTTTTGTTTGTTTATAGCAGCTGCAGGTGTTTCTGTTTGGCTGCTCTTTTACCGGGTCAGAGTGTTGTAGCAGTCTGCAAAGGCGTGCAGAAAGGCGGTCACTTCCTCCTCTGTGGTAAGGTGGCTCAGGCTGATGCGCCAAGAGGAAAGGGCGTTGCGCCGGTCTTGACTGACCGCAAGCACTGCGCGGGAAGGCAACCCATCGGACGAACAGGCAGATTTGACCGAGACGCATATCCCGCGTGCGTCCAACTCCCGCTGGAACACGGTGCCCTTTACGCCCTGCACGCTCAGGTTCAGGATATGCGGCACAGCGTTTGCAGGGCTGTTGATACGCACCTTTGGATAGCGGGTCAGTTCTGCACGCAGCCGCTCGTTCAACCTGCGGACGGTTGCGGCGCGGGCGGGCAGTTCCACAGTAGCCTTTTCCAAGGCCAGCGCCAGCGAGCAGGCAAGCGCTACGGTGGGCGTGCCGCTGCGGTAGGAAGTGGTACTTTCACCGCCGTGGATGAGGGGCGGCAGTGCCAGCCCTATCCGTTTCACCAGCACACCGATGCCGTTCAGCCCATAAAACTTATGAGCGGTCAGGCTTATGGTGTCTATGCCCTCAAACTGGACAGGAATTTTTCCCACTGCCTGCGTGGCATCCACATGGAAATGGCAGTTGGGATACGCCTTTAAAAACTCTGCGATTTCCGCAATGGGCTGCACGACACCCAACTCGCTGTCCACGGCGGTCACAGCCACCAACACGGTGTCAGGGCGCAGCCGCTTTTTCAGGTCTGCAAGGTCCACCGTGCCGTCCGGCAGGATATCCAGCAACTCCACCTCGTACCCCTGCTTTTGCAGCGCCTCCAGACTGCCGCTGACGGACGAATGCTCCAACGGGGTAAAGAGGATGTGCCTGCCTGCCGCACCTCCCAGCGCTGCCAGTCCCTTTACGGCAAGGTTGTTGGCTTCACTTGCACCGGAGGTATAGATGATGCCTGCAGGCGGTGCCCCCAGACAGCGGGCAATGCTGCGGGTCGCCTCGTTTATAGCAGCCTTTGCGGCAGCGCCTGCCTGATGGTGGGCGTTGGCGTTACCCGGGTAACGCCGCTCGGCTTCGCAGAAGCATTGCAGCACCGCCTCGTCCACAGGGGTGTTGGCAGAGTAATCCAGATAGAGCATAGAGCCTCCTGTAATATCAACACATTATGATAGTAGGAAATAATAACAGGCTCTATTATAGGCGATTCCGCCCCAAAGCGCAACCCCCGCAGCCTACGGCGCGGCGTAACAGGCAAGAAAAAGCTGTCAACACCTTGCTGGAAAGCCCAAAATCTGCTATACTTATAAAAAAGGCCGCAGCGCTGCTGCTGCCTTGCCGGAGCGGTTCCGGTTGTTGGAAAGAACACAAAAAGAAGGGGAGGGGCACAATGTTCAAGCGCGAGCGACTGCATGGCGGCTTCTTTCCCGTTTTTGTGTGGAGGTCTTGTTCCTGAAATTCAGAGGCACTGCTGTTTCAACGGCAATGCCTCTTTTTTTGGGAATAACAGTACAGGAGGTTTTCTATGAGCGAAAAAATCGATTACTCCAAGGGCGTATACGACGCCAAAAAGCTTGGCACAGGCCGGATGTTTATTCTGGGTGTGCAGCATATGTTTGCCATGTTCGGTGCAACGGTTCTGGTGCCGCTGCTCACTGGTCTGAGCGTTTCCACCACTCTGCTGTGTGCCGGTCTGGGTACGCTGCTGTTCCACCTCATCACCAAAAAGAAGGTCCCGGCATTCCTCGGCTCTTCCTTTGCGTATCTGGGCGGCTTCTCCATCGTGGCTCCCATGCTGGCTGATGCCGATGGCAACCTGACCGTTGCCAACACCAAGATGTTGCCCTATGCCTGCGCTGCCATTGCGTTTTCCGGTCTGGTCTATCTGGTGGCCAGCCTGCTGATCTCCACCTTTGGCATTCGCCGCATCATGAAGTTTTTCCCGCCGGTGGTTACCGGCCCCATCATCATCTCCATCGGCCTGATCCTTGCTCCCTCTGCCATCACCAACTGCCAGTCCAATTGGCTGCTGGCCTTCGTGGCGCTGGGCACTGTCATCGTGTGTAACATCTGGGGCAAGGGCATGGTCAAGATCCTGCCCATCCTCATCGGCGTGCTGGTCTCTTACGCGGTGGCACTGGTCACCGGCGCAGTGGACTTCCAGAAGATCTCCGAGGCCGCTTGGCTGGGCATCCCCCTGCACAAGGAGGCTATGGGTCTGTTCGCCATTGACGGCAGCCCGGAGTTCATCAGTGCGCTGTTCACCATCATCCCCATCGCACTGGCTACCATGATGGAGCACGTCGGCGACATCGCTGCTATCAGCGCCACCGTCGGCCACAACTATATCAATGACCCCGGCCTGAACCGCACCCTGATGGGCGATGGTCTGGCTACCACCATGGCCGGTCTGCTGGGCGGCCCCGCCAACACCACCTACGGCGAGAACACCGGCGTGCTGGCACTGAGCAAGATCTACGACCCGCTGGTCATCCGCATTGCCGCTGTGCTGGCTATCATCCTGAGCTTCAGCCCCAAGTTTGAGGCCGTCATCAACACCATCCCCACCGGCATCATCGGCGGTATCAGCTTTGTGCTGTACGGCATGATCTCTGCCATCGGTGTGCGCAATGTGGTGGAGAACCGCGTGGACTTCACCAACAGCCGCAACCTGATCGTTGCCGCCGTCATTCTGGTTTGCGCACTGGGCTTCAACTCTGTGGGCGGCGTTGGCTTTACCGTTGGCAGCGTCACCATCAACCTGTCCGGTCTGGCTGTTGCTGCGATTGCAGGTATCCTGCTCAACGCCATCCTGCCCGGCAACGACTACGAGTTTGACGCCACTGCCGGTTCCGATGCTGCTACCAGCGGCAACCTGCAGGTCTGATCCTCGGGAATGCGTCCAGTTTTCTGTAAGGAAATTTGGGCATCTTGCCAGATTTTGATAAATAGGAATAATTCTTAAAAATATACTTGACTAACTAGGAATTATTCGCTATAATAGAGCCATGGAAAGGGAAGTGCACAAAGCACAAAACTTCTTTCCATGGCTCTTTCTATACCCGGCAGCGCGGCTGCCCCGCATAGAAACAACAGGCGGGTGGTTTCCGCCCTGTATCATTTTTAACAGATCGAATGGAGGTAAATTCTTATGAAGAAATACGTTTGCACCGTTTGTGGTTATATCGCTGAGGGTGAGATCCCCGCTCAGTGCCCCGTTTGCAAGGCCCCCGCTTCCGCTTTTGTGGAGAAGACCGGCAACACCTACGTCACCGAGCACGTTGTTGGCATCGGCAAGGCAGAGGGCGTGCCGCAGGAGATCGTTGATGGTCTGCGCGCAAACTTCGAGGGCGAGTGCAGCGAGGTTGGTATGTATCTGGCTATGGCTCGTGTGGCAGAGCGTGAGGGCTACCCCGAGATCGCCGAGGCCTACAAGCGCTATGCTTACGAGGAAGCTGACCACGCATCCCGCTTTGCAGAACTGCTGGGTGAGGTCGTGACCGACAGCACCAAGAAGAACCTGATGATGCGTGCCGAGGCCGAGTGCGGTGCCTGCGCTGGCAAGATGGATCTGGCCAAGAAGGCTAAGGCGCTGAATCTGGACGCCATCCACGACACCGTCCACGAGATGGCAAAGGATGAGGCTCGTCACGGCCGCGGCTTCGAGGGCCTGCTGAAGCGTTACTTCAACACCGAAGTCTGATAAGGATTCCCCAGTTATCGATGCTGCCCGCTGCAAGGACATTCCGCCTTGCAGCGGGCTTTTTGCGTTTCAGGCTTTAAAAGCGGCGCAGAACCTCCGCAGATTTTCCCCTACATAACGCAATAAATTAAGCTGTTTACAGAATAAATTGTTCAAATCTGTTCTTGACTGTTTTTAATGGTCGAGAACAGATTTTTTATTTGGTGGGCAAACTGTGGGCAAAACTCGCTGATTTGGCCGTTTTTTACCTCTTTTTTAAATTTGCCCACAAAAAGTCTGAAAGTTGGCTTGTGTCCTAGAAAAATCGGCTATAAATATAATTCTCGATGTGGGCAGATCATTTGACTGTTATCTAAAAAAATGCCATTTCTGGTAACGACCTCCCGTGAAAAAGCAAGCGGGGAAAATCCGCAGATTTTCCACGCTTGCAAATATAAAATAATCTTTCCTCTGAAGATGCGCAAAGCGAACGCGGCGCGCATTCAAAATCGTCCCGCCACAAAAAAGGCAGCTGCGCAGAATTTCGCGCAGCTGCCTCTTTTGTGGTGGCTGAATCTTACTGAATGCCGGTAACAGGGTAGTCCTGTGCCTCTACGGCCTTTTTCAGTACCTCATCGTCTACCTCTGCGTTCAGGGTGACGATGGCAGTACCGGCTTCGTGGCTGACAACAGCCTCGTCCACCTGCGGCAGGGCTTCCAGCGCCTTTTTGACGCGGGCTTCACAGTGGGGGCACATCATGCCTTCTACGGTCAAAGTCTTTTTCATTGTGGTCTCCTCCTTTTGAATTGTATCTTCCTCCGCTGCGGGCTGCACAAGGGCAGCGGGCAGGGCAGGGACGTGTTTGGGCGGGTGGTCACGCTTTGCGCTGTGCAGGTCAAACAGGTTCAGCCGCAAAGCGTTGCTCACCACGCAGAAGCTGGAAAGGCTCATGGCAGCTGCGCCGAACATGGGGTTCAGCGTCAGCCCCAAGGGGATGAACACACCGGCTGCCAGCGGGATGCCGATGATGTTGTAGATGAAGGCCCAAAACAGGTTTTCGTGGATGTTGCGCAGGGAAGCGCGGCTCAGCCGGATAGCGGCGGGCACGTCCGAAAGTTTGGAGTTCATCAGCACTACGTCCGCAGCATCAATGGCTACGTCCGTGCCTGCGCCGATGGCAATACCGGTGTCAGCGCGGGTCAGGGCAGGGGCATCGTTGATGCCGTCGCCCACCATAGCCACCTTGCCGTACTTTTGAAGCTGCCGGATAACGGCCTCCTTGCCCTCCGGCAGCACCCCGGCGATCACCTCGTCCACCCCGGCCTGTCGGCCAATGGCCTCGGCGGTGCGCTGGTTGTCGCCGGTCAGCATCACCACACGGATGCCCATATTCCGCAGCTCCCGGATGGCCTGCGGGCTGTCCTCCTTGATGGTATCAGCCACCGCAATAACACCCAGCAAATGCTCCGCGCCGCCAAAGAAGAGGGGCGTTTTACCCTGCGCAGCCAGCGCAGCAGCCTCAGTTTGCAGCGCAGCAGGGATGGCGACCTTTGTGCTAATAAAAGCAGCATTGCCGCCAAAGATCTCCTTGCCCTCCAGCTTGGCAGTAAGGCCGTTGCCCGGCAGGGCGGTAAAATCGGTAACAGAGGGCAGTTCCAGCTGCTTTTCCTCCGCATAGGCCAGCACTGCCCGCGCCAGCGGGTGTTCACTGCGGCCCTCCAGCGCGGCTGCCAGCGTGAGCAGTTCGGTCTCGGTCACGCCCGCAGCGGGCAGAAGGTCGGTGACAGTGGGTTCACCGCAGGTGATGGTGCCGGTCTTGTCCAGCGCCACGATGCGGGTGCGCCCGGCCTCCTCCAGCGCTGCAGCAGTCTTGAACAGGATGCCGTTCTTTGCGCCTAAGCCATTGCCCACCATAATAGCCACCGGCGTTGCCAGACCCAGCGCACAGGGGCAGCTGATGACCAGCACCGAGATGCCCCGCGCCAACGCGTAGCCGACATCCTGCCCCAGCAGCAGCCAGACAAGGGTGGTGACCACTGCAATACTGATGACCGCAGGCACGAAAAAGCCAGATACGGTATCTGCGATCTTTGCAATGGGCGCTTTGGTGGCGGCGGCATCGCTGACCATGCGAATGATCTGCGCCAGCGTAGTGTCCTCGCCCACGCGGGTAGCGCGGCACTGCAAATAACCGGACTGGTTGGTGGTGGCAGCGCTTACCTTATCGCCCACGGCTTTGTCCACCGGGATACTCTCACCAGTCAGGGCACTCTCGTTCACGGCGCTGCTGCCCTCCAGCACAATACCATCCACCGGGATGTTCTCGCCCGGGCGCACCACAAAGATGTCCTCCTTCTGCACCTGCTCAATGGGCACGGTCACCTCGGTGCCGTCCCGCAGCAGGGTAGCGGTCTTGGGGGCAAGCTTCATCAGGCTCTTGAGCGCATCGGTGGTCTTGCCCTTGGAACGCGCTTCCAGCATCTTGCCTACAGTGATAAGGGTCAAAATCATGGCGGCAGACTCAAAATAGAACTCCATCATGTAATGCATGACTAGTTCCTCATTGCCGTGCAGCTGCGCATCGGTCATGGCAAACAGGGCGTAGGTGCTCCACACAAAGCTTGCCATCGAGCCCATGGCCACCAGTGTATCCATGTTGGGGGAACGGTGCACCAGCCCCTTGAAGCCGTTGATGAAAAACTTTTGGTTGATCACCATCACAATGCCCGCCAGCAGCAGCTGCACCAGCCCCATGGCGATGTGATTGCCGTCAAACCAGCGGGGCAGCGGCCAGCCCCACATCATGTGCCCCATAGAAAAGTACATCAGCACCAGCAAAAAGCCCAGTGAGGCTATGAGCCGCCGCTTCAGCTTGGGTGTTTCGTGGTCGGCCAGCGCGTCCAGTTCTGCGGTGGTGCTGGCCGCTGCGGCGGCCTTTTTGGGGCTTGCACCGTAACCGGCCTGCTCCACGGCGTGGATAATGGCGGCATCCTCAGCGGTGCCCTCCACACCCATGGAGTTGGTCAGCAGGCTGACCGAACAGCCGGTGACGCCCGGCACGCTCTTTACGGCCTTTTCTACCCGGGCAGAGCAGGCCGCGCAGCTCATGCCGGTAACGTTGAATTGTTCCATTGCTATTTCTCCTTGTGGTCAGTCTGCCCGGCGGGCGGTCATTTCATCAGCTTGGGCAGCAGCCGGAGCAGTTCCTCCAGTTTTTCGTCACTGCCGGCACGCAGGTCATCCGCCACGCAGCTGCCGATGTGCTGTGCCAGCAATTCCCGGGAAAAGCTGTTCAGCGCCGCATTGGCTGCGGCTACCTGTACCAGAATGTCCACACAGTAGGCGTCCTTCTCCAGCATCCCGCGGATGCCGCGCACCTGCCCTTCAATGCGGTTCAGCCGGTTGAGCAGAGCCTTGTATTCCTCCGGGCTGCGCTCCTTGTGGCGGCAGCAGCAGGGGACAGCGGTATTTGCTGCAGCGTCCGCTTCCGGCGCATCATCGCAGCAACAACAGTGCTTTTTGGTCTCTTCCATATCGGAATCGCTCCCTTCATAAACCCCCATGGGGTATATTTTCTTGCAACAGCAGTATAGCACACAATATCCGACAATTCAAGTAGGAAATGAAAATTGTATGGCGCAACCGTAGGTCGCTTTTAGAAAATTTCGCAAAATATGGTGCAAAGGGGAGAATCCCTTCTCGTGAAAATGCGTTTGTCGCGGCCCGCAGGCCGCGACAAAACGCGAAATATAAAATAGTTCTTCCTCTAAATATGGCCAAAGCGCACGCGGAGGTCATTCAAAACCGCTGCACATAAGAAAACGAGGGAAAGTCCGCAGACCTTCCCTCGTTGTAAACGCTTACTTTACTTCCAGAATGCGCGGTGCAAACAGGCTCCACATCTTGCCCCACCAGTACCAGTCGTGGGACACATCACCGCCCCAGATCTCCAGATGTGCGGGCATTCCCTGATCCTTCAGCAGATCGGCCAGTGCCTGCGTGTCATCCAGTGCATCGCCCTCGTAGGCGCCCTGACCGGCACAGAGGATCAGGCTGTTCTCCTCAGCCTTGGCCAGCGCCGGCTTGTTGGCGATGCCGTTTTCCTGCAGATAGGCAAGGGGAGCGCAGCGCAGTACCATGTCGTCGCTGTCAGTGCCCCAGAAGCGGGTCAGGTCGTAGATACCGCCCATGCCTACAGCACCGGCAAACAGAGTGGGACGGCGCAGACGGCAGTGGACGGCATGGTAAGCGCCCAAGTCCACACCGGCAGTCCAGATCCGGGTGCCCTTTTTGGCGTTGTTCAGGGTCAGAATGCGGGGAGCGAGTTCTGCAGTCAGGTAAACGAAATACTTCTCCTGCAGTTCGGCACGGCGACGCTGGGGCAGATCACCGTTCAAAAGGCCCTCGCCGTCCACGGCATCTGCGCAGAACAGCTGCACCTTGCCATCGTTCAGCAGCTGGGCAATGGCATCGGGCATTCCGTTGTTCTCCCAGTCATAAAAACGGCCGCCGCGGGCGGGCAGTGCCAGCACCGGCACACCGGCATGGCCGTACACCTTAAACTCCATCTCACGGCCAAGAACCGTGCTCCACTCTTTGTAATAGGTACCCTGGATCATAAATCAAGCACTCCTTATTTTATCATTCACCGGCCCGGGCACAGTCGTTGCGCACCGATGCCGGATTTGGAAGCTATAATCAGACAAACTGGTTGCGCTGCGGGTCGTAATCGTAGCCCACAGCGTGCAGCTTTGCGCACAGACCGGCCTTGTCGGCCTCCAGATCCTCGCACAGCGCATCGAGATCCTTATACTGATCCCGCAGTTTCAGGTTCACCACGCTCAGCAGCATGATGGGATCAACAGGCAAAGACATTTTATTCCTCTCCTTGCGGCAAATAAAAAAGCCGGCCACTCGACAAAGTGACCGGCCACATACACCAAATTAGACAGCGCGGGTAACTTTGCCAGCGCGCAGGCAACGGGAGCATGCGTAGACATACTTGGGAGAGCCCTCCACGACCGCCTTGACACGACGGACATTCGGCTTCCAGGTACGGTTGGAACGGCGATGAGAGTGAGAGACCTTGATACCAAAGGTAACACCCTTGCCGCAGCATTCACACTTAGCCATGGTAATTGCACCTCCTACAGTGAAGTATGGAATCAAAATAATCAGCTTGACTATTTTACCAGAGATGCAAAGAAAAAGCAAGTCTTTTTTTTAATTTTCTGTAGCTTTTTGCATTCCCGGCGCAGTGGGGCTTGTGCAGGGCACAAAAAAATAGTATTATAAAAGAAGAAATTCGTTTTGACAGGAGATTTACATGACCGCACAGGCAACCTATTATATCATCCGCGCACTGGTGGCGCTGGTGGCCATCCCGTTCCATGAGGCTGGCCATGCGCTGGCAGCATGGCTGCTGGGCGATGCCACCGCCAAACGCGAGGGACGTCTTTCGCTGAACCCCTTTGCACACTTTGACCTGCTTGGCACACTGTGCATGGTGTTTGCAGGCGTGGGCTGGGCAAAGCCTGTGTCCACCAATCCCCGTAACTTCAAAAATCCCAAGTGGGGTATGGCGCTTACGGCACTGGCGGGCCCTGTGGCAAACCTTGTGCTGGCTTACCTCGGCATGGTGGCATGGAAGGTGATGTACTACTGGGCACCGGTCAATAATGCTACCATTTACATTGCCA
>ERZ1032022.412-NODE-412-length-10466-cov-6.168668_pt1 | contig 10466 bp, 7 predicted proteins | sample MGYA00516699_ERZ1032022 | MGnify/ENA primary metagenome ERZ1032022 (study PRJEB33719, sample SAMN04261294) | wastewater metagenome | biome: rural village; feature: human; material: feces | host: Homo sapiens | place: El Salvador | collected 2013-01-07 ... | reverse complement strand
CTATCGGATACTTTACATCTACATCCGAGGAAGGGCTGCTCTTTTCTCCGTTACTTGCTACATTTGATAACTTCGTCAGAGAACCGTTGGCATTATCAGTCTTAACCTTACATACATATTTCAAAGTAACTTTTTCACCAGATTCTAATTTTCCTAACTTCCATGTTATTGTTTGTCCATTTATAGACCAATTGGAAACCTCATGATATCCTTTTGAATTTGTCGATTCAGCACTATAACTATCATTATTTACTTCATTTCCGTCTTTATCAAAAATCTTCTCAAAAACCAATCCATCTGGCAATTTGTCCGTGATGATCTGTTCAATTGATTCTGTGTCTTCTCTGTTTTCAATTGTAACAGTGTATGTAATCTCATCTCCATTTTTAACCGTACCATCTGCATCATTACTCTTTTTGATTTCAATATTCGGTGATTTATACTTTATGGTATTAGATGCATCTTTATCATAGTAGCGTGCTGTATTGGTTATGTTAGATACCCCTTTTAAACTCTCAGCATCTTTTACTTTAACTTCTACGTCTAAAGTCTTTTCCTCGTCCGCTTTTAACGTTCCCGGTTTCCATGTGATAGTTCTGGTTTTTGCATCATAAGTAATATTCTCATTACCGTTCCATTCAGCTATCTGCTTCTCTGTAATCTCTATATATGGCGGTAATATATCCTTTACAACATTTTCAGAATCATCAGCTTTAACAGTAATATTCCCAGTATTCTTCACATTGATTTTATATGTGAATTTTTCTCCGGCTTTTACTTCCTCTAATTTTTTTCCATTCTTATCAACTGCTGTTTTAGTTATATCTGTTCTTTGTTCAGCCGATGGTTTGATTATTTTTTCCGCATTTGATTTTGAATGCGTATAATCTTTACATGGTATTGACTCAAAATCGACATGATTAATTATCTTATCTTCTTCGAATACATTTGCATCAGAAGCCGCATAATTGTTCGGTAGCTTTAATTTAGATACATCTAATTTTGCTTTTACATAAAGATTATCCTGTTCTCCTGTCAGTGTACCGTCTTTTTTATTTTTATTCGGAACTACTACTTCACACTCTACTGAATTTTTTGTTAAATTACTGAATTTTACTTTTCCGCCTTGTGAATCTGTAAATTCAAAAATAGTTTTTCCATTATACACTACTTTTGTTCCATCTTCACTTATCGCTGCTCCATCTGGAAATGTTATTCCGTCCGGCAGTGTCAGAGTGTCTTTTAACTGGACTTCTTCTGTCCATATTTTTCCTGTAGAATTTCTATTCTGGGATTCTGCCTGAATTGTATAAACAACATCACCTATAAAAGTATTACTTTTTTCATCAACCGCAACGTTATTCTTATCAGCATTTTTCCTTACAGCAGTCCACTCATGCTTTCCTTGCCATTTTATAATTGCCGGATTACTCACTTGATTATTTCCACTTCCAGTCACAACATATGGTGTAACTGTTACTGTATTTTCTTTGCTCATAGTTCCATTCTTTGAATTAAACTGAATATCAAAGTTAGAAGTAGATCCATGTGGCAATTCTAATTCCACACAATATTTCTTTGTTGCACTATCATAAGTTAATGTTGCTTCTCTTGTTGCACCGTTATTATCCTGTGTTGTTATCTGCACAGACATTTTTCCATTTTCAAATCCAGCAATTGCCACACCTTCCGGTAATTCACTGATTTCCAGCTTTACATGAGCATCACCTTGTTCATTTGGACTTGAATCTGTCACCTGCACTGTTACATACTGTATTTCTCCATTATTTACAGTCTCTTTGATTTTAGGTGCAACCTTTACAGTTGTTCCCTGATTAATACTCTGACTTTCTGCATTTTCATCATCACTATAAAATACAGCACTATCTTCTCCATCACCTTCATCCGCATTCTGCGTCTGAACCGGAGCACTTGCCTTTTTTGCAGCTGCCTTTCTTGCCTTCGCCTCACTCTTCGCATTCTCCTGCGCCATCTGATCAGCCTTGTACTTCATCTGAGCTTTGCACAGAAGTCCGTAGCCTGAAATATTCTCGTCGTCTGCTGCGTATTCATTCTTCTTGACCTGGTTGTCACAGTTTCCTTCAATGGTCTGGATGTAAGTCTTGCCGTCTTTTTCAAAGATCTTGCTGATGACTCCGACCTGTGTGTCTGTCTCCTGATTTTTCTTCTGGAGGAAGATCAGATCGCCAACCTGGTAGTCTTCGGAAGTTTTATCTGTGTACCAGTCTTTTTCCTGTAATTTCTTGATCCACTCGTCTGCTTTGATGTCAGTCGGGAATGCATCGTCCGGCACACCTGCGTAGTGGATACAGAATGCTGCGAATGCAGTATCCCAGTCTTTGTAGTAATCGCCGTACCATGCGGTGTAACGGGTGTAACCTTTGTGTTCTCTGTTTTCGCTGACACTGTAGTTGTTGCTGCTTTCTCTGTAACCGATCTGTGTCTCTGCGATCGCTGCTACATTTTTGTCCCAGTCATCACCGAGTTCTGCGTGACGGAATGTCGTAGTCCAGCTGTCTTCATTTTCTACATCTGCTGTCGGATCGCTGTAGCACTCGTCTGTGTGGGTATGTTCTTCTTTGCCGCAGGTGAGTTCTCTGGTGTAGCATGCTGCAGTGTGGTGATGTGCAGCTTCTTCCTGTTTGCCGCAGATCAGAGTTTTCTCTTCCTGATAGCAGGCATCCGTATGCTGATGGGTCTCACTTTCTTCCTGACCACAGATTAATTTCTTTTCTGTCTTGTAACATGCGTCGGTATGGGTGTGACCGTCTGTCTCTTTCTGGCCGCACGTTAATTTCTCTGTATAACATGCATCGCTGTGTCTGTGTTCTTCCTTACCGCACTTTGGCTGGCCGCTCATTGCCACACCCGGAAGGATCAATGCCCATAGAACAATACAGACTACAGCCAGTGAAGCAATCGCAGTTACGATCTTCAGCTTTCTCCTCTTCGCATTCTTATCTTGTATTTTTTTCTCGTATTTTTTGATTATCTCTTGCATATCTCTCCCTCTCTTCGTTACTTAAGGAATCCTATATCTTGTAATGGCCATAGCCGGAATGCTACTCTTCCGATCACCTGCTCTTCGGATACGCATCCTACGAGCTTGCTCCGGCTGTCAATCGATTTCGAACGATGATCACCCATAACAAATATTTTTCCATCCGGGACCTGGTAGGGAAGTGTGATATCACATTCGCCTAATGCCTTGTCCTTCAGATAGGGTTCATCCAGTTGCTTATCATTGACGTACACGTTACCGTCTTCGTCTATGTCTATATAATCGCCGGCACGTCCGATGACTCTCTTTAACAGAATCTTGTTCTGGTAATAGAATCCGATCAGATCGCCGGTCTTGAACTTCCCTGTCTTTTCCAGAAGAATAATCTGTTCATCTTCCAACGTCGGCTCCATGCTGACTCCCGATACCTGTATAATTGGGAAGAACATGGTTGCCAGCAGCACGGACACCGCAGCAGCCACAATTAAGATACCAATGATGTGTAAGATGGTACGTCGATATTCTTTTTGGTATTTCAGCTTATTTCTCTCCCGCTCGACTTGTTCGAGTGTCGGAAGGGATATCGCGTTTGGCTGCTCTTTTTCCATGATGTCGGTTATTCTCCTTCTTGTGTATCTTCTACGCTTTCCGGTGTATTCTCTGTGTTGTTTTCTTCTCCGGCAGCTTTTCTTATCTTCTCAGCTTCTTCTTCGGCAGCTTTTCTTATCTGTTCTGCCTCTTTTTCAGCCTGTTCTTTTGCCTCAGCCTTTATTCTCTCTACTTCTGCTTCTACGGATCCGGTGTACTGATCTGCCGTTGCCTGTGCTGTCTCAAGTAGTTGGTTCAGTTCCAGTGCCGCACTTGCGATAGAACCCGCATTCTGTATCCGGATCGTCCGGTCTTCCAGCTGCTTTTGCAGGTCTTTGATCGTCTTCTTCTGTTCTTCTATCTCTTTTTCCAGATGGTAGATGATATCGATCAGCTGACTTCTCTTCAGTCTTCGGAATTCTTTGTCTGTCATACGGCTCTCTCCTGGTTCTCTTCTTCTGCGTCTTCCTTTATGTCCATGCCACCCAGTGCGCCATCGATCATCTTGAGCAGTTCCAGTGCCGAGCGGAAGTTCTCTGTCTTTCCTTCTTCCACCCATGTAACTCTTCCCTGCCAGCTGCTATGTTGTCTTTGTTCTACTCTGATTATGAATGTTCCTTTTTCACCATTATTCTTCAACATCTCTTCATCACTCAACTTTCTTGCCATTTTTATCCGCTGTTTCTTCTCATGCTTTATAAAATAGTGGCTCTCTGTTCCGGGAAACGGATATCCCAACCGGTCAAAAAAAGCATCGATTTCAAAAATTGCTTCCGTCATTCCTCCAACGCGGATCGGTTCGGTCTGATATCTGTGATAAATACGTCCATTTATTTTTTCATCTTGATAATAATCAACACATAAAATAATTCCCCATGGTGTCCCAATATAATTTCCTGTATTACTCACGCGCCCATTATCCTTCCCCATCTTATTTTCAGACATTCCTACTTTTATAATATTTTACCAAACGGCATGACAAAGAAACCGTCTAAACTTTAAAAAAAGCAGGTATTTTCTTCTGTTTTTCTTAGACTTTTTCAGACTGTCCTATATATTGGAATATGTTGTTATATTATAGCAAAAGAACCATCCTGGCTGCGTCCCGCATGCTGAATAGCTCTTTTCGACGGCTGAATAGTTTTTGATAAAAAGAGAAGGATCTTCAAGTGTTATCTTAAAGATCCTTTTCATATACTACACTGTTCACATAATATCTCACGCCGGTCCTCTGCCGGTCTGTGAGGAATTTGTAATTGATTCTCTTCTGAATTACCGCACAGTCTTCTCTCGTTGTATTGATCAGCAGTACCAGGTATTGTCCCTTGCTGTAATGGTTCACGACGTCACTGTTGCGGATCGATGTGCAAATGGATTCTTCCAGTCTCTTTGCCAGTCCTTCCAGCATGGCTCCTTCTTTCATCGGTCTTCCTTTGCTGTCCACAATGGTACACAGCATAAGATAGATCGACTGTCCGCTCCGTTCCAGCATCCTCACCAGATGATGATAGATTCCGCGGAATGTCGGATAACTGCACAGATATGCCCCTTTCGGGATTCCTTTTTCTTCCAGATTGTGCTGGATGTTGTCCAGTACGTCATAGGAATGCATCACCTGGTTACCAAGCTGGTTCATGGAATCCAGAAGACGTTTGGACGGTTTTAATCCCCGTTCTTCAAAATATCGTTCTGCCGTTTCGGCGTACAGATCGGTGGCTTCTTCGTATCTTCCCAGCGCAACCATTGCTTCCATGGTCAATGCCTCCCAATCGGAGAATGGTTCGATATTCGATGCATATACTCCGAGATGTTCAAGCTGTGTATAGTTCTGCTTTTCCCGGTACAGTCCGGCTGCTTCTTCTACACATTTCCGGAACATGTCCTCATACCGTCTTGCTTCAATGGCAACCCAGATCACACTCTGCCGTTTCACAAGGAATTCTCCGGTATAGATCTCGAATATTTTTTCGAGGTCTTTTATCTTTTTATCCGGATTTTTCTCATGTTTTATTCTGTTGTATATCTGGTCAAATTCGGTTGCATCTTCCTGTACTTTGATCTCGTCATTCCAGTAGACGACACCGTTTCTGATCTCTATATAGTTTACATCCGGAAGTCCTGCTTTTTCCAGTCTCTTCTTTGCGTTGTAAATGACGCTCTGAAGGGCATGATGTACATTTTCCACTTCCCGTTCCCCGAACAGTTCCTGTTCCAGACGGTCCCTGCTGACACCTTTTTTCCTTTCATGTATCAGCATCTGCATCATGGAAGCGAACTGTGTCTCTCCTACTTTTCTTCCGAACAGGGATTTTCCGTCATATATCATGGAAAAACTGCCGAATGTCTTAACCTGTAATATTTTTTCTCTCATTTCCCTGTAATCCTTTTATACATTTTCATTGATCGTATGCTGGATTTTCTCTCTTACAATTGCTGCAATCTCTGTTGTCTTCATGTCTTTGTATTCTTCGTAAAGCAGCGGCTCTAAGAAATGTACCTGTACATTGACATGTTCTGTTGTCTTAGAGTCGAACGGCACGAAACAGTTGATCAGTGCTACCGGAATGATCGGACATCTTGCCCTGGTCGCTGCTTTGAAGCTGCCGCCTTTGAAGTCCTGTACCTGATTGCCCTGTCTGGATCTTGTTCCTTCCGGGAAGATCAGAAAGTTTCTTCCGTTCTTCACGTCATTGCTGACATTTACGATCACTTGCAGTGACTGACGCACATCTTCGCGGTCGATCATGTATGCCTTCATGCAGGTGAATACCTGCTTGAGAAATGGTACGTTGGCCACTTCTTTTTTGGCGACTACCGCGAACGGGCGCGGGCATGCTTCCATAATGGCAAGCACGTCGTAGAGTCCCTGGTGATTCGGGTAGAACATGAATCCGTCCTGTTCAGGGATGTTCTCCTGCCCATGTACCTCGATATGGATATTCCCGGATGTATTTGCCCGGTGATCGATGTATTTTAATAATTTATAGTGTTCTTCTTCCGTATATTTGTCTACGTGTCTGGCATGGTAGCATAACTTGTACCAGTAGACCGGCACGAAGAAAATATTCCGGAGTACCATCAAAAGGATTCTTCTCATATCTTTGCATACTCCTTGATCGCAGTTTCGTACAGGTTATTGCCTTCGCTGTCGATGACTACGATGAGCGGAAGGTTCTCGACCTGTAATTTACGGATGGCTTCGGTTCCGAGGTCTTCGTACGCAATGACTTCTGAGGATTTGATGCATTTGGATAACAGTGCACCGGCTCCTCCGATGGCTGCAAGGTATACGCATCCGTTACGTACCACCGCATCGATCACTGCCTGGCTTCTCTTGCCTTTTCCTATCATGGCCGTCTGACCGAGATCCAGCAGACGCGGTGCATACTTGTCCATACGGCTGGCGGTTGTCGGACCGGCTGATCCGATCGGGCGTCCCTCTCTTGCCGGAGATGGTCCCATGTAGTAGATTGCCTGGTCTTTGATATCGATCGGAAGTGATTCCCCGCGGTCCAGTGCTTCATCCATGCGCTTGTGCGCCGCATCTCTTGCCGTGTAGATGGTTCCTGTGACATATACATAATCTCCTGCGTGAAGAGATCTGGCTGTTTCTTTTGTAATTGGTGCTGTGATATGCTTGTCCATACTTACACCTCCCTGATGATATGACGGTTCACATGGCAGCAGATGTTGACTGCAACCGGCAGTCCTGCGATGTGTGTCGGGTATGTATTGACATTCACTGCAAGAGCTGTGGTCGTTCCTCCGAGTCCGCCCGGTCCGATTCCAAGCTTGTTGATCGTCTCAAGCATCTCTTCTTCCAGGTCTTTTACCCAAGTAGTTCCGGAATGGGATCCGGCTTCTCTTGTAAGGGCTTCTTTTGCCATCAGTGCACATTTTTCAAATGTTCCGCCGATTCCTACTCCGACTACCATCGGCGGACAGGCATTCGGTCCTGCGTCTCTGACTGCTGTAAGGATCGCTTCTTTTACTCCTTCGATCCCGTCGGCTGGTTTTAACATGAATACGCGGCTCATATTCTCGCTGCCGAATCCTTTTGGCGCAACCTTTATCTCTACTTTGTCTCCCGGCACGATACTGTAGTGGATCACTGCCGGTGTGTTGTCTTTGGTATTCTCGCGGATGATCGGATCTCCTACGACGGATTTTCTTAAGTATCCTTCTACGTATCCCTGACGGACACCTTCGTTGATGGCATCCTCCAGACTGCCTCCTTCGAAGTGTACGTCCTGACCGATCTTCATGAAGATGACGGCCATACCTGTATCCTGGCAGATTGGAATCATGTCTTCTGCTGCGATCTTCAGATTATCCTGCAGCTGATCCAGAATCTGACGGCCCAGTGGTGCTTCTTCTGTCTCCAGTGCGTGTTTCATTGCTTTGTCCATGTCATCGGCAAGGAAATGATTCGCCTGGATGCACATTTCTTTTATATTTTCTGTGATTGTATTTACATTGATTGTTCTCATCTATATCCTCCTGGGGACATGGGGTTTTTGGGAACCTTCTGTTCCTGCTCAAAAAACCTTGTCCTTTTTTATTTTACCCTGTTCCCAGATGATATACAAGTTTTTTTCGCCGTGGTATAATGGATTTAACACATTTTTCAGGAGGGATTATAATGACAACAAATGTAGATTTAGAGAAACTTCAAAAGGATGCTGTGGACATCTTTAATCAGGGTTTTGCCTGTTCAGAATCTGTCATTTATGCGATCAAGGAGAATTTTGAACTGGACATGTCGGATGATGCGATTGCTATGAGTTCCGGATTCCCATGGGGGCTTGGCGGAGGCGGATGTATCTGTGGTGCACTCGCCGGAGCAACGATGTGTATCGGATATTTCTTCGGACGTAAGACACCTGGTGATCCTAAGATTAACCGCTGTTTCAAGCTTTCGAACGAAATCCACGATTTCTTCAAGGAATACTGTGGTGCAACATGCTGCCGTGTTCTGACAAAAGGCAAAGAGAAGAATTCTCCGGAACGTAAAGCACAGTGTACAGACTTTGTAGCTGCTACTGTGAAGAAGACTGCGGAGATCATTCTTCGTGAACTTGCTGCAGATGAGGCGGAAAAATAAAAATATTTTTTTCAAAAAACGAGGCGGAAATTTTTTAATCTTCCGCCTCGTTTTATATCTTTATTCTTCTGTCTCTACGTTCTCTGCATCTTCTGTACTTTCTTCCGGCTCTACCAGATCATCTTCTGATTCATCGCCTCTACGTACTTTTGCGATACAAGCTACTTTATCGCCTTCCGGCAGGTTGATAAGCTTCACTCCGGATGTCACTCTTCCGAGTTCTGAGATTCCGTCACACTTCATACGGATGATGATTCCCTCCGTGTTGATGATCATGATCTCATTGTCCTCATCTACTGCTTTCACACCTACAACGTTACCGGTCTTCTCTGTGATCTTGTAGCACTTCACACCTTTACCGCCGCGGTTCTGGGCTGTGAATTCATCGATAGAAGTACGTTTGCCCATTCCGTATTCTGACACGATCAGCAGGTCTGTTCCCTGTGAATCGATCTGCATTCCGATCACTTCATCACGATCTACCAGGTTCATACCACGGACACCCATGGATGTTCTTCCTGTCGGACGTACATCACTTTCATTGAAGCGGATACACTGTCCATACTTTGTAATCATGAATACATCATGATCGCTGTCTGTATATTTTACCTCGATCAGCTCATCTTCCTCACGGAGTGTGATTGCTGCAAGTCCTGTCTTTCTGACATTTGCATATTCTTTGATCTGGGTCTTCTTGATGAGACCTTTCTTGGTAGCCATCAGCAGATATTCGTCATCGTTATATTTCTCGATCGGAATGACCGCACTGATCTTCTCGCCCGGCATTAACTGTAACAGATTCACGATCGCAGTTCCTCTGGATGTTCTGCTTGCTTCCGGGATCTCGTATGCTTTCATGCGGTATACACGCCCGGTGTTCGTAAAGAACATCAGGTAGTGATGTGTATTGGTCATGAAGAGTTCTTCTACATAATCCTCGTCCAGCTTCTGCATACCTTTGATTCCCTTGCCTCCACGGTTCTGGGCTTTGAATGTATCGTGAGACATTCTCTTGATATATCCAAGTTTTGTCATCGTAATGACAACATCTTCCCTTGGGATCAGGTCTTCCATGGAGATATCGAACTCATCGAATCCGATGGATGTTCTTCTCTCATCTCCGTATTTATCACGGATCACAAGGATCTCTTCTTTGATCACGCCAAGTAATAATTTTCTGTCTGCGAGGATCGCACGTAAATGTTCGATCTGCTCCATCAGTGCTTTATATTCTGCTTCGAGTTTTTCTCTTTCCAGACCTGTCAGGGCACGCAGTCTCATGTCTACGATTGCCTGCGCCTGTACATCTGTCAGTCCGAAACGCTCCATCAATTCTGATTTTGCGATCTGGACAGTCTGTGAACCTCTGATGATCTTGATCACTTCATCGATGTTATCTAATGCGATCAGTAATCCCTGTAAGATATGCGCACGTTCTTCGGCTTTATTTAACTCATACTGTGTACGGCGTGTCACAACTTCTTCCTGATGTCTCAGATAGTAGTTGAGCATCTCCATCAGGTTCATGACCTTCGGCTCGTTGCCGACCAGTGCCAGCATGATCACACCGAATGTGTCCTGAAGCTGTGTATGTTTGTATAACTGGTTCAGGATAACATTTGCATTTGCATCTCTCCTGAGTTCAATGACTACGCGCATTCCTTCACGGCTTGACTGGTCACTTAAGTCTGTGATGCCGTCGATCTTCTTATCACGTACCAGTTCTGCGATCTTCTCGATCAGTCTTGCTTT
>ERZ1032022.410-NODE-410-length-10476-cov-32.134248_pt1 | contig 10476 bp, 7 predicted proteins | sample MGYA00516699_ERZ1032022 | MGnify/ENA primary metagenome ERZ1032022 (study PRJEB33719, sample SAMN04261294) | wastewater metagenome | biome: rural village; feature: human; material: feces | host: Homo sapiens | place: El Salvador | collected 2013-01-07 ... | reverse complement strand
AAACTGTGCAACTTGTATACTTCAATGACTTGCATAAAAATCTGGGATGCAACATAGGCATAACATCGGAAATTTCAGTAATTCCTGTTACATTTGCCGTTCTATCTGTAAAATTTTACGCTTTGCAGCTGCCACCCGTTCCCCTCTTCTTTGCCCGCTCTCCCCTTCGGCAGACAAACGCCCTGTCGGAACTGATATATCAATAGCGCAAAAAACGTGCGTATTTCACCCGGTTGATATATCAGTCCCTGCCGTGAAATGCAACGAATTGATATATCAGTCTGTATACAGCCTGTCGGAGACTCTGGCGGGGGACCCCTTCCGTCTGCTCACTGCGTTCGCAGCCACCTTCCCCAAGGGGACGGCTTTTTGGCGGTGACGGCAAAGTTTCCGGCATAGCGTAAAGGCGTCCCCTTGGGGGAGCTGGCGAGCGCAGCGAGGCTGAGGGGGTAACTCTTCCGCAAATCACGCAAAAAAGCCGCTGCACCCGGCGCGGTACAGCGGCTTGTATACAACATAAAAGTATCTCAGTTTTTCCTTGCAGCGTAGAACGCCCGCCGTGCCTTGAAGTAGCACTGGGGGCACATACTGACGTACTGCACATCGTTTTCAAGGTCGATGGCTACCTGCTCGCCCTCAAAGACGAACCGTCCGTTCACCTTGCGGCAGTTGCAGATGGCCTTGCGCCCGCAGGTGCAGATGGTCTTCATCTCCTCGATGGTGTGTGCCAGTTCCAGCAGACGGGTAGAGCCCGGGAAGCCTTTGAGGGAAAAATCTGCCCGCAGACCGTAGCAGATCACCGGGATGTTCAGATCTACCGTGATCATAAATAGCTGCTCGGCCTGCTCAGGGGTGAAGAACTGGCTCTCGTCGCACAGCACACAGGCCAGCGGCCCGGAGGCGGCATTTGCTGCCTGTACGGCTTTGAACACGTCCAACTCCGGCGGGATCAGCAGGTCTGCCTTGCGGCGTACGCCCAGACGGCTCACCAGTTCCCCGCCGCCCTTGGTATCCACCTGCGGCTTTAAAATGAGCACCTTCATGCCCTGCTCTTCGTAGTTGTGTGCCACCTGCATCAGCGCCGTGCTCTTGCCGCTGTTCATGGCACCGTAGCGGAAATACAATTTTGCCATGCCGTCACTCCTGATTGCGCAGACGGTAGCCCAAGCTCATCAGGCTGTCGCCCAGATGGACGTTTTCCACCACCACATTGGGGTACGACACCGACAGGTCATAGTGGGAGAAGTTCCAGAAGCCCTCGATGCCCAGATCCACCAGCCGTCCGCTCACCTGCTGTGCACCATCACGGGGTACACAGAGCACCGCCACCTTGGGCTTGTTTTCCTCGCAGAAGGCTTCCAACTCGTCAATGTGCCGGATGCGGATGCCGCTGATCTCCTTGCCTACCTCATTCTCGGCCACGTCAAAAGCAGCGATCAGCTTGTAGCCGTTGGTGTCGGTGGTAATAAAGCGGCTCACGGCCTTGCCCAAGCGGCCGCAGCCGATCAAAATGGTGGGCAGAAGGTCACCGTTGCCGAACAGCAGGCTTTCCAGAATGGAAAGCAGGTTCTCCACCGAGTAGCCGATGCCCTGCCGGCCGTTCACGTCACCGATGCAGTTAAAGTCCTGCCGCACCTGCGAGGCGGTGGTGCCCATCTGGGAAGCCAGCTCCCGGGAGGAGATGCTGGTAATGCCATCGGCCTGCAGGGAGCGCAGATACCGGTAATATTTGGGGAGACGCTTGATCACAGGGATCGATGCTTTCTGGGGGGTGTTCATAGCAAAATTCTCCTTTCTGCCCAACGCGCTGCAGCTTCTGCCGCCATGCAAGGGGCTTCTTTGCGCGCAGAGAGATGTTCCGTTTTATCCTGTTATATTATTTAAAGTATACAGCATGATAAGCGAATGTCAAATACCTATTTGTAAAAAAGCAAAAAATTCACAAAGTTTTTTGTTTCTTTTCTCCTGTATACTTCCCCGGCAGCCGGGGGATACTGACCCCACAAAGATCCCGCTACGGAAGGAGAATGCGCATGGATACGGCAAAAGACACCCCCGCCGAGCAGCACCGGATGGAAAAAGAGGATATCGAGGATCTGGGCACGGTCACCCTGAGCCGAGGCGGTCATGTCATCCACTGCCTGACCGTCATCGGCCAGATCGAAGGGCACACCGAAGCACCGCAAGGGCAAAAGACCACCAAGTACGAGCACGTCATCCCGCAGCTGGTAGCGGTGCAGGAGGACCCCCGCATCGAGGGGCTTCTGGTGCTGCTGAACACGGTGGGCGGCGATGTGGAGACCGGCCTTGCGCTGGCAGAGCTGATCGCCAGCATCTCCAAGCCCAGCGCCACGCTGGTGCTGGGCGGCGGGCACTCCATCGGCATCCCGCTGGCGGTCAGCGCGCGGCACAGCTTTATCGTGCCCACCGCCACCATGACGGTGCACCCGGTGCGGCACTCCGGGCTGATCTTAGGCGTCCCGCAGACCATGCACTGCTTCGAGCAGATGCAGCAGCGCATCACCGGCTTTGTAGCCGCCCACAGCGGTATGCCGGAAAAGCGCTACACCCAGCTGATGCTCCATACCGGAGAACTGGTGATGGACATGGGCACGGTGCTGGACGGACGCCGTGCCGTAAAGGAAAAGCTGATCGACGAACTGGGCGGTCTTTCGGACGCGCTGGCGTGGCTGTACAGGGAGATCGAGCGGGAATAATAAAAACAACATTATGGTTTGCCATTTTTGCCCTTGCGTGGTACAATAGTAGAATCAAATATTGTGTCTATGGGAAGTTGGGGAACAGAGTAGAATGGCAACGAAAAAACGAAAATCAACGACACGGCGTACTGCTGCCCGCCGTAAAAAGGCAGAGCAGCGGCTTCCGGCAGGGCTTGGCACCCTGTTCGGTGGCCTGCTGCTGATCGTGCTGGCCTTTGTGCAGGGCGATTCCGCATGGCGGGTGCTCCATGATGTGCTGTTCGGGCTGTTCGGCTGCGGCAGCTTTGTACTGGGTGCAGCCGTGTGCTGTCTGGCCGTTTTGTACACCCGGGGCAAGGAACTGCTGTCCGGCATCCTCAAGCTGGTGCTGGGGCTTGTCTTTGTCTGCGGCACGGTCATCGTATTTTCCGATATCCAGCCGCAGGGGCTGTCGGCGCTGCAAATGCTTTCTGCCTGCTACGCCAACGGCGTGAACGCATGGTTCTCCGGCGGCGCAATGGGCTTTGTACTGGGCGGCGTGCTGCTTTTGCTGTGCGGACGCCCGGCGGCAAACCTCATCATGGTCGTGCTCTTGCTGTGCGGCAGCCTGTACATTTTTGACATCACCCCCGCCGAGGTCTGGGTCTGGCTGTGCGCCGTCACCGGCGGCATCCACGCCCGCGGCACTGCCTTTGCAGAGCAGCGCGCTGCCCGCCGCGCCGAACGCGCCGCTATCCGGCAGGCCGAGCAGGAGATCGATGAGGACTATGACGAAGCAGAGGACGAGCCGCTGGACGAAGAGGACGAGCCCGCCGGGCTGCATTTGGGGGTGCCGGACTGGATGTCCGGTGTGCTGCGCTGGGGGCACAAGGTAACGCAGGAGATGGAGGCGGATGCTGCCGAAACTGAGGCTGCGCCCGCCGCCCCTGCCCAGCCGGAGCCTGCCGCGCCACCCATCACCCCGGTGCGGGTCAGCGTTGCGCATCCCCGCGCTGCCTTTGACGTAGACCTTGGCCCCGACCACACCGCTCTCTCCGAGGGCGGCAGCGAGCCCATTGAGCCGCTGATCGTTGGGCCGGGCGGTACCTTCGGGCAGGACCCGCTGCGCCCTGCGCCCAAGCCCACGCCGCCGCCCATCGTGGCAGACCCGGTGGTCACTGCTGCGGCAGATTTCTTTACCAAGGACGCTGTGCAGCCGGAAGAGCCCGTCCCCGCTTTTGATGCTCCCATCGTCCAGCCGGCAGCACCGGTGGTGCAGCCGCAGATGCCCACGCAGCCGGAGGCTGCACCTATCCAGCCCACTGTGCCCCGGGTGAGCGCCGAGAACGCCGTGGCGTTCCGCTCTGCGCCGGACGAGGACGGCTGGATCAGCATCACCGCCGAGCCGGTGGAGGAAAAGGACATCAACTCGCTGGTGGCAGCAGCCATGGAAAAGCCCGCTGTCTCCGAGCAGGCGGCCGCCACTGCCCCCGCCGAGGAGGCCGAGCCGGTGGACAGCTACGAGTACCAGTACCCGCCCATCGAACTGTTTGAAAAAACGCAGGAGGAGAGCGACCCCGGCGCACAGGAGGAGCTGAAGGCCAACGCCCAGAAGCTGGTGGACACGCTGGAAAGCTTCGGTGTGCGCACCCGGGTGCTGGATATCTCCCGCGGGCCCTCTGTCACCCGGTACGAACTGCAGCCCATGGCGGGCGTGAAGATCAGCCGCATCACCTCGCTGGCGGACGATATCGCCCTGAACCTTGCGGTGGCAGACGTGCGTATGGAAGCCCCCATCCCCGGCAAGCCCGCCGTGGGCATCGAGGTGCCCAACCACAAAAAGACCGCCGTTTCCATCCGCAGCATCTTTGAGAGCCAGAGTTTTCTGCGCATGACCTCGCCGCTGGGCATCGCCCTTGGCAAGGACATTGCCGGTGTAGCGCAGGTGACCGACCTGTGCAAGATGCCCCATCTGCTCATCGCGGGCAGCACCGGCAGCGGTAAATCCGTGTGCGTGAACAGCATCATCATGAGCCTGCTGTTCCGCTCCAGCCCGGAGGACGTGAAGCTGCTGCTCATCGACCCCAAGGTGGTGGAGCTGGCCGAGTATAACGGCATCCCCCACCTGCTGATGCCCGTGGTCACCGAGCCCCGCAAGGCCGCCGGTGCACTGGGCAGCGCGGTGCAGGAGATGGAGCGCCGCTACCGCCTGTTTGCGGAGAACAATGTGCGCGATATCAAGTCCTTCAACAAGTTGGCTGCCGAGCAGCCGGGGCTGGAAAAGATGCCCTACATCGCCATTATCATCGACGAGTTGGCCGACCTGATGATGGTGGTGGGCAAGGACGTGGAGGATTCCATCTGCCGCATCGCCCAGAAGGCGCGTGCCGCCGGTATGCACCTGATCGTTGCCACCCAGCGCCCCAGCGTGGACGTGATCACCGGCCTGATCAAGGCCAACATCCCCAGCCGCATCGCCTTTGCGGTGTCCAGTCAGGTGGACAGCCGCACCATTCTGGACGGTGCCGGTGCAGAAAAGCTGCTGGGTCAGGGCGATATGCTCTTTATGCCCGTGGGCGCACCCAAGCCCACCCGTATCCAGGGCACCTTTGTGCGGGATGAGGAGATCAGCCGTGTGCTGGACTTCATCAAGTCCAGCGCCACCGTGCAGTACGACGAGGCTATGATCGAGGCCATGGAAAAGCACGCCATTCAGGACGGCAAAAAGGGCGGCAGCGGTGCCGACGCCGAAGAGGACGCAGGCTCCGACCCCATGTTCAAGCAGGCCGTGGATGTGGTCATCGACGCCGGTCAGGCCTCCACCAGCCTGTTGCAGCGCCGCTGCAAGCTGGGCTATGCCCGCGCCGCCCGCATCATGGACGAGATGGAGCAAAAGAGCATCATTGGCCCCTACGAGGGCGCAAAACCCCGCGCCGTGCTCATCAGCCGCCAGCAGTGGCTGGAAATGCAGATGAACCAACCGGAGGAATAATAAAGGAGCATTATGGAACATTCTACTCCCCAGATCTACACCGAATTTCTTCCCATCAGCCGGGCGGACATGGAAGCCCGGGGCTGGGAGCAGCTGGACTTTGTGGTGGTGGGCGGTGACGCCTATGTGGACCACCCCAGCTTTGGCACCGCCATCATCAGCCGCCTGCTGGAAGCCGAGGGCTACAAGGTGGGCGTGCTGGCCCAGCCCCGCTACACCGACTGCGAGGACTTCAAGCGGTTCGGCAAGCCCAAGTACGGCTTTTTCATCGGCGGCGGCAACGTGGACAGCATGGTCAGCCACTATTCCGTGGCAAAAATTCCCCGCGCCGAGGACGAATACTCCCCCGGCGGCAAGGCCGGTGCCCGCCCGGACCGCAGCGCCACCGTGTATACCAAGCTTGCCAAGCAGGCTTACCCCGACCTGCCGGTGATCTTAGGCGGTCTGGAAGCCAGCCTGCGCCGGTTTGCCCACTACGATTACTGGCTGGACACTGTGCTGCCCAGTATCGCGGAGGACTCCGGCGCGGATCTCATCAGCTTTGGCATGGGCGAGCACCAGACCGTGGAGATTGCCCGCCGTCTGTCCGCCGGGGAGCCGGTGGAAAGCATCACGGACGTGAACGGCACCTGCTACCTGACCGATTTCGACCACCTGCCCCAGCGGTATGTGGAGTGCGCCGGTTTTAAAAAGGTGGCCAGCGATAAGACCGCCTACGCCAAGGCCTGCCGCATCCAGATGGACAATCAGGACGTGGTCAGCGGCCAGATCATCGTGCAGAAGCAGAGCGAAAAGTATCTGGTGCAGAACATCCCCGCAAAGCCGCTGGTGCGCGGAGAGCTGGATAAGGTCTACGCCCTGCCCTACACCCGCCGCTACCACCCCATCTACGAGAGCATGGGCGGCGTGCCCGCCATCCGCGAGGTGCAGTTCTCCATCATCCAGAACCGCGGCTGCTTCGGCGGCTGCAACTTCTGCGCCATCCAGCTGCATCAGGGGCGGCGGGTCACCAGCCGCAGCGCCGACAGCATCGTGGAGGAAGCCGAGCGCATGACCCACGAGCCGGATTTCAAGGGCTACATCCACGATGTGGGCGGCCCCACCGCAAACTTCCGCTTCCCCTCCTGCCGCGAGCAGATGCTGCGCGGCATGTGCACCGGCGGCAAGCACTGCCTTGCCCCCACCACCTGCTCCCACATGATCGTGGATCACAGCGACTACCTTAAGATCCTGCGCCGGGTGCGGGAACTGCCGGGCGTGAAAAAGGTGTTTATCCGCAGCGGCATCCGGTTCGACTACCTGATGGCTGACCCGGACGATACCTTCTTCAAGGAACTGGTAGAATACCATGTGTCCGGCCAGCTGAAGGTCGCCCCGGAGCACTGCGCCCCCAACACCCTTGCCTACATGGGCAAGCCGCCCATCGAGACCTTCAACAAGTTCAAGGATAAATTCTACGAGTTGAGCAAGAAGGCGGGCAAAAAGCAGTATCTGGTGCCCTACCTCATGTCCAGCCACCCGGGCAGCACCCTGAAGGACGCGGTCTATCTGGCCGAGTACCTTTATAAGAACCACATGCGCCCGGAGCAGGTGCAGGACTTCTACCCCACCCCCGGCACCGTGAGCACCTGTATGTTCTATACCGGTCTCGACCCCTACACCCTCAAGCCGGTGTTTGTGGAAAAGACCCCCGAGGGTAAGGCGCTGCAGCGTGCACTGCTGCAATACTACGAGCCCCGCAACGCGGAAAAAGTGGTCAAGGCTTTGCGGCTGACCCACCGGGAGGACCTGATCCCCCTGCTGGTACCTGCCGTAGGCCGCCGCGCCGTGCAGCGCACCGCCCGCCGGGCGGAGAGCGCCGAGGTGACCATCCACAACGACGGCACTTATACCGTACATTCCAACCAGAAGGGACACAGCACCGGCAAAAACGCCCGCACTGCTGCCCCGGCAGGCCGTCAGCCCAGCCCGGGCGCACGCTTTGCGCCCAATTCTGCGCCCGGCCACAGACCCAAAAATAATCAACAGAAAGAGAACGCAACGTGGAAAACCGGAAAGAAGAAAAAGTAACTTTATTCCCCCGCCGCCTGTTCCTGCGGCTGGCTGCGCTGGCACTGGCCGCTGTGCTGGCGCTGGGGCTTACCGCCTGTGACAGCCTGCCCGGCAACGGCGGACACACCGTCAAGCCCTCCGCCGGGGCAAGCCAGCCCTTTGAGATGCACTTCATTGATGTAGGGCAGGCGTTGAGCGTATTGGTAGAGTGTGACGGACAGTTCATGCTCTACGACGGCGGCAATGTGGACGACGGCAGTCTGGTGGTATCCTACCTGCAAAAGCAGGGGGTGGAGCAGCTGCAATATGTGTTCTGCTCCCACGCCCACGAGGACCATGTTGGCGGCCTTGCCGCCGTGATGGCAAGGTTCCCGGCGGGGCACGCTTATAGCCCGGTGACCGAGAGCGGCACCAAATGCTTCAACGATTTTGTCAAGTACACCCAGCAGCAGGGTCTGCAGCTGGAGGTACCCTCCGTGGGCACAGTCTGGCCGCTGGGCAGCGCCACCGTCACCCTGCTGGGCCCGGTGACCGGGTATAGCGACACCAACAACACCTCGCTGGTGCTGCGCATCGACTACGGCGACACCAGCTTTCTGCTGACCGGTGACATGGAAAAGACCGCCGAAACCGACCTTGTAAACAGCGGTGCCAACCTGAAAGCCGATGTGCTGCAGGTAGGGCACCACGGCTCCAACACCAGCACCGGCTACCTGTTTTTGAACGCCGTACTGCCGGAAATGGGCGTCATCTCCTGCGGCACAGGCAACAAGTACGGCCACCCGCACGAGGAGACGTTGAGCATCCTGCGGGACGCAAAGGTGGACGTCTACCGCACCGACCTGCAGGGCACCATCACCATTGGCAGCGACGGTCAGAACTTCACCGTGGGCACCGAGCACTTTGTGCCGGACAGCCAGCTGAACCCCACCGACCCGTCGTCCTCCAGCACGGCTCAACAGGCCTACATCGGCAACGTGAACAGCAAAAAGTTCCATCTGCCCACCTGCGCCAACCTGCCTGCGGAAAAGAACCAGGTCCTCTTTTCCAGCTATGACGAAGCCATTGCCGCAGGCTATACCCCCTGCGCAAGCTGCATCAAATAAAGCTATCCTTTCAAAATACCGGAGTGTCTGCGGATGCTCCGGTATTTCTTTTACACCGGGCAGCCCCTTGGGGGATGCCTGAGGGAGTTCGTCTCCAAACTCCTCCCGTGAAAAAGGGGTTCTGAAAAGCCCGCAGGCTTTTCAGAACCCCAAATTAAAACTCTATTTTCCGCTCAATATGCGCAAAGCGAACGCGGCGCGCATTCCCAATCGTTCTCTAAAAGCTGTTACTTCCCAGCGGGGAGTTCCTTCTCCCGCTCTTCCTTCAGGATAGCGGTGGCGCGCTGCATGGTGGCAGCGGCGCGGCGCAGTTCCTCGTCCCCAAGTTCGGCGCGCATCCGGCGGTAGCAGCGCTGCAAAAGCGCCTGCTCCTCTGCCATCAGTTCCACCGCCTTGCTGGAAAGTTCCACATAGGTGCGCCCGGCCTCGCGGTCGGTCTTCCATGCCACAAAGCCGCTGTCCTGCAGCTTCTCAATGCCCTTGGAAAGTTCGGTCACCTGCACCCCCATGGCGGCGGCAAGGTCGGCGAGATAGAGTTTTTCGCCGGGATTTGCCTCCTGCGCCACCTTGATATAATACAGGATGAGATAATCTGCCCGCTGGATGGTGCTGAACACCTTATCCACGTTGAGTTCGTGGAGGAAGAACCATTCCCCCTGATGCTGCTGCAACTCTTCCATGCTGATACCCTCCCTTTATGCCCGCTGGCTGCGCGGGATATAATCGTGGGTGCCGCCAAGGCTCTTGTAGGCTGGGCGGATGATCTTGTTGGCGCTGAGCAGCTCCTCGATGCGGTGGGCGCTCCAGCCCATGACGCGCGCCACGGCAAACAGCGGGGTGTACAGTTCCATGGGGATGCCCAGCATCTCGTACACAAAGCCGCTGTAAAAGTCCACGTTGGGGCTGACACCCTTGAAGATCTTGCGCTCCTGCGCGATAAGCTGCGGTGCCATGCGCTCGATGCGGGTGTAGAGGGAAAGTTCCTTATCCCGTCCCTTTTCGTGGGCAAGCTGCTCCACATAGCCCTTGAACACCACCTCGCGCGGGTCGCTCAGGGAGTAGACAGCGTGACCCATGCCGTAGATCAGACCCTTGCGGTCAAAGGCCTCGCCGTGGAGCAGCTTTTTCAGGTAGGCTTCCAGCTCCTCGTCGTCCTCAAGGTCGTGGAGGTTGTCCCGGATGTTCTGCATCATGTGCATGACCATCAGGTTTGCACCGCCGTGGCGCGGGCCCTTGAGGGAGCACAGCGCCGCCGCCATGGCCGAGTAGGTGTCGGTGCCGGAGGAGGTGACCACGCGGGTGGTAAAGGTGGAGTTATTGCCGCCGCCGTGCTCGGCGTGCAGCAGCAGCGCCACGTCCAGCACGCGGGCTTCCAGCGGGGTGTACTGCATATCCGGGCGCAGCATCCGCAAAAAGTTCTCTGCGGTGGAAAGGCTGGGGTCCGGACGGTGGATATACATACTGGCGTCTTTTTCGTAGTGGTTATAGGCGTGGTAGCTATACACCGCCAGCATGGGGAAGATGCCTGCCAGCTGGATGCTCTGGCGCAGCACGTTAGCGGTGTCCAGATCTGCCGCCTTGGGGTCGTAGGAGGCCAGCGTCAGCACGCTGCGCGCCATGCTGTTCATGATATCGTGGCTGGGTGCCT
>ERZ1032022.405-NODE-405-length-10517-cov-4.719174_pt1 | contig 10517 bp, 8 predicted proteins | sample MGYA00516699_ERZ1032022 | MGnify/ENA primary metagenome ERZ1032022 (study PRJEB33719, sample SAMN04261294) | wastewater metagenome | biome: rural village; feature: human; material: feces | host: Homo sapiens | place: El Salvador | collected 2013-01-07 ... | reverse complement strand
TTTCCAAGCTTTATTCCGGTTCGGGTATCCACAGCCTTCCTGAATTAAATCCCAAATTACGCATTCATCTTCAATATCGGACTGATTTTTTTATAAACCAGGAACACGATCAAAGATACCAGTATACCTTTCAGCAGATTGAATGGTCCGACTGCCAGTATCACGAAAGTCTTAAGGTCTGTGATATGTTTGTTTACGGCAGTTCCCATTCCAACCAGGCCGTCGATCGGCATACCGAATGCTTTGGCATATGCCGGTAGTAATACGAAGGCATTCAGGAAACATCCGACTACTGTCATGAATACGGTTCCCGCTGCCATTCCGGCTACTGCTCCGGTTCTGGTATGTTTCTTATGGTAGATCAATGCGGCCGGCACAACCAGTGAACATCCGATCAGGAAGTTTGCAATTTCTCCGACTCCTGCTGTCATAGTTCCGTTGATTGCAAAGTTCAGTAAGATCTTGATAAGTTCTATTGCCGCTCCGGCGAGTGGTCCCATTGCAAAACTTCCGATCAGAATCGGTACTTCGCTGAAATCTATCTCGTAGAAGGACGGAGCGAACGGAAGCGGAATTTCGAACAACATCAATACTGTTGCGATTGCCGATAACATACCAATCTGTGCCATTGTCCTGATTTTGTTTCTGTTTTTTTCATTTTGTCTTGTCATTACTTTTGTACTCATCTTTCTTTCTCCTTTAAATTGAATTATATTCTAAAGGAAGAAACTTCTTATTTTGAACCATACGATATTCACATTGCAGACAAAAACCCCGTCACCCAAAAGGGCAACGGGGCAATCATATCATTCTGATAATTCTGTAAATATCATATCATCCTTCTCTCATCCAGACTTTACTGTCGGTTCCGGAATCTCACCAGATCGGCTGATCATCACATTGATAACATCTGTCCAGATATCTCTGACCAGAAATTCTTCAAATGACCAGTTCGCGGACTTTACCGCCGGTTGGGAATCACACCCTGCCCCGAAGAATCTTCTTTCGTCCTATATTATAGTACGGCATATCCGTCTATGCAACCATTATTTTGCGCTCATCTCACGGATCAGTTTTCTGATCGGAAGAACAAATGTCGGAGATACAGACAATTCATCGATTCCCATCTTAAGGAATGTCTCTGTCAGAGTCATATCTGCTCCAAGTTCTCCGCAGATACCAACCCAGCATCCTGCTTTGTGTCCGTTTTCGATCGTCTTCTGGATCATGCGGAGCACTGCCGGATGATGTGAATCATAAATGTTGTCAAGTTTGCTGTTCTGTCTGTCAATTGCCAGTGTATACTGAGTCAGGTCGTTTGTTCCGATACTGAAGAAGTCAACTTCCTCTGCCAGAAGATCACTGATCATCACTGCTGCCGGTGTCTCGATCATAATACCCTGTTCAACTTCACCGTACTCGATTCCTTTTTCTGTCAGTTCTGCTTTGATAGACTCTACAATCTTCTTGATCTCTTTCACTTCATCTACAGAAATGATCATTGGATACATAATTCCAATGTTACCATATGCGCTTGCACGAAGAAGTGCCCGCAGCTGTGTACGGAAGATATCTCTTCTGTCCAGACAGATACGGATCGCACGGTATCCCATGGCCGGATTTTCTTCATGATCAAGGTTGAAATAATCCACCTGCTTGTCCGCACCGATATCCAGTGTACGTACAATTACCTTCTTACCTGCCATGTTCTCGGCTACTGTCTTGTATGCCTGGAACTGTGCTTCTTCATCCGGATAATTATCCGCTTCCAGATATAAGAATTCACTTCTGAACAGACCGATTCCGGCCGCATCATTGGCCAGTACACTTGTAACATCTTTTACACCGCCGATATTTGCATATAATTTGATATGTTTTCCGTCTACTGTTATATCTTCTTTTCCTTTTAATTCCTGAAGAAGTTCTCTTGCTTTGATGTCTTCTTCTTTCTTTTCCTGCATTTTCTTTAAAGTTTCTTCATCCGGATCAATGTAGAATGTTCCTGTGTAACCGTCTACAACCGCCATCTTCCCGTTCCACTCTTCTTTAATATCAACTTCGATCAGTGCCGGGATGTTCATCGTTCTTGCAAGGATTGCTGTATGTGAATTTGCAGATCCAAGTCTGGTTACGAATGCAAGGAGCTTCTCCTTGTCCATCTGGACCGTCTCACTTGGTGCAAGATCTTCTGCCACAACGATCACAGGTTCATCACCGATGGCTCCACCGCTTTCGTTCCCACTTAAGATATTTACCATACGTTCCGAGATATCTTTTACATCTGCTGCTCTCGCTTTGAAATAATCATCTTCCATCTCTGCAAACATCTTCGCAAAGTTATCTCCTGTTGTAGCAACGGCAAATTCTGCGTTTACCTGCTGTGTCTCGATGATATTAACAACAGAATCAATATAATCATCATCTTCCAGCATCATCTGATGTACTTCAAATACAGCAGCATTCGCTTCTCCGACTTCTTTTAATGCTTTTTCATACAGTCCCTGTAACTGCTCTGCTGCCTTTGCGCGTGCATCCTCGTAACGTTTGATCTGTTCTGCAGTATCCTCTATTTTCACACGTTTTACAGGCTGTTCTCCCTTCTGGTAGAACAATATTTTTCCAATTGCAATTCCTTTAAATATTGATTTGCCAGTATATTTCTCCATAAATGATACCTCGTCCTTCCTTCAATCTTTGTTAACATTCTAACTCACAATACCTGTAAAGTCTAGTTTTTCGTAAGATTCAATTCGTCGTAACGCAGCTTTTCCATTGTAAATCCGCGTCCTCTTACCTCATTGATCTGCGTAATCGTGATAAATGCTTTCGGATCGATCTCCTGAATCGCCTCTTTTACCGAATACAGCTTTCTGCTGTGGATAACACATAATACGCCCTGCTGCTTCTGCTCTCCATAACCGGTCTCGATGTCTACCATCGTCACTCCGGCATCAATATCCGTTAAGACTTTCTGACGGATTTCTCTGTATTTGTCCGAAATTACAAATAACTGGATCTGTGACTTCCCAAGAAGCATCACCCGGTTCAGCACAACCGTACTTAAAAACAAATTCAGAATACCATACAGTATCTGTTCCGAATCTGAAAACAGCATCTGAAATCCCAGCACCGAAAAATCTACGATATACAAGAATACCGCTACCGGGACATGAAACCATTTGTGTAACACAAGTGCCAGTATATCTGTTCCACCGGTAGAAGCACCTACTCTTACCACCAGTCCGATACCGATTCCAAGGAGAACCCCTCCATATAATGCCGCAAGCATAGCATTATCCTGCGTCACTTTGTCTATTCCCGGAATGGACTGTGCCATCGACAGGAATATTGGATAAATAAAGGAGCTGATGATCGTTGTCAATGCAAACTTCTTTCCCAAAAATACTGCACCGAGAACGAACAGCACCGCATTGATCGCCAAAATAATCATCGATAGGTTTACCTGAAAATAATGGCTGATCGTAAGACCGATACCAGTCGCACCTCCCATAATGATCCCATTCGGCACGATAAACGCTGCCACAGCAAACGACAATACAAGATTGCCGACCAGAACTCCCAGAATGGTTTTGATTATTTTTTCCCAACTTTTTTTCATGTGCTCCATCCTCTCTCCGTACTTTCTTTCCCGGATTATGAAATTCCTTTCATCGTAAGCTGGATCCTCTTCTTCTTAAGATCCACGCTCATCACTTTTACATCCACGATATCGCCAACGCTTACCACTTCCAGCGGATGCTTGATGAATTTCTTATCCGTGATCTCGGAAATGTGTACCAGTCCATCCTGGTGCACTCCGATATCTACAAACACACCAAAGTCAATGACATTTCTTACGGTTCCTTTCAGGATCATGCCTTCCTTTAAGTCTTTCATATCTAAGACATCTGTTCTTAAGATCGGTTTCGGCATTTCGTCACGCGGGTCACGTCCCGGTTTTTCCAGTTCTTTCACAATATCCCGGAGGGTGATCTCTCCAATCTCCAGTTCCCCGGCAAGTCTTGCATAGTCTTTGATCGTGAGGGAAAGTCCGGTTAGCTTTCCTCCGCTGATGTCTTCCAATGAAAATCCCTGTTTCTTCAGCAGTTTTTCTGCAGCTTCATAGGACTCCGGATGTACACTGGTTCCGTCTAACGGATTCGTACCATTCTGGATTCTCATGAATCCGGCGCACTGCTCAAAGGCTTTTGGTCCGAGTTTTGCAACTTTCAAAAGCTGCTTTCTGTCTGTGAATCTTCCGTTCTCTTCTCTGTATGCCACAATATTCTTAGCAATTGCTCCGGATATTCCGGAAATATAAGAAAGGAGCGGTGCCGATGCCGTATTCAGGTCAACTCCGACTTTATTTACACAGTCTTCCACAACACCGGATAAAGCTTCACTTAACTTTTTCTGGTTCATATCATGCTGATACTGTCCGACACCGATGGATTTCGGATCAATCTTCACAAGTTCTGCCAATGGATCCTGCAGTCTTCTTGCAATGGATGTCGCACTTCTCTGTCCAACGTCAAACTTCGGGAATTCTTCCGATGCAAGCTTACTTGCCGAATATACGGAAGCTCCTGCTTCATTTACAATTACGTACTGCACTTTCTGCGGAATCTCTTTTAATAATTCTACAATGAACTGCTCAGATTCTCTGGATGCGGTACCATTTCCAACAGATATCAATGTAATGTTATATTTTTCAATAATCTTTTTCAGCAAATCTTTGGATGCCTGGATCTTCTTCGGTGTCGTCGGAGCAGTCGGATAGATAACCGTTGTTCCGATGACTTTACCGGTCGGATCAACAACTGCAAGTTTACAGCCGGTACGGAATGCAGGATCCCATCCAAGTACAGTCTGTCCTACGATTGGCGGCTGCATCAGAAGCTGATGCAGATTCTTCTTGAATACGCTGATTGCCCCGTCCTCTGCCTTCTCTGTCAGGTCACTTCGTATCTCACGCTCAATCGCAGGTGCAATGAGACGCTTATAGCTGTCCTCTGCCACTTCCTTTAAGATCGGTGTGGTATGCGGATTATCACTGTGGATCATCTTCTTTTCCAGATATCTTAAGATATCGTCCTGCGGTGCCTCAATCTTCACCGTAAGGAACTTTTCTTTTTCTCCACGGTTCAATGCAAGCACTCTGTGTCCGGCAAGTCTGTTTACCGGTTCTTCGAAATCATAATACATCTCGTATACAGACTCCGCATTTTCGTCTTTTGCCTGTGAGATTACTTTCCCGTGCTGTACGGTTGCTTTACGGATCCAGATTCTGTAATCTGCTTCATCCGATACTGACTCGGCAATGATATCCTTTGCTCCATCAATTGCTTCTTTTACAGAATTCACTTCTTTTTCCGGATTCACATATTCTTCTGCATACACTTCTACCGGTTTATCTGTTTTTTGAAGCGTGATGACTGCCGCAAGCGGTTCCAGTCCTTTTTCCTTTGCGATCATGGCACGTGTCCAGCGTTTTGGACGGTATGGACGGTAGAGATCTTCTACCACAACCATCGTCTCTGCTGCCAGGATCTGCTTTTTCAGTTCTTCGGTAAGCTTTCCCTGTTCTTCGATACTTGCCAGAACCTGTTCTTTCTTTTCTTCCAGATTACGCAGGTACATCAGTCTTTCATGCAGTGTTCGCAGTTGTGCATCATCCAATGTTCCTGTAACTTCTTTTCTATATCTTGCGATAAACGGAATCGTATTCCCTTCATCGATTAATTTTACCGCAGCATCGACCTGCCATCTCTTGACACTAAGTTCTCCGGTAATCACCTGATTAATATCCATATGTTTTGTCTTTCCCTTTCTTGCCGTATTCAAAGAATTTGTACTTCTTTATTACGCGGATAATTATAACTGAATTCCCCACTGTATGCAATGGCGTCTATAATACAGAGTTCACTCTGTTTTCTTGAAAATATATTTTCTCTATGTTATACTGAAGCTACTTGAACTTATCAGAAAAACAGAAATACTTAAAGGGGCTTTTACTTATGAATCAGGAAATACAAGGACTCTCAAAACAACAACTCAAATCCAGGGAAACACGTGCCAAGATCTTTCAGGCAGCCAAACGGATCCTGAAAAAGCAGGGTTATGAGCAGCTGTCGATCAAGAATATCTGCGAAGAAGCCGGTGTCTCCAATGGAAGTTTTTATCATCATTTCAAGACAAAAGATGATCTTCTTTCTTATTATATTGAAGAACAGCCGAGTATGGATCCTAATCTTCTTGATCTTCCGTCCAGTGCTGCCGGGACAAAAGAGGCAATCATCTCGGTTTACTTGAATTATGTTCACTACTGCGAAGAGCTCGGAGTTGAATTTATGGCCAATTACTATACACCTAAGAATCAGTCCCTGAACCCTTTGATCCGTACAGAAAGACCATATCCGATCATCACCGTTCATGATTATCTGAAACGCGTGATCGATGCCGGAATCATTTCCCCTTCTGCTGATCTGGAGGATATCACAACCGACATCCGTATGATCGTAATCGGAAATGTATTTGAGTGGTGTTTAAAGAGTGGCGATGCTGATTTTGAGGGTAATATGCGCCGATCCCTTACTACTTATCTGAACGGATTGTTCTGATCATTTTGAAATCTATGAATTTGCAAAGGATGAATACGGTATGTACACATTTATTGCCAATCCCAATGCCAGATCCGGCAGAGGGATTCTTCTCTGGAAACAGATTGAAAAAATTTTGCTGGAAAAAGAAATCGCATATAATGTTTTATTTACGAAATATCAGCATCATGCCACCCGCCTGGTGCATGATCTGACTTCCGACGGTGCTCCTCATACGATTGTTGTCCTCGGAGGAGATGGTACTTTAAACGAAGTAATCGATGGGATCAGATATCTGGACAAAGTAACACTGGGATATATCCCGCTTGGTTCAGGAAATGACTTTGCCAGAGGTCTGGGACTTTCGACGGACATCCACAGTGCTCTGGAACAGATTCTTTCTCCTTCGCATTACACCGCCATGAATGTCGGAGTACTGGATTACGAAAATAAACACCGGCGTTTTGCCGTAAGTACCGGTATCGGCTTTGATGCCGCAGTCTGCCATCAGGTAATGGTCACGCCGCTCAAAGCTTTTCTGAACCGCCTGAAACTTGGGAAACTTACCTATCTCGGTGTTGCACTTCATAAACTGTTTACATTAAAGCCGGTCACAATGACTGTCACAACCGAAACCGGTGAAACAAAAACCTATCACAAAGTCTATTTTACAGCAGTTATGAATCTGAAATATGAAGGCGGCGGATTCAACTTCTGTCCTGCCGCCAGCGGGACCGATGACAGACTGGATATCATCACTGTCTCAGAACTGACACGGCTTAAGGTTCTCTGCCTGCTTCCGACAGCATTCAAAGGATGGCATACCCGTTTCCGTGGAATCACTCTGGACACCTGCACAGAAGTCACGATCACCAGTGACCGCGCACTGCCTGTACATACCGACGGCGAGCCAGTCTTTCTGCAGTCTGACATCCATGTACATCTGGAAAAAGAGAAGTTACGTATTATTACACCTTGTAAATAATTCTGTACACAGGGAGGTTATTTTATGCGTTTACTAATTGCCGGAATTATTATATTTTTCACATCGTTCTACTTTTATCTGATCTGGCCGAGGCTGTCCCACAAACAGCAGATCCGCCCATTTCTCCATACTATGTTCGCACACCGCGGATACCACTGTATTGAAAAAGGAATTCCGGAAAATTCCCTTTCTTCTTTCCGGGCTGCCATCTCACACGGATACGGAATTGAACTGGATGTACATCTGTCAACCGACGGAGAACTTGTCGTATTTCACGATGATGATCTGTCACGTATCTGCGGACGCCCGGAAGCAGTTGAGGTACTTCCGTCAAAAGAACTGCAGCGCTGCCGGTTACAGGATACCACTGAAACCATCCCTCTTTTTTCTGAGGTACTTTCTCTGGTAGACGGGCAGGTGCCGCTTCTGATCGAACTTAAGATTCCGAAATCTTCTCTCAGTATCTGCGAAAAGACATGGGAAGCCCTGAAAAACTATAACGGTCCTTATATGGTGCAGTCCTTTAACACACTTGGCATCTGGTGGTTCCGCCGCCATGCGCCACATGTCCTGAGAGGTCAGCTTTCTTCCAATCTGACTGCAGACAATCTTCCGGAACCATGGATACTGACTTTTATTGTAAAACATCTGCTCGGCAATGTACTCGGACGTCCTGATTTTATCTCGTATAAACTCGCAGACCTTCCGAGATTTGAAGTATGGTTTTTAAAGCACATTCTGCATCTTCCGATTGCTGTATGGACACTTCGTACACCAGATGCGTTAAAGAAAGGAACACTTTCTTACGACATGCAGATATTTGAGAAAAAGAAAATGTATTATTAATTTTGTTAATATTCCATGAACATTATTGTTGATTCATTTTTTTCATGTTATAATGCGCTTTGAAACGAGATAAGATAATAACAAAGGCTTAAAAAGGGGTAGTTCATATGAAAGCCATTGATAAAGCAAAGAGTTTTTTGAAGAAGTACCGTCATGCATGGGTATTATCATACTTTCTGATCTATATGCCATGGTTTGTTTACCTTGAAAAGCGCACAGATGTACGACATTATATGATACACTCTCCAATTGATAATCATATTCCGTTTATTGAATATTTTATTGTCCCTTATTTGTTGTGGTTCATATTCATTGCTGTGACTGTGGCTTATTTCCTGATTAAGGATAAATGGGGATTTTACAGACTATGTGCTTTTTTATTTTCAGGTATGACAATTTTCCTGATCATATGTACGGTCTTTCCAAATGCATTAAATTTAAGACCAACTGTATTTCCACGAGACAATATGTTTACCGATATGGTAAAAGTTCTGTATAAAACAGATACACCGACGAATGTGCTTCCAAGCATCCATGTATTCAACTCTATCGGTGCAGGCATTGCCATCTCACATAGTAATGATCTGAAAAAGCACAGATGGATCCAGATCAGCGCTTACATTCTGGCTGCACTTATCATTCTGTCCACAATGTTCTTAAAGCAGCATTCCGTGACCGATGTGATCGCAGCTGTTACGATGGCATGCATTATCTATCCATTCGTATATGTTGCAGCAGACAAGAAAGCTCCTAAGCTTTCCCAGCAGCCGACGTAATATGAATAATTATGAATCTATAGAAAGATGCAGGTAACTGTTATATAACTGACAGTTATCTGCATCTTTTTAATTTCCATTGTTTTTCCGATCACTACCGTTCAATCCCCGCATACCCTGTATACTTTTCAAACGCCGACGGAATCGAATACTCCTTCCTGATCTCCTCCGGATGAATAAACAGAAATCCTTTCTCATTCGTCTTCTCCAGCTCATCTACGATCACCTCATATCCTGTCATATGCCATTCGATATGACTGAAGATATGCTTTGCTTCCGGAAGTTCCTGCACACGGACCGGCATCAGACCGATCGTCTTGCTGTACTCCGTAACTTCGTCCATCGAAAGCTTACCTTCCACATTCGGAAATTCATACAGTCCTGCCAGCAGACCTTTTGCCGGGCGCTTCCGGATTGCAATCCGCTTACCGTCTTTGAATATCAGAATGGTTCTTTCTTCGATCTTTCTGGCTTTTGCCTTTTTCTTTACCGGTATCTCTGTCGTTAGATTCTCCTTGCACGCAATACAATATTCTTTTACCGGACATTCCTCACATTTCGGTTCTCCGTTCGGCACACACACGATTGCTCCCAGCTCGATCAGTCCCTGATTGAAATCACTGGCAGCATCGGATGGTATCACCTGTTCCAGTGTGTTTTCGATCTTCTTACGGACACTCTGCTTCATGATATCTTCATAACTTCCGGTGATTCTGGAAATCACCCGGAGTACGTTACCATCCACTGCCGGCTTCGGGATTCCGTATGCAAATGCGCTGATAGCCCCCGCCGTGTAATTGCCGATTCCTTTCAATTGCAGAATTTCTTCATAAGTATCCGGAAATATCCCTTCATGATCAACCATGATCTGTTGTGCTGCCTTCTGCATATTCCTCACACGGTTATAATATCCAAGCCCTTCCCATAACTTCAAGAGCTTATCCTCTTCTGCCTCTGCGAGATCCTTCACTGTCGGAAGTGCTTTTAAAAAGCGGTCATAATATCCTTTTACAGCTTCCACCCTTGTCTGCTGCAACATAATCTCGGATATCCACACCCGGTATGCGTCCGGATCATGACGCCACGGAAGATCTCTTTTATTCTTGCGGTACCAGTTCACCAGAGGCTGTACAATCTCAACAAGGTCTTCATCTTTTTTTTCTGTATTTTTCATTTTCTATTGCTTCCCCATTTATTTTACTTTCTCGAACATATGATTCATTATAACTTATCATTCTATATAACGTCAAAGCCCTTTTCCTGGAAATGTCGTCCCGATATCAACATCCTCAGGAAAAGGGCTTTAAGAGA
>ERZ1032022.400-NODE-400-length-10592-cov-30.684540_pt1 | contig 10592 bp, 8 predicted proteins | sample MGYA00516699_ERZ1032022 | MGnify/ENA primary metagenome ERZ1032022 (study PRJEB33719, sample SAMN04261294) | wastewater metagenome | biome: rural village; feature: human; material: feces | host: Homo sapiens | place: El Salvador | collected 2013-01-07 ... | reverse complement strand
AAGTTCGAAGCTGCCCGGATTTAACCAGTAATAATCCAGTACAATCCAGGTTTCCGTTGTGAATGACTGTTCCTTTTTTTACATGCTGTGTGATTAAATTATCTGAAATTAGTTTTTTTTGTGCTGTATTTAACTCATTCCATACTGGAAAATAATTTTCGAAGCTCATAACAGTTATCTCCTTTATGAACATAGTATACTTGCTTTTTTAAGATGCGTCAATTACATAATTGACATATGCCATAAATAAAAATATGTCACTTCAGTTATTAGCGTTCAAGGTACAATAGAGATACTAAATTTGAAAGGGGAACAAAGCATTGGAAAAAAGAGTGGCAAGTGTCGATAGAAAAGATGTGTTGCCTGCGGAGTATGTGAAAATACTTGTCCGCTGGCAGCGGTTAAAGTTCATCGTGGATGCTATGCGGTAGTAGAAGAAACATTGTGTGTAGGATGCGGGAAATGTGCAAAATCCTGTCCAGTAGGCTGCATTAGATTTTAACAATGATAATGCTAGAAAAATCATGTGAAAACATGAAATGCAATTTAGAATAAAGAATGAACTTGATGGTCTGGAATTTCTAGACTGTCAGGGCCTTTTTTCTTATCTGGCAGCAGTTTTCTAGGAATTAAAAAGTAGAGAAAAGCCTTATTTTAAGGTGAATGGTATTTACAATACGAGGAGATAACGAAACTATGTCCGTTACCTCCTTTCTACATTAGCTTATTTATATGTTGATTATTTTGCACCTTTTTTCTTTTTAACAAGCAGTACAATGTTTATTATGCTGAAACTAGAAATAAGGAGCAAAACAGACCAGAGGAGCAATTCGTTGCTATCACCAGTCGGAGGCTTTTGGGTAGATGCACCATCACTTGTCAGTTTTGTCCAACCAGCATAAACTGTTTTGTTTTCGTTCAGCTTGATTTCCGTGATTTTCTGCATCAGCGTCTTATCGGAATACCAGCCGGTAAAGTCATAGCCGTTGCGGGTCGGGATGTAGTCGGAAAGGTTAATCGTCTTACCAGAAGTCGTGCGGATTGCATGAATACTGCTACCACCGTTGGTATCAAAGGTCAATGTGTAGTAAGTGGTTCCTTCGTCGTTGTTTGATTTTCTTTCAAAAAGAGCCTTTACAGTCACATTTCCTGCGGGCATGGTAAACTTATCTTCGCTGATCGTCACATCGCCGGAAACAACTTCCCACGACTTGAAGTGGTAGCCACTGTCCGGCGTAGCAGTTAGTGATATTGTCTCTCCCATCGTTGCGGATCCGGGAACAGCAGTTGCAGAGCCATTTCCATCATTTTCTACGGTCACAGCATAAACAGTTAAGTCATAGTAGAGTTTTAAGGTCAATATATCCGATGCACTGCTAATCTTTTTTAATGTCCCTTTGGTAATACTTCCTTCTGCATCAGGATTATAAGTGTAGCCTGTATAGTTTTTTGGCTCAGCGGTAACATTCGAACCGATAGCACCTCCAAGATATTCCGTTTCTTCCAGCGTATAACCATCGTTACTAGCCTTATAATGCTCCACGATATATTTTACCGTATCGCCAGGAGTGATTGGCGTAGGGGAAACAGATTTTTTCCAGTTAGCTGTAACGGTTACGTCGGCGTTTGGCATGGTAAAGGTCGTTGTCGCGCTGCTTGCATCCGCAAAGGCAACATCACGATTGGAGGTCCAACCACCGAACTGATAACCGCTGCGCTCACCAGCCTTAATCGTTACTGTTTCGCCCTCTGAATACTCTCCATCGCCCGAATCTTGTGCGTAGCTCCCGTTCACTGTGACAGCATACTGCGGCTGCTTTGTAATCAGTGCAAGCTGCAAAGCGGATTCGTTCCCCGCACTATCCTGTGCGTAAAGGGAAAGAACACCACCGTTGCTCTCCAGCGTACCGGGTACGGTGAAGGAGCCATCGTTAGCCGCATCGACAGATTTACCATCATTTCCGTAGAAAATCTTGCTACCCGCGTCCGCCGTGCCTGTGATTTGATATTCGCCCGTCATCTTGTCAGCGTAGAATATCGGAGCAGAAAGAGTCAGCACAGGCGGCGTTTTATCCACACTAACCAGCAAGAACACACTGGTCATATCCTTGGCGGTCGTATTGCCCGCAACACCTGAAATACCGTCGATTCTGAACATCAGGCTGCCCTCAAAATCGGGAAGCATATACCCTGATCCTGCGGTATTCTCACGAATCTCGGCATTCGTATCCATCCGTGTGACCTTGTAGGTGACACCGGTTGTTTCGCAGCTTACCGTTAGCACATCGTCGGTACCGTCCACATAGGCATGGTACACGCCGTTTTCGTCTGCTATGCAAGGCGTATCATTCATGGAGAGCATCAAATTCAACGGCGTATATTGTGGCAGATATTGCTCGGAAGATTCGACTTCCGTACTGTAGTATTTGCCGCCCTCGATGGTTCTGTATGCCCTCACGCCCACCTTGTAGGTCTTGTTTGCTTCAAGGTTTTCTGCCGCCGTGGTGGAAGAAATTTCTCCTTCTTCGTTCACCTCAACCGCTTGCCCGCCAACAGTAAGTGCCATATTGATAGAGGTGGCGTTTTTATCAAGGTCATAGCCGAAACCGGTGTCCTTGTATGTGCCGTCGTCTTGCTTCTGATAGATTGTCACGGCGTAACCATCGGCACTGTCTACCTTACCCCACGATGCCGTCATGACCTCGTTTCCAGCAAGGTTCAATGCAACGTTGTCAGGCGCAATCGGATGGTTGTTGTTCGTGTAGCTCACCTGAGTGTCGAACTGCTGATTGTCGATGGCGACGAGACCGGTCAGGGTTTCCACCTCGCCGTCCTCGTTGGTACTTTCAACGCTCTTTTCCGTCATGAGGAAAGAGGTCACATAGTAGCTGCCCGTGGGTGCCAGCGCACCGCTCTGCGGAATCTCGACTGAGATATTACTTGCGTCCGTTACCTCCTGCTCATCAATCAGATAATCTGCTCCGCCCTTTTCATTTGCAAAATAGGTGCGAAGTACATACTTTGTACCAGTTTCGGCGTACTTGATTTGGCCAGTCACCTGCTGATTGTTCAGAGACAAGTCCAGTTCCTCAAATGGTGTTACAGCGGCTTCCTGGTGTTTTTTTAGCTCAAGCGAGCCCGTGTTGACCGTATAGGTCCCGCCTTCATTCAGCCGTAGGAGCGCCACGTTGTAGTCCTTGTTGTCCGTCGTGTTATGTATGATGTCGATGTCCGCATTGATGTCCGCGTCGGCATCAATCAGACCATCCTCGCCCACCCAGTTGACACTAATCTCTTGGTTGTCTTTCTGAATCTTCAAAGAATCCTTGATTTCCTGTTCGGTGACCGTGTTCTCAAAGGCCAGCAAGATATACGGCGTTTCGTCTGCACCGGCAGTCACTGTGATTTCCTCTGTGTTCCCACCGCTAGCTACAGGTACACCTGATTCTTCCGCAAGCAGCATAGGGACAGCCTCGCCGCTGTCCTCCGACGGCATGGCCTGCACGATTGGATCGACGCCCTTGTTCGACCAGTCCCATTCGGGCAAATAGCCGAACGCGTTAACCTCAATATCCCAACCGCCGCCCATGCGGAAGTTGGTCTCAACGATATTCGGCAAGAGTACCCATGCCCGGGCACTGGCAAGCCAGCCGCCCACCTCGGTCATCGCACCGAGATACACGTCCATATTGCTAAACGCCTGCTTCATGCCCTCGCTGACGCTGGCATTCCTGATTGGGAAAACAGTCTGTCCTCCTATGACGAGATTGATATTCGCAACATCTACACCAAGACCGCCGAGGACGCGAATATTGTCCGGGAACTGCACTCTGCCCCTGACGCTGCCATTTGCGCCTACGCCAAGATAAAGGTTTGTTTTGTTCTCATCAGTACCGCCGAACGCACCCAGCTCGACGGAGGAGTTCAGGACAATAACATTGAACTCAGTATTCGGCAGATGCAGGTTAAGGGCCTCGGAGCCGACGAAATAGATACCCTTGTAGGAGGTTCCTTTATAAGTCCGCTCCTGTCCGTTGAGCTTGAGAGCATAGCCAAAGCTGTCAATAATGGATGCGTTCGTGCCGACGATACCCACCTCGCTGGCCGTAAGGGAAATCTCACTCGGTCCGATGACTACGTCCCCCTTGCCCTCGATGAGATGGAGATAGGTGCCCTTCAATGTGCCCCGTAGCTTGAGGGGTGGGATGGCGAAATAGTCGCCGTTCACTGTATCAGCCAGATTGCTGAATCCCGCGCCGCCGCCGTTGAGCTGTCCGATCGGCACCGGAGGAATGAGGGGAATGCCGGGGCTTGCCGCGACATAGAAGTACAGCGTGTTGGGGAGCAGGCTGCCGTCTTGTTTGCTGCGTGTCAGCTCCAACTCGGCCTCGGTTTCAAAGAGATCAAAAGCGTTCAATTCCAGATTGAAAGCATATTTTTCTTTGCCCTTGAAGGTATTGACCTCGCCCTCGACGCTGGCCAGCTCCAGCGACAGCGTTTTGGCCGTGTCAAAGCTACCCGTTGCGTGAACGCCGTTGACCTTAAACTCGTTCTTCTCATTTAGGCCGTAGCCCAGTTCTTTCAGAGTGAAGCTTGCCCCCTCAAAGATGGTTTGGAAGCTAATATCACCGTTGAACACAAGATTTCCCGCCGCATCGGCAACAGCCTTTTCCAGCTTTGCATTGGCATATGGGATATCAACGTAAATCACAGCCTCATTTTTCGTTGGATTAATGTCAAATGTGAAACCGTCCTGTGTGAGCTTGATTTTCAAGTCCTTGCCTGCACCGCTTTTCGGCTGGTAGAACTTAAAGCTTGGTGCGTTCAAGCTCAGACCGCTATGAGTGATCGTTCCGTCCTTGTGGATGACGAGCTTGTTGTTTTTGTTGGAGGTATCCCATGTCGCCGTCACGGAGGGCGAGAGCAGTGCCGCCCCACCGGTAAAGGTAAATTCCGTGCCGTTTCTGCTCTCATAGTCGCCGCTGATGAGGGCAATAGGATCGCCGTATTGCTGTTTCAGGGCGTTCAGTGCCGCATCGTCGGCCACATATTCCACCGTCACACTGTCCCCGTTGGCAAAGGCGGCCAGCCGCTTGGCCTCAATGGAGATTTCTACCTTGTCCGCTTCTGTCGGAACATTCTCAGCACCTTTCTTCAATTCGCGGAAGCCCCAGAGGAAGTGCACATTCCCACCTGGTTCATTACTGTCGAAATGGTAAGCAACGTCGCCCTTACACTCCACATAGGTGTTGGAAGGACTACTGTCCGGTGTTACGCTGAATCTTTCCGGAAGAATAATATCAATGCCCTGCACATCAGAGGCTTGCGTCAGTCCTACAAATGGATTTGCCCAAGTGTAGCCGTCCACATAAACATCGCGGATATCGACCCCGCAATAGTCGCTTCCCTGAAAGAAGGCGTCCCAGGTAGACAGATTTTTCACCTTGCTGGTAAGAACAGAGCTTTCGGTCGATTCCGTATGCTGATCCGTATTGTAGACAGTGCGTCTCATCTTAATTGCAGGACTGTCTGTGGCGTTTGCGTGCCCCATGCCGGTAAAGTCGTCGAGGGTATAACCCCACCTTGGCACATAAGCATCACTATCAGTCGTAGGAGGGACATATCCGCCTGTGATATAGATACTGCTGACGGTTGTCAGTACGCCCCAGGTATCTTCTGACGATTCGTCTTCCTTGCACTGCACCAGCTCATAGTAGACCGCGGTCGTGGCGGTAAGCGTGCTGTCGGGCAGCTTGGTCGTCAGGTCATACTCCACTTTGATGGCTTTTGCATCGCCATTTGGCGTTTTATTTACAAAAGACACATTTTTCAGGAGGAGCGTTGTGGGATACACAAGCTCCTGTTTGTTATAGCCGTAGCCTTTCCATGTAACAAACTCACAGAATGGTTTTTGCTTGTCTGTTTGATTGACACTGCTCGACGTTGCGGCAGGGGAAGTTGTGAGGGAGCCGTCCTGCTTGTTCAGCGTCATGCGGATATAATCGTTTTGCAGGACGAGTGAGCTGTTGCCCACCGAAACCTGCTCTACAGTGTCTGCCCGTTGAATGTTGTCAGCAACATAAGCCAGTGCTTGTGCGGGTAGTGCGCCTAAAAACAGGCAGAGAATCAATAGCATAGATAGGAATTTTTTCATATGGTGTTCTCCTTTTGTTCTTTTTTTTGTTTTTGTTGTTTCTTCTCTCGTTCATGCAGCCTCATACAGACGACCGTTATCACTACGGCCAGCACGAATGCAGTCATAGCCACCAGCACATATCCACCCACCCCTTCATGCAACAGGATCGCGCCGTACATTCCTGCGGCATCCATCGGCTGGATCTGCACCGTCCCTAAAGCTCCCGCAAGGGACAAAAACAGCAGAGCACACAGAGCAGACAGGTGATAGACTCTATGCCGCTCCTTTCGGCGGCGATATTCATACATTCGCTTTTTTACCAGCTCAACACGCTTTTCTGTATCGTACATACCTTCCAACCTCCTCAAAAGCACAGCTTAAAAAAGCCTTTCACTTATATAGGTACAAAAACTCGGAAAAACTCTCACCTCAAAATCGAATTTTTTCAAAAAATTTGGGAGCTGCACATAAGCAACTCCCAAAGAAGAAAAATTCAGTTGTATCACGGTATGAGACGGCGGGAGATAAGCTTTCCCACTGTCAAAATCAGAACGGGCAGGAGATAAGCGATATACTGTGCCGCGCTGCCGTAGGCGATCAGCAGGTTATAGATTGCATGAATGGTAATTGCCGCCCCCAGCAGGCCGCAGGTTCCGGCAATTTTTAACCATGTCCGCCGCCACACATAGACAAGCCCTCCGCCCACTATGGCCCCACAGATGACGTGCATGGCTCCCGTCCCAATGCCCCGGAAGAAAATAAAGGAAAAATGTTCGGCTCCATTCTGAATCAGATAGCAGACATTTTCAAAAGTAGCAAAGGAAAGGGCGACGATCACGGCGGCAATTTTGATCTGCTCCGCTTTTGGCTCGAATACCAACAGATAAAAGAGCAGTGGCAGGAGCTTCATCACCTCCTCCACCACGGGAGCGATCTCCGAGGTGGCGGCAAAGGCATCCGCCTCGTAAAGCGCGGTAAGAAAGGTGTTGATATAAGCGGAGAGCAGACATGCACCCATTCCCGCAAAGCAGAACAGGAAAAATTTTGTCTGCCGCTTTCCCATACACAGAGCAGCAATCAGCAGAGGCGAGACCATACAGATCAAAACATTTTCAATATAGGTCATCTCACCACCGCCTTTCCCGTGGCTGGCAACAGAGCGAGCAGGCAGAGCGTCAGCAGAAAGTCAAACCAGCAGTAGGGGCTGGAAATGGAAGCCCCCGACCAGAAGCAACCTGAAGTCCAAAGGGCATACTCCACCGCCGTATAGCACAGCACCCCGATGTGGAAATGCCGCAACTCCCGTGCCGTTCCCGTCTGTGTATAGGCGTAAGCAAGCCCCCGGATGGAATGATGGGAAATAACGATCATCATGCCGCACCAGAGCAGATTGGAGAGGACATCCCCAAAGGTGCAGTAAAACATGCACAGCGGAACGCCGATCAGGAGGGCAAGCAGGGCTTTGCGGCATGCAAACCCCCTTTCCTCCGCGGTGGAAAGCCCGTATTGCAGAAGATAAAGAAAAATCACGCTGGCCACCCAGCCAAACTCCGACACATAAAAGACCTGCGGCGTTTCAGAAAATAAAAGCAGATACAGCGTCCAGTAGAGAGAGCCGAGGGCGAAGCAGCCGTAAAAACAGGTCAGCAGGAAATACGCCTGTGCCCGGCTTTTCAGATACCAGATGCCGCTCAGGCAGAAGCCCAGCAGGGTAACGATGAATTGTGAAAGGTTACTGACAAGCTCCATCCGCACCATCCTCCTTTTGCTCATCCGGCTGTTCCTCCCTGTTCAGCAGACGGATGCGGAAGCATAAAATCGTCACGCATACGCCAAGAACAAAAGCGAGCAGTCCAATCACGATATATCCCAGCGCGGCGCTGCCACCTAACATCGTTGCCGCCGTTTCAAAGCCGGAGAAAGTCCCCGGCTCGATTTGTTCCACAATACCGGGCATGGAAAGGGAAATACCAACTATCACCGCAAGACACGCCGCCACGCCGGAAACGGCGGCAATCCATCTCCGCCGCAGTCTTTTTTGACGCTCTTTTTCTGCGGTACGCCGTTTTACTTCCGCTATCCGTTCCTCATGGCTCAACATTTGTGATCCCCTCCCGTTCCAATAATCCGCGCAAACGTTCTTTTCCCCGGTACACCATATTTGTAATCTGCTTCACGCTTTTTCCCATGACCTCGGCGGCCTGTTGATAGCTCATGCCTTCAAAATAGGTCAGATAAAGGGTCTCTCGATATTCCGAGTTTAACTCGTCCATACAGACATGTAAAATCTGATTCCGTTCCTTTGTTCGGACGACCTCCTCTACCAGCGTTTTGCCGTCCGGCTCCCCGGTTAAGTCCTCAAAGCTGAAAAAAATCTGCCGTCTGCTTTTGTGGCGTAGAGCCATGTGCCGTGCCGCTTTATACAGATAGGCCTTAAATCCGCCGTCCCGGATGCGGGGCTTTTTCGTAAACAGATAGGAAAAGGCTTCGATCATCAGATCTTCCGCTTCGTGAACGTCATGCAGATAACCGTTTATATATAAGGTCAGCGGGTCGCCATATTTTTTCATCAGCGCCTCAAGCCCTGCTTCATCACCGCACAGATATTGCTTGTAAAATTCTTCATCGGTGCTCATGATGTTCACTTCCTTTCTGCCATGTCATTCCTGCATTTCCCATTTTCGGGCAGTTTCTCTTATGGACAGATAACCTCACATTACGTTCCACTTTTTTCAAAGATATAATCCTGTTCTGTCTGAAAATAATATATACATTATATGTGAACATCAGCATAATTTCAAGAATGACGATAAGAAAATCAAATAATAGTAGAAATGTAAATATGCAGTAAGGAAAAAGTACAGAACCGGAAAAGTATACAACGATGAAATGCTGACGCAGGACAGCATCTCATCGTTGAGGGGAGACTACAAAGAGCATTCTTGAATATACCATATGATAATCTCAGCGGCTTGCTGCTCACATTATATGAGCATTATTTATAATTCAAATTCATCTAGATCATTCGGGATATAGAGGGTTCCATGGTAATACATGGAGCCTTCTTTTGTATACAGCTCTTTCCGATTCTTTAGTGTGTCATTTTCGGTGTGATGCAGGATCAAGTTCCGGATATGTAGGGTTTCAGCCAGTTCACAGGCATCCTTTACCGTGGAATGATGCTTCTTATATGGCTGGTATTTGTCAGCTTGCCCATAGAGGCAGAATGCTTTATGAAGAAGCCATTTACTGTCTTTGGCATATGTTTCTTCGCAAGGGTTAAATGGTTCATCACCGCAGCAGGTTAATTTTTCTTCTCCGTCTTTTACTTTAATCATATGAATCTGTTTGCCAATGGCAGCGCAGTGTTTCTTCTGAAGGAGCAATTCTGCCATGGAGTGCAGGATATGAATGACCTCCTCATGGCCATAAATATTCAGTTCCCGTTTCAGACCTTTTTCTGCAATAATTATAGTCAGTAGTATTGCGGCAGTGTTCAGAAGTAATGGCGAAGGTGTGTTTTGTTAAAGAAAGAAGTTAAAGGGGCATATGTCAAAAACGTTATTGACATATGCTCTTAATGAAGCTAATATATAAGAAAAACAAGAAAGGAGCAGTTTATGCCAAGACCAGTAAAGTGCAGAAAAGTCTGCCATTTTCCGGATGTTTTAGAATTTTTTCCGGTAGATGATAATAAAAAAACTCCGCCCATTATTTTGACGATAGATGAGTACGAAACAATCCGTCTTTTGGACAAAGAAGGTTATAGTCAGGAGCAGTGTGCAGTATCTATGCAGATTGCAAGAACAACGGTTCAACGAATTTATGAGATTGCCAGGAAGAAAATAGCAGATGCACTCATTGATGGACATCCACTTAGAATCGAAGGTGGGGATTTCAGAATTTGTGATGGTCAGAGCAGCAACTGTAGCTTTGGAGGCTGTTACAAACAGGAAATTTACAAAAAATATGCAGAAGAAAAAGGAGAAGGTATCATGAGAATAGCAGTAACATATGAAAATGGACAGATTTTCCAGCACTTTGGACACACAGAGACATTTAAGATTTACGATGTAGAGGAAGGAAAAGTAGTACATTCAGAAGTAGTAGATACGAATGGAAGCGGACATGGCGCATTGGCAGGAGTTCTTAATGCATTGAACGCAGACGTTTTGATCTGTGGCGGAATCGGAAGCGGTGCACAGACAGCGTTGGCAGCAGCTGGAATTAAGCTTTTTGGAGGTGCTTCAGGGGATGCAGATGAGGCAGTAGAAGCCTTCATTAATGAAACACTGGATTACAACCCGGATGTGAAGTGCTCTCACCATGAACACAGCCACGGGGAAGGACACACATGTGGCGAGCATGGATGCGGAAGCCATAGCTGTCATTAAGAAGAATAGCAAAAAACAATAAATAATACGAAGGGGTAAGATGAAGCAATTAAAAAAACAAT
>ERZ1032022.397-NODE-397-length-10648-cov-12.071840_pt1 | contig 10648 bp, 6 predicted proteins | sample MGYA00516699_ERZ1032022 | MGnify/ENA primary metagenome ERZ1032022 (study PRJEB33719, sample SAMN04261294) | wastewater metagenome | biome: rural village; feature: human; material: feces | host: Homo sapiens | place: El Salvador | collected 2013-01-07 ... | reverse complement strand
ATTGCTCTCGCTAAGGCACGTCTGGATCCATTCCAAAAATCCTTCATAGAAAATTCCATGGATGCACCGCCTTTTCGAAGAGTAAATAATATAGTTGCAATGGGACTGAGTATCCCCCCAGCCCCATGCAAGCTACATTTCAACTAATAAACTGTCAAGCTAGTCAGTCTAAAAGTCGATTATTTTACGTTTTCTTTAATGAAGTCGATAACTTCTTTGGTTGGTGTGCCAGGAGTGAAGATAGCTTTTACGCCAGCTTCTTTCAGGCCTGGGATATCGGATTCCGGAATTACGCCGCCGCCAACTACGAGAACGTCGCCCATTCCTTTAGCCTTCAGTGCTTCAACAACTTCCGGGAAGAGGGTGTTGTGAGCGCCGGAGAGCAGGGACAGAGCTACAACATTAACGTCTTCTGCGTCTGCTGCTTCAACGATCTGTTCAACGGTCTGACGAAGACCGGTGTAAATAACTTCCATGCCTGCATCACGAAGTGCACGAGCAATAACTTTTGCGCCACGATCATGTCCATCAAGACCCGGTTTAGCTACCAGTACTCTGATACGTTTGTCTGCCATTGTAAATTACCTCCAGAAATATTTGAGTAATGTAATTATCTTTGCTTCAGGCTGCCCTTAGATTAGAGGGTGTTGTGCGGTTTGTATTCGCCGTAAACTTTACGCAGAACGCCGCAGATTTCGCCTTCGGTGCAGTATGCACGTACGCAGTCGAGGATGACTGGCATGAGGTTGACATGGTCTGGGCCTTCAGCCGGAGTCTGAGCTGCTTTTTCAAGTTTAGCCAGTTCTTCAGCAACTTTAGCCTGGTCACGGTTTGCTTTATCCTGAGCGAGCTGAGCTTTCTTCTTTTCGCCAACGGATGCGTCAATCTTCAGCAGGCCGGTAACCGGTGGTTCTTCCATGGTGAATTTGTTGACGCCAACGATGGTTCTTTCGCCGGATTCAACAGACATCTGCCAAGCGTAAGCAGCGTCCTGAATTTCTTTCTGGATGTAGCCTTTATCAATAGCTTCTACTGCGCCACCCATTTCATCGATCTTGCGGATGTATTCTTTAGCTTCTGCTTCGATAGCATTGGTCATAGCTTCAACATAGTAGGAGCCGCCGAGCGGATCAACTACGTCAGCCAGGCCGGATTCGTAAGCTACGATCTGCTGGGTACGCAGAGCGATGGTTACGGATTCAGTGGTCGGCAGAGCCAGAGCTTCATCGCGGGAGTTGGTGTGCAGGGACTGGGTTCCGCCCATAACTGCTGCAGCGGTCTGGAGAGCAACACGGATGATGTTGTTGTTTGGCTGCTGAGCGGTCAGCATGGAACCAGCGGTCTGGGTGTGGAAACGCAGTTTCATGGACTTGCTGGATTCTGCATGGAATCTTTCCTTCAGAATGGTAGCCCACAGACGACGGGATGCACGGAATTTTGCAACTTCTTCGAGTACGTTGTTGTGAGCGTTCCAGAAGAAGGACAGACGACCTGCGAATTCATCGATCTTCATGCCAGCTTTCAGAGCTGCTTCGATGTATGCGATACCATCAGCGATGGTGAATGCGATTTCCTGAGCAGCGGTGGAGCCTGCTTCACGGATATGGTAGCCGGAAATGGAGATGGTGTTCCACTTCGGTACGTTTTCGGAGCAGTATTCGAAGATATCGGTGATCAGACGCATGGACGGTTTAACCGGGAAAATGTAGGTGCCGCGAGCTGCGTATTCTTTCAGGATATCGTTCTGGATGGTGCCGCGAAGAGCAGTTGCCGGAACGCCCTGTTTTTCAGCTACAGCGATGTACATAGCCAGCAGTACGGAAGCCGGTGCGTTGATGGTCATGGAAGTGGAAACTTTGCCGAGGTCGATGCCGTCGAACAGTCTTTCCATATCGTAGAGAGAGTCGATAGCTACGCCTACTTTACCAACTTCGCCAGCGGACATTTTGTCGTCGGAGTCATAGCCGATCTGGGTTGGCAGGTCGAATGCGCAGGACAGGCCGGTGCCGCCGTTAGCGATCAGGTATTTGTAACGTTTGTTGGATTCTTCAGCTGTGGAGAAACCAGCATACATACGCATGGTCCAGAGTTTGCCACGGTACATGGTCGGCTGTACGCCACGGGTGTATGGATATTCGCCCGGGAATCCGAGGTCTCTTTCATAGTCGAAACCTTCGAGATCGAGTGGGGTATACAGGTTCTTGTGTTTCAGACCAACTCTTTCCGGATGTTTTGCGCACTGTTTTGCATAGGTGTCATTGTAAGCTGCAAGTTTAGCTTTCAGGGATTCGTTAGACATGAGTTCATCTTCCTCCTAAAAAAGTAAGTATGTAAAACTCTAGGAAGCTTTTCCTTGACTTCGGTGGCCGCGACTTTATGTTCTTCTTACCACTTACATAGGATGTATCTTCCCAATGGGGTCACGCAAAGCCCTTGGCTGCTGCAGTGCTCATTTGAGTCTTATTGCAGCAGCGATTGGGGACTCTTGCTGACCCATGTATTGACACTGTCGTGTGACAGATATCACCATAGGTAATTATACAGTATTATCTGTATTTGTAAAGCATTAAATGCCTTGCCTCATGCGGCTTCTTGAATAATTAAATTATTTCTTGAAGTGCATGTCGCCGGTTTCAGCGAGGCTTTCATGGAATTTGAATGCTTCTGCGAGGAGATGCGGGGTCTGGCTTTCGCCGCAAGCTGCGCATGCTCTTTCGTAGTAGTCCATGAGCTGATCTCTGAAGGACGGATGAGCTACGTTGTTGATGATGACCTTTGCTCTTTCTTTCGGGGACAGGCCGCGAACATCAGCGACACCCTGTTCAGAAATGAATACATGGGTATCATGTTCGGTGTGGTCTACATGGGAGCACATCGGAACAACTGCGGAGATCTTGCCGCCCTTAGCGGTGCTGTGGCAGAAGAAGCAGGACAGGAAGCCGTTACGAGCAAAGTCGCCGGAGCCGCCGATACCGTTCATCAGCTTGGTGCCGCTTACATGGGTGGAGTTTACGTGGCCGTAGATATCCATTTCCAGTGCGGTGTTCATAGCGATGACGCCGAGACGACGAGCTACTTCGCCATTGTTGGAAACTTCCTGCGGACGAAGGATGATCTTCTTGCTGTATCTGTCGATGTTGTCGTAGAAGCGTTTCAGTCCGTCCGGGGATGGGGACAGGGAAGTACCGGAAATCATGTCGATCTTGTCTTTATCGATCAGGTCGAACATGCCATCCTGAATAACTTCGGTGTATACGGAAAGGTTCTTGAAGTCAGATTCTACAAGGCCATGGATAACAGCGTTTGCTACGTTGCCTACACCGGACTGCAGTGGGAGCAGGTTTTCCGGCAGTCTGCCATGTTTAACTTCGTTTTTCAGGAAGTCAATCAGGTTGTTGCCCATAGCTTCTGCATCGTCATCGAGCGGAGCCAGTGCACGGGTAACGTCTGGCAGATCGCATGGAACGATAGCAATGATCTTTGCCGGATCGCATGGGATGTAAGGAGTACCTACACGGTCGCCAGCGGAAGTGATCGGGATCGGTTCACAGTGCGGCGGGTTCTTACGCATGTAGATATCAGCCATACCTACGAGAGCCAGCGGCTGGGTGGTATTGACTTCTACGATGACTTTCTTAGCGGTATCTACAAATACCGGAGAGTTGCCGATGGCAGTGGTGGTGTACAGTTCGCCGTTCGGTCCGATCTTGCAGACTTCAACTACAGCGACATCTGGGCCAGTGACACGTTCACCTTTGGCATTGGTGAAGAAGCCAGCACGGATCTGCTGAGCTACATGAGACAGGTGAAGATCGAAATAATCCAGAGCACCAGCATTGATGGCTTTTCTCAGGTTGCCATTGGTCTGGTATGGCATACGAACTCTTACGCCGTTCACAGCGATCAGTTCGCTATCGATCTGGGAGCCAGTGGAAGCGCCGGTCCATACGTCTACCTGGAACGGAGTTTCTTTCATACGTTCTGCGAGTTCATGCATGGTGATCTTCGGATAGCCGCATGGGGTGAATCCGGAAATACCAAGGATGTCGCCTGGCTGAATCATAGCTGCTGCTGTCTTAGCGTCGCAAATTTTTGCTTTCAGGTCTGCGCCTTCTACTCTGCTAAGGAATTCGCTATCATTGGTGTCGATCATTACTATCATCCTCCCAAAAATATAAAAATATCAAAAGTCCAGTATACCGGCGAGCTTTCTCTATGGTCTGGAACTTTTTGCCTCATAAAAACACAGCCGTGCTTCCGAAGTATAAAAGAAAAAGGAGTTCTTTCTGCTTTCCTATGACCGCATGTAAACATGTCTCATAACATCAGAAAAACTCCTCCTTGGTATCATCGGTCTCACCGACTGTATTTGCGACCTTCTCAGTCATCACTGTTATTATATCACACTTTTTTCGAAAGGTTCGTAAAAAGTAAGTTCTTTGTTTTTAAAATTCTCATAGGGATGTTATAAATAATTCCTATTAGACAAATCATCATTTATGTGACTAAGAGCCTACAGTCTATGAAAGCGATGATCCTCGCAGTGCAGGTTATAGAAATGGTACAGGGAGTGCCGCAGGGCCTCCCGCGAAGGCTTCCCGCGAAGGTGATCCGTGAAGATCGGTGCATCACTTCGGGCATCGCTGCCCCCTTCACGCTTTCCCCGATAACCGCTCACCTATCCCCGCTTCCTACGCAAAGTGCGGAAAGGCTCCAGAAGCAGAAGGAGATCGAGCGTCCGAAGAGGACATGGTCGCTCATGCTGATGACGGCGATGGCCATGACCATGAGCAGGCCGCCAAGCCCCATCGTTCGCGTGAAGAGGCTGGCCTTCCCCCGATAGAGCTTCCAGCAGAGGAAGCCCTGGGCGAAGAAGGTCAGAAGGAAGGCTGCTCCGCCTATGATGCCGACTTCGGCGAGCATATTGAGATACATATTGTGCGCATGGAAGATGAGGACGTGCTCATCCTGAATGAAGAAATTGTAGTCGGGATAGGCCAGATAATAGCTTCCCCACCCCACGCCGAGAAGCGGGTGCTCTTCGATCATGGCGATGGTGCTCTCCCACAGGGCAAAGCGCAGGCCGACAGAGGTGTCTTCGCCGGAGAAGAGGGACAGAAAACGCTCGACCATCTGTCCGTGGTAGAAGAGAAGAACGAGAGGGATGAGGAAGAAAAGAAAGCCGAATCGCTTGTCATAGAAGAGGGTGAGCCCTAAGACGATAGCCGCAAGGCTCAGCCATGCGCCGCGTGAATAGGTCAGCGCAAGGCAGAGAAGCAGGACGAAGAGAATGATGGCAAAAGCCCATTTCCTTTTTTTCTGCCGCTCCCTGAGAAAGAACGCAGTGAGGATGCTGATGATCATGACGGCATAGGCCCCGAGGAGATTCGGATTTTCCAGTGTCGAATACATGCGGCGCCGAAGGAGAGGAAATCTCTCGGGATCGACCCAGCTCTGCGCCGTCATATCAGCTGCCATGCCTGCCACATTCGCATACTGGATGAAGCCATAGGCGGCCACGCAGATGGCTCCTGCCAGGAAGGCATAGAGCGCCTTCTCCTTTTCCCGCACGGAGGAAATAAGAGACAGGATCAAAAGGTAGATCGCGGCATACATCAATGGCTGGAAGGCCCAGTTCATGAGCGAAAAGGCAGGGTCGGGAGAGTGGAAGCCGGAAAAAAAGGCACACGCCAAAAAGACCGCCGGCAGTCCCCAGAGGCGAGGGCGCACGCATTTCACTTCGCCTGTGGTGCAATGATTCACTGCCCAGAGAAGAAGGCATGGAAGAAGTGTCACGTAAAACACATAGGGATGAAGCGGCAGCAGAAAGAGCGTCGCATATAAAAGATTCTGGATGTTCTTTTTCGAAGCGAGGAATCGCATGGATGGGCTCCTGACATGGGAAATGATATTTTTTCTATGATTCTATCTCAATATATCATTATATAGAATGGGGAACCGTTCAGCAATAGAGAATGGGAAAGGGTTCGGGGTTCAGGGTTCAGGGTTAGCCCATGGGGCAGGGCGCCCTTTGATTGCGTGCGAAAGAGGTTCGGCAGGTTCTATGAGGTCAATGGGTAGGGCAGGGGCGGTGCGGCGCATAAGAATATAGAAGCGCCGCGGAGGTTTGAAACTAGCGGTTTTCTCGTATCGCAAACCTAATCCCTAGCCACTAATCCCCAGCTACCAGTCACAAGTCACTAGTCACCGCCCCAACAAAAAAACTCCCCTTTCGGGGAGTTTTTCTTCAAAGGCGCGATCAGAATACGGTCTTGACAGAGCCGCCGTATTTCTTTTCGATGAAGTCCTTGACTTCTTTGCTTGTGAGCGCTTTCATGAGCTTCTGGAGTTCCGGACGGTTTTCATCACCTTCACGGACAGCTACGATATTCGCATACGGGGAGTCGGAGCCTTCGCTGTAGATGGCACTCTTCGGGTCGAGCTTTGCTTCGAGGGCGAAGTTCATATTGATGATCGCGATATCCGCGTCCTCCAGAGCACGCGGAAGCTGCGGGGCTTCCAGTTCGGAGAATTCCAGGTTCTTTGGGTTCTCTGCGATATCCTGCGGGGTCGCGGTGATCGGAGCGCCTTCCTTCAGTTTGATGAGACCGGCAGACTGGAGGACGAGGAGGGCACGGCCGCCATTGGTCGGATCGTTCGGAATGGCTACATGCGCACCGTCAGCAAGATCATTCAAAGACTTCAGCTTTTTGGAATACACGCACATCGGTTCGAGATGGACAGCTCCCAGGGATGTCAGCTTCAGGCCTTTGGATTTGCAGAATTCATCCAGATATGGTTTATGCTGGAAGAAGTTCGCATCGAGGCTCTTATCCGCAAGGGCCAGGTTCGGCTGGACATAGTCGGTGAATTCGACCATTTCGACCTTGACGCCTTCTTTGGCGAGCTTGTCTTTCACAACGCCGACGATCTCAGCGTGCGGTACAGGGGATACGCCGACCTTGATGGTGGTTTCTTTGGCAGCTTTCGAAGAAGCAGAGGACGTGGCTTTCTGATCACCGCAGCCTGCGATGATGCCAGCAGCCGCGAGGACTGCAGCCGATACGAGGATGGCTTTTTTGAAGTTCATAGGGATCCCTCCAGACGGAAAAAGAGAGGTACGGCTATGCGCCGCACGCATATGAAATATAGTTTTATTTATAGCACTAGTGAAAGGGGTGCGTCAAGAGGAAATGAAGGTTCAGGGTTATCCCATGGAGCGTGCCGTCCTTTGATTGAGCGAAAGAGATTCAGCGGGTTCTGTAGGTTCTACGGGTTCTACGGGTTCTACGGGTTCTACGGGTTCAAAGGGGTTGGTGCGGCGCAAATAACAATGAAGCGCCGCGAAGTTTTGATAGCGCTTCGCGCTGTCGTCATTTCGAGCGTAGCCGAGAAATCTATATTGCAGAACGCTCATTGCCTGATGTGAGGCAGCACCAAGACATCGTTTCCCCTCAGCGCATACACGCTGATTCCTGCAGGGCAGTAGAGATCCCTCGGCTGCGCTCGGGATGACGATGCCGAAGAAACCCAGTCACCAGTCACTAGTCACTCGAGGCTCCCAATCCCTAGCCACTAATCATCCCTGCTTTCAAACTTCAGGGTTAGCCCATGGAGCGTGCCGCCCTTTGATTGAGCGAAAGAGATTCAGCGGGTTCTGTAGGTTCTACGGATTCAAAGGGGGTTGGTGCGGCGCAAATAATAATGAAGCGCCGCGGAGTTTTGATAGCGCTTCGCGCTGTCGTCATTTCGAGCGTAGCCGAGAAATCTATATTGCAGAACGCTCATTGCCTGATGTGAGGCAGCACCAAGACATCGTTTCCCCTCAGCGCATACACGCTGATTCCTGCAGGGCAGTAGAGATCCCTCGGCTGCGCTCGGGATGACGATGCCGAAGAAAACCAGTCACTAGTCACTAGTCACTCAAGGCTCCTAATCCCTAGCCACTCATTCCTGCTTTCAAACTTCAGTCTCAAATAAAAAATCACGCCATGCGACTAACTCGCACCGCGTGATCTTCTATTTCTGTCAATTTATTCCTTCATGACCGTCCCATCGGCAAGTGTGATGGTGTGTCCGTTGTAATGGATCGTGCCCAGATTGAAGAGGCTGGTGATCTGAGAGTCTGCGGTCAGGTTCCATGTAGAGCCTTCCGCAATGAAGACATCGGCATTGGTCTTGTACGGAGCGCCCTCCTGGGCATTCGGAGCGATGGTGATCGCACCGGTCCAGGTGGACTGGTCTTTGATACTGAGATTGATATCCGAGATGGTATCGAGGAGAATATCGCCATTCAGGATCTGATGCGACAGGATAACTTCCGCGTGACCGCCGTTCGCGCCCGCATCGCCCCAGCCGTAGCCGCCGTCATTGCCTGTGATGGTGAAGACAGGCGCCGCTTCATCCTGCGTGAGCGTGCTGTCCTTCAGCGTGATGCGGCAGTGGGTGCCGGTCACATAGAACATGCCGCCCTTATGAGAGATGAGGCTTGCATGATTCGCCTCGAACTGCTGTGTCCCTGTGACACCGATCGCATCAGCATCCGAGTACATGACGATATTGTAAGGAAGCGAGCCGGTCTCATTGCCTTCGAGCGTCGCTCCATCGAGCGTGATGGAGCTGATATTTTTGATGACGGCCGCCTTGGTCTTTTCCGCCTTGACAGTCCCGCCTGTGACGGTCACATCGCCCTCCGTATAGATGCCGTGTGCATTCGCGCCGGAAGCGGTAAAGTCGGAGTTTTCGGTGAGAAGGATGCCGCCGTTTTGAGAGATGCGGATCGCCGGCGACTGATCTCCGGTGGTAGTGACCGTGGATGCCTCTACCTTCATCATCGCGCGCTGGGAGACTTCTACGCCGGAAGCCTGCGCGCCCGTGGTGGAGACCTGTGCATTCGTCAGATTGATGTATGTGCCCTTGCTGTAGCCATAAGCGCCCGTCGCGCCGTTTCCTGTGCTGGAAATCTTCACATCCGTGAAAGCCCCGTGTCCGCCATGGGTCACGAGCAGCGCCGCATTCATCCCGTAAAGGTCACTGCTTTCTGCACTCGAGGTGTCACCGGACTTCGTGATGGTATCGCCCTTCGCGGTGATGTATGCCATGGAGACGCGAAGCGCATTCTCATCTGCTTTGTCCGAGCTGTAGGTCATGCCGTCATACGCACCATCAGATCCGATCTCTGCGGCTGCGCTCCCCTGATCTGCGGTATACTTCGCCGCCGGTGCCGGGGCAGGTTCGGGTTCCGGCTCGGGCTCGGGTTCGGGTTCCGGTTCCGGTTCGGGCAGCGGAGCGGGCTCTGGCTCTGCAGGCTTAGGCGCTTCTGGTGAAAGATTCTTGAACGTGCCTGACTCGACCGCACTCTGGACATCAGGAAGCGTCAGAGACAGTCCCTTCATCAGGGCATCGGTGTAGTTCACACCTTCAGCAGGTGCTTCCTGAGCGGCTGCAGCCGGAGCCGGCTCTGCCGCCTCTGCCATAGAAAGCGGCATCACCGCCCCTGTCAGAGCCAGTGCGCAGAGAAGGGATGTCAGTTTATTGGATTTCATAGGATTCCTCTTTTCTTTACTTGGAGCTATATGGACCTCAAACTATATATAAAGGTATAAAAATTCATTTCTGTCATACTGTCTTTCATTTTACAACATTCTTCGGGAATTGTCATTAAAGAAAGATTTAAGGAAACAGGGTTCGCTCGTGAGGCGTGCCCTGAAGTTTGAAAGCAGGGATGAGGAGAGCTAGTGACTGGTAGCTAGGGATTAGTAGCCTCGAGTGACTAGTGACTAGTGACTGGTGACTAGGGACTAGGGACTAGGGACTAGGGACTAGTGACTGGTGACTAGTGACTAGTAGCTGGGGATTAGGTTTGCGATATGGGAAAACCGCTGGTTTCAAACTTCCGCGGCGCTTCCATAGTTTTATGTGCCGCACCAGCACTTCGCATTTCTTATTCTAGCAAAGCTTTCATTCGCAATCAAAGAGCCGTCCCTCCCCCAAACCTCTCTCATTTGTGCTACAATGAGAAAAGCAAAAATCGCTACTTCCTATTCACTCTGTATTTCCCTGAGGAGGCCATTATGCATATCCATGTCATTGATCATCCGCTGATCCAGCACAAGCTGACCATTATGAGAAAGAAAGAAACCAGCTCCGGTGAGTTCCGCCGTCTGCTGCAGGAGATCACGCTCCTGATGGGCTATGAGCTCACCCGCGATCTGCCGCTCGAAGATGTCGCTATCGAGACACCGCTCGAAAAAGCGACAGGAAAACAGGTCGCCGGCAAGAAGCTCGGCATCGTCCCGATCCTGCGCGCCGGTTTCGGCATGGTGGAAGGCCTCACCGAACTCATGCCGTCTGCCCGCATCGGCGTCATCGGCCTCTACCGCGATCCCGTCACCGCCAAGCCGATCGAATACTATTGCAAGCTGCCGGATGTGGAAAATCGCGACTTCATCCTTGTCGATCCGATGCTCGCTACCGGAGGCAGCGCCGTCGCAGCCATCGACATGATGAAAGAAAAAGGCGTCAAGAATATCAAATTCATGTGTCTCGTCGCTGCCCCGGAAGGTGTCGAGGTCGTGAACCAGGCGCATCCGGACGTTCCGATCTATACCGCCTCCCTCGACCGTCAGCTGAATGAAAAGAAATACAT
>ERZ1032022.396-NODE-396-length-10686-cov-11.135735_pt1 | contig 10686 bp, 17 predicted proteins | sample MGYA00516699_ERZ1032022 | MGnify/ENA primary metagenome ERZ1032022 (study PRJEB33719, sample SAMN04261294) | wastewater metagenome | biome: rural village; feature: human; material: feces | host: Homo sapiens | place: El Salvador | collected 2013-01-07 ... | reverse complement strand
AATTCTTGTCGTTCTGATATACGCCAGTGAAGGTAAGGCGATTCTGCCACCAGTTCTTATAGAATTTAATTTACCACAACTAGGACATCTACCTTCTACCTTTTTAACTCTTGACATACAAACCTTTAATACCTTTCTATTAAAATCTTAATTCATTATCTGCATCATTAATTATTGCATTATAAGAATTCATTACAAAGTTTACTATATATTCAATTGGGACATCTGTACCACAATCTTCATTACATAGTACAACAACCTCTCTTAATGCTTCTTCATCTAATCTTGGTATAGTATACCAATCACATACCTTTATGACTTCTACAAAATCAGAAATCATTCTGCTAGGAGCATGTGTTATATTTTCATTTATCCCTCTGGACACTAGGGATAAATTATTATCGAAATTAGGTGCCATACATTTAATACGACCATTTTCTAAATCTCTTAAAAATCCATAATTTTGTGTATGTCTATCAACATTCATACAAATAGTATCCATAAATAAAATATCTAGATATTCCATAATCAAGTCTTCATTAGAACATTCAGTTAATGTGTAATGCAGAGATTTAATTAATCTAATATTATCAATATAATCTTCTGTATCACCTATTAAAGATTCCATATGTTCAAAAATTAATCTACCATCATCAGTAAAATCTTCTGATAGAATAATATCATCTCTATTATCATCTAATAGATACCTAGCTACATTTAATCTTAAATAGTCTCCTAATCTGTATACAAATAATTCAGAGAATTTTTCTAGTGGAGTAGCTTTCTTAACTAACATCCATTCCCCATTAATTAATCTCCAACACTTTTCAAAACTACCTGTATTGGTAAACTCTGGACTTTGATACTCTATCTTATCACTAGGAAGAAATTTACCATCTAAAGCTATTGAACTTAATTTATCAGAAGTAAATTTAACATCATTATAAACTAGGTTACTACCTAATGGTCTGAACCAATACCTATCAGTTATAGTAGCACAATAAGTACTCATAGCTATATCATATTCATCAGAAGAAGAAAGTCTTATTGCCTTTCTAAGTAGCCTAGAATTTGTTCTATGAGTATCTATAGACCTAGAACAAACCCACCCTTCAATGTCCTTAGTTCTTGATACATAAAAAGGAGCTAGGTCTTTATCTAATATTTTAACTTCACCATTGATGTAACTAATAATTTCTTTATCTTCTAGCATAATATGTCCATCTTTATTTCTAACCTTTTCTTTTGGTTTATATAGATTTTCAAAAACATTACTCTCTTTCATAAAACCACCACCAATCACTAAGATTTATAAATATAATAAACATTCGTATAATCTTATTTAGTTATCCATGTTTTCTTTTAATAACTCTTCTTCTTCCTTAGTTAGACTAGGATACTTATTTTCTACCTCAACTTTCCTATCTAATGCATCACAAATGATTTCATAAAAATCCTGCATACCGTGTGCGACAATATTTCTTTGATTTTCTTCTAAATGTTCTACGCTCTTCTCTCTATCCATAGAACCTATAAATGCCTTAACTAATTCCAATGTGCTTCTATGAAAAGTTATATTTACATAAGCAGGCTTTTCATATGAAACTCCGTCACATTCATCTATCTCCCCACTCTCAACAGAAGAGAAATCATCTATAACATCTTCATTACCTCCAGACTCACCAATACTCAAGTTCAACTCACTATAAGCACTAGGGAATTCATCAACTGCTAATCTATCGGAACTATCTACCTCATTAGTTAAAGTAGTAACTCTATTTGAATTATCTACTTCACATAGATTAAAAATATAAAACTTAATTTCTTTAAGAGATATTAAATAAAGATTACATTCAAGCATAACATAAGTTTCTTGTAATTCAAGATTATAGTCAAGACTACTCATTACATAATTACCATCCATAGTATTCTTTATATAAACTGTTGAAAGAACACTCTCGCACTTTTCTTTATCGAGAACTTTTATATAAAATGAATCTTTTACAGAATTTAAATTAATTTTATATCTATTATAATCAGTCAATCCTAATGCACATAAAAATCTTCTATTTAAATAATCTAAGTGTATTTTAACATCGCTCTCCTCTTGGAAATCAAACATTAACTTATTGGCTTCACTAGGGTCTTTGTCTTTTGATAAAATTGAATGTCGATTGAATTCTTCTCTAGATTCACCTAAATCAATATAAATATCTTCACCATCATTTGAAGCACTAAAATCATCTATCATACAATTCATTTCTTCCCATGTTAAAAATTGATTTTCCCACCAATTACACTTACAACATCTTACAGATAAAGTAGGATCATCACTAGGATCATTTTCTGAATAAGTATCACCACCACATAATGGACATTGTCCAACATGTACAGGTTCTATAAACATATTACTAGGATTCTTTTCCTCTAAGATTTTACCTTCAAAATCTATAACTATTGAATTTTCAATATTTTCACTCATAACAAAACCTCCAAATTCTTTAATTTACTTAATGCTAGGGATTAAATGTTTAATCCCTACCTTAAATAAATTACTTGAAAATATTTGAATTCCTTAAAACAGAAAACTTTCTATCTTTTCTTTCTAGTATCCAATCTCTAATATATTCTCTATTGACTTTAGACTGAGCTATTAATAAAACTAACTCTATCAATTCGTCTTCTGTATAAGAAAGATTTAAATTATTATCTTCACACAACTTTTCTAAAACAGAAGCACCCGTACGTTTATTTCCATCTAGAAAAATATGATTTGCTATTATAGAAAACACTATATGAGAAATCTTATCTTCCACAGTTGGGTACAAAACTTTACCAAAACCTCTTGATAAATCTGCACTACTAAACTCTCAGCTAAATTCTCATCTTTAAATCCTACACCCATTCCACCAAACTCTTCTACTAAGTATCTATTAATATCATATAGCTCTTGAACACTTATCATAATTTAGATAACCTTTCATACATAGACCTTTTTCTAGAAACTATTTCTTCTATTGAAGTTCCTCTATCCTCAAACTTTTCTAAAGCCTTTTTTATTTTATGATTGTACACTTCTCCATTTTCTTCTATAAACTTCAAAACATCATCTATTGTTATCTCTTTAGCATTATTAGTATTATTCTCATTCGAACAAGCTAACTCTCTGTAAGTAACTGAATTTAATGAAACGTCCATTATAACACCTTCTTATAAACTATTTAAGTAATTTTAAATTTACTTATCACTAGGGATTAAATTTCTAATCCCTACTATAAATAAACTATGTACAATTAATATATCGTTTGTATTCACTAGGGTTAAGAGTTATCTCAAAACCACCGTAATAACTCTTCTCAACCTTTAAAGTCTTGTCACAAATATCACACTTATAAATTTCAATGTTAGATAAATCATTATCAACAGTCTTATATAATTTCATAAAACTATCACAGCACATACAACGCAACTTAATCACCCCCTATATACCATAGGAGACTAAAATATCTATAAATAAAATCAACTAATAAATAGCCTCCTATCTAAAATATGTTACTATCACTTAATTTAGTAACTTCACTAAAATCAATCTTTAGTATATCTTGAACGGATTGACTAATTAAATAAACATTTCTATAAAAATAATCATATTCATCAGTATCTCTTGTAAATAAAAACATTACTGGTAATTGCTTTGATGTAAATCCCCTTTCTGCCCTACCTATAAATTGTTTTACATGAGGAGTAAATTCATAAAATAAAATCCAGTCGCAATCTAAATCCAAAGCAGTAGTAATATTAGTTATAACGCAATCATATACTCCACTTCTAAACCCTTCTAATAACTCTAAACGGTTCTTTCTACTAGTATCACCATTAATAACACAAACAGAAATCCCATTATCTAGTAAGTATTCACATAAAGCAGACTGTACTATTTTTCTATTTGAGTATATTAAACCTTTAGTTCCTTTAAAACTATTTAATACATCTATAACAGCTCTATGTTGATTTAATGCACCAGGACCTTTAGTTATTTCAAATAAATCCTGACCTTTAGCTTGTACTTGGTGTGGCATAGCTTCAACAAATAAAGGAATACCTATATGGTTATTTTCAGACCTTTGTCTAACAATGTATAAATCCCTTAAAGAACCATCGATAGCACTAGCACCATAATTCTTCAAGTCTAATGCAATCTGCTTCCAATTATTTACTACACTAGGGTTTATCATATACAGACATCTAGCTAACTGTTCAACATCTGTAGTTATAGGAGTTGCAGTAAGACCTAAGATATATTCAAACCTACTACATATAGATTGCAATGCTTGAGCATTTCTAGATTTAATAAAATTACTAACTAAATGCATTTCATCTATTACGACTGCACTAAATCTATCTAAGAAGAAACATAATGCAGTAAGATGTTTAGGTTCTGTCAAACAACCATGAGGTAATAATAAAACATCACAACCACTTATTATCTGTTCATTAACAACATACTGTGGAGATTCAGTTAGGAAATTAACAGTCAATCCACTAATATCCTTTATCTTCTTACAAGTCTCCTCTAACTGACTGTTAGTACCAAACATTAGGAACTTCTTAGAATCATCTTCATTCTTCAATGCTCTCATAAAAGCAGAAGCTACGAAAGTCTTACCCATACCAGTATCATACATACAACAAAAAGCTTTAACTGCTAAAGCGTGTAATAAATCTTTAGATTGAAAATCAGATAAATTAGGTGTAGTTAACCTAGAGATAGATTCAATACTATCTAACTTATCTATATCATCTAATAAACCTTTATATCTATAATCATTCACTAGGAACACCACCATTCATTTAATTAAATATACTTGATTTATTTAAATCGCTCTTAGATAAATTTAAAGTAATTTCATTAGCATATTCATATACATCAGATATACTTCTATAAGGATCATAATAACCTTCACAATCGCAAGAAGACACATACAAATCTGACAAACCATACGTAGATAAATAAGATTCAACACGGTAAGGTGTATCCATAAACCTAATAGACAACATACCATATAACCTAAATTTCTTAAAATCTTTTATATCTATGTATGTACTACTAACATCTTCCAATAAATACTCTCTAAGGAATAAATAACATACCAGCTGTCTCTCAACTGAATAACTACCAAACCAAAAAGAGTTAGGAAATTTATATAAATCTCTTTTTAGAACTGCATAATAAAACCTTAAAGTATTTAGCACTCTTACTTCCATAGAACAAAAATAAAGATTACATTTAAAAGGTCTTTTAGTTATGTCATTCCTAACAGCCTTATTTATAAGACCTAAATACAAATCTACTATTTCACGATTTTGATTATATAATAAATAATTTCTCATAAAAACCTCCGATAAATTAACATCTATATACAGTACTATTTCTTAGAACTTCTTCTTCATCTAAAGGAATCAGTATACTAAAAAATAATTTATCTACAAGGTCACAGAAAAAGCTATAATCTCCACCCTTCTTAAAATGATGAATAAACTCATTCTTTTTCACTAGGAAATATTTATTGTTATAAGTCTTTCCTATAAAATAGCCTTTTAATTCATATAGTAATCTACATCTTATAAGCATTCTTAATAACCTCTCATTCTAAAATTTACATCTGTTTATTTTTATCTAATTCACATAAATATAAAAATAAGCAAATCTAAATAAGTGCTAAATGCACTAGGGACTGAAAATAAATTATATCAACCTACATACAAAAATCCTTAATAGTCTAGCATTTTATAAATAACTTTACAAACACACATTTTATTAAATTGCACCAAAGTTCAATTTCGCTGTATAATTTAATAAATCCTTCAAATATATTTCAGTGAAATCTTTTAACTGCTGTGGATTAGGATTATCACAACCATGATTTTTAATATAGTTCATAAACCCTTCAAACCCAAAAGTAGCAGTCAATCTCTTAGGTTTATTTTTGAAGTAAAAACTTATAAATATATTTTCACTAGCAGAATCAATATTTAATTTCAAGTTATTAACTAATCTAGAATCTGTATACTCACTAAGTTTATTTGCAACTGCACTTAAGGTTATAAATTTAAAATCAATAGAACCCGTTGCAATGGACTTATCACTAGGAGAACTAAAAACACTGCTATTAGGTATCAATCATTTCACCTCCGCCTATAATATAAAACAAACACTAATTTAAAGTAGAAAACCTGCTAAAGTCTCCCAAATTGCATCAGCTAAAATCACAGAAGTCTTCTCATCTAAAGTACATTTTAACTTATCCCACTTTAGTTCTATGCCAGTTTTAGTATCAAATACTACTAAATTTGACCCTCCATGAACCTTGTTATATTTGAAATAAGCCTTCACCTTCTCTTCTAGAACAAATCTAGAGCTAAACCCAAATTTTAAGTCATGCATAAATCCTTGTGGTTCGTAATCCTCAAAAATTGCTAATAAGAATCTATCATTATTTAGTTCCCTCTTAGACACTTCAAAATCAAAACCGCTTACTGAAATCTTTCCACCATCTTTAACTTCCACTGATGAAATTCTTCTTTCTCTTTCTTCTTGAGTCTCCTCACTAAACCCATTAAATCCACCAAAAACATTACTATCTTTCATATTCAATACCTCCAATTTTCTATTTATTTAATGAATTAAAATTCACATTCCACTACAAAATTCTTCTAGCCGCATAGAAACTAAACACATTACTAACTTTAACAACATCACCAGTTCTAGGAGCATGAATCATTTGACCATTACCTATGTAAATACCAACATGTTCATTATTCCTCATAAATACTAGGTCACCAGGCTGCATGTCACCATACTCCACAGGTGTACCAACATTTATTTGAGTGTATGTAGTTCTAGTAATCTCTAGGTTAGCACAGTGTCTATAAACATAGCTAGTTAATCCGGAACAGTCAAAAGTATCAGGACCTGTTGCTCCCCAAACATATGGAGCACCTAAGAACTGATAAGCGTAGTTTACTATATCTTGACCAGTAACAGAAACATCTCCTCTATTTGGATTAGATACAGTAGCGCCGCTAGTTTGTACCCTTAATGTTGATATTAAAGAATTAGCTTCTGATATAGCACTATCAATCTCAGACCTTATAGTGTCTGTTTGTATCTGACCATTTCTCATTGCAGTTAATTGACTAACAGCACTAGTAAGAATACCTAAATCACTAGGGTTATTTTTAATATTATTTATCTGTGGTTGTACTAATTCTCTTTCTGCAACTTCAAGAACCTCTGTACCAAATTTACGCTTCTCTTCTTCTATAGAATTAATTATAGACTCCTGTTGTAACTTCTTGGACTCTAAATCCTTCTTAGAAGATTCAACTTCTTTATTTAATTTTACTAAATCCTTCTTAGCATTCTCATTTGATTTCTTTTCTTCTTGTATTTTAACTTTATTATCTTCTATAGTTTTTATAACCTTTTCATCTAAACTCATTATGGTAGAAACAGCTTCTATTTTATCAAAGAAATCTTGTAGACCATTTAAGTTTATAAACATAGTTAAATAATCTAAAGTAACATTTCCACTCTTATATAAACTTCGTAATCTATCACCTTTTATCTTTTCTTGTTTATCAATATCTTCTTCTAAATCTTTTATTGTATTAATAGAATTATTAATTTTTTCTTCTAAACTCTTTATCCTATCATTATTGTTTTGTATAGTAATAACACAATCAGTTATAGAACTATCTAAGCTCATAACATCGGACTCTAACTCCTCTATTTTAGCTTGATACTCTCTATACTTAGCTTGAGCCTGTCTAACAGTTTCTTCATCTGCTCTAGCTACATTAGGAATACTGAAAAGTATAGAAGTTATTAAAACGCAAATTAATCCCTTCTTCATAAACCATCCCCCATATAATAAACCTAAAAATTTAAAATACTATTTAACACCAGTTGAAGAGTATCCTCCTCTATTAGCATCACCTAAATCTTCAACTTCTATAAATTTAACACTTTCCATAACTCTATCAACTACTTCAAATTGAAGAATTCTTTCATCATAGTTTATTGAACCATCTCTAGTACACCAAACCATTGCTCCCCATTCATCATCATTTCCTTGATAACTATTATCAATCTGACCTACAGAGTTTGTTAGGATAAATCCATAGTTCTTAAACATACCACTTCTAGGATAAACATTAGCTTTCTTACCTCTAGGCATTTTCATTGCAAATCCTAATTTAAAGAATACAGTTTCTCCTTGCTTATAATTATATGGAAAAGTTTTCTCAATCATTTCGCCATCTACAAAAGAATAAACTCTACTAACTCTCAAATCCACTAGGTCACCATTAGATATTTTCTCCAACTTAGTAATATTCTTATCAATATATCTAACTTGTAATTTCATACTTAAATCAACAGGATTCCTTCTTAGTGCAGTTAACTCCCCGCCTTGAAATTCTAAATCTCTACTCATAATTAAACACCTCACAAAAATATTTATTTAATAAAAACTAAGTCCATAGAACATAAATACAACATTAAAAATTAAATAATACAAATTTAATCAACTTTTAATAATTTATTAGGGACTATTACCTTAATACCACTTTCCTCTAACATAGTCAATTCTTCTAAATCCATATCCATTATTCTAAAAATACTATCATTACAATCAGTATATTTAACACCTGAGAAATCAGTAACTCTTACAACTTCTATAGAATCAAACCTTCTAGGGTTATCTTTATTTAATAAACATTTACAAGTAAAACATGTTGATACATCTTTTGTTATTTCTTTTAACTTAGACAATCCCTTTGTATCACAAACAGCACTTCCAAATACATCACTACCATTTAAACTCACAACTAAACACCTCACAAAAAATATTTATTTAATAAAACTTAGCTTTATTACATTTTCATTAAACACTTTTATAGAACCATAAATAACCATGATACAACCTCATAAATTAACTACCTATAAATTCATAATCCTCATAATCCAAAATAACTATATCGCCACCAAGAACCTTCAACTGTTGAGGACCATCTAAATCAGTGAACTTTATTCCTATTTCTAAAAACATATCTCTATACTTTTCACAAAAATCTAAAATATCATCATCATCATTATAAATATTATCAAAATCATCGCAATAAGGTGTAACAATAAACCCTTCCCTAAATTCTTCAATAGGACAGATATACTTTAAATAATTAGGGTGTTTGTCCTTTAAATAATTAAATAAAGAAACTTCATTTTCATTTGAATCATAATGACATGACTCTAAAGGAAGTTTAATTACATAACCCTCATAATAACAACAAACCCTTCTATCACCATGACCAACCATACCTAAATTAAACATATGACATATTTTCTCAGCTCTATCAGAAGAATCTTCATTTAATTCTTCTTTCCAAGTTTTTAAATATTCCAAATATTTTAAATAATTAGGATGATTAATAACATAATCAATTGCCTCACTAGGAGCTACTTTGTTAAACACATAACTTGAAACTAGACTCATATAAACCTCCTAAACCTCAATATCTTCTTTAAAAGTTTTCTTCAACTTTCTTATTAATATAGAATCCCCAAAACACATAAATATAACCAAACGTAACATATAACAAGAAATGGCTATGTCAATAGCAAGTAGAAAAATATTCAAAACATTAGAAGAAGGTTCTAAACAATTGATTAAATAAAATATAAATCCAAACAACATAATTTCACGAAATGACCTACCGATTTGTTTCTGATGATTATCAATAATATCTAACTGATTTCTATCAAAGCTAGTAACATTTAATTTATCCATTAACTCATTTATATGAAACATAAAATTATAACCTCCTATACCTAAAAATCCCTAGCATCTTTTATAAGTGGGGGTGTGATACTACCATCCTTTTCTACTGTACCAATCCATGCGCTAGGGTTTGCTTTAATGTGATAAGTATTAAAATCCCAATGTAACTTTTCCTTAGGTAATAACCAAAAAGCATTATCTAAAGTCATACCACAAGTAGCATCCAATAAAACACTTAAATCATAGACAGGATACTTCAAATCACCCATTACAATATTTATGCCTTGATTATTTTCCTGTATAACTTGACCTTTTAGAAACCTTAATACTTCTTTACTGTCTGGGGTAGGATTACCTGCAAATAATGAAATAGGGAACTGCTTATTAAAACTTTTATCTAATTTAAATATGCACTCTGGATACAATATAACACCAACAACATCATCATACCATTTTAAGTAATAAACTTTTGACATGATTCAACCTTCCTTCCACTAGGGATTTGATTCTATCTTTTCTAGAATCTTTTAAATCTAAACCTTCAAATACTCTTGTCCAATCTAAATTACAATTTAAAATAGACTCCTTTAAATCACTAGGAACTTTACTGAAATCAATTATATTGAGTTGGCTATATGGATTAGATTTAAATGGTTTAACTTTCATCTTCTTATCTAAATAGAAATCAGAAATATTTAATAAATCGTCATCAGATAAATTAGCTAATAATGAAAGACCATTATCAAATATAGGATTTAAACCAATAGGAATACCTTCCTTTTCAATAAGACCAAAATTATTTAAATGCCTATCAATATTTAAAATTATAAAATCAAACAATAAC
>ERZ1032022.392-NODE-392-length-10723-cov-23.797432_pt1 | contig 10723 bp, 7 predicted proteins | sample MGYA00516699_ERZ1032022 | MGnify/ENA primary metagenome ERZ1032022 (study PRJEB33719, sample SAMN04261294) | wastewater metagenome | biome: rural village; feature: human; material: feces | host: Homo sapiens | place: El Salvador | collected 2013-01-07 ... | reverse complement strand
CGGCGTTGCGGGCATCGTCCTTGGAGGCATCGCCGGTGTCGCGGCCAAAGTAGTCAGGGTCGGCGTTCTCGCCCTCCACCAGCTCCTTCTGGGCATCGGTCAAAGCGTCCCAAGCGGCCTTTGCGGCCTCGCACTGGGCATCGGTGTCATCGGTGCGCTGCTGCACATAGATGGCGTCGATCAGGTCGGCCACGTTCTGAGCAGCCAGTGCGTCAGCGTCTGCGCCGGAAGCCTCGCTGCTGGCGGCAGAACTGGCAGCAACAGAGGAAGCCGTGCTGGAGGCAGCCCCGCCGCAGCCGGTCAGTACACCGGCGCACAGAGCCAGAGCGGTCAGAACGGCCGCCGTTTTGCGGATGTTGCGTTTTCTCATCTTGTTTTCCTTTCCTGATGTGTGTAAAATACGGCACCGAACAGAAGGGTACAGGAAAGAGAAGTTGCAAAAAAACGGGGCCTTCTGCTTGCGAAATGGCAAAGCAAAAAGACCCCGTATCCTACAGGCTTTTTGGTACAACCAATTCCTCGTGATCTGGGGCGGCAAAGCCCCGGTACCAACAGCGGGCAGGTTTCCTGACTGAAAGATCAACGCCCGCTGCCGCCTTCCCAAGCCGGATGGCTCAGTGACCGGTGCAAAAGCACCCTGACAGTGGACTCCCTTATCACAGTGACGAGATCGTGCGGGATTTGCACCCGCTTCCCTTTTAACGTTCCTGCCGCCGCCCGGTGGGGCAAAGTGACGGAACGCACCTGCTGTTTTCTGTTCAGTTCGTCAAAAAGTATAGCACAGCCCCATACAAAACGCAAGAAAAAACGGAGAAATGCTTGACCTTTCCCCCGCCGGAAGGTGTATACTTGGCTCGAAACTGAAAGCAAGGAGGCAGCCATGTTAAAAATAGAACATCTGACCAAAACCTACGGCGGCAAACCCGCCGTGCAGGACCTTTGCCTGCACATCCGCCCGGGGGAACTGTGCGCTTTTATCGGGCACAACGGCGCGGGCAAGACCACTACCTTAAAATGCTGCTGCGGCATCCAGCAATTCGATGCCGGCGAGGTTTATGTGGACGGCATTTCGGTGCGGAATAACCCGCTGGAATGCAAGCGCCGCTTGGCCTACCTGCCGGATGACCCGCAGCTTTACGATTATATGACCGGCATCCAGTATCTTGATTTTATTGCAGACATCTTCGGCGTAAGTGCCGCACAGCGGGCGCAGCGCATCCGGCAGTACGGCGATGCCTTTGGCCTGACGCAGGACTTGGCGCAGTCTATCGGGGCATACTCCCACGGCATGAAGCAGAAGCTGGCCATCATTGCGGCGCTGCTGCACGAGCCGAAGCTGATTTTAATGGACGAGCCTTTTGTCGGGCTGGACCCGCTGGCCTCCCATCAACTCAAGACCCAGATGAAAGCCTTCTGTGCGCAGGGCGGGGCAATTTTTTTCTCCACTCATGTGCTGGAGGTGGCCGAAAAACTCTGTGACCGGGTGGCCATTCTGCGCAAGGGCCAGCTGGTGCGCGAGGGTGCCATGGAGCAGGTGCGCGGTGACGACACGCTGGAGGAGGTCTTTCTGGAACTGGAGGATACGGGGGAAGCGCTATGATCCGTGCATTGCTCAAAAAACAGCTTTTGGAACTGGGCGCGGCCTTTGTGCGCAGCAGCAAAACGGGCAAGCGGCGCTCCCGGGCAGGGATGCTTGGCTACGCGCTGTTGTTTGCGGTGCTGATGCTGCTGGTCATGCTCAGCTTTGGCTCGATGGCACTGCCGCTGGCAGTGACGCTGGTGCCGCAGGGGCTGGACTGGCTCTATTTTGTGCTGATGGAGCTTTCGGCGCTGACGGTCAGTGTGCTGGCCAGTGCCTTTACCAGCTACGGGCATTTGTTCCGCTGCCGGGATAACCAGCAGCTGCTGGCGCTGCCCATCCCGCCGGGCGCTATTTTTGCGGTGCGCTGCGGCGGGGTGTACCTGACCGGGCTGATTTATCTGCTGCTGGCGTGGGTGCCCTCGGTGGTCTGCTATGCGCTGGCGGCACCCCGCCCCGGCGGTGCCCTGCTGGCGGCGCTGCCGGTAGCACTGGCGCTGGCGGGAGTTTCCATGGTGCTGGCCGTTCTGCTGGGCTGGGCGGTGGCGCTGCTCAACCGCCGCGCCCGGCACAAAAGCCTTGTCACGGTGGTGGGTACGCTGCTCTTTCTGGCGGTCTACTATGCAGTGCTCCAATGGGTGGGCAACGCGGTGGATGCCCTTGCGCTGGATGCCGTACAGGCGGGCGCAGCCGCCGGGCGTGCCGCCGCGCCGCTGCGTCTGCTGGGGTTCGCTGCAGTGGGCAGCACTCCGGCATTGCTGCTGTTGCTGGCGCTGGCTGCGGCCTGTATGGTGCTCTGCGGCAAGGCGCTGGCAAAACACTATCTGCGGCTTTTGACCCTTGAGCCGGGCAGAGTTAAAGTGGAATACCGTGCAAAGACGCAAAAAAAGCAGCCCCCGCGCCGGGCATTGCTGCGGCGGGAGCTGCTGCATCTGGGTGCTTGCCCCATGTGGCTGCTCAACTGTGCACTGAGCAGCCTGCTGTTGCCGGTGCTGGGCGTAGCAGCACTGTGGAAGGCCGCTGCTCTGCGTACCTTTACGGCAGCTTATCCGCCCGAGAGCCTGCCCATGCTGGTGTGCGGGATGGTGTGCGCCATAGCCGCCATGAACTTTATCACAGCGCCCTCGGTGTCGCTGGAGGGCGGCACCCTCTGGCTGCTGCAAAGCCTGCCGGTGACCCCGCAGCAGGTACTGCGGGCAAAGGTGGAGATGCAATTGCTGCTCACGCTGCCGGCGGCATGGCTGTGCGCCGGGTGCGCCATGGCGGCGCTGCGCATTCCGGCAGGGCAGGGGCTGCCGGTGTTGGCTGTGCTGGCAGCCTTTGTGTGGCTGACAGCGCAGCTTGGGCTTGCTTTGGGGTTGTGCCTGCCCAACCTCCACTGGGTCAGCGAAGCTGCCGTGGTCAAGCGGAGCGCTGCCAGTATGCTGGCCATGTTCGGCGGGTGGCTGCTGGCGGGCGGGGCGCTTTTTTTGCCCCTGACCTTACTGGATTATGCCGTGCCGCCGCTGGCCGCACAAGGTGTTTGTCTGGCCGCGCTGCTGGGGCTGGATTTGCTGCTGCACCGCTGGCTGTGCACCCGCGGCGCAGTCCGGTTTGCCACCCTGCATTGAGGCAGGACGATTTGGAATGCCCTCCGCTTGGACATATTCAGCGGAAAAATCATTTGAATAGAGCAAAATCGGGCAGCCTGCGGGCTGCCCGATTTTGCATTTTCACGGGAGAGGTGTAACGGAAACAGGCACTGCGGGAAGAACGATGTTTTTTGCAGTTACAACGCATCCAGTACGGTGCGGGCGGCGCGGATGTTTGCTTCGCTGGTCTGCCAGATCTCAAACTCGGAAAAGCCCGGCAGACCCATGGGCACGCCCTCTCGCCGGAAGGTCATGCGGCTGTCCAGCACCTGCTTGCCGGAAAGGTGGAACGCTCGGGCACCGGTCTGGGCAGCAAGGGCAGGGATGTTGGCGGCAGATACGCCTGCGCCCACCAATATCTCCACCTCCTGCCCGGCAGCTTCCACCAGCTGCCGCAGCAGGGCAGCACCCTGCGGGGCGCTTGCGGCCTGTCCGCTGGTCAGGATGGTAGCAAGGCCCAGCTGCTTTGCAGCCTCCAGCGCGGCAAAGGGGTCGCAGCAAACATCAAAGGCGCGGTGCAGGGTGCAGTCCACGGTGCGGTGTGCTTTTTCTGCCGCCTGCCGGGCTGCGGCGTAGATAGGGCGCAGAGCATCAGTGTCCAGTGCGCCCGCCGGAGTCAGCACGCCGGTCACGATGCCGTCTGCACCGGCAGCGACCAGTTCGGCGGCACACTCGGCCATCTGCGCCAGTTCGTAGTGGTCGTAGCAGAAATCGCCAAAACGGGGACGCAGCAGCGCCCGCACCGGCAGACCGGTCTCAGCCTTGACCTGACGCAGCAGGGCAGGGGAAGGGGTGGTGCCGCCGATGATAAGGTCGGCGCACAGTTCCAGCCGGTCAGCGCCGCCGCGTTTTGCCGCCAGCGCGCTGGCGGTGCTGTCTACGCATACTTCCAAAGTGCAGTGCATAGCGATACCTCCATCTACAAAAAACGATTTTGAATGGCCGCCGCGCTGCTTTGGCCATTTTCAGCGGAATGAATACTTTAATTTATCAATGGGAAAATCTGCGGATTTTCCCATTGATTTTTTCACAGGGGGGAGAGCAAAGGAAAAGTGCTTTTGTTTGATGCTGTGCTCTAAAAAAGGCTGTTGCGCCATGATATGTGCAACAGCCTCGGGGAGTTATGGTTTATTTTACGCTTTCAAGGAAGCGGACAAAACCGGCGCGGCCTGCTTCATCCAGCTTGTACACACCGGCATCGGCCAGCACCTGTGCGAACACATAGCCTACCTCGTCCTGCAAGATCAGGTGTACATTATCGGCGTTCAGTTCCGGGTGCTTTGCAAGGATCTCCTCTGCCCACGCAGCGTGCTTTTGCAGGGCTTCGGGGTACTCTGCGGTGGGCAGGTGTGCCACCAGCACATCGGCAAGGTCGAACAGCTCCTGTTTCAGGCGGCTGGGCAGCACGGCCAGACCCATCACCTCGATGAGGCCGATGTTCTCCTTTTTGATGTGGTGCAGCTTGGCATGGGGGTGGTACACGCCCAGCGGATGCTCCGGGGTGGTGATGTTGTTGCGCAGCACCAAGTCCAGCTGATACTTGCCGTCCCGCATCCGGGCAATGGGGGTGATGGTGTTGTGGGGTTCGCCATCGGTCTCGGCAAAGATAAAGCAGCTTTCGTCGGTGTAGCCGCGCCATGCAGCCAGCAGATTATCGGCCAGTTCTACAAGGCGTGTGTCATCTGCACAGGTCAGACGGATGCAACTCATGGGCCAGTGCACAATACCGGCCTCCACATCCTCAAAGCCGGGGAATACCCAAGCCTTTTCAATGGGAGCCTTGGCCATGGCAAACTCGTAGTGACCGCCCTGAAAGTGGTCGTGGCTCAGGATGCTGCCGCCCACGATGGGCAGGTCGGCGTTGCTGCCCACAAAGTAATGGGGGAACAGCCCCACAAAATCCAGCAGCTTGCGGAAGGTCGCCCGCTCGATCTTCATAGGGGTGTGCTGGTTATTGAACACGATGCAGTGCTCGTTGTAGTAAACGTAGGGGCTGTACTGCAAATTCCACGCGCTGTCGTTGATGGTCAGCGGGATGATGCGGTGGTTTTCGCGCGCGGGGTGGTTCATGCGGCCTGCGTAGCCCTCGTTCTCCACACACAGCTGGCACTTGGGATAAGCGCTCTGGGGTGCAAGCTTTGCGGCGGCAATGGCCTTGGGGTCTTTTTCCGGCTTGGACAGGTTGATAGTGATATCCAAATCGCCGTATGCGGTCTTGGTGACCCACTTCAGATCGCGCTTGATGCGGTAGCGGCGGATGTAGTCGGTATCCTGACTGAACTTATAGAACCAGTCGGTGGCAGCCTGCGGACCCTCGCTTTCGTACCGCTCCTCAAAGTTTGCGCGCACGATGCTGGGGCGCGGGGTCAGCACGCCCATCAGCTTGGTGTCGAACAGATCGCGTGCGGTGGAGTTATCCTCGCACACGCCGCGGGCAACAGCATCGTCCACAAGGGTCTTGAGGATGCTTTCCAGATCGGTGTAGCACACCTCGCCCTCCGGGGCGGTAAAGTCGTCCAGCTGCATGGTCATCAGCAGCTGGTTGCGGATATAGATCTCGTCATCGGGCAAGATGAGCCCGGTGTCCAGCCCGTAGTTCACGAGCTGCTGGATAGCGGTGGAGATCACAGCACAGCACCTCCCTCAGGACGGATGCTCAGCACATGGCAGCGGCCCGCGCCAAGGATCTTTTCCATATTTGCCTTAAAGTCTGCCAGCATCTCCACCGGCACAAAGGCCTGCACCGTACCGGCAAAACCGCCGCCGTGCACGCGCACAGCACCCTTGCCGCCCAGATAATGCTTGGCAGCGGCGATGGTCACAGCCACCTCCTGATGCTCCTTGTAGCCGGCGGGGATCACGTTCTGCAAATACTCCCAGCTGCTGTCGCCGGAGGCAGTCACCATCTGCAAAAAGGCATCAAAATCGCCCTCGCGCAGGGCAGCCACCTGCTGGGGCACACGGTCGTTGTCGGCGTAGAAGTGGAAGGCGCGCAACACAGCACGGTCGCCGCACTGCTTGCGGCAGGCCGGGATGTTTGCAAGGAAGGTCTCAAAGGGCACGTCCCGCAGCACCTCGCCGCCGCACACAGCGGCCACAGCGCGGCACTCGTTGGGGATAGCGGCGTACTCGTCGGTCAGGTCGGCGTGGTCTGCACCGGAGTCCAGAATGCACAGCGCCAGACCGGCCTTGGAAAAGTCCACCTGCACCGGCTCCACGTCGGGGTTTGTCTTGTCGGCAAAGTCGATGGTGATAATGTTGCCCACGCTGGAAGCCATCTGATCCATCAGGCCGCAGGGCTTGCCAAAGTAGACGTTCTCTGCCCACTGGCCGATCTGTGCAATGGCGATGGGGGAGACCTTTTCTGCCATGAAGCAGTCGTTCAGGATCACGCCGACCAGCACCTCAAAGGCGGCAGAGGAAGAAACGCCGCTGCCCTTGGGCACGTTGGAGGAGATGTACACGTCCAGACCGGACAGCTTTGCGCCGCGCTGACGGAAGGCCTCGCACTCGCCGCGCAGCAGGGAAGCGGTGGTGTTCTCCTCCTCCTTGCGGGCAGTCAGGTCGTCAAGGTCGATGACGCACAGGTCGTACCCCTCGCTCTGCACGCGCAGCTGGTTCAGGCTGTTGGGGGCGGCAGCAGCGATCATGTCAATATTCACGCTGCCAGCCAGCACACGGCCGTGCTGGTGGTCGGTGTGGTTGCCGCCGATCTCGGTGCGGCCGGGGGCACTATACAGACCGGCCTCGGTATGTGCGCCAAAGGTGGTCTCTAACCCGTCCAGAACAGCCGCATAGCGGGCTGCCTGTGCAGGGGTCTCCTCGGGGGTGCAGCAGTACAGCGCAGCCAGACGCGCAGCGTGTGCGCCCTCGGTCAGCTCCTGCTTCCAGGTGGAAATGGACTTCATCATGGAAATTTCCTCCTACTATTATGATCGGAAAAGTCGATGCAGCCGTTCGCAGCTGCCGTAGCTGCTTCTATAATAGTCAAATGCAGCGCAAAAAACCATGTGTTATTGTTGCATCTCGATGAAAAGTTGCAAAAAACGCCGGTGGAAGCTGATCGGCTGCTTGCAAACAAATAAAATAAAAATTTCTCAGGCAAATCAAAATGCTTGGCATAAATGCACACAAATCCCGGAATTTTGAGCGTAGCGTCCAAAAAAGACGAGATGGAAAATTGCACTTTGCACAAAAAATACCCCCGCACCGATGCAGCCATCGGGTGCGGGGGTGGGGCTTAGCGGGTAAATTCGCTGCCGGTCAGTCCGTCAAGGTTCAGCATTCCTTCCAGTGCGGCAATGTCGGCGTTCACGTCCAGCGCATCGGCTTGGAACAGCTTGTCCAACTGGTTTTCAAAGGCGGTCACCAGCAGATCCATGCTGCGTTCAATGCTGTGCTTGGCCTCGGTAATGTTCGTGCCCTCCACTGCCTGCCCGGAAAGGCTGGCGTAGGTGTTCAACAGCTTGAGTGCAGTGGGCAGATAGTAGTTCATAAACTTTTGCAGCTGCGCTTTTTTGTCCGGGTCCTTTTGCGCCAGCGCAAAGATGCGCCCGCTGACCTCTTCCAGCCGGGAGATCTTCTGGCTCATCACCGGGTCGGGGATGGCATCGTTCACCTCCCGCAGCTGGCGCAGCAGGGCAGCGTACTCGTCCTCTGCGGCGGGCTGAGCTTTAGGTGCCGGAGCAGATGCAGGCTTTTTCGGCTGCGGTGCCGCGCCCCGCACCACCAGCGTGTCGGTGCGGTTGTCAATGTAGGCATCCGCGCCGAAATATCCGTGCTCGATGGCACTTTTCACCGCAGCGCGTCCCCGGGCAGCGTCCACCCCGGCAGCGGCAAACAGCTCCGGCAAAGGGATGTTATCCCGCTCGCCCACCACTTTATCCAGCAGCCGCTCCAGTTTGTGGGTGCGGTTCATCCGCAGGCCGGTCAACAGCGCACCGCCGCCGCCAATGGCCATGACGATATCGGAAAACAGCTCCCCGGGGTCGGGCAGAATCTTCCATGCACCGATGATATCCACTGTATCCATCACCCCGGCAAACAGGAAAACGGCACCCATAATGGTGCAGAGAGTGGCAATATTCTTATACCACTGTTTGGCGCTTTTCTGCTCTGCCGTGGGGGCATCCTGCCCATAGGCTGCATCCGCTTTCTGCGCTGATGCAGGCTCCGGGTCGGGGCGGAAGCCGCCCCGGGCAGCGGCGGTTTCCTGTTCCTCCTTCTGCATCTTTTGGTCGATGCCCTTCAGGATAAACAGCAGCACCCCCAACGGCCCGGACATCGCCATCACGATAAAAATGGCAATGGTGGGGATCTTTGCAAAATAATGTTTTCTCGGCTCCATGAAACAGAATTCCTTTCACAGAAAGATAAAAATAAAAGACCGCGTTCCACTCTATTATAGCGGAGCGCGGCCTTTTTGTTAAGGGGGTATTTCTGTTGCTGTGAAAATGCACTTGGAGCGGTTCACAGACCGCGACAAGCGCAAAATTAAAATATCTCTTCCACAAAGAGGCCGCTGCGCAAATGCACAACGGCCTCTCCATAAAAGTTTACTTCATCAGGCTGCAAACGGCCTCGGCATAAGCGGCGGGGTCATCCACGGGCAGACCCTCGATCAGCTGTGCCTGTGCGTACAACAGAGCACTGTACTTGTTCAGCTTTTCGGTGTCGCCGGCCTCCTGTGCGGCCTTCAGGGCTGCAAACACGGGGTGGTTCACGTTCAGTTCCAGCACCTTGTCGCTCTTCACGCCCTCGCTGCCGGGCTGCTTGGACAGAACCTTCTCCATCTCGATGGACAGCGGGCCGTCAGCGCTCAGGCACACGGGGTGATCCTTCAGGCGGGTGGAGACCTTGACCTCCTTCACCTTGCCGTTCAAAGCGTCCTTCATGGCATCGAACAAAGCCTTGTTCTCGGCGGTGGCATCCTCGGCGGCCTTCTTCTCTTCCTCGGACTCCAGACCCAGATCGCCGCTGTTCACGTTCTTGAACTCCACGGTGCCGTCCTTGCCCTCGGCATCCTTGCGGGGGTAGCTGTGCAGGATCTGCAGGCAGAACTCGTCCACGTCCTCGGTCAGCAGCAGCACGTCAAAGCCCTTGTCCAGCACCAGTTCTGCGGAGGGCAGCTTTGCCAGACGGTCGGTGGAATCGCCTGCGGCAAAGTAGATGTACTTCTGCTCGGCGGGCATCTTGTCGATGTACTCCTGCAGGGTGACCATCTTCTGCTCCTTGGCAGACCAGAACAGCAGCAGGTCGCGCAGCAGCTCGGCGTGCATTCCGTAGTCAGAGTAAGCGCCAAACTTGATCTGACGGCCGAACTCCTTCCAGAACTCCTCGTACTTCGCACGGTCGTTGTTCAGCATGGCGTGCAGCTCGTTCTTGATCTTCTTTTCCAGTGCGTTGTGGATCAGCTTCAGCTGGCTGTCTTTCTGCAGCATCTCACGGCTGATATTCAGGCTCAGATCCTGACTGTCCACGATACCCTTGACAAAGCTGAAGTAATCCGGCAGCAGGTCGGCGCACTTTTCCATAATCAGCACACCGGAAGCGTACAGTGCCAGACCCTTCTCGTAGTCCTTGGTGTAGAAATCGTAGGGGCGGTGGCTGGGCACGAACAGCAGGGCGTTGTAGTTGGCAGTGCCCTCGGTGCGGCTCACGATGACCCGGGCGGGGTCGGCGTAATCACCGAACTTATCCTTGTAGAAGCTGTTGTACTCCTCGTCGGTCACTTCGCTCTTCTGCTTCTTCCAGATGGGGATCATGCTGTTCAGGGTCTCCAACTCGGTGTAGGTCTCCCACTCCGGCTTGTAGTCATCGGGCTTGGGGTCCGGTTCCGGCTTCTGACGGCTCTTTTCACGCTCCATCTGGATGGGGTAGCGCACATAGTCACTGTACTTCTTCACAATGGCCACAATGCCGTATTCGTCCAGGAAGTTGTCGTACTGCTCGGTGTCGGTGTCCGGCTTGATGTGCAGAATGATCTGGGTGCCAACGGTGTCCTTCTGGGCGGGGGTCATCTCGTAGCCGTCCACACCGGAGGACTCCCACTGCCAAGCCTCGTCCGAGCCGTAGGCCTTGGAGATAACGGTCAGCTTATCGGCCACCATAAAGGCAGAGTAGAAGCCCACACCGAACTGGCCGATGATATCAATGTTCTCGTCCTTGTTGTCCTTCTTGAAATCCAGAGAACCGGAGTGGGCAATGGTGCCCAGATTCTGCTCCAGCTCTTCCTTGGTCATACCGATGCCGTTATCCTCCACGGTCAGGATGCGGTTTTCCTTATCGCGGGTGATGAGGATGCGGAAATCGCCCTTGTTCATGCCCACAGAGGTGTCGGTCAGGCTCTTATAATATAGCTTATCGATGGCATCCGAAGCGTTGGAGATCAACTCCCGCAGGAAGATCTCTTTATTGGTATAGATGGAATTGATCATCATGTCCATCAGCTTTTTGCTTTCTGCCTGAAATTCTTTCTTGGCCATAATACAAAACCTCTTTTATCACATATTTG
>ERZ1032022.388-NODE-388-length-10830-cov-39.333086_pt1 | contig 10830 bp, 9 predicted proteins | sample MGYA00516699_ERZ1032022 | MGnify/ENA primary metagenome ERZ1032022 (study PRJEB33719, sample SAMN04261294) | wastewater metagenome | biome: rural village; feature: human; material: feces | host: Homo sapiens | place: El Salvador | collected 2013-01-07 ... | reverse complement strand
GGATGCAGACCCGTGCCGCCCTGCGCGCCAAGTACCCCGGCGCACAGTGCGAGGTGGGCCTGTTGCAGATCGGCTGCACCATCGCGGTGCACACCGGTCCCTATGCACTGGGCATGGGCGTCATGCGCCGCTGGAAAAAGCAGAACTAATAATATATAAAACAGAAGAAGGGACAGCCTGCGGGCTGTCCCTTCTTGTTTTTTATAAAAGAAAAAGCGAAATCAAAAATACTTACAGCAGCGGGATGCCGGCCTTGGCGCAGGCCTCGCGGGTGGCCTTGTCCCAGACGCTGGCCTGCACCTCACCGATGTGGAAGCTGCCCAGCAGCAGCATACACAGGCGGCTCTGGCCGATGCCGCCGCCGATGGTGTAGGGCAGCTCGCCGTTCAGCACTGCCTTGTGGAAGGGCAGGCTGCGGCGGTCATCGCAGCCCGCCATGGTCAGCTGCCTGTCCATGCTCTCCGGGCTGACGCGGATGCCCATGCTGCTCAGCTCGTAGCTGCACTGCAGCGGGTCGTTCCAGAACAGCAGGTCGCCGTTCAGATCCCAATCGTCATAGTCCGGGGCACGGCCATCGTGGGGCTTGCCGCTGCGCAGAGGTGCGCCGATCTTCATCAGGAAGGTGGTGCCGTTCTCCTTGACAAAGGCGTTCTCGCGCTCCTTCGGGGTCAGATCCGGGTACTTATCCTCCAACTCCTGTGTGGTGACAAAGGTTACGTTGGGGGTGTGCAGGGGCAGATCCTGCAGCTGGGGGAACATGGCGTGCAGGTTCATCTCGGTGGCACACACCGCAGACACGATGCAGCGCACCACGTTTTTCAGGTAGGTCTCGTTGCGGTCCTCCACCGTGATGATCTTTTCCCAGTCCCACTGGTCCACATAGACCGAGTGGAGGTTATCCAGTTCCTCGTCCCGGCGGATGGCGTTCATGTCGCAGTACAGGCCCTTGCCCACGCGGAAACCGTAGTCTTTCAGCGCCTGCCGCTTCCACTTTGCCAGCGACTGCACCACCTGTGCCTCGGTGCCGCTGTCCTTGATGTCAAAGGTCACCTTGCGCTCCACGCCGTTCAGGTCGTCGTTCAGGCCGGTGGAAGCCTCCAGAAACAGCGGTGCGGACACGCGGTACAGGTTGAGCGTAGCGCACAGGGTATCGGCGAACAGCCGCTTCACCGTGCCGATGGCGCGCTGGGTGTCGTACAGGTTCAGCGCGGGTGTGTAGTTTGCCGGAATGATGATCTTGCTCATAACGTTTACCCCTCATTCTGTATGGTATGTGCCCCGCTTTCCCGAGCCGGGGCGTGGCTTTTGCAAAGCCGGAATACTGCACCCATTATGGCACAATTTTTTACGAAAGTAAAGTGATAGCGGGAAAAAGACGGCGCGGCAGAACTCTTTCGCCGCACTGTCTTTTCCGCATGGACGATTTAGAATGGCTTCCGCTGTGCTCTAGCCATTTTTAGCGGAAAAATCATTTTAAATTTCGCGTTTGTCGCACTCTGCGGAGTGCTCCAAACGCATTTTCACAAAAGGGGTCGTAAGGAAAAATGCCATTTGCCGCCGCGGCCCTCCCGTGAAAAAGCCAATCGGGAAAATCCGCAGATTTTCCCGATTGGCAAATTAAAAATCATTTTCCGCTGAAGATATCCAGAGCGAAGCGGAGGATATTTTCAATCGTTCCGTTTACCCGCCCAGATAGGCGCTGCGGACGCGCTCGTTGGTCAGCAACTCGGCACCGGTGCCGTCCATGACCACGCGGCCGGTCTCCAGCACATAGGCGCGGTCGGCCACCGAGAGCGCCATCTGTGCGTTCTGCTCCACCAGCAGGATGGTCATGCCCTCCTTGTGGATGTCGCGGATGATGTCAAAGATCTCCTGCACCAGCAGCGGCGAAAGACCCATGGAAGGCTCGTCCAGCATCAGCATGGAAGCGTTGCTCATGAGCGCACGCCCCATGGCCAGCATCTGCTGCTCGCCGCCGGACATGGTGCCCGCCAGCTGCTTGCGGCGCTCCTTCAGGCGGGGGAACAGGGTGAACACCTTTTCCTTGTTGGCGGCAATGGTGGAGGCGGGCTGGGTGTAGGCACCCATGTCAAGGTTCTCGTCCACTGTCATGTGCAAAAACACATGGCGTCCCTCCGGTACCTGTGCAAGGCCGCTTTCCACGATCTTGTGGGCGCGCACGCCCTTGATGCTTTTGCCCTTGTACAGCACATCGCCGGTGCGGGGCTTCAAAAGGCCGGAAATGGTTTTCAGGGTGGTGGATTTGCCCGCGCCGTTTGCACCGATCAGGGTGACGATCTCGCCCGCGTTGACGGTGAAAGAGATATCCTTTACGGCGTGGATGTTGCCGTAGTAGACGTTGATGCCGTCCACCTTCAGTAATGTATCAGCCATGGCTCAGCCCTCCTTTTTGCCCAGATAGGCCTCGATGACCTGCGGGTTATCGCGGATCTCGTCCGGGGTGCCCTTGGCGATGATGCGGCCGAAGTTCAGCACCGCAATGCCCTCGCAGATGCCCATGACAAGGCTCATGTCGTGCTCGATGAGCAGCACGGCAATGTTGAACTCGTCGCGGATGCGGCGGATGGTCTCGGTCAGCTCGGCAGTCTCGGAGGGGTTCATACCGGCGGCAGGCTCGTCCAGCAGCAGAAGCTTCGGGCCGGTGGCCAGTGCACGCATGATCTCCAACCGGCGCTGTGCGCCGTAGGGCAGGCTGCCGGCCTGTGCGTTGGCAAGGTCTGCCATGTGGAAGATGTCCAGCAGCTCCAGTGCACGCTCGGTGCACTGCTTTTCCTCTTTCCAGTAGTTCGGCATCCGCAGCAGGGAGGAGGCCAGATTATACTTCATGGACTCGTGCAGACCCACCTTGATGTTGTCGATGACGCTCAGCTCCTTGAACAAGCGGATGTTCTGGAAGGTACGCGCCACGCCCATGCGGTTGACCTGATAGGTCTTTTTCCCGGCGGTGGGCATCCCGTCGATCAGGATGGAGCCGCGGGTGGGCTGGTAGACGTTGGTGAGCAGGTTGAACACGGTGGTCTTGCCTGCGCCGTTGGGGCCGATCAGACCGGCGATCTCGTTGCGGCCGATCATCAGGTTAAAGTTGTCCACGGCGGTCAGACCGCCGAAGTCGATGCCCAGCTCACGCACGTCCAGAATGGGCTTTTTGTCTTTATCGCGGTCGGTCAGAAAACCGCCGGAGGGCACACTGTGCAGTCTGGTCTTGAACTCACTCATGGTCAGCGGCCTCCTTTTTGGTATGTTTGCGGAACAGTTCGCCGTTCATGGCCTTTTCCACGATGCGGCTCAGGGAGAAATCGTAGCTGCCCAGCAGTCCACCCGGGCGGAAGATCATCATCAGCACCAGCACCAGCGAGTAGACCACCATGCGGTAGCTCTCAAAGCTGCGGGTAGCCTCGGGCAGGATGGTCAGCACGGTAGCGGACAGGATGGAGCCCAGCATGGAGCCCATGCCGCCCAGAACCACCATGACCAGAATTTCGATGGACTTCATAAAGCCGAAGGTGGAGGGGTTCAGCACGCCGATGTAGCAGGCGTACAGACCACCCGCCAAGCCTGCAAAGGCAGCGGAGAAGGCAAAGGCCATCACCTTATAATAGGTGGTCTGGATGCCGCAGCTCTCGGCGGCGATCTCGTTGTCGCGGATGGCCAGCACGGCGCGGCCGTGGCGGCTCTTCATCATGGCGTGGATGAGGAAACAGGTGATGACCACGCACAGGAACACGTTGGTAAAGTTGGAATATTTGGGGATGTTCTTCAGGCCCTTGGAGCCGTAGAACAGCTTGAAGCCCAGCACATCATCAATGTTGTTCAAGGTGATGCGGATGATCTCGCCAAAGCCCAGCGTCAGGATGGCCAGATAGTCGCCGGTCAGGCGCAGGGCAGGGATGCCGATAAGCACCCCGAACAGCCCGGCGATCACCCATGCCAGCACCAGACCGATGGCAAAGGCCACGCCCTTGGGCAGGCCCGAGGATTTGGTGAACAGGGCGCAGGCATAGGCACCTACGGCCATAAAACCGGCGTGACCCAGCGGCAGCTGCCCCAGATAACCGGTGGCAACGTTCAGCGAGACAGCCAGAATGATATTGATGCCCACGGTCAGCAGCACCTTATTCTGGTAGGTGGACAGCATATTGCCGGTCACATAGGAAAGCCCCACGAACAGCAGCCCCACCAGCACCAGATTCATCAGGTAGCGCACGGGCATTTTGATGGTCTTGCGTTTGGTATTCATCGTTATGCCCCCTTACACCTTTTCCTGCACCTTGCGGCCAAGGAAGCCCGTGGGCTTGACCAGCAGCACGATGATCAGAATTGCAAACGTAACAGCGTCCTTCCATGCGGAAAGGCCGATGGCGGAAACAAAGCACTCGCACAGGCCGATGGCAATGCCGCCGACCATAGCACCCGGGATGGAGCCGATGCCGCCCAGCACGGCGGCGACGAAGGCCTTCAGACCCAGCATGGAGCCCATGGTGGGGGTAGCCTGCGGGTAGGAGCAGCAGTACAGCACACTGCCGATACCTGCCAGCGCCGAGCCCACGGCAAAGGTAAAGGAGATGGTGCTGTTGACGTTGATGCCCATCAGGCGGGCAGCATCCATATCCTCCGAGACGGCGCGCATGGCCTTGCCAAGCTTGGTCTTTTGCACCAGAAAGGTGAGCACCAGCATGGACAGCACGGTGACAACCAGCGTGATGATGGAGGTAAGACCCAGCGGCACCTTGCCCAGACGGAAGGTCTGGTTGGTGTAGTAGGCGGGGATCACCTTTGCACCCGAGCCCATGATCAGCTCTGCGGTGTACTCCAGAAAGAAGGAGACACCAATAGCGGTGATCAGCAGCGAGATGCGGGGTGCGCTGCGCAGGGGGGTGTAGGCGATCTTTTCGATCACCACGCCCAGCAGCGTACAGGTGATGATGGTGGCGCACACAGCGGTGACCGGGCCAAGACCCAGCTGGTTCATGACGAACCACGACATGTATGCGCCCACCATGATGACATCGCCGTGGGCAAAGTTCAGCAGCAGGATAATGCCGTACACCATGCTGTAGCCCAGTGCGATCAGTGCATAGATGCTGCCAAGGGACAAGCCGTTGATCAGCTGGCTAAAGAACACTGTCATGGTTGGATACTTCCTTTCTTTGCGGCGTTTACACTTTTTGATATAAAAAACGGAGAACGCCTGACCAGAAAAAAGCTGTTCCGGCGTTCTCCAAAAAAATCATGGGGTTTGCTCTGTGCGGGCGGCTCCATCACCGGTGGATGGAACAGCGCGGATCAGAACATTTCCTTCAGCTCGGGCTTGCCGTCCACGTAGGTCAGGATGGCAGTGCTCTTGACGGGGTTGTGGTGCTCGTCGAAGGTAAAGGTGCCGGTGATGCCCTCGATGGTGCCGCCGGCAATGGCATCGATGACGGCCTGCTTGTACTCGTCAGAGCCAGCCTCGAGGCCCTGCTCCTCGGCAGCCTTGATGCCGTACACGACGGTCATGGCAGCATCATAGCCCAAGGGTGCAAAGCCGTTGGGGTAGGCCTCGCCGTACTCGGCCTTGTAGGCATCCTCAAACGCGGTGCTGGAGCCCTTAGCGTAGCAGGCGCAGAAGTAGGAGTCCTTCAGCTGGTCGGCGGTGGCGTAGCCCTCCAGACCATCCCAGCCGTCGCCGCCCAGGAAGGGAACGTTCAGGCCAACGCTCTCGGCCTGCGCAAGGATCTGACCCACTTCCTGATAGTAGTTGGGGCAGAACACCACCTCGGGGTCCTTGCCAAGGATGCTGGTCAGCTGGGTCTTGAAGTCCACGTCGCCCTCAGAGTAGCTCTCCTGATCCACGACGGTGCCGCCCTTTGCCTCAAACTCCTTGGCAAAGTTCTCGGCCAGACCCTCGTTGTAGTCCTTGCCCTTCAGGAAGATGACGGCTGCCTTGGTGTAGCCCAGCTTCTCGTAAGCGTAATCTGCCATCTTCACGCCCTGGAAGGGGTCGGTGAAGCAGGCACGGAACACATTCCCGTTCACGGTGTCGGTCTCGGCATCGTAGGTAACAGCCTCGGCAGTAGCGGAAGCGGTGACCATAGGCATATTGTAATCGGCGCTCTCGGCGGCAACAGCCAGCGTGGGAGCGGTGGTTACATCGCCCACCAGAGCGGTGATGCCCTGATCCACCATCTTGGTAAAGCAGGTCACAGCCTGCGTTTCATCGCCCTGCTCGTCCATGGTGATGATCTCCAGCTGCTTGCCGTTGACACCGCCATCGGCATTGACCTGCTTCATGTACAGGCTGGCACCGTTTACAACAGCCTGACCGTAAACGGAAGCGTCACCGGTCAGGGGCCCCATCACACCCACCTTGATGGTGCTGCCGGAAGCAGCAGCGGAACCGGCAGCAGAAGAAGCGGCCGTGCTTGCGGAAGAACCACCGCAGGCAGTCAGAGCACTTGCTGCGGCAACAACACCGGCAGCAGCCATGAACTGACGACGAGTGAACATCTTTTTCATAAAAATCTCCTCCTTCGGAGTAATTTATAGGCTAGAATAGAATCAAGGATAAAAACGGAAGCAAGGCCCTTCCCCCTCTAAAAGCGGCCTTGCTTCTGTTCTTGTCTGTTATTATAGCTATCTGGGTTCAAATCCGCAATTCACAAACCGTCCATACTTTTGGGCGCATTTTCTCGGCTTTGTTGATACTTTATACAAAAATTAAAGCGCGATTTTGTGCACTATTTCAAATTGTTCATTTTGTTTATCTGTGACATGAAACGGATTCACGGGTTGCAAAAAGGTTACAGGGTCTCCATCTCGGCGTCGGCGGCAAATTCGGCCTCGGCGCGGACTTCGGCGGCCTGTCCCTCGGCCTCGGCAACAGCCACCGGCTCTGCCAGTGCCTTGCGGATGGCGGTGACGTAGAACACCATGGAAAGTGCTGTACCGATGCACCAGCCCACAGGCCATGCCATCCAGATGCCGGTGGAGCCCAGCGCGGTGGCGCTGAGCACGGCGGCAATGCCCACGCGCAAAATCAGGTCGGTGAAGGTGGCGATCATGAACCGCACCATCAGGCCGCAGCCGCGCAGGATGCCGTCTGCCACCAGCTTGACCGACACCACAAAGTAGAAGGGGGAAAGGATGCGCAAGAACAGCATACCGGTGTCAATGGCGGGGCCCTGCGGGTCGTTCATGAACAGCAGCAGCAAAAAGCGGCCAAAGAAGAAGTACAGCACCACCAGCGGCACGCACAACAGCCACACCAGATTGCGGCCTGCGCCAAAGCCTTCCTTGACGCGGTCCATCTTGCCTGCACCCATGTTCTGGGAGGTGTAGTTGGAGATGCCGTTGCCCAAGGTGGTAAAGGAGGTGATGACCATGTTGTTCAGCTTGACGGCGGCAGAATAGCCTGCAATGACGCTGGCACCAAAGGTGTTGATGATGCTCTGCAGGATGATGTTGCCCACCGAGACAAAGCTCTGCTGCAGGATGCTGGGCACAGCCACCACGGCCACCTTGCCCAGCATATTCCACGAGAACAGCTGCACATGACCCTCGGTGCGGAAAGCGCGGATGCGGCGGAACACCACCACCATGGCCAGCACGCAGCTGACGCCCTGACACAGGAAGGTAGCCCATGCCACACCGGCAATGCCCATCTTAAAACCGGCTACAAACAGGATGTCCACACCGATGTTGGACAAGGACGAGACGGCAAGGAAGTAGAAGGGGGTCTTGCTGTCGCCAAGGGCAGAGAAGATGCCGGTGGCAATGTTGTAGAAGAACATGAAGGGCAGACCCAGAACGTAGATGTCCAGATACAGCGCGGAATCCGCAAGGATCTCCTCCGGGGTGTTGATGAGCTCCAGCAGGGCATCGCAGCCCAGCAAACCAATGCCCATCAGCACGGCGCACAGCACGGCAGAGCCGATGAGGGAGGTGTAGACCGAGGTCTTCATCTCGCCGTATTCCTTTGCGCCAAAGTAGCGGGACACGATGACCGAGCAGCCGATGTTGCAGCCAAAGGCAAAGGCGATGAAGATCAGGGTGATCTCGTAGCTGTTGCCCACCGCAGCCAGCGCGTTCTCACCGATGAACTTGCCCGCCACCAGACTGTCGGCGATGTTGTATAGCTGCTGGAAAATGATGCTGCCGAACATGGGCAGACAGAATTGCCACAATACCTGTGACGGCTTGCCCACCGTCAGATCCTTATTCATTGCAAAAATCCTCCTCTATAACGACTATAAATGGGAAAACAGCGAAAATGCCGCAACCAGTATAGAACCGAAGTGCCAAAAAGTAAAGAGAAATTTTGGTATATCTGCCATACGAAATTTACATGGCGGTCATAGCGCATCCCCGCTGCCGCAAGGGGGCAGACTGTAAATGGGTTTTCCACGGCGGTTTGCGTTCCCGTTAAAAATTTAGGTCTGCAAACATACGCACCGGCTCTTGCGCCGGGGTGCAAAGCGTGGTAGGATATTGATGGTTAGTTATATATAACTAACGAAATAGAGCAGTTCCCCCTCTGCCCGCCCGGGCAGTATGGGAGAGAAAATGATATTCAGGAGGGTTTCAAGATGAATTATCTGGAAATTGAATCTGTTGTAGGCCGCGAGATCTTAGACTCCCGCGGAAACCCCACCGTGGAAGCCGAGATCACGCTGGCGGACGGCACTGTGGCACGCGGCTGTGCCCCTTCCGGCGCATCCACCGGTGAGTTTGAGGCACTGGAGCTGCGGGACGGCGACAAGAGCCGCTATCTGGGCAAGGGCGTGACCAAGGCGGTGGAGAACATCAACACGGTCATTGCGGACGCTGTGGTAGGCATGGATGCCTCCGACATTTACGCCATCGACGCCGCCATGATCAAAGCCGACGGCACCAAGGATAAGTCCAATCTGGGCGCAAACGCCATTCTGGCGGTGTCCATTGCAGCCTGCCGCGCAGCAGCCGCTTCGCTGGAAATGCCGCTGTACCGTTTTCTGGGCGGCGTAAACGGCAACCGCCTGCCTGTGCCTATGATGAACATTCTGAACGGCGGCGCACACGCCGCCAACACCGTGGACACGCAGGAATTCATGATCATGCCGGTGGGCGCACCCTCCTTTAAAGAAGCGCTGCGCTGGTGCGCCGAGGTGTTCCATGCGCTGGCTGGCATCCTGAAGTCCAAGGGGCTGGCTACCTCCGTGGGCGACGAGGGCGGCTTTGCACCCAACCTTTCCAGCGATGAGGAGACCATCGAGACCATTCTGGCAGCCATTGAAAAGGCGGGCTATCTGCCGGGCAAGGACTTTATGCTGGCAATGGACGCCGCCGCCTCCGAGTGGAAGAGCCCCAAGGGCAAGGGCTTCTACAAGCTGCCCAAGGCGGGCACCGAGTTCACCTCTGCCGAGCTGATCGCACACTGGAAGAGCCTTGTGGAAAAGTACCCCATCATCTCCATCGAGGACGGTCTGGACGAAGAGGACTGGGAGGGCTGGCAGCAGATGACCCGCGAGTTGGGCGGCAAGGTACAGCTGGTGGGCGACGACCTGTTTGTGACCAACACCGAGCGTCTGGCAAAGGGCATCCAGCTGGGTGCGGGCAACGCTATCCTGATCAAACTGAACCAGATCGGCTCTGTCTCCGAGACCCTGGAGGCCATCAAGATGGCACACAAGGCCGGTTACAACGCCATCAGCTCCCACCGTTCCGGCGAGACCGAGGACACCACCATTGCGGACTTGGCGGTGGCGCTGAATACCTGCCAGATCAAGACCGGTGCACCCAGCCGCACCGAGCGTGTGGCAAAGTACAATCAGCTGCTGCGCATTGAGGAGCAACTGGGCGAAAGCGCTGTCTACCCCGGCATGGAAGCGTTCTGAGCTTTCCATCATTTACCACCACGGCATTTGCAATCCTGCAGCGGGCTGGTTCGTATATAAGGCAGACCGGCACCCGGCAGCAGTCGGGACGGAATGAAACGAAAGGAGCAAACCTTCCATGTTTCAAGGCCTTGGGCCGCTGCTCGGCCTTTTGGGCGGCGGCAGCTTGACAAAGCTGCTTCTGTTTTTGCTAAAGGGTCTGTTCGGCTGAAACGGACGGTCTGAAAGGAGAATACCATGCTGATCGTATTGGAGCATCTGCTGGGTCGGATCAACCTGCCCGGTATGTGGTGGATCATCGCAGAGCGCTGGCTGTGAGGTGACGCCCCGCAAAGCCGCTGCACTTTTTGTGCGGCGGCTTTTTTGCTGCGCGGGACGGTTTTGGATGCCCTCCGCTTCTTACGGGTTGCGGCACCCAGCATCCGCATCGTGCCTTGGACGGCACGTGCGTCTTGCTGGCCGCTGCCCCAACAACTCCTCCCTGTTTCCGCCACTGGCGGCGGTCGTCGTCGTTGCTGGGCATTTTCAGCGGAAAAATGATTTATGATTTCGGTACACCGGAGCGTCTGCGGACGCTCCGGTGTACCCTTTTCACGGGAAGGGGCGTAAAGGGGAACGGCTGCTGCCTCTGCATTGGCAAAACTGGCAAAAAATGCTTGCATCTAGGCAGTTTTGATGATAAAATCAAAATGTTATAGTGCGCTCAAAAGCGGGGCGCACAGGAAGGTGAAGTTTGAAATTGCGGTAACAGGGGGTACTGCGTGCTACCGGGGTGCGGTGCGCGGAGAAAAAGGCAGGAAAGGTAAAATGGAAATAGACGAGACAACAAAAGAAGAGCTTCTGTGGTTGGAACGCTATGCACAGAATGTGCTGGGCGGCTTTCACTGCTGCGCAGAGGACCCGGAAAACGGCTATCCGTTTGCTTATGTCAGTGACCGTTTTCTGGAGATACTGGGCT
>ERZ1032022.385-NODE-385-length-10849-cov-7.698536_pt1 | contig 10849 bp, 10 predicted proteins | sample MGYA00516699_ERZ1032022 | MGnify/ENA primary metagenome ERZ1032022 (study PRJEB33719, sample SAMN04261294) | wastewater metagenome | biome: rural village; feature: human; material: feces | host: Homo sapiens | place: El Salvador | collected 2013-01-07 ... | reverse complement strand
TGTGGTCCAGCTTCGCTGGACACACAACGTAAATGAAAGAAAAACGGTATAAACATAATATTTCGTTTATACCGTTTTTCTTTTTCATTACATATAAAATCACGACTTGTGAAAGGACGCTTATAGCTGCCCTTCAGATCCTGAGAAAGCACCACAGAATCTGCAACACTGCGTCCTTTAAACTCTGGGTGTTATTTCACTAATAAAGATTTTCCAGTCATCTCAGCCGGCTGCTCCATACCCATTAATTCAATGAGTGTAGGAATGATATCAGCTAAGCATCCGTTCTCTCTCAATTTATAAGATGGATCAGCATTTACTAAAATGAACGGTACCGGATTAGTTGTATGAGCAGTAAATGGTGCTCCTGTCTCATAATCAACTAACTGCTCTGCATTACCATGGTCAGCGCAGATGAATAACTGTCCGTTCACTTCTTTGATGGCATCGACTGCTTTTCCAACACAGGTATCTACCGTCTCAACTGCTTTGATGGCAGCTTCTAAGATTCCTGTATGACCGACCATATCCGGGTTTGCAAAGTTAATGACGATCACATCATATTTTTCAGAACGGATTGCTGCACATAACTTGTCACAAACTTCCGGTGCGCTCATCTCTGGCTGTAAATCATAAGTTGCAACTTTTGGAGATTTTACTAAAATTCTGTCCTCTCCCTCATTTGGTTCTTCTACACCACCATTAAAGAAAAATGTTACATGAGCATATTTCTCTGTCTCTGCGATTCTTGCCTGCTTCATACCGTGTGCTGCAAGATATTCGCCAAATGTATTTTTCAGTTCTACCTTCTTGAATGCAACTTCTTTGTTTGGAATGGTTGCGTCATATTCTGTGAAGCAGATATAAGCAACATTCTTTCTTGCGCCTCTCTCGAAACCATCAAACTCATCCATACAGAATGCTCTTGTGAGCTCACGTGCACGATCCGGACGGAAATTAAAGAAAATAACTGTGTCATTATCTTTGATCGTAGCAACCGGTTTTCCATTCTCTGTGATGGCTGTTGGAACGAAAAACTCATCTGTCACATCTTTTGCGTAGGAAGCGTCCATTGCTGCAACTGCACTCTCTGCCTGCTCGCCCTCTCCTTTTGTGAGAACATTGTATGCTTTTTCTACACGATCCCATCTGTTATCACGATCCATAGCATAGTAACGTCCAGAGATAGAAGCAATCTTACCAACACCAAGCTCTGCCATCTTTGCTTCCAGTGCCTCGATAAATCCCTTTCCGGAAGTAGGTGCTGTATCACGTCCGTCTAAGAAACAGTGTACATAGACATTCTTGATTCCCTCTCTCTTGGCGAGTTCGAGTAAACCATAAACATGTGTGATATGGCTGTGGACACCACCATCAGAAAGAAGTCCATATAAATGAAGATCAGAATTATTTTTCTTCACGTTCTCCATTCCGTCTAATAAAGCCTGATTTTTGAAAAAATCACCATCGTTGATCTCTTTTGTGATTCTTGTGAGCTCCTGATATACAATTCTTCCTGCGCCCATGTTCATATGTCCAACTTCAGAGTTACCCATCTGTCCATCCGGAAGACCTACAGCGAGACCGCTGGCATTTCCTTTTACAAACGGATATTCTTTCATTAACTGATCCATGACAGGTGTTTTTGCCTGTGCAACAGCGTTTCCGTCTGTTCTGTCATTTAAACCGTATCCATCTAAAATCATTAATACAGTAGGTTTTTTACTCATGTTCTTATCCTCTCTTCTTCTTAAACTTTGAGGTGCCTGTACGACACATATCTCATTTATCTATAGGAAACCATAGATTTAGAATCTGCAGTCACTATTCCAAAATTAAATTACCGGTCTTCTCTCAGGTTACCGACAATATCAATCGCATCCCCCTCATTATCAGCCATCCCGATAATATCTGTCCGGCTTGTATCAGAGTCATATAAAATCTCTCCTGCCGGATAGTCATCCGCACTTTTATGATAAACCACCCCGTCCGCATCAATTCCGATATCTGCGGAAATAGAAGCCAGATATTCATAAAAATCTGATCGTTCTTCCGGTTCTGTAAGAATCCTTGTTGTAAGATTCTGCTGTATACAAGGGACAAAAGAAAGTTTTACTGTTCCATCCTCTGTAATGGTAACTTTTGACAGTGTTGTATACAATGTTCCGGTGGAAAACCAGAAATTTCCAAGACTATATGCAATCGGAACATCACCCACAAAGGCAGCGCCCTGAAGCCGGTGCGGATGTCCTCCTATGATCACATCTGCTCCCGCCTGTGCGATCTGTTCTGCCAGATGCCGCTGTGACTGATCCGGATAAAGCATCCCCTCTGTTCCCCAGTGCACTTCTGCGATCACATAGTCGCTGTTTTGTGCTGCCTCCTCTACTATTTTCAAAAATTTTTCCGGATGTAACGCTTTCAAAACACCCGGTTCCGTTTCGGTTGCAGCCTTTGTATACTGTTTGGAACGCTCAATCTGTGTTGCCGATACAAAGGCAACTTTACGTCCATTCATCACATAATAAATAATTTTCGATGCATCTTTGAGATTTCTTCCGGCGCCCGAATAAGGAATGCCCTCCTGATCCAATACATCTAACGTGGAAAGTAATCCTCTTTTCCCATAATCATAGACATGATTATTCGCCAGTGTCACTGTGTCGGTTCCAAATATTTCCAACAATTCTGCTTTCTGCGGGTCGGCACGAAATGTGTAAGCTTTGCCGTAAACTGATGTTGCCCCTTTTTTATTTGCGTAGGTAAATTCATTATTCATGATCATCACATCTACGCCCTGCATCTGCGCAAGCAAGTCTTCTGAAAAACAATCCCGCAACCCATCCGGCTGTTCTTTCATATACTCGGTTGTATACCAGTTCTCTGCGAAATTAATATCACCGGCGAATCCAAATACCATTTCCGAGGCAGCCGCTGTCTGCATCCAATATACGTTTTCCAGTTCATGCTGTCCGAATCCACTGTCCCTGCAATATAGCAGCCACAGCACATGGATAGAATTTCCGGTTTCCTCATACCAGACATCCGGGTCATTCCCGCCATCCAGCACATCAAATGCAATGTGTATCACTGCATCTTTCCCATACTGCGCGTAAAACCACATCAGGAAAGACTCGTCCACTGTGTATCCGGCAAGCATATCTTTTGAAGCATACTGTAAAATCACCGTAAATGCATCCGTCAGATCTTCGATTTCTATTTTCGGTATATCACTCTGTTCCAGTGAAACTGACTTTTCCCCAGAACGCATACTCTGTACTGTTGTCTCCCCGATAACTGTATCGGTCACTTTCCGGTCATTCTCACAGCAGATCATCCATAAAAAAGCAGCAAATACTGTCACTACAAGTGCATATATAATTTTTCTGCACTTTTCAGACATTTTATTTCTCCGTCGTAAAATATTAAAACATTGTTATTCCTATAGCTACTATCCGCGAAATTGAATCCGCTTTCTTGCGCCGATAGAATTATAACTTATTTGAAACGGGTTTTCTACCATTTCTGATAAAAAAGGCACGTTTACCACTGTATTTCTCCCTACATACCGTGATAAAACAATATTTCCACCGGACAGGGCGGTTGAATACGCCCATTCCGGAGAAAACTGAACCTCAAGTGTCTGTACCGCTGATGTATTGTTAATATTAAAAGATACACTTCCTTGACTGCTTCCATCAGAAGCGTATGTTTCCTTCAAGCTGCCTAACATGCTTTTTCCGTTATATATAACATCTTTCAGGAAATAATCTTCATCAGCCTTAAACTCTACTGTAATCCGGTCGTTATCTTTTACATATAATTCATCCAGTCCGGAAGCTCCATTGACTGTATATTCACCATGCAAAGAAGTATTCCCCGGATGTGCCTCTGTAAAATCCTGTGTCTTTTGTGTATCCTCGCCCATATTATCAATAACATTGATCTGGTTATAAGTATTTACACCGTCGTACTGTAAATCGCTTATTTTTAGCTGATATGGTTTCTTTTTAAAATTTGCTTTGTAAGTGTGGTTTCCATCAAATGTGACCTATGCGGCCAGAACAGAGGTTGAAGAAAACAGCAAAAATAAAGCACATAAACCACATATCCATTTTCTATTTTTCATATAATTCACGCTTTCTTACTATGTAAATTACACTTGCCATACATCCTACAATAACCATTGCTGCCATTGTTTTTCCCAGTTGACTTTCTCCGGTCTTTGGTGATAATGTATCTTCTGCCTGTATTTCTTCATTTACACTCTGATCTTTAACTGTATTATTTGTTTCTTCTTTTACTGAATTTTCATTCAGTCTACCCGATATATTTTGTCCAGTTGTATTAGATTCTTCCGGTGTCTGTGGTGTTTCTGGATTTTGTGGCGTTTCCGGAGTCTGTGGTGTTTCTGGTGTATTCGGCTGCCCTGGTTCCTCGTTTTTTTGTGTTAAAGCAGCAACTAATATTTGACTTGCATATTCGTTTACTGTATACATATCATTAATTTCAACCGGGTTTCTTAATACATTAAATTCACTGCCAAAGTAATACCATTTCAGATCATAATTTTTTAAATTATTGTTATATTCAGATAAATCAATTTCATCATTCTGCATAGAATATTTTACGTCCAATAATTTTTCCGTTCCATTTTCATCTGATGTATATAATCTGACGATCTTTTTATCGTATTCAGGATATGCATAATTGAACTGATCATCATTCATCTTTTGCCCATCTTCACCATGCCATTTTATAAAATTTAACCCGTCTATATCGGCTGGCTGATATAATGTTCCAAGATCTTCGGCTGCTGTACCTCTCTGTACAGATTTTGTAGTTTTGTTCTCATATTCTCCCGAAATTGGATTCCATTCCTGAAAATGAACAAATACAAGATCTTCTAATACTCCACCCTTATAAACATTTACATAAAAATCCTCAAGGTCTTTATAAGTTCCATTGTTCTGTATGAAATAACAATCATATGATTTTCCTGCATTACTTAAGACAAATTTTTCTATTACCCATTTTCCTGATGCAGCATCTCCATCATTAACAAATGTGTATTCATACTGTCCTGTTGCCTTATTGTATACAAAATCAACATAATGAGAATATTTCTTACGCTCGTCTGGATTATCAAAGCTATAATGATATGAATTTTTATTTGTTATCCATGCATGCACTGCAGTTGCACCGTCTGCTTTGACGCTCATTTTTACAGACTCCCCTTCATTAAGCCGTGCGCCTACATCCTTATCCATAACAACCTGTGTAATCGTAGGTTTTTCATCTGCAAATACATGTGTAATTCCGATTATGATAAAAATAAAACAAATCGTAAATGATATGCATAACTTTCTTAAATTCAAATTTTTTAAAATATAAACCATTTTCAATTCTCCTGTCATCTTCAATAAAAAGGAAATATTATTTTTTTGTGCATAAGCTCCAAATGATCTTTCTTAATCTCTGCAATATATAGATACCTAAAATCAGTAACAATACGTCTACCGGGATCATCAGATATGCCATGATATCTGAATTTAATAATTCACGAAAGAAAGTTCCTAAACAATAAATACCTGCCATTGCCACTATATCCGCAATCAATTCCCCTGTGGTTAATAAAAACATAATAATTGTGATCCATATATTCTGTTTTTTTCTTTTACTGACATTATTCTGTCTGCTCCCATCCTTCAAACGTATATCCGAGTTTTTCCGGATTTGGAAGTGTCACGGTGTTTCCTTCCAGTCCTACGATGTAACGTACCGGACAGGTTGCATCTCCATAATCTAATGTGATCTTAAAGAAATCTGCTGATATACATGTCATGTTTCCGGATGTATCTTTGCATGCCATATAATACGTTCCAGGCTCTACAACCGTCTGATTACTCTGAGCTGATGTACACGGTGTGAAAACCACCTCTGTTTCTTCCGGATTTTGCAATCCAAAATAAATCTCTGTAATTCCGGAGCCTTTATCACTCATGTTCATTGCTACCGTCTGTGTTTCGGCAACATTATTGGTCGATGTAAAATCAAGTTCCGGGGCAATATCATCTATCCAGTCTGCGTAAAATATCTTGTCCTGTGCCACACTGTCTTTGTCCATCGGATTACCCTTATCATCTTTCCATGCCAGAAAAGCAGCCATTGAAGAAGCTGATTACCTGACAAAGACTGAAAACAAAAAAACTTTGAACCCGAGAAATACAGCAAAAAGTCTTCATTATTCGGCGTGATTGTTTTTGAGAGTGATCAGGATCTTAATCCTAAAACCGCATACCAGTGTTACGATGACAGATGGCTGCTGGGTTCATACACTGCAGATTGTTTTTGAAGAACTCGAGGCACTCGGTCTTTCAGAACCCGTCCATAAGCCTGAACCAAAGAAGCGGGGACGCAAGAAAAAAGAACCTGAAGTGTCAAAAACCAAACGCTCAAGAGGGCGTCCAAGAAAGGATGCTAATCAGTCTGTCGGACTTCTATAGTCCGACAGACTGGGAATGTTTTATTTAATTTGTCGTAAAGTACCAATACCTGATCCTGGATATTTGAAACATCTGTCTGCATTCCATTAAATGATGTGATCAGATTTGAAATAGATGTAACACTGTTCTGGATGTCCTGTGCATTCTGTGTAATAGCATTTGTGTTGTTTTCGATATTCTGTGTATTTTCATTGATTGTCTGCTGAATGCCATGAACAACTTCATCTTTTAAATATTTTTTAAAATCCGAAAGATCTTTTTTGTTATGTTCTGCCATTTCTTCCAATGTTTTTTTAATTGCCGCAATCTCCTCATCCGACAACTCTTTATTGCTTGTAAGCTGTTTTATTATTTCTGTCTTTAATGATTCAAAACCGATGGCTGTGCTGTCTTTCAGTGAATTTATAAACCCGTTTTATATTGCTCTGTGAAATTACTTTTTACCGGTAATTAGCACAAACTCTCTGTGAATTCACCTTATTTGTAGTTTACGATCTTGCCGAAATCAGCTTTTAAGCTTGCTCCGCCAACTAAACCACCATCGATGTCTGGCTGTGCAAATAATTCTGCTGCATTACCTGCATTTACAGATCCACCGTACTGGATACGAACTTTCTCTGCTGTATCTGTTCCGTAAACTTCTGCGATGCACTCACGGATTGCTTTACAAACTTCTTCAGCCTGCTCGGTTGTAGCTGTTTTACCTGTACCGATTGCCCAGATTGGCTCGTAAGCGATCACCATGGAAGCAACCTGCTCTGCTGTTACGTCTTTTAAGTCAGATTTGATCTGTAAACGGATCCAGTCCAGAGTGATTCCCATCTCTCTCTGCTCTAATGTCTCGCCACAGCAAAGGATTGGTGTAAGTCCTTTTTCGAAAGCTTTCTTTACTTTCTTATTTAATAAAACGTCATCCTCTTTGAAGTAATCACGTCTCTCAGAATGTCCTAATACAACGTATTTTACACCTGCATCTACTAACATCTCTGCTGAGATTTCTCCGGTATATGCACCTTTCTCTTCGAAGTACATATTCTCTGCTCCAACTGCTACGTTGGTTCCTTTTACTGCTTCTACAACAGGAACGATGTCGATTGCTGGTACACAGTAAACAACTTCTACATCATCACTGACTACAAGTGGTTTTAACTCTTCTACTAATTTTACAGCCTGGCTTGGAGTCATGTTCATTTTCCAGTTTCCGGCTACGATTTTCTTTCTTGCCATTATATTTTTCCTTCTTTCATGTACTTATATTTTGCGGATTGCCTGAAAACTCTGCGAGTTTCCAGGCGCGCGTTGCGCTTTCAAATAAGTAAGCAATCATGTGCATGCATGCAAGCATGCGCACAAGATTACTTACTTATTCTCAATCCGCTGGAATCACGTCTATTTATCGTTTGCAGCTGGCAACTAAGGCGTTGCAGCTGCATTTACGTCATGGCTGCTCTTATTTATCGTTAGCAGCTGCAACGCCTGGTAATTCTTTACCCTCTAAGAATTCAAGAGAAGCTCCACCACCTGTAGAGATGTGAGTCATCTTGTCACCGAAACCTAACTGGTTAACTGCTGCTGCGGAATCACCACCACCGATGATTGTTGTAGCATCTGTGTCAGCTAAAGCTTTTGCTACAGCGATTGTTCCTGCTGCAAGTGTTGGGTTCTCAAATACGCCCATAGGTCCGTTCCAAACAACTGTTTTAGCTGTCTTAACAGCGTCAGCAAAAAGAGCCTGTGTCTTAGGTCCGATATCGCATCCCTCACGGTCAGCCGGCATTTTGTCAGCATCATATACTTCTACTTCTACAGGAGCGTCGATTGGGTTAGGGAAATCTTTGATCGTTACAGCGTCAACTGGTAATAATAATTTTTTACCAAGTTTCTCAGCTTTCTCCATCATTTCTTTACAGTAATCGATCTTGCTGTCGTCTACTAAAGATAAACCGATCTCATATCCTTTTGCTTTTAAGAATGTGTAAGCCATACCACCACCGATGATAAGAGTATCACATTTCTCAAGTAAGTTAGAGATAACGTTTAATTTATCAGCAACTTTTGCACCACCAAGGATTGCAACGAAAGGTCTTACCGGATTTTCAACTGCATTTCCTAAGAAATCGATTTCTTTCTGCATTAAGTAACCAACAACTGCTGTGTCAACTAACTGTGCAACACCAACGTTAGAGCAGTGTGCTCTGTGGGCTGTACCGAATGCATCGTTTACGAATACATCACAGATAGAAGCAAGGTCTTTGGAGAATGCTTCTCCGTTCTTTGTCTCTTCCGGTCTGAAACGTGTATTCTCAAGTAAAATAACTTCGCCGTCTTTCATAGCTTCTACTGCTGCTCTTGCGTTTGGTCCAACTACTTCCGGATCAGCAACGAATTTTACTTCCTGTCCTAATAACTCAGAAAGTCTTACTGCTACTGGAGCAAGTGTTTTTGTCTTTTTATCTTCTTCTGTTTTTACTTTTCCTAAATGAGAGCAGAGAATTACTTTTCCGCCGTCAGCGATTAATTTCTTAATAGTAGGAAGAGCTGCAACAAGACGGTTCTCGTCTGTGATCTTTCCATCTTTCAAAGGTACATTGAAGTCACATCTGCAAAGTACACGAAGTCCTTTAACATTGATATCATCTACGGATTTTTTATTTAATGACATATTAAGTAGTCTCCTTTATTTTTATTCACAATAAATAGTTCCGAAACTCCTCTATACCTCTTTGAAGTTGTTCAAAATTAACAAAATTTTCGAAAACACGCTTTCGCTACGTGTCGCTGGTAACGGTACTAAGAAGCCAGTCACAACGATTGTTGTACCTGCCTTCAAGTACCGACCGCTCCCCAGTGTTTTCTCAAGCTTTTGTTAATTTTTCACAATTCAATTTACGTTTTTAAGAGTTTCATAATTATTTATTCTTCAATAGCAAAAAGGAGCCCGGTCCAAAAAGACCGGACCCCTTTGCTGAGTCTTATCTGCACTCTGGCAGCCTGTCGCTTAAAAAAGTAGTCTACCGTGCAGTGATTGTACGTTCTGATTATGCTAACTCAGAGAAGTATTTGATTGTACGAACCATCTGAGATGTGTAGCTGTTCTCGTTATCATACCAAGAAACAACCTGTACTTCGTACTGATCATCAGATACCTGGTTAACCATTGTCTGTGTAGCGTCGAATAAAGAACCAAATCTCATTCCAACGATATCAGAAGATACGATTTCGTCTTCGTTGTATCCGAAAGACTCGTTAGCTGCTGCTTTCATAGCTGCATTGATATCTTCTTTTGTAACACCAGCTTTTTTAACAACTGCTGTTAAAATTGTTGTAGAACCTGTTGGGGTTGGTACACGCTGTGCAGATCCGATTAATTTTCCGTTTAATTCTGGGATAACTAATCCGATAGCTTTTGCAGCACCTGTGCTGTTAGGAACGATGTTAACTGCTGCTGCACGAGATCTTCTTAAATCACCTTTTCTCTGTGGTCCGTCAAGAGTCATCTGATCACCTGTGTAAGCATGGATTGTTACCATGATACCAGACTGGATTGGTGCATATTTGTTTAATGCATCAGCCATAGGTGCTAAGCAGTTTGTTGTACAAGAAGCTGCAGAAATAATTGTATCTGTTGGTTTTAATGTTTTATGGTTTGTGTTGTAAACGATTGTTGGAAGATCGTTACCAGCTGGAGCGGAGATAACAACTTTTCTTGCACCTGCATTGATATGAGCCTGAGCTTTCTCTTTGCTTGTGTAGAATCCAGAACACTCTAATACAACGTCAACTTTTAATTCACCCCATGGGCAGTTGTTTGCATCTGGGAATGCGTAGATTTTGATTTCTTTTCCGCAAACGATGATAGAATCATCTGTGTAAGATACTTCATCAGCGTGCTCATATTTTCCCTGAGAAGAATCATATTTTAACAAGTGTGCTAACATTTTAGGGCTTGTTAAATCGTTGATTGCTACTACTTCATATCCTTCTGCTCCGAACATCTGTCTGAAAGCAAGACGACCGATACGGCCGAAACCATTGATTGCTACTCTTACTGCCATTTTTAATTCCTCCTAGAATTGTATAAAATATACTTTTTGGAAACTATTGTTCCCAAGCTTTCTCTATTTTAACCAATTTCTGTATAAAGTTCAAGTGTTTTTCATGAGTTTGTTAAATTTTTCACTATATTTATTTTTTGGCTCTATTTTTCATTCATTTTGTACAAAATCGCGTACAATCTATTCCCTTCTCTTGTAAAATAAGTTATATTAGATATCAGGTAAATGCATGACCTTTGCCATGCTTTCGCGCAGCGGCAAGAAGGAGGGCATCGACTTCAAGCACAA
>ERZ1032022.383-NODE-383-length-10866-cov-21.232078_pt1 | contig 10866 bp, 9 predicted proteins | sample MGYA00516699_ERZ1032022 | MGnify/ENA primary metagenome ERZ1032022 (study PRJEB33719, sample SAMN04261294) | wastewater metagenome | biome: rural village; feature: human; material: feces | host: Homo sapiens | place: El Salvador | collected 2013-01-07 ... | reverse complement strand
CATCTGGGGCACAACTGGAACCTTATCATGGCAAGCCCCGTACCGCCGCTGGACCTGTTTGCCGCAAAGTTTGCGGTGGTGACAAAGCTGGCGCTGCTGACCCACGGCTTTGTGTTCGCGCTGTTCGTGTTCTGCGGCAAGGTATTTGCCCATCTGCCCGGGCTTCCGCCGGTCACCTTACCTCTGTTTTTACTGCGGGGACTGCTGGGTGCGCTGGCTGTCATTGCCGCACAGCTGGTGCTGGCCATGGTCGTCCGCAGCTTTGCCGTGCCCATTTTTCTGGGGCTGCTGGGCGGCATTACCGGCATCTTTATCAGCTCCAAGGGCTTTGGAATCCTGTGGCCCTATTCCCTGATGCAGCTCGGTATGAACTCCAACAAAAGTGCGGATGCTCTGGCGGGCAGCTACGGGCTGTTTGCCTTCAGCTGCATCTTCTGGCTGGGGACGATGTTCCTTCTGGCATGGCTGCTTTTGCGCCGGGAGGATGTGCGGGCATAAAATAGAAATCTGCGTATCTGCTCCTGTCAAGAGGGCTGGCACCGTCCAGCCCTCTCTCTTTTTGCTAAAGTTTTCCTTTCTTTTTCTTGCACACTGCCGAAAGTGACGTGTTTTCAAAAGTTCGCGTTTGCGAAGCGAAGCGGAGCAATGAAAGCCCCAGTGGGGCTTTTAAGCGACAGAACGGTCTTGCGCAGCAAGATAGAGAGGCCTTGTCCCGACAAGTGACTTTTTATGCAAAGGAAAGCAGGCTGTGCAAACCTTGCGCAGAAAAGCCCCTGATTCGGGCAAATGTGCAAACGGTGTGCAGAAAGTGTGCAGCCGCTTTCCTACATAGAAAAAGAGCGTCAAATCTTACGATTCAACGCTCTTTTATTGGTGCACCTCCAGGGACTCGAACCCTGGGCCCACTGATTAAGAGAGCAAGTCGCCGGTTCGTCTCAGTTTCTGGAAGTTTCGAGTTATCGTTATTTTTAATCAAAGCAACGTAATTTTTCACCCAGCAATTTCTGCACCCTTTATCCAATTTTGCAACGATTTGCACCCTCTGCACGTTTTGAAACCGTGCAAAATCCGTGCAGAAACCGTGCACTTACTCTCCGACAAATAAAATCACCCTATCCCCCATCGACTTGACGGCATTGGTTTGAGTGACCGCACGCCAAAAATCAAGTCTTGGAGGATACGACTATGACGAAACTGCTTTCCTGCCGCTACAACATGGACACCAACCGGGTGGAAGCCCGGTTCGAGGATGGCACCACTCTTGCCATCGATTGCATCGCCGTGGAGGACGAATACGGCAACACTCCGGTTCAGCGGGCGGAACTGGACTGGCTGTTGTACAACAAGCCCTTGGAATATGCACAGATGGTGCTGAGAGTGGAAATGGGGCATTATTTATCGCTGGGGTGTGACCATAGTAGGCTGGAAGATTAAGCGCACCCCATAAAGAACACAATGCCCACCGACCTATGGTTTTCGCCATAAGCTGGTGGGCATCGTTCGTTATTCGAGATTCTTTGGCAAACGGTCGTACAGAACCACCGTGTTAGATGTTTCGGTCTGTACCCGTTCCTTCTTGAGCAGAGTTCTGGAACGCTGGTTCGTGCGGTAGTCACGGTCACCCTTCTCAAAGGCAGAGCAGCACAAAAAATCGCACACGGCATCACCGGAAGGGGATTCCTTGATGATGAACACGAACGCAGTCGGTTCGCCTTGGCTGGAAATCAGATAGTCTGCCTTGATTTTGGTAACGAAGGGATAAAAACGCGGCACATAGGAGAACAGGTCGAAGTCCTGTTCCAGAATTTCCTTCAGCCGCACCAACGCCATCAGACGCGGCTCGACTAGTTCCCGGTACTGCGCACCCTTCCGCACGGTTTCATGGGTGATTTTGCCCGACAGGATCATATCCACCGTTTTGCGCGGGTTGTACCGAGGCAGCGCAAGGTCTTTGAGGTAATGAAAGCCCGCTAGATGAGGGAAGTCCTCTGGTGCAAAGGTCAGGTTGATCTGGTGCAGTTCGCCCTTGTAGCCGTATGTAAGCCGATAGTGATACCCCGTCAGTTCCTTCCAGACCGCCGCCGCCCGGTACAGAATATCCTGCTTTTCGTCCTGCATCTTTTCACCTTCCCTCAAAAAAATAGAAGCCCTGCCGAAAGGCAAGGCTCCTATTAAGCGTTTTCTTTCGATTCATCGAATCTATTCGGCTTGTGGTTTACGCTCAACCCACGGTCTGGCTCCACAATCGGCTGATACCGAACCAGTCCACTGCTTCATCGCCACCGATAGCTGGTCAACGCCGCTATCCTCTAGCTTTATTATACTACAAATGCATAAAAGTTCAAGTAGTCGAAACTGAAAAAACAAAAATTTTCGTTCAAGCGCATTATATGTGTTTTAACTCTTGGTTGCCACCATAGCTTTAGGCTCTGGGGATAGAGTTCGCACAGCTCATGTTAACAGAGTTTGCAGAAGCGACCGCCGATTGTTCAATAGTCGGTGGCCGCTTCTTTTGCTATCAGGAAAACAGAACACAATTTTAATTGTCTCTATTGGATTAAATCTATCACTTCTTAATTGAGAGTCAAAAGAACAGATATTTGATTTGCAAACGCAAAATAAAGTTTGTTTTTGCAAATCTTTAATTTGCTAAACAAGTGGAGGAATTTACGGATTTGTGTTATAATATAAGAAATATTCACGAAATTAGCTGGGAGGGCTTCCAATGATGCGTATCAGCTACAACAAACTCTGGAAAATGCTTATTGACAAAAATATGAAAAAGAGCGACTTGAAGGAAAAGGCAGGGATCAGCTCCGCTTCCCTTGCAAAGCTGGGCAAAGGAGACAATATTACAACAGGTGTGCTTCTCCGCATTTGCGAAGTAATGGATTGCCGGATTGAGGATATTCTTGAAACGATCAGAGAATGACCAATACCGAAGATATGATTAGGAGGTTTGGATAATGGCTATCTTGGGCAAAAAGCAGATGTCCGAAGAAGATATCAAATTGAATTATATTACTCCGGTCATTCAGAGAGGTTGGAAAGGTCATATCACGATGGAGACCAAAATCACAGATGGTCGCATCAACATCAGAGGCAATATCGTGGCTCGCAGCAAGCCCAAGTATGCCGATTATTTGCTGTATTTAAACGATGGCAAGCCGATTGCCGTTGTGGAAGCAAAGGATAATAATCACTCTGTATCTCATGGATTGCAGCAAGCGATGACATACGCTCAGATGATGGACTTGCCGTTTGCATATTCGTCAAACGGCGATGCTTTCTATGAGCATGATTTCTTGACTGGACAGGAACAGCAGATTGCATTAGAGAAGTTTCCGACCCAAGATGAGCTTGTGGCGAGATATTATGCTGAATTGAACGGCGGTAAGGGCATTTCTGATTTGGAAAAGAAAATTGTATCTCAGCCCTACTATTCCTCTCAAAGCACTTATCCTCCAAGATATTATCAGCGAAACGCCGTAAACAGAACCGTTGAAGCAATCGCCAGAGGACAGCAGAGGCTGTTGCTTGTCATGGCTACCGGAACCGGCAAGACATACACAGCTTTTCAGATCGTCTACCGGCTGCTCCGCTCTGACCTTAAAAAGAGAATTTTGTATCTGGCAGACCGAAACATTCTGGTTGACCAAAGTATTTTGCAGGACTTCGCCCCGCTCGAAAAGACCATCTATAAGGTGGATTTCTCCGATAAAGAATGCCTGAACAAGATTGCTTCTCATGAAGTGAACTTCGCCCTCTACCATCAGATGGTGGGACAGAATGATGAGGAGCATTTCAGGCAGATTCCGCCAGAATACTTTGACCTTATCATCGTGGATGAGTGTCACCGAGGAAGTGCCAAGGAAGATAGCAACTGGCGTAAAGTTTTGGAGTATTTTACTTCGGCAACCCAGATCGGAATGACCGCCACCCCGAAGGAAAGTGAAAAGGTATCTAATATCGACTACTTTGGTGAGCCGGTTTATATTTACAGCTTAAAGCAGGGCATTGAGGACGGCTTCCTTGCCCCGTTTAAGGTCATCAATATCACAACCAACATCGGAGACGGCTGGAGACCATACCGGGGGCAGACCGATATTTTCGGCAATGTCATTGAAGACCGCATTTACAACAACCGGGATTACGATTACACCATCATTCTCCAAGACCGCATTGATGAGGTTGCCAGGGAGATTACGGAATATCTGAAAAGCACCGACAGAATGCAGAAAACCATCGTCTTCTGCGCTTCCGAAGATCATGCAGAGCGCATGAGGATTGCCCTTATCAATTATAATTCGGATATGGTCAAAGAGAATCCGGACTACTGCGTAAGAATTACCGGCTCAGACGTATACGGCAAATCCAAACTTGACTATTTCATCTCTGTATCCGAACCATATCCCGTTATTGCAACAACATCCGAACTGCTTTCCACCGGCGCAGACTGTAAGATGACTAAGCTCATTGTTCTTGACAAGACGGTTGAGAGCATGACCACTTTCAAGCAGATTATCGGGCGAGGAACCCGGATCAGAGAAAAAGACGGCAAGACACATTTTGTTGTTATGGATTTTCGGAATGTGACAAGGCTGTTTTCCGACCCGGATTGGGACGGCCCTGTTGAACAGGATGAGGGGTTCCAGCATGGTGGCTCCAAGCCAAAGGGCGGCGGACATAGCGGTGGTGGAGGTATGCAGCCTCCTAATGGCCCTGTAGAGACCCCTATCGTTGATAAAGACGGGTGCAGAGTAAAGATCATCAATAAAACGGTTTCTGTTTATGATGCCAACGGCAGGCTGCTCCGGCAGGAGGACATTATCGACTACACCAGAACCAACATCAAGGGGGAATACGCTTCTCTGTCCGATTTTATCAGCAAATGGAAAGCGTCGGACAAAAAGAAAACGATTGAGGAATCTTTCACGGCGATGGGCATTGATCTAAAAGCGTTGAAAGCAGACCAAGGTATGAAAGATGTGGACGATTTCGACTTCATCTGTTATGTGGCATACGGCAAGAAGCCGCTGACCCGAAAAGAACGGGCTAACAATGTTAAAAAGAAAGACTTTTTCAGCAAGTATTCTGCCGACGCACAAGCCGTTCTTGATATATTGCTGGATAAGTACATGAACCAAGGGATCACAGAGGTTGAGGATATTAAGGTTCTCTCCCTTGCGGATTTTGCCAATTATGGTAAGCCTGCAAAAATTGTCAAGCTGTTTGGCGGCAAGGCTCAATACGAAGCCGCTGTTAAAGAGCTTGAAGCAAGGATCTATGAAGAAGTAGAGGTAGGATAACGATGGCGATGCAGTCAGGTTTTATAAAAAGAATTCGAGATATCATGCGTATGGACGCTGGTATCAACGGTGACGCCCAGAGAATTGAGCAGATGGTATGGATGCTTTTTCTCAAAGTCTATGACGCAAAAGAAGATGATTGGGAACTAAACGAGGACGCCTACGAATCCATCATTCCAGAAGACCTTAGATGGAGAAATTGGGCGAAAACCGATAGCAACGGTCATGCTATGACTGGGGACAAGTTGCTGAACTTCGTCAACAACATTCTGTTCCCGGTGCTGAAAGGCAATGATGTGAAAGATGGTGATGCGGTTCTCTATGAGGGAATCAAGGTGACACCGGATACTCCCATTAAGAAAGCCGTTGTCAAATCCACCTTCGAGGATGCCAACAACTATATGAAAGACGGCGTTTATCTTCGTCAGGTCATTGATGTCATTGACGAGATCGAATTTGATGATGTAAAGGAAAGCCATGCCTTTGGTTTTGTCTATGAGGAGATTTTGCGGGAGCTGCAATCCGCCGGTTCCTCCGGTGAATTCTACACGCCGAGAGCCGTCACCGAGTTTATGGCACTGATGATAAAGCCGCAGTTGGGCGAAAAGATGGCAGACTTCGCCTGCGGCACCGGTGGATTTATCACTTCTTGGCTGGGACAGCTCTCCAAGCAGGTAACGGACACTACGGCTCAGAAGCAGCTTGATGACAGCATTTACGGAATTGAGAAAAAGCCCTTTCCCTATCTGCTCTGCGTAACCAATATGCTGCTGCATGATATTGAGGTCCCAAACATCTACCACATGAACTCGCTGAAACACAATCTGCTGGACTACACGGACGACGATAAGTTCGATGTGATCCTGATGAATCCACCCTACGGCGGGCATGAGGACAAGTCCATACAAGGTTTCTTCCCTGACGATCTGGCAAGCTCCGAGACCGCAGACCTTTTTATGTCGGTTATCCTTTACCGTTTGAAGAAGAACGGCAGGGCTGCTGTTGTCGTGCCGGACGGCTTTCTGTTTGGTCTGGACAACGCCAAGGTAAACATCAAGAAGAAACTCATTTCCCAGTTCAATCTGCACACGATTGTCCGGCTGCCCGGCTCTGTGTTTAGCCCTTATACCTCAATCACAACCAATCTGCTGTTTTTTGACAACACCAAGCCGACCACAGAGACATGGTTTTATCGGGTAGATATTCCGTCTGACAGAAAGCACTTCTCTAAGACGAAGCCCATGGAGCTGAAGCACTTTGATGATTGTGTGGCATGGTGGAATGACCGAAAGGAAATCCCGGACGGCGAAAACTTCAAAGCACAGAAGTTTACCGCAGAGTATCTGCTAAACGAACAGGGCTGCAACATCGACTTGTGCGGTTATCCCCATGAGGAAGAAGAAATCCTTGACCCCATGGACACGATCCGGGAATATCAGGAAAAACGGACCACCCTCAATGCGGAAATCGACAAGGTGCTGGCAGAACTGGAAGCCCTGCTGCCGGGAGGTGTGAGAGAATGACACCGGAACAGTTAAAAGCGAGCATTTTGCAGTATGCCATACAAGGCAAACTGGTGGAACAGCGAGTCGAGGAAGGCACCGGCGAGGAACTGTACCAGCAAATTCAGGCAGAGAAGCAACGGCTCATTGCGGAAAAGAAAATCAAAAAGGAAAAACCGTTGGCGGAGATTACCGAAGACGAAATTCCTTTTGACATTCCGGAGAGTTGGAAGTGGGTGAGGTTAGGTGATTGCACCGGATATTCTCAGACAAAACCCAAAATATCACCCAAAGACATCACAGATGATATGTGGTCATTAGATTTGGAAGACATTCAAAAAGAAAGCGGAGCAATTCTTACAAGAACAACAGCTTTTGAACGAAAGATCACAGGGGACAAGGTGCTTTTTTATAAAGGGCAAGTTCTATATAGCAAACTCCGTCCATATCTAAAGAAAATTTTGATTGCACCGGACAATGGAATATGCACTCCAGAATTGGTTCCGTTCAATACATATCTTGTATATGCAAACTATATTGTGTATGTATTGCGCAGCCCACATATTGATTATGTAGTCAACTCTGTTACTTACGGCGTAAAAATGCCCAGAGTTGGGACAGAAACAATGGTTAATCTTTTAATTCCACTGCCTCCTCTCTCCGAACAAAAGCGCATCGTTGCCAAGATTGAGGAACTCCTTCCTCTGATTGGCCGTTATGCGGTCGCCTATGAGAAGCTGGAGCAGTTTAACGCCAAGTTCCCGGAGGATATGAAGAAGTCCATTCTCCAGTATGCCATACAGGGCAAGCTCGTTGAGCAGAGACCGGAAGAAGGAACGGGCGAGGAACTGTATCAGCAGATACAAGCGGAGAAGCAACATCTCATTGCGGAAAAGAAAATCAAAAAGGAAAAGCCGTTGGCAGCAATTTCTGAAGATGAAATCCCTTTTGATATTCCGGAGAGTTGGAAGTGGGTGCGACTTTCTCAGATTGCAACATTAGAAAACGGAGATCGTAGCAGTAAATATCCTGTAGAAAAAGATTACGTTAATTTTGGAATACCGTTCTTTGGGGCAAAAGATATGTCTGAATCCACAATGTCCTTTGACAATGTGCGGTACATATCCGAAAGTAAGTTTTCTGAGCTTCGGAACGGAAAACTGCAAGACAAAGACTTTATTTGTCTACTAAGAGGTTCTGTAGGAAAGTGTGCAATCTTTACCGCAGATGACAAACACCGTACTGGATTTATCTGCGCTCAGATGGTAATTATTAGATGCGTTGATTCTTCGGTTTCTGAATATTTGCATAAGTTCCTGTTATCTCCTTTTTACTTACAGTACATTGAATCGAAGATTACGGGAACAGCGGTGAGACAGTTGCCTGCAAAGGAATTAGCTAATGTACTTATTCCGCTTCCGCCCATTGCCGAGCAAAAGCGCATCGTTGCTAAAATCGAAGAACTGCTGCCGCTGTGTGAGCGGCTAAAATGAGGTGAAGCGATGTTTAATGTTTTATGGAATATTCTGTTGGGCATAGTTGGTGGTATTATCTCCAGTGTTATTGTTTCAAGAGTATTCTTTATTCAAGGAGAGTACCAACAGCAAACAAAATTTGTTGACGGTATAATCAGAAAGTTGGCAATGATTAGAGCATACTTGTCAGTATGTAAGTCCGTCTTTGAAGTTTCATACGATGAAAATATTCGCATTGAGAAAGAAATGAAAGACAAAGGTTATCGATGCGAAATGGAGTATTATGCTGCACACAAAGATAAAAATTGGATATCCGTCAAAGACCTATTAGATAAATTCAAATCTACGCTTCTGAAAGTTGTTGAAACGGCACAAGACGAAATAGTAAACTCTAATGTTACCGATAAGTATTTGGCAGAAATTCTGTGCGATATCAGCAATTATCTGCATGATATATCCTCCACAAAAGAGTTGAATTTTTCCGCATTGAATCGATTTGAAAAAAGCGAAAGATTGATTTTCGAAAAATACGATAAGAGCAAACACATTTCCGGAAAACAACTGCTGAAACTGGTTGTAAAAGACAAAGTTATGATTGTCTTATATATCCTTCTTTGCTTAATATTTGCTGCGACAGTATTTTCCTTTGCATTGGGCATTTAAAAGAGCGAATATGAAAGGGCAATGCTGTACGAGAGACTAAAATGAGGTGTGAAAACATGAGTTTTAAAAGACTTTCTCGAAATTCAAAACAGTTGCTTGATGAAATTATGGCAGCCGATAATCCTGCTGATATGCTTGCAAAACGCTTCGATGGATTAACCAATAGTGAAGATGCCGAACTTAGAAGTATAATTCGTGAACTTCGTGAAGAAGGATTCATCAATGTTCAATGGGCAGATAATGTCCCCTATTTTGTTACAATCAACAACTCGGCTCGTACTTATAATGAGCGTTTACAAGAATATGAGTCAGAAAAAAGAGCCAGCGTCACTATCGACCAAAGTGTAAAAATTGGTAACGGCAATACGATTTGCGATTCGACCATTGCCAGTCTGGTTCAAGAAGCTGTTTCTCCTAAGAAAACATTCTGGGAAAAACATCCGCTATTATTGGGAGTCATTGGTGCAGTCATTGCTGGAGTCATACTCACGTTTTCTTTCTGGGGAAAAATAGTCGCATTCATTGAGGGGGTGTTCTAATGGCAAAAAGTAAAATCATAAAAGACCTTGCGAACGGCGAGGTAGATACCATCACAGCATTAAAGCGAGCGAAGGTACTTGTGTCTGATTTGGAAAACGATGGAATTTTGAGATGGCTTGATTATGAAATTTCCGGATATCCTGAAGGCGTAGCCATTCCTTCTTATAGAAAAACTCATGGTATTTTGATGGGATCTTACTTCAGAGGCTCAATGGCAACCCACATGACATGGAACCATGTATCAATTCCTTTAGGAAAAATGCCGGATGATATAAAGGAACTTCTTTTGAGTGTTGAGTTTCATGAAAGCGTTGAAGCATTAAGAAAATTGGCTCAAACCAGTCAGGATTCAGGAAACCAATTAGGAAAAACTATACCAGCCGATTTATTCTCAGCTATTGCAACCTACAATGATGACCCATATATGATAATTACATCAGCAAGAGTTGTTGTTGGAGAACATATCATTAGCAATATTTTCTCTGTTATAGAAAACAAACTGCTCGATATGCTTATGATTTTGGAAAAAGAATTTGGCTGCCTAGACGAACTGGATATTGATATTACCACCAAATCCAAAGAAGAAATTGAGGCAATCAACAATCGAATTCTTGTTCTGGTATATAACGACAACAGCGTTTCTATTGGAGATGGGAACAAAATCAAAGGGACAACCATTTCCTCTGAAATCAAATAAGTGACCAAAGAAAAAGCGATTAGCCGTAAAAGGCTGGTCGCTTTTTCTTTGCCCAGTAAGCGAAAGGAGCCGGTACTATGGAAAATAGAAAAATATAAATACTAAAACACGACGATAGCCCTGCATGAACAAGTGGGGTATCCAGAGGGTGCAATCCCTCGGCGCTGGGTTTCCAAAGGGGTGCAGGTCGCCAGTGGCGACCTCAAAATGCAGCACATTTTGAAGCACCTGACCGAGCTGACAGGCAAGCGGCAGCAGCCCTTTGGCACACGACTTTGCTTGCAAAGTCTAGTGTATTACACCTTGGTTCCGGCTGATGCGGAAAAGGGGCTGCGAGCAAATACGGCAAGCACCTGTTCTGTGGCAGAAGGATGCGCAGGTGGGCATGGCAGTTGACGGTTTCCGCCCATCCAGCGCAGGCTTGCAGAGGAACCAACGGTGTACGTTCCCCTTCCTGCAGTAGCGACGCCTTTTTTAAGAATTATAGCTATGTCAAGAGGGCTGGCACCGTCCAGCCCTCTCTCTTTTTACCAAAGTTTCTCTTTCTTTTTCTTGCAAACCGCCGAAAGTGGCGTATTTTCAAAAGTTTTTGTTGACACAACTCGATTTTTGTGATAATCTATTTCAACAATTTAATATAACATATTTACTTAGAGTTCCAGCTCGGCTCCCGAAGGAGC
>ERZ1032022.376-NODE-376-length-10972-cov-28.640561_pt1 | contig 10972 bp, 8 predicted proteins | sample MGYA00516699_ERZ1032022 | MGnify/ENA primary metagenome ERZ1032022 (study PRJEB33719, sample SAMN04261294) | wastewater metagenome | biome: rural village; feature: human; material: feces | host: Homo sapiens | place: El Salvador | collected 2013-01-07 ... | reverse complement strand
TGCTCAGCCTTCTTGTAGGCGGAGAAGGAGTGGAACACAATGTTCAAGCCCAGCACGATCAGCAGCACAGCAAGGATCAGCTGCAGGCCGTTTGCGATAAACACAGCGCCCCAAGTGGTCTCACCGGCAGGGATGGTAACAGAAGCAGCAGTGCTGATGGCCTTGACCATAGCGATCAGGCGCTGCACCAGTGCGGTAAAGGTGACGCACAGCATGATGACCAGCGGGGGGAACAGCATCTTGTTGCTGCGGCCGGTCACCTTCAGGAACACGCACAGGGTAGCCAGCACCAGTGCGCTCAGCAGCTGGTTGGCAGAACCGAACAGCGGCCAGATGTTGGCGTAGCCGATCTTGGTCAGGATGAAGCCGAACACCAGAGTGATGAAGGTGGAGAAGTAGACGTTGCAGAACAGCTTGCGCCAGCCCTCAGCGTGCTCCATGTCGTCCACGCTGAACAGCTCCTGGAAGCTCATGCGGCCAATGCGGGCCACGGCATCCAGACTGGTCAGAGCCAGTGCGGAAACGCACATGGTCATGAACACGGTAGCAGCGTAGGCGGGCACGCCGAACATCTCAAAGAAACCGGCAACGCCGCGGCTGAAGATCTGGAACGGAGTACCGGCAGCAGGGGTGCCGTCGGCAGCTGCAGCAGCACCGGCCACGCACAGAGCCAGAACAGCCAGCAGGCTTTCAAGGATCATGGCACCGTAGCCGACCTTCAGCATATCCTTCTCGTTCTCAACGGTCTTGGAGGAAGTACCGGAGGAAACAAGGCTGTGGAAGCCGGAAACTGCACCGCAGGCCACGGTGACGAACAGGATGGGGAACATGGTGCCCAGCTTTTCGTTGGTAAAGCCGGTGAACACAGGCAGATTCATGGTGGGGTGTGCAACCAGCAGGCCAACCACAGCACCCACGATCATGGCCACGAACATAAAGGTGGTCATGTGGTCACGGGGCTGCTTGAGCAGCCACATGGGCAGCACGGCAGCAAAGAAGATGTACACAAAGGTGATGTAGCTCCAAGCGGCCTTGCCCAGGATCAGGGGCAGGTTTGCGCCGATGACAAAGGACAGCACGATGAACACGATGCTGATAACGCTTTCCTTCCAGCCGGAGAAACTGAACTTCTTCTGCAGCAGGCCAAAGACAACGGCAAACACCATGAACATGATGGACACCATACCGGCAGCGCCGTTGGTCTTGGCAGCCTCGACCATTGCGCCGTCTGCGCCGAAGGCATTGAAGGTGCCGGCAACCATGTCCGCAAAGGCGGCAATCACGATGCCGCAGAACAGCCAGCAGAACAGCAGGAACAGCTTGCGGCCGGTCTTGCCGATGTACTTTTCAATCAGCATACCCATGCTCTTACCGTCGTTCTTAACGGAAGCATACAGGGCGCCAAAGTCGGTGACAGCGCCAAAGAAGATGCCGCCCAGCAGCACCCACAGCAGCACCGGTAGCCAGCCGAAGGCTGCGGCCTGAATGGCACCGGTAACAGGGCCTGCACCGGCAATGGAACTGAACTGGTGGGCAAACACCGTCCAGCCGTTGGTGGGCACATAGTCCCGGCCATCCTCGTGGACGACTGCCGGGGTCTTGGCTGCGGGGTCGATGCCCCATTTGTTAGCCAGCCAGCGGCCGTAAAGCACATAAGCGCCAAACAGGCACACCGCTGCGATCAATACGATGACCAGCGTATTCATAGTTTTCTACCTCTTTCCTTTTTTCACTCTGCAACAGGCTCGGAACGTTAGGCTGCCGTCCGGCAAAGCATTGCCCCGGAGCGTAAAAAACCTTCGTCCTCAGCACATGACCGGTGTTCCGGCCACGCTCCGAAGACGAAGGCTTCTGCTCCCGCCTGCCAGGGCAGGGGCAATAACTCCGCGGTACCACTTCGCTTGCTGTGTAAAAACAGCCACTCTCCCACGCATGGTACGCTGACCATGCTGCCCGATAACGTGGGCTGGACGGCACCGTGCTACTTGGGGGCACAAAACCCGGTTCACACAGGCTGCTCGCAGGCGAGGGTCCTCTGCTCCTGACTGCCGCTTTTTCACCCGAGAAGCGGCTCGCTGAAAGAGGGTGATGCAGAAGATCATGTCCTGTTCCTTGCATTTGCTGAATGATTGTGTTCTACTTTATTCCCGTTTTCACCAATTGTCAATATTCTTGTAACAAGTTCAGAGGATACGCCAATTCAAGCCATTTTCTGGGAATAATTTTTAGATGATTTTCTTTCATGTGTGAAGAGAATAAAACTGAATAGCACCTTGATTGAAAAGCATTCACCCACAGGTCTTGACTTTCACACTTTGAAGTGATAAAGTAGTGACGTGCAGAATATTCCGTGCGGCAGCACTGTCTGCTTTGCCCGCTGCCGCCGCTGTTATAATAAGGAGAAAAACAATGGCTGACAAAAATTCAAGAAGAAACGAGACAACGGATGCACTGTTTGACGCCATCCTCAGTCTGGAGAGCCGGGAAGAGTGCTACGCCTTTTTCGAGGATCTGTGCACGGTGAAGGAGATCTCGGATATGGCACAGCGCCTGCAGGCGGCAAAGCTGCTGCTGGACGGCGCCACCTACGAGCAGATCGTCAAGGCGGTGGAGATCAGCACCGCCACCATCAGCCGCATCAACCGCTGCATCCAGTACGGCTCCGGCGGCTACCGCGATACCATTGAAAAGGTGCGCACACAGGCAGAAAAGCAGTAACAGCCGCACCCGCCGCAGCATAGGATAGGGCACACGACCGGAAAGGAAGGTTTTGCCCTATGATGCTCGATACACCCTGTGCTCGTTCTCAGTGCCCGGAGATGCCTAAGGTCAGCCTGGATCAGGCTGTTGTGGACCTGATGGAAAGCATTGCCTTGCAGGAAACGGCACTCAGCCACATTTTGTGTGCCGAAAGCCGGAAGATGCAGAAGGCCATGGATCTGGATGGTCTGGATCTTTGCAAGCTGCTGGAGGTGAACGATTCCGCCACCAATATGGTGCACGCCGTCGCAAACCTTGAACTGGTGCTCAAGGATAAGCTGGAGTTCGTTTCCAACAACCTCTATGTCCCGGGGGACAGCGGCTGCCCATCGCCTGCGCAGTAATGTTTTGCGTGGGACGATCTTTACTGCAATCTAACCCGTGAAAATGCAATGCCGGGCAGCCCGCAGGCTGCCCGGCATTGTGCTGAATCGTTCTGCCGCAAGGGAGACTGCTGCGCAAAATACGGTGCAGCGGCCTCCCTTTTTATGAAAATTCTGCATAAGAGACAGAAAAATCTTTTGTTGGAATTGCTGATGTATCAAATCTGTGCTATACTATTGGATGTATCACCATGAAAGCGAGGAATAAAACATTGCTGCATTATGATGCGATCCTATTTGATGTGGACGGGACGCTGATCGATTCGGCCCCCGGTATCATTCATACATTGCAAGAGGTCTTCTGCACGATGGGTGTGGATGTATCCGGCATCAACCTGCGCCGGTATCTGGGCCCGCCGCTGCGCAAAAGCTTTGGCGAGCACTTCACCGACCCGGCGCTGATCGAAAAAGCTACCGACCTTTACCGCACGAGTTACGCGGTGAAGGGCAGCCACGAGTGTGCCGTGTTCCCGGGCGTTCTGCAGATGCTGCAACGCCTGAAGGAAGCAGGCTTTCTCCTGTGCACCGCTACCTCCAAGCCCACGAAGGTGGTCACGCCTATTCTGGAGGAGCAGGGGCTGGCACAGTATTTTGATTTTATCGGCGGTGCCTCCATGGACGAGAGCCGGGATACCAAGACCGAGGTCGTGCGTTATGTGCTCAGCCAGCCCGCCTTGCAGGGCAAGCGGGTGCTGATGGTGGGCGACCGCAACGATGATATGCGGGGCGCTGCCGACTGCGGTCTGGATGCTGCCGGTGTGCTGTACGGCTACGGCAGCCGGGAAGAGTTGGAGCCCTTCCATCCGGTGCTGCTGGCCGAAAGCTGCGCCGACCTTACCGACCGGCTACTGGCAGCCCGGGTATGACAGGAAGTTTCATTCCTTCGGAAGGAGAATGGATAGAATATGAGAAGCAATAACCAAAAGGAGAATCAGACGCTGACCCCGATGCAGAAGCAGGCGGTGCTGGTGTGCATCGTGTGTGCGCTGGCGGCGCTGCTGACCATCGGCATCACCCTTACCATGCTCAAGCGGGGCAAGGACCCGGCGGGGCAGCCGGGGGATTCCTCCATTGATACCCCCGCGCCCGCCCCGGAAGGGGAGGAGGATATCTCCGATCACTACCAAATCAACGAGACTTCCAGCGCGCTGCTCACCGAGACTGCCGATGCAGGCAACGACTATCAGGAACAGACCCTTTTCATCGGCGATTCCAACACGGTGCGCCTGTACGCCAATGGTCTGATCTCGCTGCAGCAGTTCTGCGCAAAAGAGGGCATTGGCACCGGTGCCGCACTGAACGAGGGCATCGTTACCTTCAAGCGGGATGATAACCGCTACACCATTGCGCAGGCAGTGGCAAAAATGAAACCCCGCCGGGTGGTCATCATGCTGGGCACCAACGACAACGGCATGAATACCGAGGACTTTATCAGCAACTACACCGCGCTGGTGCAGGCCATTCAGGCCAGCTATCCCTATACCGATATCATCGTCAACACGGTGCCGCCGGTCCCGTCCAACCACTCCAACTACCCCAACATGGACCAGACCCGCATCGATGATTTCAACATGGCACTGCTGACCATGTGTGAGCAGCTTGGCGTCAAGTTCCTCAACTCTGCCGAGGCACTGAAGGACGCCAACGGCTACGGCAATGTCGATTACTACCAGAGCGGGGATATCCACCTCAAGCCCGCAGGCCTGAAGGTGCTGCTGAAGTATCTGCGCACCCACGCCTATGAGACCGAGGATCGCCGTCCGGATACCAGCAACATCCCCACCCGTGCCGAGTATACCGCTAACCCCAGTTCTGCCGTGGAAGCACCCAGCAGTTCGGAGGAAGTTTCCTCCTCGGCCGTTGAGGAAAAAACGGAGTATCAGGCTGGTTACCGCGTGGATAAAACCGGCGGCGGCTCCCTGACCTGCGGCGATGAGAGCGGCAAGTCACTTACCGTTAAGGTGACCAGTGCCACCCAGAGCGTAACCGTGACCGCAGTGCCGGAGGACGGCTATGTGTTCGTCAAGTGGAGTGATGGTGTGACCAAGCGCACCCGCACCGATACCAATTTTGACCAGAACGTGGATGTGACTGCAGTGTTTGCCGCTGCTTCTATCCAGATCAGCACCAGCGGCAAGGCTGTGCTGGGGGACTCCTACACCTTTAAAGCGACCCTCAAGGGCAAGTATCTGGATGCCTCCAGCATCCGCTGGTACGTCAACGGCAGCGAGGTAACACAGGCTGCCGGTAAGACCACCGTAAAGGGCGAGGTGGACCCCTCCATGGTGGGCGGCACCTTCCGGGTGTACGCCACCGCCAGCTATAACGACTGCACTGTGACCAGCAATAAGCTGGAGATCACAGTCAGCGGTGCACCGTCCACTTCGTCCAGCAGTTCCAGTGCTTCCTCTAAGGAGGATAAGCCTGCATCTTCTAAGGAAGAAACGTCTGCTTCCTCTAAGGAAGATAAGCCGGCCTCCTCCAAGGAGGAAAAACCGGCTTCCTCCAAAGAGGAAAAGCCCGCTTCCTCTGCCTCGAACGGTACTTCTGAGAGCACCGGCAGTTCTTCTAAGGTAGAAAAGCCTTCTTCTGCCTCCTCTAAGGAAGAAAAGCCCGTCTCTTCTTCGCAGAGCAGCACCTCCTCCAAGGAAGAAACGACTGCCTCCGCTAAGCAGGAGCATACGGCTTCCTCCAAAACAGAGGCCAGCGCCAGCAAGGAAGCTGCCAACTAAGGGCACATTCCCTCCTTGCGCTGCATAGGCTGGCGAGAGAGGAAGGTGGAGCCCTATGTACTGGCAAGCGATGCGCACGCCCTCCCTGCCCGGGGAGAATGATGTGACCAACGGCAGCGTGGATTACTACGATACCGACTGGGAAAACGTGGATAACAGCGCACTGGAGGAAGAAATGCAGAAATGCGGTCTGACGCCCTGCGAGGGAAAGACGCCGTGCCCGGACAACACCCCGGCACAAACAGACCTGTCTGCGTATGAAATCGTTTCTGAATAATGAGAAGCCAGCTCTGCCGGGGGTGGGGCTGGCTTCTCCCTGTTGATACACCAAAGTGGGAAATGCTGAAAAGAAAGTGAGATACTATGGCAAAATATTATTGCATCCTGTTCGATGCGGACAATACGCTGCTCAACTTTGACGCAGCTGAAAACAAGGCGTTGGCCGAAACGCTGGTAAACTTTGGCATCGAACCGGACGCCGAGACCGTGCAGACCTACCGCACCATCAATGAGGAACTGTGGCATCAGCTGGAAAAAGGCCAGATTCGCCGCGAAAAGCTGTTCAGCGAGCGGTTCAGCCGCTTTTTAAAGACCATTGATGCCGCCGGTGACGGCGTGGAGATGAACCGCTGCTATCTGGAGCAGCTGTCTACCCACCCGGATCTGATGAGCGCCGAGGTTCTGGATGTGCTGCGCGAACTTTCTGAGGTGGCAACGCTGGCCGTCGTCAGCAATGGTGCCCAGAAGGTGCAGACCCGCCGCCTGGCGGAAAGCGGCGTGATGGACTTTATGGAGGATGTGTTCATCTCTGAGAAAATGGGCTGCGAAAAGCCCAATGCCCGCATCTTTGATGCCGCTCTGCGCGCACTGGGCGTGGAGAACCGGGAGCACGTTCTGATGGTGGGCGACAGCCTTGCCAGCGATATTCAGGGTGGCAGCAACGCCGGGCTGGATACCTGCTGGTATAACCCCAACCACGCCGAGAACCCCGGTAAGGTGATCCCCACCTACGAGATCGCCAGTCTGGAGGAGTTGTATCCGCTGGTGATGGAGCAGGAGGAACTGGCCAACATTGGCCTGAAAAACCGCCGCCACCAGTGCTGAAACTTGAAAAAACGGATAACGGATAACGGAACAAACTATGCTGATACATTTGGAAAAACTAGGTAAGACCTTTGGCGAAAAGGTGGTGCTGCACGATGTGACCGCCAGTGTCGAGCGGGAGGACCGCATCGGCATCGTTGGACAAAACGGCGCAGGCAAGACCACTCTGCTCAAGATCCTTACCGGCGAATATCAGGACTATGAGGGTGAGTTCAGTGTGACCCATGGGGTAATGCTGGGCTATCTGGAGCAGAACGCAAAGCTGGACGCCACGCTAGATATCTACGGCGAGATGCGCGCCACCTTTGCCCCGGTGCTGGATGCCATGGCGCAGATGCAGATCTTGGAGCGCCGCATGGCTGCCCAGCCCGATAATGCCGACCTGCTGGCACAGCACGATGCTTTGCAGAACATTGTGGACGCTGCCGACGGCTACAACATGGATGTGAACATCAAAAAGGTGCTGTCCGGCATGGGCTTTGCACAGGATACATGGCAAAAGAACATTGCAGTGCTCTCCGGTGGTGAGTTGACCCGCCTGCGTCTGGCAAAGCTGCTGCTGGAAAAGCCCGATGTCCTTATTCTGGACGAGCCCACCAACCACTTGGATTTTGCCACCATGGAATGGCTGGAAAACTACCTCAAGGGTTATTCCGGCGCCGTGCTGGTGGTCAGCCACGACCGCTATTTCTTGGATAATGTCTGTACAAAGATCTGGGAGGTATCCTTCCAGACCATGACCACCTACAAGGGCAACTTCTCGGCCTATCTGCCCCAGAAGGAAGCTGCCGATGCCCTGCGCCAGAAACAGCACGATGCCGACGTGGCACTGGCTGAAAAGCTGCAGGACTATGTGGACCGCAACCTTGTGCGCGCCTCCACTACCAAAATGGCGCAGAGCCGCCGCAGGCAGCTGGAAAAGCTGGAGATCACCGAGGCACCCAAGGACGAGACCAATCAGCTGAAATTTCGCTTTGAATATGACGTAGAGCCGTGGAACGAACTGGTGCTGCTGAAAAACCTCAGCATTAAGATCGGGGAGCGCACCCTGCTGGAGCCTTTTACCTATACGGTCTGCCGCGGGCAGCGGCTCATCATTGCCGGCCCCAATGGCGCAGGCAAATCCACCCTGATGCAGGTGCTGGACGGCAAGCGCCGCCCCTCCGGCGGCATGGTGCGGCTGGGCACCGGGGCGCGTCCCAGCATTTTTGCCCAGCAGCAGAACCGTCTGGGGCAGGGCAGGGTCATTGATGTCATCTGGAACAAGTACCCCCGCATGACCGAGTTGGAGGTGCGCAGCCACCTTGCAAAGCTGGGCTTCCGGGGCGATACTGTGTTCAAGCCCTGTGAGGCACTGTCCGGCGGTGAACTGGCGCGTCTGCGCTTTGCGGAGATCGTGCTGGAACGTCCGAACCTGCTGTTTCTGGACGAGCCCACCAACCACTTGGACATCTATACCCGCGAGAACCTGACCGAAGCGCTGATGGCCTACACCGGCACCCTGCTGCTGGTCACCCACGACCGTCATCTGATGAACAGTCTGGCCTGTCCCATCCTCTACCTTGAGGACGGCAAGGCAGTGCTCTACCCCAGCTACGATGCCCTGATGGGACGTGCTGCCCCGGTGCAGGCCGCCCAGAAAGCTGCCGAGCCCGCCAAGACCGGCTACGGCAAGGAGCAGCGCCGCCGCCGCGCCGAGTTGCGCGCCAAGATCAAGGCCTGCGAGGACGAAATGGAAGCCTGCGGTGCACGCGAGGTGGAACTGGACAACGAGATCAACTCCCCGGAGGTGTACAACGACCCCGACCTGTTGCGCCAGAAAAGCGATGAACTGAGCGACCTGCGCTTCCATCAGGAGGAACTTTTTGCCGCATGGGAAGCCGCCATGGAAGAACAGGAAGCCTACGAGCAGACACAGCAGCCCGAAGAATAAAGGAGCGTATCCTCTATGCCTAAAAATCACCGCAACTATCAAAAAACACGGCACATCGCCCTGTCCGGTCTGCTGTTTGCGCTGGCCATGGCGCTTTCCTTCATCGAGGGAACGCTGGTCATCCCGGGGCTTTTGCCGGGCATGAAGCTGGGGCTTGCCAACATCGTGGTCATGTACGCGTTGTTCTTCATGGGTCCCCGGCAGGCACTGGTGCTGGATGTGCTCAAGGCGCTGTTCGTTTTTCTGGTTTCCGGCTTTACGGCGGGCTTCCTCTCGCTGTGCGGCGGACTTTTGTCCCTTGCGGTGATGTGGGTGCTATATTATCTTTTGCCGGTGCGGCCCACATGGTTTATCCTGTCAGTCTGCGGTGCACTGGCGCATAACGTGGGGCAGCTGCTGGGCGCGGGGGTCATCATCTCCTCGTCCTTGTCGCTGTACTACGCGCCGGTCATGCTGGTGCTGGGGCTTGTCATGGGCGCGCTCACTTCGGTCACGCTGCGTGCGCTGCTGCCCGCGCTGGGCAAAATGGGTTTCAATACTCACGAAAACCGTCCCGAATGACCGACCATTCCGGCCGGGTAGTTGCATTTTGGCCGGAAATCTGTATAATAAGGAAACAACTGTATTTTTATCAAAAGACCCCAAAGGATAGCGCTGCCGCAGCATGGGAACTTGAGCGGCAGTCGGGAGGTGTTTGTATATGTCTGAAAAAGTTACCATCAAGGTCGAGCGGAAGGAACTCCATCTGCCCACCATCGCACTGCGCGGGCTGGTGGTGTTCCCCAATAACCTTGTTCATTTTGAAGTCGGGCGTGAAAAGAGCATTGCCGCCGTGGAGTGGGCCATGGCCAATAACTCCAACGTATTTCTGGTAGCCCAAAAGGAGATGGAGACCAGCGAGCCCACCCAGCAGGACCTGTACACCTACGGCGTAGTGGCCGAGGTCAAGCAGGTGTTGCGTGTGTCGGACGAGCTGGTCAAGGTGCTGGTGGAGGGCAAGTACCGCGCTAAGCTGACCGAACTGGATACCACCGGCGATTTTCTGCTGTCTGCCGTGCGCTCCGCTCCGGTGCGTGCCGCAAAGCCCGAGGAGGCTGTGGAGACCGAGGCACTGCTCCGCGCCCTCAAGACCGGCTTTGACGAGTATCTGGGTATGAATCCGCGCCTTGCAAAGGACGTGGTGTTCACCATCGTTTCCAGCGATGACCCCATGTTCCTCACCGAGTATATGCCGGCAAACCTCTTGTTCCGCTACGAGGACAAGCAGGCTGTGATGAACGAGAACACCCTCAACGGCCGTTTGCAGCGCCTTGTGGAGATGCTGCGCCGTGAATGTCAGGTGATGAAGATCGAAAAGGAGATCGCGGAAAAGGTCAACGAGTCCATGGACAAGAACCAGCGCGATTACTACCTGCACGAGCAGCTGCACATCATCAACGACGAGTTGGGCGAGGGGGACGATACCCACGCCGAGGCCGATGATTACCGCCGCAAGATCCGGGAACTGCACCTTGCCGAGGACAGCGAGAAAAAGCTGCTCAAGGAGGTAGACCGCCTGTCCCGGATGCAGAGCAGCAATCAGGAGGCTACGGTCATCCGCACTTATCTGGACACCTGTCTGGATCTGCCTTGGAACACCATGACCGTGGATGATCTGGATATCCACCGCGCCCAGCAGATCCTCGACCGGGATCACTACGGCCTGAAAAAGGTCAAGGACCGCATTTTGGAAACGCTGGCCGTGCGTAAGCTGGCACCGGATGTGAAGGCACAGATCATCTGCCTGGTCGGCCCTCCGGGTGTTGGCAAGACCAGTATTGCGCGTTCCATCGCAGAAAGCCTTGGCCGCAAGTATGTGCGCATCAGCCTTGGCGGCGTGCGGGACGAAGCTGAGATCCGCGGCCACCGCCGCACCTACATCGGCGCCATGCCCGGCAAGATCATCAGCGCCATGATCACCGCAAAATCCTCCAACCCCCTGATGCTGCTGGACGAGATCGACAAACTGGCAGGGGACTTCCGGGGCGACCCGGCGGCAGCTCTGCTGGAGGCGCTGGACC
>ERZ1032022.372-NODE-372-length-11028-cov-31.713387_pt1 | contig 11028 bp, 9 predicted proteins | sample MGYA00516699_ERZ1032022 | MGnify/ENA primary metagenome ERZ1032022 (study PRJEB33719, sample SAMN04261294) | wastewater metagenome | biome: rural village; feature: human; material: feces | host: Homo sapiens | place: El Salvador | collected 2013-01-07 ... | reverse complement strand
CCGGAGGAAGCCGAAAAGGACGCCGAGGAGGCCGAAAAGACCGCCGAGGCCTACGCAGAGGCCGAGGCCAAGGAAGAGGCAAAGGCTGCCGATGCCGCCGCAGAAGCTGCTGAGGAAGCCGCACCGGAAGCACCCGCCCCTGCTGAGGATGCGCCCCAGACCCAGCCGGAGACCGCCGCCGAGCGCCCGGTGTACGACCCCGAAGCCCCGAACGCCAACCCCGTGGAGGCCGGCCCCGCCGTTGCCCCCAAGGACGAGAGCGGCAAGTTCGATGCCACCAAGATCGCTGATGCCAAGGACTTCGGCGACTGGGAGGAGCAGGGCTGCAAGGGCTGAGCCCCGGACAGAACCAAAGCATGACAAAGCACCCCGGAAGCGCTGCAGCGCTTCCGGGGTGCTTTTGCCTTTTATCGTTTGCGCGCTGTAAAAGCGTTCAGAGGGCGGTGGGCTGGGGTACCAGCCGGAAGAGCATTACAGGAAGTTCGCTGTTTGCAAAATCCAGCGTAAAGATGCGTTTGCCGCGCTCTGTTTCAAACGGCAGCTCCGTCTGTGTGCCGTCCGGGGCAATGCGCACAAGCTTTTTGCCTTCCAGCAGTCCGGCGGGCAGCGCAAGCCTTACCCGTCCGGTGGGCTGCGTCAGGCTGCCTGCGGTTTCAAATGCCACACTCAGGTATTCCCCGTTCGTCCGTGCGGTCACATCCTCCGCAGAAAGGCTGCCGCTGGCAGCCCAAGCCGTTGCGGCTTCGATCTTTTCCAGCTGCGCGGCGTTTTCTACCTGCCCGCACACGGGGCAGAAGGTCAGGGTCTCGCCTTCCGCAGTGCGGAAAGTGAACTTCCGGCAATCGGTGCTGCCAATGTGCGCGCAGCCCTGCCGCAGACAATCGGCGCTCTGAGAGCCGGTTCCGTTCGGGGACCATGCACCAAACTGGTGTCCCAGCCGGTCGGTCGGGTCTGCGGTGTAGCTATCCTTGCAGCGGGAGCAGGTAAAGATGGTATAGCCGTCTGCTTCACAGGTGGGGTCTACGGTAACAGCCTGATAATCATGGTTCAGTGCGGGCAGTTCCGCATAGGTGGTATAATCGCAGCGGGAACAGGTGTCGTAGGCATCCCAGCCGATTTCCGTACAGGTGGCGGCTTTCGCTTCGTGACGCACCAAATCATGGTTCAGTGCGGGCTGCTCTGCATAGGTGGTATAGTCGCAGTTTTTGCAGGTATCGTAGGCGTTCCAGCCGATTTCCGTACAGGTGGGGGCTTTTGCTGCGTGCTGCTCCAGAGCATGGTTCAGTGCGGGCTGCTCTGCATAGGTGGTATAGTCACAACGAGAGCAGGTATCGTAGGCGTTCCAGCCCTTTTCCGTACAGGTAGGGGCTTTTGCTGCGTGCTGCTCCAGAGCATGGTTCAGTGCGGGCAGTTCCGCATAGGTGTTATAGTCACAACGAGAGCAGGTTTCGTAAGCATCCCAGCCCTTTTCCGTACAGGTGGGGGCTTTTGCTGCGTGCTGCTTCAAATCATGGTTCAGCGCGGGCAGTTCCGCATAGGTGGTATGGTCGCAGCGGGAGCAGGTTTCGTAAGCATCCCAACCCTTTTCCGTACAGGTGGGGGCTTTTGCTGCGTGCTGCTCCAGATCATGATTCAGTGCGGGCTGCTCCGCGTAGGTGGTATGGTCGCAGCGGGAGCAGGTTTCGTAAGCATCCCACCCCTTTTCCGTACAGGTAGGGGCTTTTGCTGCGTGTTGCTTCAAATCATGATTCAGTGCGGGCTGCTCCGCGTAGGTGGTATGGTCGCAGCGGGAGCAGGTATCGTAAGCATCCCAGCCGGGTTTCGTACAGGTGGCGGCTTGCGCTTCGTGGTGCACCAAGTCATGGTTCAGTACGGGCAGCAACGGAGTGGCGAAATAGTCGCAGCGGGAGCAGGTTTCGTAAGCCCAGCCCATTTGCGTACAGGTGGGGGCTTTTATCACGCGCTGACTCAGATCATGTTTCAGCGCGGGCCGCTCCACATAGGTGGTATAGTCACAACGAGAGCAGGTTTCGTAAGCATCACAGCCGGGTTCCGTACAAGTGGGGTCTTTTGCTTTGTAGTACACCAAATTATGTTTCAGTGCGGGCAGCTCCGCATAGGTGGTATAGTCGCAGTTTTTGCAGGTTTCGTAAGCGTTCCAGCCGGGTTTCGTACAGGTGGCGGCTTGCGCTTCGTGCTGCACCAGAGCATGATTCAGTGCGGGCTGCTCTTTGCGGGTGGTATAGTCGCAGCGGGAACAGGTATCGTAAGCGTTCCAGCCCTTTTCCGTACAGGTGGGGGCTTTTGCTGCGTGCTGCTCCAGATCATGGTTCAGTGCGGGCTGCTCCGCATAGGTGGTATAGTTGCAGCGGGAGCAGGCTTCGTAAGCATCCCAACCCTTTTCCGTACAGGTGGCGGCTTTTGCTGCGTATTGCTTCAAATCATGATTCAGTGCGGGCTGCTCCGCGTAGGTGGTATGGTCGCAGCGGGAGCAGGTTTCGTAAGCGTTCCAGCCCTTTTCCGTACAGGTAGGGGCTTTTGCTGCGTGCTGCTCCAGAGCATGGTTGTTTGAGTCTTTTTCGCCGTATTCTGCACCACACGTCACACAGACCGCTTTGGCGCTGCAGGTTGCTGTGCCACCGGTACAGCTTGCAGTATCAACCGCGTCGCAGTTGCTGCGCGTGCAGCTGCGGATGTGTGTGCCGTTGCCGGCGGATGACCACTCGCCCCATGCGTGACCGAGAATGCCATATTCCGACCAGCATAAGCGACAGATTTTGCCTGTGGTGCAGGTGGGGGTTTCGGTGCCGCCGGTATGATACGAAAACTGTTTATAAATGATCTCGTTCTCCGTGCGGCAGGTCCTGCATTTTATACGGATCTTATGATAGATTGGATCAGCATTTGATTGCCATACGTATCCGAGGATATCACAGGTTTTATCAGCCTTACATTGGATGCAGTACGTGAAGGCATAAGCTACTGCTTTAGCGTTTAACGCGATCCCCGGTATCAGGCACACCATTGCCAGCACCGTCAAACACCCGATCAGCCATTTTTTCATGTTGCTCCCTCCTTATCATCAAACCTTGTTATCCTTTCAGATCAAACTGCACGGACAGCGATGCAAGCACGGCATCTACCACCTTCCGCGCCTCGGCAAGCATATCGATCTCCGCCACAAAAGCGATGACCTGCTCGCGCTCCTGCGCGGGGACCTGCAGCGCACTCAGGCTCATGCTCAGATAGCGCCGTATTTTGCGCTCCAGCGTAAAGTATGGGTCACACCGCCGTGCCATGTAGCCGCGCATCATGCCAGCCGTGCCCAGCTCCATCTCGTAGAAATCGCACTCGGCGCACCCGGGCAGATACGCGCTGAACGCCGCCTGCAGCTCGGCCGTGGTGCTGCGGTGGATGATCTCCGCCGTGGCGGGGAAGGTGTACGCTTCCACATAGATATCCCGCAGATTCTCGCTCAACTCGCTCAGCGCCAGCTGCAAAGCCGTTTCCACCGCGTAGAGGTACACCGGCGAGGGGGCGTTTGCCGCCAGCGGCCTTACCGCGCCGAACTGCCTGCTGAACATCATGCCGATCAGCTCGGTCAGCACACCGTCCTTGGTGCGGAAAATATTCTGGAACGACCCGGCAGAAACATCTGCTTCCTTTAAAATTTCTGCAACCTTGGTGTTCGTATAGCCTTTTTCCAGAAAAAGCCGGACACAGGCGGTCAGTATCCGCCGTTTTGCTTCTTTGCTGTCGTATCTGCGCGCCATTGGGAATCATCCTTTTCTATAATTGGTTTCTGACCCAATTATATATTGATTCCGGATTTAGTTCAAGTAGAACTTTCCGGGCGTATTTTGGGCAGTTCGACGGGGGAGAACTTTCTGTATCTGTGCAAAGGTGCGCAGCCGGGCAAGGCAAAACTGCGCCTGGCCCTGCTCACCTGATGCAAAAAAGGGCACTGATTGCAATGCAATACAGCGCCCTACATAATCGGACATGGATAACACCGACCGTGCAAAAACCGTGCAGAAACCGTGCAACCATGGCTTACAAAACAAAAAAGCCATGAAATCTTTCGATTTCACGGCATTTTCTGGTGCGATGGAAGGGACTCGAACCCCCGGCCTACTGATTCGTAGGAACCGAATGGCACATTTTGTCCATTTCGCCATTTGACGTTAAAACGTCATTTTAATCGAATCACAGTTATTTTTCCGTTGTTATTCTGTTGCATCCTTTGCATTGCTTGCACGCCTTTGCACCTGTTATCCATCCTTGCGATGTGCAGAAAATGTGCAAAAGTGTGCAGAGCCAAAATCAGCCCGGCAAAACAGGCTGTTTCGCACAGCCCCAAAAGCTGGATTTCAACGGTATTTATTGTGCAAAATCTTCCAGTTTTATCCAAACAACAATCTTACATGACACACCGGTTCTATGGCAGGGTTTAGGACATCCGAACAGACACCGTTTGATATAGAAATGAGGTTCACCATGAATAAACTGCTTTCCTGCCGCTACAACATGGACACCAACCGGGTGGAAGCCCGGTTCGCAGATGGCTCTGCTGTTGCCATTGACTGCATCGCCGTCGAGGATGAGTACGGCAACACCCCGGCACAGCGGGCGGAGCTGGACTGGCTGCTGTACAACAAGCCCTTGGAGTATGCACAGATGGTGCTGGGAGGGGAGATGGAGCACTATCTTTCCCTTGGGTGCGAACACGGTAGGCTGGAAGATTGACCGTCAACTTCCATAAAGAACATGATGCCCACCAGCCTATGGTTCTTGCCATAAGCTGGTGGGCATCGCTATATCATCAGAACAGGGAAGCGTACAAAACCGGCACTTGCAGCCCTGCTGCGCCCTCATTAATCACGAAAACGAGATTTTTGAAGGGCTGATTTTACACGGAATCAAGAACTTTTACAATTCGAGCCAGCAACAATAACGCATACGGATCAATGCAAACAGCCTATTTCCTCAAAATTTCAGAATTACTTTTATACGAACCATTGCAGATTATGCACAAATGGCCTATAATATAAATAGGCGAGTGGACGTCATTCCGCTGGTGAAGCTGACACCTAAAATCCGATTTGATACAGGACGTAAGAGCCTGAGGTTGGTAGGCAACGATAAACCCTGAAAGAGATGCAGGACGCATGGACCTGAGGTTGGCGGACAACGATAAAATCAGTCGCTATGGGACATCGGACAGCACTACGGTGTTGTAGGTGTCCCTTTTATTTTGTAAAAAAGCAAAGTTTCTACGCCAACCATTTTTGCAGATGTGCGATTTTCTCTACAGCAAAAATATTTTTAGTAGTCACATTGATCTTTCTGCTTTTCAGGTGTACAATCAAAACGAAGCGGTTCGCTGCACCATTCATAACTATTCCAATCGGAGGTCTAATATGAATTCTGAAATGCTGGGCATTAGTTTTCTTCAAATTGCACTAGGCAAAACTGACCATCTGGTCGCTCATATCAACACCAACGATAAAGAGCCTTCTTGGGATGGTGACGTTGAAGTATACAGTAAAGCTGGTCATGTTCACGCTAAATCCGATCTTCTTCTCAAAGTCCCCGTTCAGGTCAAAGGGCATTGTAAGCCAAACTTAAAAAAGAAAAGCATCAAATACTCTATTCAATATGCAGATTTAAGAAACTATTTGTACGTTGGAGGAACCATCTTTTTTGTTGTTTATGTCAACGATTCCGGTAACAGAGCCGCTATATACTATGTAAAATTGCTTCCGTATGACTTAAAAAAATATCTAAAGACATATGACGGAACTCCTTACAAGGAAAAAAGTATAGAATTAAAAGAATTTCCTAAAAAGAAAAACGATATTACTGATGTTTTTCTTGATTTTGTTCATCATATGAATCTACAACGTGCTGCAATCAATAGCGCTCCTATTTCTTTTGATTCCTTACGCTCAGAAAGTCCATCTCAACTTTCCAACATACAACTCACTATTGGGTATTCCGCCATAAATCAAAATTACGAATTTCCTTTTGACTATTTCTTTACGCACGACACATATATTTATATCAAACAGCCCCATGATATAGAATTACCTGTCGCTCACCTAAAAAATGTTGACACTGTAGAATACACGATGAATGCACCGATTAGTGTTAAATCAAAAGTATTTTTTGACCATTACACTGTTTCTCGGACCAAGACATCAGCGACCATAAAATTCGGTGCAGATATTCGTCAAGTTTTGCAAGCAGGCACACAAGCAAAACCGGATTTTCATTTTTCCTTATCGGGCTCTCTTTCTGAGCGCATGAGAAAGTAATTGATAAAATTCTCCAATTTTGCAAAGAGCACAAAACCACTGTTCATATCACCACAAACGGAAGTTTCCTTTCGTATTATTTGAAGAAATTTATCATCAATCGTCGCTTCATCAGCGGTATTTATCCCACAATCGACAGTATGGCGTTAAATTATATGACGCGATACGATCTTGATCCGAGCCGGAACAATACAAATGAAACTTTCAAACTCCTGTGCTGTATTAAGACACTTCTGCATTACGGCATCCATGTGGACTTAGGAACCAATATCGATAGGCACAATCATAAAGAAATCTGGAATACACTGGATGACTTGAAGAAGTTACAACTTTTGCAGGATAAAAACTTTGCGTGGACTATTGGTCGAGTAGATGATCGTTTGTATGAAACAAATTTCCCTGACATCATGATGGAAAGTGAGATTCTCGCTGAGCTTCAAAGCAAGCCTCTCCCGGACAATGTTCACGCGGCATTTTTAAAGACCTGCTATAACTTTGCCGACAAAATGGGCCTAAAGTTGAATTTGCGGGAGCATAAACAAACACATAGTTATTGTTGGAGCACTTCGTCATCCAGTAATGTTTTTTATGTTGATATGAATCTGAAAACATATCGTTGTACTTGCACAGTTGGTAGATCTAGGTACAGCCTTTTTGATTTTTCCTATGAAAATTTAACAAATTATCGGCCCGTCGCTGTAACCTGCAATTCTTATGCGGAGTGTAAGGATTGTAAAATCGGTGGCTTCTGCGGTGGCGGATGTCAGCTGTCCCACCAAATCGATTTCAAAAAGTGCTGTACATATGAAGAAGAAGTTTTTTCTCACTTCATGAAAACACTGTTTATTCCTTATATTAAATCCAAATATAACGAGGTGAATCAAAATGAACGCAAAGCTGAAAACAGATGCACTTGACCTTACCTCTCTGCTCAATGGGCTGGTGTTTTTCTCCCCAGTCTCTCTACTGGTACGAACCACTGCAGGAATCTCTCTCAGCCAATTCTTCATTTTGCAAGCAATTATGGCTACTATGGTCCTCCTCACAGAGATTCCTCTCGGAAAGCTGACCGATCGCATTGGCTATAAATCCACGTTGGTACTATACCAGATCGCGCTGCTCATTTCGAGAACCTGCCTCTTGCTGGCTCATGTAAGCTGCAATTATAGTCTGTTTATTTTACAGGCTATCCTCGAAGGCACAGCGGCTTCCTTTTCTTCTGGGACGCAGAGCGGCTATATTTATATTATGTTTTCAAAGGAACATTACGCTGAAAAATCTGCACATGTCGCCAATTATGGAACTGTCGGATTTTTTGCCAGTACCCTAGCTTATGCGGTCCTGTACACGCTGATTGGCATCAAGGGTCTGCTTCTGGCAACGATTGCCGCAAACCTTGTTGCTGTCTTTACCTCTTTAAAAATCCCCAAGGAAACAGTGCAGCCCAGAAGTGAAACGCGCCAAAAGAAAAACATTCCCTATCCGCAGTTGTTTCAGCAGAAAAAGATATGGATGCTTCTAATGATTTTGGCAGCTTTGAACATTGGCCGCATTCTGATCAATTTCTTCTATGCGGAGAAGCTGCAGTTGTGCGGGATCAATGAAACCTGGCTCGCCGCAATTATTATGGGTTATTCTGCAATTCAGTTGCTGTCCGAACGGATTCTCGCCCGTACCAAGCCTGAACACTATAATCAAATGATGGCACTGTTTTTCATTCTGAGTGGAATAGCCCTTGGTGTGTTGGGCTTGGTCAATGTGCCGGTTTGGACTATCCTATTTATGCTGATCCTTCCGCTTTTTTTGGATATTCCATCCTATCTGCTGGGAGAAGTCCAAAACAGCATTGTAGATGCTGCCGGCAGGGAAGACAATCGCGCCGAGCTGCTTTCCGTCTTCAACATGGGCGTCAATGTTACTGAAATTTTTTATCTGTTTGGCTCATCACTACTGGTGAGCGCCGGGTCAACGGCTTGTTTTGTCATCCTCGGTGCTTTTATGACCGTAGTTGGAATTGGCATCTGTCTTTCTGTGAAGAGCGCATAGTTGCTTTCACTTCAAGAAAAAAAGAACGGCAACTAATTTTAGTCTACAATATCAAGAGGGCTTATATATGATGTCTGGATACATCTCCGATTGCCTAGGAGAAAATTTCAGTTGTATTCAACCCAAGCCAATATTACCTCAAAAATTCAATTGGGATGTCTTCATGGCCACACTGATTCCTACTGAAGGGTGTAATTTTCAGTGTTCATACTGCCACAAAAACCACCCGGCAGCCAGTATGACCCGTGACACACTGGATCAGATCGAAGAGTATATCACTGCGCAGGCCCCACGGCATAAGCAGGTTGTGCTTGCATGGCTTGGAGGCGAACCGATCCTTTGCAAAGACACTGTATTGGAAGTCTCTGAAATGATTCAGAACTTGCAGAAACAGCATGGCTTTCAGTATACTGCCAAGATGACCACCAATGGTTATCTGCTGGACGAAAAGCTGTTCCGTCAGTTTTGTCAGGCAGGAATTACCAGCTACCAAATTACACTTGATGGTTGGAACCATGACAAGACTCGGCCCCATGTATCTGGCAAAGGAACCCTGCGGACCATCATTGACAATCTGGTCGCTCTTTCCAAGTTGCCCCCGGAAGAGTACTCCTTCCATATCACGCTACGCCGTAATCTTCTGGCCGGCGATGAGGACTACAGTTGGTACGATTACCTTTACCGTTTGTTTGGACAGGATAAACGCTTCGATGTACTTGTTTGTGCAGTTGGTGACTGGGGCGGCAAAGGCTCCCACGATCTGTCACCCCTTCACCAGGATACTCAAGAGGTGTTGGTTGCGAAGCATATTGCATATCTGGATAAAATCGGGATGCTGCGTTATAATCAAATGTACTGTGTCTCCCGTCCAAATCGTCTTGTATTCTGGCCCGACGGGAAAATTGGAAAATGTACTGCGGCTCTTAACCGTCCTCAACCCCAGTTAGAATGAAGCCGTTCAAAAAAGACGGTATGATCGATCCAGAAGTTCAGCATCTTTAGATGTCTTCTGCCCTGAAACCTGATTGCTGTGGCAACCAGAATGTTTTGGTGATAAGCGCAAAGCTCAGTTCGATCATGTGTACGAGTTGACGCCCGCATCTGCTATTGCCTGAAGCCGGGAGGCAACGCGATAGCCGGAAGAATCCAAAGAAACCGCGCCGGGGTTTCGTGGCACACGACTTTGGTTACAAAGTCTAGTGTGTTACACCTTGGTTCCGGCTGATGCGGAAAAGGGACTGTGAGCAGCTCCGGCAAGCACCTGTTCTGCGGCAGAAGGATGCGCGGATGGGGATGGGCAGCTAATGGTTTCTGCCCACCCAGCGCAGGCTTGCAGAGGAACCAATGGTGTACGTTCTCCTTCCTGCCGCAGCAGCGTTTTTCCCTATAAGCCGCAAGGTAAATAATCAGCGTCTGTATTTGCCCCGCATCCCGGCCTTTGTGCGGTGCTTTAACATAGAGGATTTATTGAACACTCGCAGCAAGGTCATCTGTTCTTCTTTCGTCAGCTTGGAATAGTCGATGCCGATCTGTCCCATCAGGACATTCATCTTCTTTTCCAACGGAGAACCTTCAAACTTCTGTGCATTTTCAAGCTGCTTCCTCGCTTGCTCGACCGCTGCGCCGTCCGACGTGGTCTTATCGGTCCCATGTGCCGCTTTGATCTGCTTCAGGATCGCCGCCAGCTCATCATAGAGGATCTGCCCGAAATATTCGTCCTCGTTGATCTGCGCCGCCTTCAGCGTCCGCATTGTCAGGTCCTCTGCATCGGCATGGTATCGCTTTTCCAGTTCCTGCCGGGTGGCTTCCACCATGGCATTCATATCCCGGATGCGGTCACTGACCAGACCGTCCACACAGATCTCAAGGTCGGTCATCCACCGGGAAAAATCGGGATGTTCCAAAAGTTCACACAGCAGCCGATGATTGAATTTTCCATTCCTTAATACGTCCACTGCGCCATCGCTCAGATGCAAGTCCGAAAGGACTGCATCTGGGCGTTTTTTGTTTTCCGTCACACCCAGCAGGTAATCCGTGGTCACGCCATAGAACTCAGCCAGTGTTGTCACGGCGTAAATGCTGAGGTCTGTCACATCGTCGCTCTCATATTTCGACAGTGCCGATTTGGACAGACCCGTCTGCTCTGCCAGCGTTTCCAACTTCAGATTCCGCTCCACACGCAGGTCTTTGAGCCGTTCTCCCAGTGTCAGCTTGATGTTCATGGTCGCACCTCCGATGTTTTTTGCACAGTATACCACTTCCGGCGGTTCCTGTCCATAAACGTGGAATTTTGCAGTTTCTGCACCTGTTTTCCGACATTATGGATATACGGCACAGCGGCCATGGAGGTGCTATCCTATAGACAGAAAGAAAACATATAACTCCCCAGCAGCGAACATATTAAGGGCTTCCCGCGAAAGCCCTCTGAAATATCTTTCATAACAGGACCTTGAGAACAGAATGACCGTCCGAACTGCCCAGACCGCCAAGACCTCCCATCGGGGGAGCGAGCGCCCTGCATGGGGCCGACACAGAGTCCAAAAAGATTTCCTGTCGGGAGGCAGCAAGGGAGACCGGCTTTGAACGTGGCAGGGATCAAATTGATTCGTACCAAAACCTTTGACCAAAGGAGAAATTTTGAGTTTATATCAAAAGATCAAGTCCG
>ERZ1032022.360-NODE-360-length-11228-cov-7.401862_pt1 | contig 11228 bp, 13 predicted proteins | sample MGYA00516699_ERZ1032022 | MGnify/ENA primary metagenome ERZ1032022 (study PRJEB33719, sample SAMN04261294) | wastewater metagenome | biome: rural village; feature: human; material: feces | host: Homo sapiens | place: El Salvador | collected 2013-01-07 ... | reverse complement strand
TTCTTGCTTTCTAATATAGTCACGACAACATTTTTCCCCGAGGCACATGCATCAGAGATATCCCATGCAATCATCTGAAGTAAATATTTTCGTTTAGCCATGTCCATATTTTTCTTCAGCACAAATATAACGCTATCTCTTGCTCCAAGTAACGCGATTTTTCTTTCACGGTTACATTTCCAAAAAAATGTATTGTTCAGGGAATTCATGAAGTTCTCAATAACAGGTGCAATAGAAGATACTTCAGAATATTTCTCCATTAACTGCCTATGCCGGACAAAAGATATGGTGGATCTATTGACAAGGTTGTTGATTGCAGCCTCTACAGCAGAAATACTCGAATACTTTTTGATCAGATCAGAAGATAGAGAAACTGGAGCTGTAACATTCATTTTCTCAAGTTCACAAATAAAGTCTAAGTACTCATTTGCGCGATCTACATCGTCTTCACTCATACCACGCAAATTGAGCAGTTGAAGAAATCGAGATATGCGATCCTCATGTGCATCGGGTGTGAACACCGGAAAATAGGAAGCAGAGTATGTAGGCAATGTTCCGTGATTTACCAGTCCACTTGTAGGTAAAATGGTAGATACAAAGGGCATGCAGTCTTCCGGAACAACGAGAACATGAATATAATTCCTTTTGACGGATTCTGCCAGCTCTGCTCTGAGAAACGTAGAGCGACAAAGTAGGTCTTGCCCAGAAACCAACCAGTTACAGCACACATCATTAATAATTGTTGCAAGCTCACTTCCAATCATTTTCTAATCCTCCTATCCATTAAAAACTTGGAATTTTATCTTTTGATGATTATACTCTCGCATTTTTACATATGCTTCCCCCAAACGCAAAGCATTGATTTCACGACTGCTAACCAACGGTTCACGCTGCATAACCATATGAGGTGCTTCATATCTGGACAAGCCAAATTGCATATAAGTAATGTTATCTTCTCCAATCTTTTCCTGAATGTAAGAAGTTGTCTGCACGTCATTTGGATGAAAAGCTACCATAGTTGAAAATGCACCGAGAATGCTGTTTCCGGTGTGTTCCATCGATTGGCCTGGACATATACTATAAATCTGTTCCTTGGTCTGAAGGCCACCTATCACACGCATACCGTGCTCTCTACCAACGTGTAAACAGTTCAAGATACTGTAATCACCTTTCAGGGTAGGGAACTCATCGAGAAACAGGAAGACTTTTCCACGCTCTGCTTCAGGGGAAAGTTTGTTCTTAATCAAAATATCAAGGAGCGTTCGGAATAATATGTTTGCGGTTTCTTCACGCTTCATATCGTATTCTAGAAAAAGCGCTTTACCGCCAAGACCATTAAGGAAGCTATCTATAGTGTCATATCCGTCATCAGCAAGCATTCCTACAAAAAAGGAGGAAACAAACTGATTAAACTCTGCCATTACACCGGCAGCCTGATTTGACATAGATGAACCACCAGTACTTGCGATGTTAGAAAGCACACCCGCGAGATCTTCCTCTAATCCAAGACGTGTACGCATCTGGTCGATGCTCATTCGTCTAAGTTGATGAGAGATCTCCTTGTGTGTCGGAACAAATCCAGGGCGTGATCTACGGAGAACCGTCAAAAAATATCCTTCAGCAATCTGCTTGGCTGCTTCGGGGAAGAAACGATTTCCTCCACTTTGCTCAATTTTTTCCTTGAACCATTTTGTAACGATTTCTTTAAGCTCATCTTCTGGATGCTCAGACATAAGGCACTCCGAAATCGCATTCCACTTAAAATAAGTGTATTCTCCTTGCCGTGGATAAAAAGAACACAACATATCCGACGCTTGGTACAGTGGCAAGAAATCACCTTTTACGTCCAGAAATACAAATCTAGCATCCGGATACTTCTTACGACACTCACTTGCAAGTTGCAGCATAAAATTAGTCTTGCCCGTACCTGGACCGCCTAAAACGATCACATGGCCGGAAAGGATTTCATCACCAAAGCCCATCTCTTCCAGCTGCCCAAATTCGTTCAAGACTGGAATGGTTAATTCGGAGCTTGCAGGATGCCACTCCGTTATTGTTGAAAAGTTACTGCTTCTAAACTGCATGCTGATTCCTCCTAATACCCATAGCCTTCGCCCTGACCTTCGCCATCACTTAATTCCACACCTACTGACATATCTTCACTTTGTCCAACTTCAGAGGAAGTACCAACCTCGGAGGTTGTTTCCACAGTAGTTTCAACATTCTCTGTTTGCGCTTGTGCTAGTTCGGTAACAGGCGTATCTGTAGGCTCAAGGGCGATGTAATCATAAGTTTCAAGAATTTGATTGATCTGTGTGTGATTAGCCCTATCAACTTGAGCAATTTGCTCCTGGTCACTAAGAGTCTTTTCAACACCACGAGCACCCGCTTCTCTTGCAGCAACTTCTGCCGGGTGATTCCAATATCCATTAGGATCTACATCGGGATCAGAAATTGGTGAATTAACTGCTCGCAGTTGTTCAGAAGTATATTCACTCCTAACCTCAGGGATAAACGTTGCTTGCCAATCTCTTGCATGACTCCCCTCATGGTAAAGAGTATCTACAGGCTCCATGAAATTAGGATTGTTCAGTTCATTAGAATTTACAACAATCTCATTTCCTTGCTGATAACCCCAAGCCCCTTGTTCCATAGGCTCAGCTCGAACCTCACATGCTATTCGGCCTTGATCCATAGCATTCTTATTTTCTATTGCTTGTAAATCACCAATCTTTTCGCTTGGAAGCATGATCTCCCAAGCTCTTGAATTGAGATTGCGAACCGCAAGTTCGTAACTTCTGTTGATATTGTACTGTTCTTCAGTCATAATCTTTCACCTTACCTTTCCTTATCGATAGATTTGCTTTTGCAGTTGTTTAGCACCCACGATGCACTAAGAGCTTTCTGCCCAACTGTTGAAAAAGCAACCTGCAAAATCCGACTGCTATCAAATCCGGTGGAAGAAAGAACTACGCCATGACCGAAATGCGGATGTTCTATAATCGTCCCCGGAGAAAACTGAGTCAATTTCAAATTCTCTTGACGCTCCTTCTCGTGCTTTTTGCGGTAATAATCTGTACGATCTTCGCTATACAAGCGAATAGGCAAAGCGCCAATACGAATGCAACACTGCTTCCAGGACGTACTGTGTCCGAGTTTTCCGTTGAGCACAAAGTCCATATAATGGGCATATTCATGCCTTATTGTGTCAATCGCTTCTTCAACAGGGAAATCCTGATTCTGAAAATAGTGATTTGAAAAGCAAAACTGTTTTGCTTTTCCATTGTGTGTGCTGAAACTTCCCAAAGTTCGCTTTGCATTATTAAATACAATAGGAATATCTGCTTCACAAAGTCCCGTCTTCTGATCTAAGCATTTAAGCTCATCTCTAACACGCGCTTCATTCCAAATTATGTTCATGTTCTATACCTCATAGATGCGCCGAGAATATCCTTGTTTTACCAACCCCAAACCCCTTATTGTTGCACTTTTCAGGTTTAGGTTGCATCTTAATAATAGAACAATCTTTGTTTTCCTTCAGTTCAGTACCCGAAAAAAAAGTTGTCTATCCCAATCACATAATTGAGATAGACAAAAGAAGAATTACATTTGATTTCGTGAACGTTGTATTGCTTTGCGAATCGCTTGCCGATTTGCTTCGATGAGTGCATCAAACTCTACATATTCAAAGCTGACACCCAACGCCTCACACAAAAGTAGAAAGACATACGGATTAGGAGAATAGATTGGATTTTTCCATATACTGTACGCAAGTGTATTATCTCCGTAATATTTATATAGGGCAGAGGCGATAGCAGCTGATCTGCTTTGTGCCAATTGACAACAGCAATAAATATGACTCACCGAATTATCTAACCCGATAACAAATTGAGCATATCTTGACGCTTGTTCTAATGACATAGACCGTCCGTATATTTCACGATCTATATCGTCGAAATATTCAACAATATGTGGAATAGGAATCTTTTGAGAGTCAATCTCTTCTGATGATGTAATAACTGCTACACTATTATCAATCGAAGTTTCTTCGAGAAGCGAATATAACTCTTTAATTGGAATAATATGTATCTCTATCATTAATTTCTCCTCCTAAGACAAGTTCGAATATAGTTTGGTGGGCAGTTACACTTGAGTTCATCTGTTTGCATGGTGTCAATGCATCTCTCATCATCAAAAGCCGTCATTCCCCAATGATACAACGGATCTTTTGCACCAATGGCATCAGTTACGTCAATATAAAACCACCCTCCTTTGATGAATACCATGTTCCATGCATGTCCTTCGCCATTACGTTTTCCCTGAATATATCGGCAAGGAATTCCAAGTTCTTTTAATATCATGCACATAGCAAGTGAAATTCCCATACATACTGCTTTTCGTTTTACCACAGCACCATACGCAGTGAATTCTACCCCAGGAATCTCTGCAAGGTTTCCATATTCCCAATTATTTACACAATAGCAGACAACAGCGTAAGCCTTTTTCCAGTCCTCAATGCCAGTCTGTTTCGCCTCATGAATTATATCAATAAGTGCCCGATTTAATTCTGTCGTGCGGAGGCGGTACTCTTTATAGGAACATGAATAAAAGAACTTCATACACAAACCAGCATATGAACTACCTTGAATTCTTTTTATTTCGCATCCAACGCCTTGTAGGTAGCAAGCAAGAAAGCTTGCATCTTTAGTAAAAGTCTTTGAAATACCTAATAATTCATCGCACAACTCCTCATTAAACACAAAGTACAACTCCCTGCTGTGCAGTAAAGCGGATGATAGTGCTGATTGTTTGAAATCACTTTTATCCATAACATAAGTAACACACGCAGGCATTATATTGGTGTAATCAATACTCAATCTATATTCTAAAATCAGCCCTAAATTCCGAAGTTGGTAACTGATACTTTTTATACACATCAATAGTTGCGGGCAATACTCTATGACTTGAGGCAGAAAATCGGATGTCACCGGTTTGTCTGAGGTAATTGAGAACGAAATGTCTTTTTTTCGCTTTCTTGCAATTTCATCAGCGACAAACTTAGCAACATCCGATAAATTTTTATATACCATAACCCCTCGCTTTCTTTAGACGAGGAAATAATCCAGAAGCGCAAATACTGTCATAAAAGCCAGATTTGTCAGGAAGAGCTTGCGGATTTCTTCGACGTTGAATCGAGTTGCCTTAAAAAATGCATTGGCTACAATAGCCACGATGAAAAGAATTAATGCCACAAGAGCAAACATATACATATATGCGGAAATTGCGATAAAACCCTTTGCCATAATGCTTTCAATCATTTTTATTACCTCCATGTGTAATTATCCGTTCGATCTGAACGCCTATACTTTCAAAACGGTCATTCAATTCATTGAACTCCCAGGTTACAGTGTTTATTTCTGGTGTAGCGAATTCATTCCTGACGGAAGGCTGCTCTTTTATAAAGAAAGCTGCTAACAGAAGAAGCATCACCAGTACGAGTGATATTCTAACAGTGCGAAGCCCTTTGTTAATTACAGCTGCAACCTTTCGGATCGTTGGATTACCAAGCTGGTATGGATCCCTATGAGGATTTCGAACGTATTCAGTCTCCTGGAAATCACCCAACGTACACATGGAACGATACTGACGAGAAAAGCATTCCTCACATACAAATAAAATGCTGTCTACATTGCGATTCTTGTATTGGATATAATAGCCAGAACTTGTATAGCAACCACAGTTTCGCCCATTGCACTCCTTCGCAGTAGCAAGTGTGACTTTCTTCGCAATGTAGTTCGCCACTTAAATCACCTCTTTTCTTTACCGCCTCTATCAGTTAACTCTTGATATAAGTCCCATCATTATTGGCAACGATGGAACTTACAGAAACGACGAAAGTTGGAACCTGACCTTCAGACTCAATACGAGCCATTTCTTCCTTGATGGCAGGCTGGTTACACAGAGCAGTCTTCCAATCAGCACGGATACTGTCACCCTCAATACTGATCAGCTCAAAGGCGCTTTTTGCCTCATCGATGTGACCGTCCATCAGCTGGTCAATGGCTTTCTGGTTGGAAAAGATCTGGGTTGCTGCCGTAGCATCATCTTCGTAGAACTTGCGGATAATAGACATCGGAGTGTCAGATGCATCGATGTCACGGTTGATAGTGATACCAGTTACAGTTTCAAGCGTTGCTTTCATAAGGCAATTCCTCCTAAGAATTTCTTTATTGATTTATCTTACATCTCTTTTATACAGTATTTTCGATACTGTTTCAGTTTGCGATCCGAATTAAAAGTTGGTTGAACTAATATACATTAGGTAATTACAACTCCGAATTTGTCCGTAGAATGTAACTTATCCCTTACAGCTATCTGAGCTTCACTTATAGCTCCAATAACAACGTATACAACGTCAAATAGCATATCTTCTACTGTCTTATTATCTAACAGATTAAAGTCCGGACTACCACTTGGACTTGTTCTAAAGATACCGACAAGAGAAAGCCCACTTTGTCTGCATTTCTTGCGAATTGTCATTACGTCATCAATGCTGAAGAAATCAACAGTCCCACGACCAGGGTGGGTACTCTCAATACATTCAGTGATAGTTACAGAGTAATTGGAATTATCGCCTTCGCGTATTCCGAGAAAATACCCTGCCTTAAAACTCGGCTTACGATCTTCTGGGACTAACTTGGCTAATTCTTCTCTGCTGATTGATACGTTGAAATTGCTGAGGGGGTATTCACCAGCAAGCTCACGGTAACACTCCTCGCATACGAATCTCGTAAGGCTGTCACTCTTGATCATATACCCTTCCTTCGCGTGGCAGTGGCAGCCAGTACACTCCTGATGCTCAGTCAATTTTGCTCGCATAGCAATTTTTGTACTCATAGTGAATATCCTCCTTATCTTTCTTACGCTTCTTTATTGCCGCAATCAACAAACTGCAGCTCAATCAAATAGTCTTTTTCATCACCCTCAACGAGGTACACATGACAATCGGGCAATTCATACAGAACTTCATCAACTCCGGAGTCCTTGCTGACTTCAATTCTTGCATAAGCATTTGTGCTTCGATATGCAACAGGAATATTTAGGCTCCATTCAAGATTCAAGCCATAGCTGAAAATATCCTCACCAAACAGCTCATTCAACTGTTCCCAAAGCATATGTTTCGGCATAGAACGGTCAAATCTAACCGTCGCAAATTCTGTAGAGGGATTGAACACCTCATAGAGTTCGCTCTTAGCTGTAGTCGGCAGTTTGCCATACTTAAAAGTTCTCAGGGCTGCTTTATCACGTGCAAATCCATTTCCAACAGCATTAAGAATGTACTTCCAAACAGTATGCTTGTCTTCAATTTTGCCCAGCAAATACTTCAGAGCAAGATCCATGGTAATTCCGGCAATCTGAGCAGAAAACCCCATAACCTGTGCCTGTGTTTCCTCAGCAATGTCACTACAGCTTCTGCGCTCTTCAAGGTTGGCACGATAGCCTGTACCCCATACATACTCGAGATCTACCACAGCGTGAGAGGGAAACGCTACAACATTGCCGGTAAAATCTCCATCGATGATTCCTGTACCACAAGTGATGTGAGGGATGCGATAAAGCTTGCAACCGCGATCTACATACTGTCTGATAGATGTGCTATCCACTGGGGACAGAACTAAATCAAAATCCTTAAAGAAACCCCAGCCCAATTCGCAGATATCAGCATTAATGCCTGTTACCTGAATAGGGAAATAGCTTCTCTCGGCAATGGCTTTTGCAAGCTCCAACGCTTTGGGCTTTTCTTGGGCATGCTCTCCAATCATGCTAGATCTGGGGAGGTTCCAGTAATGGTAAGCATCCATGTCAACAATACACAGATTACTAATACCACTGTTCATCGCGTATTCTGCCAAGAGATTGCCAACCGTTCCCGCACCGACAATCAAAACCTTCTTTCCAGAAAGTTCCGTAATCGAATGAAGAAATCGTTTGTCCAGTTCACGGTGCTGCACGTCAGTGTAGCTGCGGTTAACACGATAAGTAACAGTTTGATAGGGGCGTCCGTTGCGAAAGGAACGCATCTCATCCGCCTCTACAGACTTTCCAAGCATGTACTCACAACAAGTATCATCTGCAATCTTTACATCGCAGTGATAGTAGTTGAAGTCAATATCCTTAAAAACAGCTTCCCAAGTCCCGTACTTCGGAGATACTACCATATAGAAACTGTTGTCTCTCGACTGGCTCATCATTTCTTTATCCTGGCCGGACCAGAAAGCCTGAAACTGAGCATGAGAATGAATGTTTCCGACGATATGGTAATCAAGGCAGTTCTTTTTCACATACTTTACTGCATTCATCAGATAGTCCGTAGTGAACTCGAATGTACTGCCGGTGCCAAGGCGCTCTTCAAAATACAAGTCATGAATGTGAACGGTATGTTTACCTGTAACCTGATCCACAGATACATTTCCGATGAAAATGCCACCACACTCGTGGAAAGGATCACGATGAATCAGAGCGTTAATTTTCTGGACAACGCTCTTGTCCATGAAAACATCTACTTTTTTATTGACACAACCATTATTCATATGCATATTCTTATCCTCCTTAAGCCGCGCTTGTCAGAATGGTGATTTTAGAACACCAGCGTTTGCTTACATAGCTTTCGAGTTTTCTTCGATCACTGATGATAGCTTTGGGCTTCAGTGCTGTGTTCACAACTTTCTGCTGCTGCTGTGCATTCTTCAATGCTTCCATTTTTACACCCATAATGCCAGATGCACAAAGACCGATTGTTACAGAATCCTTGGTCACATTCTGCAAAGACAACGTCTCTACAATGTTTGCAATAAAGTCTGTAGCTCTTTCCCTCTTGCTGTTATCCCAGCACGGATGTCCATCGTTGTACACATGGGGATGTGCAAACTGTCTTCCGATTTCTTCCTGGTAATAACGGCACTGCGCCTGCTGGATAGGAGTAAAGTGAACATTCCCCTTACGTACATAGAATGTAGAGCGAGGGAACTGTACGAAAACTTTGCCCTTTCGTCTATTGCCTCGGATCGGGTAGCCATCAAATTCCATGATAATGTTGTTACCATCGGAACTATATCTGGTCTCAGCAGTCAGACCGGAACCCATAACATCGGTTACAATATTAGCAGCAATCTTTGCCAAATCCATGGAATAATCTCTCATAGCAATACCTCCTTATACACATGCGACGATAGAACTCACAGAAACGACGAAGGTAGGGACCTGACCCTCGGACTCGATGCGCGCCATTTCCTCCTTGATGGCAGGCTGGTTACACAGAGCAGTCTTCCAATCAGCACGAATGCTATCACCATCGATGCTGATCAACTCAAAGGCACTCTTTGCCTCGTCAATATAACCGTCCATCAACTGATCGATGGCTTTCTGGTTGGAGAAGATCTGGGTTGCTGCCGTAGCGTCATCTTCGTAGAACTTGCGGATAATAGACATCGGAGTGTCAGATGCATCGATGTCACGGTTGATAGTGATACCAGTTACAGTTTCAAGCGTTGCTTTCATAAGGCAATTCCTCCTAAGAATTTCTTTGTTGATTTATCTTACATCTCTTTTATACAGTATTTTCGATACTGTTTCAGTTTGTCATCCGAACTAAAAGTTACTTATCTCCAGGATAGTATTTCATACCATCCTGCTTCAGCCCATTCTTCATGCCAGAAGATTCATACACTTCGATTTGCTTCATTGTCCCAGAGACCTTACCGCTGTTACCGCAGTAAGTGCATGTAAAATTACCGCTCTGATCGTAGCAAGTGATGTGGTGGCAACGACCACATCTTACGATATGTTTATTTCCGCAAATTGGGCAATGGTATGTACGACTGGTATCAAGTCCGTTGGACAAGTCAACTGCTTTCATACCTTTTCCACTGTCAGCAGATACTTCAGAAACGGTGTATTCAGATCGTTTGCTGCCAATCATAGTCAATCGTCCCTTAGGATTACCAAGCAAGATATCAAAATCTTCCTTAGTAACACAGCATCGAGCAGGCATCACATTTTCCACTTTGTCTTTGATAAATAAGTCTTTAATAAATCCCATAGTACTAACCTCCTAAATTATGCAACTTCACGCAGCACATACTGCGTATACATCGGTATCTTTTCAATAGTCTTGTCCAGGCGAGGGTTCTTGTTCCACTGCTTATACTCATGCAGTTCACGTTCAGAACGGCCTCTACGGAAGTAATCGTAGACTCCCTTGGAGAATCCCTGAGTAAACAAGTAGGTGCGACCACGTTCCGTAACTAAATAGAAATGAAGTCTTTCATCTGTCTTGGTGATTGTAATTCTCTTTTTCATATCAATTCCTCCTGAAGTTGTTGTCTTGTTCTTTACATCCTTATCATAATCCATTTGAATTTTCGCTTCATTTCCGTATCCGAACAAAAAGTTAATTAAAATGCTCGTCTCTGCTTTTACTATTGCGAGAGATACCAGAAACCATCTCTTGATAGCATGGATCATTGAAAATGTCATATCGCTGCTTAACTACCGGTGTATTGCCAGAGCGCATAATGAAAACCTCACCAACTGGAGCATACATAACATCTTCCAAAGGCATGTTCATTCGTTCTGATACACTCTTACATGTTTGACGATCCATGCCCCCAGGAAAATAAACGTAGCTTGAACAGTTATTAAGAATTGTTGCAGCTTTTTCTTCGCCATAGATAGTTTGCAACATACTCTCCGACTGAATCAGGAGCATAACACTTAACCCTGCACTTCTAAAAATGCTAATATGTTCAGGAAAAGACTGAATTGGTGCCGTACACCCGAAATCGTCAAAAAACAATCTGACCTTTCTCGGAAGTTTTCCGTCTTCAAATTCTTGGGCGTAGCTCAGCAACACTTTGATAGCTGTATCGTATATGAAATTTGAAAAATGATGCAGCGAAGTTTTCACAGGGCTACAGATAATGAATAATGCAGTTTTTTCAGTGACAAGTTTCCTGAAATCAATTGACGGTTTCTCTCTCATAGCTTTTCTAACACTTTCAGGGAAAACCGTGTTATATGCTGCATCAAGCGTATCTACAATACAGGACCCTGTTTTTTCTGCTCGGCGAGTTAAATTATAAAAAGCATAAAACTGTCTCACTGCACTGCAATGAGGATCATGCTCCTTCAACAAACGGTACATGCCAAGTAGGCGATCACTAATACCT
>ERZ1032022.359-NODE-359-length-11237-cov-10.871222_pt1 | contig 11237 bp, 8 predicted proteins | sample MGYA00516699_ERZ1032022 | MGnify/ENA primary metagenome ERZ1032022 (study PRJEB33719, sample SAMN04261294) | wastewater metagenome | biome: rural village; feature: human; material: feces | host: Homo sapiens | place: El Salvador | collected 2013-01-07 ... | reverse complement strand
AGGCAACCATCATTTTTACGTAATACTCTTCGCTCCTTGCTGATGCAGGAATTTCTTGCTGGTCTCCCACTCTATCCGGGAGATCCTCACGGAAGATAAGCCGATGTTGTTCGGACGAAACGGACTGCGGGTAGCGAATACCCCCACCTTTTCATTGCCGCCCAAAACAGGAGGTCGAACCACCGGACTATTCGCCTTGTGCCTGTTTGCCGAAAATTCCCATATCAGCCACAAGAAGTCGAATCCCTCCATTCCCCTCAGGAAATCAGGATTTCGATATTCCGGTTCAAAAACTATCTGTCCTTCCAACTCAGCCACCAGTCCTGCCTGCTTGGGAATACCAAACTTGCTGCTGAATGGCGATCGAAATCTTGCTATCGGTTTTATTTCCATTCTAGAAGAAATGAGCTGGGCACGCCGCAAGGTGGACTTCCATCGCATGATCCCGCTCGCCATTGACCCGGGCAAGGCACGTCGCTACAGAGAGAGCAGCATCCCGGAGGATGAAGCGACCTGTACGATGTGCGGTTCCATGTGTCCGATGAAGACGCTCGATGAAATTTTGAATAACCGCAATGCGGAGGAGGATCCGTTTAAGGACTAAGACAAAGGCTGCGCCATATGACGCAGCCTTTTTTGATTCAAGGGGGCAGCAGGTTCAACAGGGAAAGGGACAGCTTTGTTGCAAACATAAATGTGGGCGATACCTGAAAGAGGTATTTAATCAGTGCTTCCTTAGCTCCCCTCTTTCTGTTTTTTAAGCACCCATACATACGCATCATTTCCGCTTCCATGCACACCGAGTATTTCGGGGGAAAAGTCTGGGAAGGCGCTCTTGTATTTCTGCAGGAAGAGGAAATAGGAAAGTGCCTCGTCCGTCCAGACCTCGCCGGGCTCTAAGACGGTGATACCGGGGGGATAGGGGAGGATCATTTCCAGAGATACGCGCCCTTTGGCTTTCGGAAGTGGGACGCGCTCGCGTGCTCCTTTGATGAAGGCCTGATGGGCTTGTTTCCCGGTGAGCATGGCTTTGGGGAAATGATCTTCATCGAAGAGCGCCTGCGTAAGGCGGGCGGCTCCTTCCCGGCAAAGGAAGTCCTGATAGCGCAGGGAGAAGTCTTTCAGTCCTTCTCCTTTCCGGCAGGTGAGGTGCGGCGCAAAGACGGACATCGGTGTATTGGCCTCATAGGCCGCTTCACATTCCTGAAGAAGGGAGAGGAGATGTTCCTGCTTTTCCTTCGTATCACCAGGCTCGATGAGGAAGAGGAGGGTGTGGAAATCAGATTTCTCCACCGTTACATGGCGGCTCTCGAGCCAGTGAGAAAGAAGCGGCGCGGGGAGGGGGTCTGTCACAAGGAGTACCTTGCAGGGATCGGTGAGGTAGAGGCTTTCTGCGATATGGGAGAAGCCGTGCCAGGTGTCTTTGGGGGAAATCGCAAAGAAGGCGGGGTCTGAGAGGATCTCTTCTGCCGGATGGGCGTCCCAGGAAGCGGCGCGCACCGTGGGAGCGGTGAAAGGTCGAAGGAAGCGGCAACGCTTGAGGATGGATCTCTTCAGCTCTGTCGCTGTGATCGCGGCTTCTTTCCAGAGCTCCTTTCCTTTCTTCTGGTGCAGGTACGCATTCATTTCCAGTCCGGCAAGGAGCGGATAGTAAGGGGAGGTCGATATATGCATGAGAAAGGCAGCCTGCAGGACGTCATCCTCGAGATAGCGCGTCATCCCCCGCAGGTGGCTGTCCTTCTTGTGAAGCTGGCTCGTCATGGAGAATCCGGCAAGCTGCTTGTGGACGGACTGCGTCACAAGGATGCCGGGATCGTTTTTCGTCAGGGGGAAGGTGAGGACGGCAGAATCCTGAAGGAGTGGGAGGAAATTTTCGTAGCCGGCCCATGCGCCGTCGAAGAGGATGTAGTCGCAGAGTGAGCCGATGCGGCGAAGAAGCTCTCTGGCATTCAGAAAGAGGCCGTCATAGGTGGAGAGCTGGAGGCAGGCAAGGCGGTAGGGACGCTGCTTTTTCCCTGCGGCGGGCGAGAGCATGGCCGCTTTCTTGCGGAGGCGGACGGGGTCAAGCGTTTCTTCCGTCAGTCCGCCGATGATGCCGCTTTCATTTCGCTCGGAGGCGAGATAGACGGGAAGTCCGCCTGCGGCGGCGAGTGCGGCCTGCGAGGCAGACTTGTGGTTATTCCTGTCGAAAAGAATGAGGTCGCCCTCTGAGACGAGCGCGCTGATCGCGATGCGGTTCGAGGCGGAGGTGCCGCCCAAGACGAAGAAACAGCGATCGCTCCCATACACGCTCGCAGCGAGGGCTTCTGCCTCTCCGGAGACGCCTTCGTGAGAGGACGGATCCCCGATGACGGAAGAAGAGTCCGAGATGTCCGCTGTAAAAGCGCCTTCACCGAGCGCGGAGACAAAGGCGCGTCCTTCAGGGATTTTATCAAACAGTGCGCCGCTGTGGTGTCCCGGCGTACAGAAATCATCGCGCGATTCTTTCGCAAAGTCTAAAAGCGCTTTCGTGAAGGGGGGAAGGTGGTGGGAATCATTCATGGGTATCAGCTCCTTTTAGAGGTATTGTAACATAAGTTATGGGTGTAAGGTTCAGGCTAGTGACTAGATACCACATTCGGGCATTGCCATTATTTATACTTTGCGGCGCTTTTGATTTTTATGCGCCGCACCAACACTCCTCACTCCTCACTCCTCACTTCTCACTGGCGAGAAGAGCTTTCATCCGCAATCAAGGGACGCCCCGCCTCATGGGCTAACCCTGAACTTATAATCCTATCAACAAATGATTCGATTTATGATAATATAATAGAGTACATTCATGATGGGGTGGTGCGCGCAAGGAGGCGGGAGCGATCGAAAAAGAATATCAGGTGAATCTCCCTGTCTTCGAAGGGCCGCTGGATCTTTTGCTGCACCTTGTGACGAAGAATCGGATCGATATTCACGACATACCGATCCATGAGATCACCGAGCAGTATCTCGCTTACATCAGGAGAGCGCAGGCGTTCGATCTGGAGCTGGCGAGCAGCTTCTTCGCCATGGCTTCGACACTCATCTTCATCAAGTCGCGGATGCTGCTCCCGAAGCGGAGGCAGGAGGCAGACAATGAGACGGAAGACCCGAGAGCCGAGCTCGCGAGGTCACTCGAAGAATTCAAGCGGATGAAGGAGATCAAGGGACGCATCGAGGCGCTCATCGATGCCGAAAGGCCGTACTGGAAGAAAGAGCCCGAGGCTGTGAAGGGCGGGCTGTATCAGGGGCGGATCTCCCTCCTGAAGCTGCGTGCGGCCTTCCTCTCGCTCTATGACTCTCTCCATGAAGAGAAGGAAGAGATCCTCGCCCCCGAGGAGGTGTCGATGGAGCAGGAGATGGAGACGCTGAAAGAGACGCTCTCTTGCCTTCATCGTGTGAACTTCACGCAGTATTTCCGGCGGCTGAAGACACGCCTCCGCCTCGCCGTCACACTCGTGGCACTCCTTGAACTGATTCGCCTTGGCGAGGCTGGCGTGATCGAAGGCGCAGGGGGACTAGAAATCGTGAGGGATTAGGGGTTAAGGTTCAAGTTGTCGGGCTAACCCTGAAGTTTGAAAGCAGAGATGGGGTTCAAGGTTCAGGTTGATGGGTTCAGGGTTGTGGTGGCAGCTTCGCTGCAAAATATATATTTGTGGCGAAGCCGCCACCTTCATTCCTAATTCCTAATTCAAGCAGAGCTTTTATTCAAAATCAGTGGATGGAGCCGCCCTACGGGCTAATCCTGAACCCCGAACCCCGACCCCTGAACCCTGAACCCTTAAACCCATAACGCAACAAAGGACATTTATGACAAACACTCTTATACAGCTCTCAGCGCTCATCGAAGCCTTTCTTTTTGCAAAGGGGAGCCCTGTCTCTCTGACCGACATGGCAAAGGCCGTGGGCGAAGACTCTCAGATGATCGAGAAAGCACTCACGCTGCTGTCTGAAAAATATGAAAAGCCAGACTCCGGTTTGACGCTCCATCACACGGGCGCGGGGTACATGCTGGCGACGAAAAAGAAATATGACACCTGGCTCTCCTCCCTTCTGGGGAAACAGACGCCGCTCTCGGCTGCGGCGCTGGAGACGCTGGCGGTGGTGGCCTGCAAAGAGCCTGTGACGCGAGTCGAGATCGAGAAGATCCGCGGCGTGACGGCAGGCCGTGTGCTGGGGCTCCTCATGGAGAAGGGCCTCATCGAAGAAAGAGGACGTCTGGATATCCCCGGACGGCCGATCCTTTATGGTACGACGAAGCGTTTCCTCGCCTGCACCGGGCTTTCCGATGTGAATGAGCTTCGGATGCGCTGGCGAGAAGGACTGGAAGAAGGAGAACTATTTTGAAAGAACGTTTACAGAAGGTATTGAGCCATGCGGGCATCTGCTCCCGCCGCAAGGCTGAAGAATTGATCGCAGCGGGACAGGTCCGTGTGAATGGCAAGGTCATCCGCGAGCTGGGGAGCGAAGCCGATCCTGTTTCCGATCGCATAGAGGTTGCCGGAGAACGCATCCGCCCTGAGCGGAAACGCTATTTCCTCTTCTACAAGCCGGATAATGTCATCACGTCTGTCACCGACCCGCAAGGGCGGCGCACGGTCATGGACTATTTCAGAAATATCCGTGAGCGCATTTTCCCTGTCGGACGGCTTGACTATCACTCCGAAGGACTGCTCCTCATGACGAATGACGGTGAGCTCGACAACATCCTGACGCATCCGAAGCATGAGGTCAAAAAGGTATATGAAGTCACAGTCCGTGGGAAATATTCACTGAAGCTGGCAGATAAAATGTCGAAGGGCGTGCGCATCGACAGCGGAGTGACTGCACCGTGCGAGATCGAAGTCCTGGGCTATGACAAGGAGAAGAATAAGACAAAGGTACGTATGACGCTCCACGAAGGGAAGAACCGTGAGATCCGTAAAATGATGGCGGCGTTCCACTATCCTGTATTCGGACTGAAGCGCGTGCAGTACAGCTTCCTGACGCTTTCTGGCGTCTCCCGCGGGGAATACCGCCGCCTGTCCTTGGAGGAGGTCAAGAAACTGTATGAGCTCCACAAATAAAAAGATCGCCATCATCGGAGCCGGCGTGGCGGGACTTCTGGCCGCTGTCACGGCAGCGGAACGGGGAGCCAAGGTCATGCTCTTTGAAAAAATGCCGAAGGTCGGCCTGAAGATGGGCATCACCGGAAAAGGCCGCTGCAATCTGACAAACAGCGCGCCCATCATGGATTTCATCGGGAAGACACCGGGCAATGGGAAATTTCTCTACAGCGCCTACGAAGCCTTCTCGAATGAAGACCTGCTGGAGCTGCTCCATGGCTACGGTCTTGTGACCAAGGTCGAGCGCGGCGGACGTGTCTTCCCTGCCAGCGATGATGCACAGGAGGTGCGCCACCTTTTCATGCGCCTTCTCAAAGAAAAGAAGGTCGAGCTTCACTTGGAGGAGCCAGTGTCTCATATCGTCGTCATAGACGGCAGGGCGAAGGGCGTCGTCACGAAGAAGGGACGCTATGATGCCGATGCCGTGATCCTGACGACCGGCGGCGCTTCGTACCCGCGTACGGGCTCGACGGGAGACGGGTATCGGATGGCCGGGGAGATCGGGCACAAGATCACGACCATCCGTCCTGCCCTCATCCCTCTCGTCACGAAGGAAAGCTGGCCGAAGGACCTGCAGGGGCTCTCGCTCAAGAATGTCACACTGGCTCTTTCCGCCGGCGGGCGCAGAAAGGCAGAGGAATTCGGAGAGATGCTCTTCACCCATTTCGGGATCACCGGCCCCATCGTGCTCTCCCTCTCGGATAAAGCCTCTCTCTGGCTCTCACAGGGGCATCCCGTGGAAGCGACGCTCGATCTCAAGCCTGCGCTTACGCAGGAAGTTCTCGATAAGCGTGTCCTGAGAGATCTGGAAAAGCATCACCTGAAGCAGATGGCCGGTGCGCTTGTCGAACTTTTCCCGCATCGCATGATCGACGTTGTGCTCTCACTGGCAGGTATCCCTCGGGACCTTCCTGTCAGCGAGCTCAAGAAAGCCCAGCGCGCGTCCCTCGTGCAGACGATGAAGTCCATGAAGCTCACCATCACAGGCACTCGTCCCATCGAGGAAGCCATCGTGACAGCCGGCGGCATCTCCGTCAAAGAAGTGAATCCGTCCACCATGGAATCAAAGAAAGTGGCAGGGCTCTACTTCGCAGGAGAAGTCCTTGACATCCACGCTTTCACCGGCGGCTACAATCTGCAGGCGGCCTTCTCGACCGGACATCTGGCAGCGGAAAGTGCAGCCGGCAGGGATGCGTAGCCGGTGACTAAAAGGCTAGAAGACTAGAAGACATCAGACTCCTGTATCGTCATTTCGAGCGAAGCGAGAAATCTCCCTTGCAGACCGCTAAACGAAGAATGAGTGAAAGCAGAAATACGTAACACCAAGACGTCGTTTCCCACCAGTGCCTATGTGATACTAACCGCGGTGCCATAGAGATGGAGGGCTACGCTCGGGATGACGATACGGGAAAGGGATATTCCCAAAAAAGTTTGAAAGCAGGGATGAGTGGCTAGGGATGAGGGATTAGAAATCTCAAGTGACTAGTGACTGCTGACTAAATACCACCTTCGGGCATTGCTACCATCTATACTCCGCGGCGCTTAGATCCTTCGACTCAGTTCTCCTGTTTTAGATAAGCCATTTTCTAACATACGACGTTTTTCTCCGCTCAGGATGACGAAAAGCGCCGCACCGTCCCTGCCCTACCCACTGAACCCATAGAACCCGCTTCCCCTCTTTCGCCTGCAGTCAATGGAACGGCACGCCACAGAGGCTAACCCTGAACCCTGAACCAACTAATTCATATAAAGGAGATCATCATTTATGCGAAAATTATCCATCGCCATCGACGGCCCGGCGGGGGCCGGCAAGAGCAGCGTATCGAAGATCCTTGCATCACGTCTTGGCTATGCCTATCTCGATACCGGAGCGATGTATCGCGCCGTCACCTATGAAGCCCTGAAGAAGGGTCTGACAGATCCGGCGGAGATCACCGCTATGACAAAAGCCCTCGATATGGAAGTGAAGCCCGGCATGGATGCCATGCACGTCATCGTGGATGGCGAAGATGTGACACCCTTCATCCGCACGCCGGAGGTCTCCGGGCATGTATCGGAAGTTTCCGCCATCGGCGGCGTGCGCACGGCGATGGTCGCCATCCAGCGCCGCCAGGCCGAAAAGGGCGGCATCGTTCTTGACGGCCGTGACATCGGGACGACTGTCCTGCCGAAGGCCGATGTGAAGATCTTCCTCACCGCATCCGTCCACACCCGTGCGCTTCGCCGCTTCAAAGAACTCGAAGCCCAGCACCCGGAGCTTTCGCTCGAAGACATCGAAGCCGATGTGGCAAAGCGCGACTACATGGACAGTCACAGGGAGATCTCCCCCCTGAAGCAGGCAGAGGACGCCATCCTTCTTGATAATGGCGACCTGACGCTCGAAGGTACTGCAGAAGCCATGATCGCCATCTGTGAGAAAAAGTTTCCGGGGTTTAGCAAGTAAGTGACTAGTGACTAGGGATCAAGGACTGGACATAGAGATTGGGAGACATCAGAAGTCAGACATCAGAAATCTAAAGTCTAAAGTCTAAAGTCTTATAGCCTCACTGTCTTCTTGCGCTTTATCAACGGCAAACGGCTAACAGCCGACCACCATTTTCAAACGAGGTGAATCCTATGGGCTATGCTATTGTCAGAGCCATCTTAAATTTCTTCTTCTTTGTCATCTTCGGGCTCAAGGTCGAAGGGCGAGAGAATGTGCCAAAGACCGGGGCCATCATCGTTGCGCCGAACCATAAAAGCTATTGGGATCCCCCTGTCGTCGGCGTGGCTTTTAATACCCGCATCATCCACTACATGGCGAAAGAAGAGCTATTCAAAAATCCATTCTTCGCCTGGTTGATCCGTCAGTTCGGCACCTTCCCGGTGAAGCGCGGCAGCGTCGATCGCGCTGCTGTGCGTCAGGCCATCAAGGAGATCAAGGAGGGCAATCCCCTCGGCATTTTCCCGGAAGGCACCCGCATCAAGAGAGAAGGACTCGGCCGTTTCCACACGGGCATGGCATCCCTCGCACTCATGACCGGCACTCCTGTCATTCCTGTCGCTGTCCTTGGCACAATGGATCTGCCTCGTAAGAATGGTCCGTTGGCCGTCCTCATCGGCAAGCCGATCGAGGTCAAAAAGCAGCGCCCGACCGATGAGAAGGTGGCCGAGCTCAATGACATCGTGAAGGCAGAGATCCAGAAGCTGATGGATGACTATAAAAAGTGACTAGTGACTGGTGGCTAGGGATTAGGAGTCTCAAGTGACTGGCATGCCAGCTCATGGCACCACCATTTCTCATTTCTAATTTCTCATTCAATCGAGGCTTTCAAACGTAATCAAGGGGCGAACCCTGAACCCTGAACCCTTTATCTCGCTATTGAACTTTTCTATTTCAAACATAATGCCTGCTCTATAGCGGGCACTTCAATTGAGAATTAAAATCATGGAAATCTATAAATCGAAAGTGATGGGCTTTTGCTACGGTGTGAAAAGAGCCATGAAAATCGCGGAAAATGCGGCAAATTCGGGCATTAAGGCCGTTACCTACGGTCCCATCATTCATAACCCGCAGGTGGTCGGAAGGCTTTCCGAAAAGGGCGTCCATCCGGTGGACGATCTGGACACTTTGACAGATGAAACTGTAATAATTCGCTCGCACGGAGTGGGCCCTTCGTGCTATAATAAACTCAAGTGCAAAAATCTGGCCCTAATGGACGCGACGTGCCCTTTCGTCAAAAGGAACCAGGAGATCACCAAAGACCTCGTGGCTGATGGAAAGACCGTCGTACTCATCGGTGAAAAGAAGCACCCGGAAATGAAGAGCGTAGCGGAGTGGGCAGTGGGTCATTCCTTCCAGGTAGAAACCCTCGAAGATGTAGACCGGCTTCCAGACATGGAAGAGGCGCATATCGTCACGCAGACCACATTTTCGGTGGCTTTGGCTGACCAGCTGGTGCAGGCGATCCGGCAACGGATCCCGCATGTGTTTCTTCACAAATCCATTTGTGATGCGACCATGCAGCGACAGCAGGCGGCGCGTGAGCTGGCGAGGAAAGTAGATGTGATGATTGTCATCGGCGGGCGCAACAGCGCTAATACCGGCCGACTGGCAGACGTATGCAGGAGCGAAGGCGCCTGCGTTCATCATATCGAAACGGCAGAGGAACTAAAATCTGAATGGTTCCAAACCCGGGACAAGATTGGCATCACCGCCGGTGCATCCACACCGGACTGGATCATAGAGGAGGTAGTTTTTATTATGGAAAACATGAAAGAAATGCTGGAACAGGAAGAAATGAACCTGGACGTGCATAAAGGCAGTGTAGTAGAAGGGGAAGTTGTCGACGTACTCGACGACAAAGCCTATATTTCCTTCGGCTACAAAACAGAAGCTGTACTGCAGGCTCATGAATATGCATACCCGGCACCAGCATCTCTGAAGGACGTACTCAAAGCTGGCGACAAACTTCGTGTACAGATCGTCAGCGGTGTCAAAGAAGACAGCACCATTTACGTATCCAAGATCAAAGTCGATCGTCTCGCTGACTGGGACGTTGTCGAAGAAGCTTTCGAAAAAGGCGAAGCTGTCGAATGCGAAGGCATCGAAGCTATCAAAGTTGGTCTGCTTGTTCAGCTGAAGTCCCTCCGCGGCTTCATTCCGCTGTCTCAGGGCGACCTGCGCTTCGTTCACTCCCTGCAGAATCTTGTCGGACAGAAATTCCCTGCTAAGATCCTCGAAGTCGATCGTGCTAAGAATAGACTGGTTCTCTCCCGCAAAGCAGTACTGGAAGATGCCAGAAACAATGAAATGGATGAAATCGAAGCTGCTTATGAAAACGGCGACGTTCTTCAGGGCACTGTCAAGAAGATCATGCCATACGGTGCTTTCATCGGCATCAATGGCGTAGAAGGCCTGCTCCACATCTCCGATATCTCCTGGAAGAAGATCGGCAAAGTGGAAGACGTCCTCAAACCGGATCAGGTCATTGACGTCAAGATCAAATCCTTCGATCGTGAAAAACAGAGAATCTCCTTCTCTCACAAAGACTGCCTCCCGAATCCATGGGAAACCGCTGTCACCAACCACGCTGCTGATGACATCGTAGACGCTAAAGTCGTCAAGATCCTGGAATTCGGCGTTATCGTTGAACTCGAAGACGGCCTCACCGGTCTGCTCCACATCAATGAAATGACCGATGACCACAACAAGAAACCGGGCGACATCTGCCAGGTCGGTGATGATCTGAAAGTCAAGATCATCAACATCGACGAAGCTCGCAGAAGAATCTCCTTCTCCCTCGTCGAAGCACCGGCTCATGATGCTGAATAAGAGAAAATGATAAAAACCGCATTGCGAGAAGCGCAATGCGGTTTTTTATTGGCCCGGATAGGACATCTCATAAGACACCGCTATAGCCCCTGTGACTTTACAGGGATCATGGGACGGCCGGAAGTGAAAAGCAGAGGATCACTTGACTTTGCCTCCTTGCTATCATACAATTTTATTTACAGTGAAAATGGGAAAGTGTTGCTTTTATCTTTTGGAATAGCCGGCTCTTAGAAGCCGGCAGGCAGCATACTCCTTGGTTAATATATGATTTCCATAGAAATAGAAAGGAATGGGCTCATGAGTAAACCTCTCGTAGCCATCGTCGGGCGGCCGAATGTTGGCAAATCGACCTTGATCAATGGGCTGGCGCAGCGTCGCGTGTCCATCGTAGAAGATATCCCGGGCGTCACCCGTGACCGCATCTATTGTGATGTGAAATGGCTGAACCGTGAATTCACGCTGATCGATACCGGCGGTATCGAGTTTAGAAATGAAAAAGACCAGATCTCGAGCGGCATCCGCCAGCAGGCAGAGCTGGCGATGGAAGAGGCGGATGTGATCCTCTTCGTCCTTGATGCACGCGCCGGACTGACGTCAGATGATGAGATCATCGCCGGGATCCTGCGCCGCACGGGGAAGCCGGTCGTCGTGGCTGTCAATAAAGTGGACAGCGAGAATCAGGAGATGGATGTATACGAATTCTATTCGCTGGGGCTGGGGGATCCGATCGGGATCTCCGCAGTGAACCGTCTCTCCTTCGGCGAGCTTCTGGATCGCATCACGGAAGGCTTCCCGGAGCAGACAGA
>ERZ1032022.354-NODE-354-length-11320-cov-19.231158_pt1 | contig 11320 bp, 8 predicted proteins | sample MGYA00516699_ERZ1032022 | MGnify/ENA primary metagenome ERZ1032022 (study PRJEB33719, sample SAMN04261294) | wastewater metagenome | biome: rural village; feature: human; material: feces | host: Homo sapiens | place: El Salvador | collected 2013-01-07 ... | reverse complement strand
TGGAAGCCGAGGTGTTTGGCACGGGCATCCAGATGTGGGTGCGGAGTCAGGGAGACTATATAAAAATTATAAATACATAGGGAGACTATCATCATGAGCAAAATTCAGGTGGAAGTACGTTTTACAGATAAACTGGAGTCTATCCGTGTGGGTGGGCAAGAGATGGAAATCCCGAATGCCATCAAGACAAAACCTGTTGAAGAATGGTTTGAACCGGCGGCTGGCCGTGTGAATTGGGATGGCCTGGGGGCTGAAATCAAGGCTATGGGTTTCAGTGGAGAGAAAAATGCCGTGTACAGCTTTCAGTTCAATGGCCCGGAGGACAAAAAGCAGGAGTTTATGAAGTGTGTGCGAGACCATGGTCTGGGTGAGGAAGCACAGCGGGAAACGCAGGAGGAAACCGAGCAGGACTACCTGCAGGATGCCAGTGATTTTCAGCAGGTCGGCAATGCCGAGATGGCGTTTCAGAAGTACATGGTTGCGGCTAGTGAATACGGACGCCCAGATGCACAGCTGGAAGTGGCACGGTGTTACCAGAACGGTATTGGTGTAGAAAAAAATGCGGAAAATGCCGTTGTGTGGTATAAAAAAGCTGCCGAACAGGGTAATGCGGAGGCGCAGTGCGCACTGGGCAAATGCTATTATCAGGCGTTCGGTGTGGAAAAAAATGAAAAAGAGGCCCGCAGATGGTACGAAGCGGCGGCAACTCAGGGAAATGCAACAGCGCAGTATATGATCGGGCGGTTGTATATGGCACTCACGTACAATGTGGCGGCTGTAAAGTGGTATACAAAAGCGGCTGAGCAAAACTGCCCGGAAGCGCAATGTGAATTGGGCAAGTGCTATGAAACCGGAGACGGCGTCGGCAAGAACGAGGCAAAGGCTGTAGAGCTGTACCGCAAGGCAGCCGCACAGGGGTATGCGGAGGCGCAGAACAAATTGGGTGCCTGCTACAGCAATGGTATCGGTGTTGCAAGAGACTATGCGCAGGCTGTGGGATGGTACCGGAAAGCTGCAGAGCAGGGGATGGCAAGTGCGCAGAACGATTTGGGCTATTGCTATGACAATGGAGAAGGCGTGGAAAAGAACAGCGCAAAAGCAGTTGAATGGTACCGTAAGGCGGCAGAAAATGGAGATGCAACTGCGCAAAACAATCTTGGCTTTTGTTATGAGTATGGACGGAGTGTGACGCAATCGAAAGCAACTGCGGCAGAGTGGTACCGGAAAGCTGCGGACCAGGGCGATGCTAATGGACAGTACAATCTTGGCTGTTGCTATATCAATGGAGAAGGCGTGGAAAAGAACAGCGCGAAAGCAGTTGAATGGTTTCGTAAATCTGCGGAGCAAGGCGATTGTAGGGCTCAATATAATCTTGGTTTTTGCTATTACGATGGAGAAGGCGTGGAAAAGAACAGCGCGAAAGCAGTTGAATGGTATCGTAAGGCTGCAGAAAATGGAGATGCAAGTGCGCAAAACAGTTTGGGCTATTGCTATGACAATGGAGAAGGCGTGGAAAAGAACAGCGCGAAAGCAGTTGAATGGTATCGTAAATCTGCGGAGCAAGGCAATTGTTCGGCTCAACATAATCTTGGCTGTTGCTATGGCAATGGAGAAGGCGTGGAAAAGAATAGCGCGAAAGCAGTTGAATGGTATCGTAAATCTGCGGAGAATGGTAATGCAGCTGCACAGTACAATCTTGGCGTTTGCTATGGCAACGGAGAAGGCGTGGAAAAGAACAGCGCGAAAGCAGTTGAATGGTATCGTAAATCTGCGGAGAATGGTAATGCATTTGCACAGTTCAATCTTGGCATTTGCTATGTCAACGGAGAAGGCGTGGAAAAGAACAGCGCGAAAGCAGTTGAATGGTACCGTAAGGCCGCAGAGCAGGGGAATGCAGATGCGCAGAACAGTTTGGGCTATTGCTATGACAATGGATATGGCGTGGCACAGAACAAAGAAGAAGCGGCGAAATGGTATCGTAAGGCCGCAGAGCAGGGGATGGCAAGTGCGCAGAACAGTTTGGGCTATTGCTATGACAAGGGAGAAGGCGTGGAAAAGAACAGCGCGAAAGCAGTTGAGTGGTATCGTAAATCTGCGGAGAATGGTAATGCAGATGCACAGTACAATTTTGGGTTGTGTTACGAATATGGTACAGGTGTAACATTATCGAGAGCAACTGCGGCGAAGTGGTACCGGAAAGCTGCAGAGCAGGAGTATGCAGATGCCCAATATAAGCTTGGCGTGTTCTATGAAAATGGATACGGAGTGACGCAGGATAAAGAACAGGCCATGCAATGGTACAAAAAAGCTGCAGATCAGGGCAACGAAAAGGCAAAGAGCGCCATTGACAGAATGCAGAGCAGCGGTATGGGTGCGGCAGTGGCAGCCGGCGCCGCGGCGGCCACTGTAGGTCTGTTGTGGAAAATTTTGAGGGGTTAACAGCAGAAAGGAAAACGAATCATGGCAGACGAGCTTGAGGTGCTTGAAAAACAACAGCTTTCCGCGCAGCGGTCGCTGAATGACCTGACGGACCAGCTGACCCTTGCAGACCATCTGGTGTATAAAAAATATCTGACGGAACTGCAGAACTATGGCATGGTGGAACTCTCCCAGCAGATGTTGAAAGTGCAGGACCCTGCCCAGTACATCCGACTGTTCCAGTTGCAGAAATTGACCCTGAAAAAGGGCGAGGATATGTTCCAGAAGCTTTCTACGGTGTACTATTCCAGCATGGCACAAGGCTGTAGTCTGGCGGTGATGATCGATGTGCCAGAAGGAAATGCCGGTGCCAATATCTATCTGGGCGTTCGCGAGGATCCCCTGAAACAGAGCATGAAGAGCCGCAAGCTGGAAATTTCCAGCAAGGCGTTGCAGAAAGTGCTGCTCTCCAACTTCCCCGGTTCCGATATAAAAGGCATTTCTCAGGAAGATGAAAAAGAACTGCTGGATGAAGCCTTTGGCGAAGCGCAGGAGGCGGTGGCCTCAGTGTCCTGTGTGGCAGCTCTGCGCGATAAGTCCAAAACGGAAGATAAAGCCTTTGTGCAGGGCATTGAGCGCTTTATGGATGCGATGGAAGGAGAAAAGTATACTGCGCTGTTTTTGGCAGAACCTGTTTCCAATGAAACGCAGGCGGCTATCCGCAGCGGGTATGAAAATCTGTACAGCACTCTTTCGCCCTTCCGCAAGAGTACATGGTCTTATACCGAGAATCAGAGCACAGCTGTGATGGAGAGCCTGTGCAGTGGAACTTCCCATACCATCAGCGATACTGTCAGCACGACTACAACGGACGGTACGAACCAGTCCTCTTCGGTGACGGACGGCACACAGAAAACGAAAGGGGTCAGCGGCGGTATCAACGGCGGTGTCGGCAGCAGCTTCGGCACCTCGGTCACAAAAATCTCGCCGGTGGCTGGCGGCATTGCAGGCATTCTAGGTCTGGGCGGCTTGGCAGCTTCGGCCCTGATTCCGGGCGCGGGGGCCGTCATCGGCCCGCTGCTTGGCACGGCGGGCAGGGCCATAGGAGGCATGACGCCAGCCAGAACGGCTTTCAACAGCATCGCCCGGAACATCGGAGGCTCACTGGGCGTAAACGCCTCGCGGGGTACCAGCCACTCTACCACCGAGCAGACCGGCACTTCGCACAGCACCTCCGATGGAACGTCGCATGGAACATCGGACACCACCAGCCAGCAGGAGAGCCACGGCACAACGGACACCCGCGGCACGGGCCGTACTCAGCAGGTGGAACTGTGTAATAAATCGGTGGAGGAGCTGCTGGAACGCATTGAAAACCAGCTCAAGCGTGTAAAGGAAAGTGAAGATTATGGCTGCTATAACTGTGCAGCGTATTTCCTTTCGTCTACTCAATCCACAGCACTTTTGGCGGCCAACACTTACCGCGCATTGATGGTAGGCGAGGGCTCCTCGGTGGAGAGCGGTGCCGTCAATGTGTGGAAGAACAATGAGGCAGAAGTGGCACAGCTGCGGGAATATCTCAAGCGGTTCATGCAACCGGTCTTTGCTCGCCCACTATGGGAGAATGCGCCGGATAGTCTGCTTTATACACCTGCAACGCTGGTCAGCGGGCGGGAACTGCCGATGCACCTTGGCTTGCCCACCCGCTCAGTGCACGGCTTGCCAATTATTGAGCACGCGGAGTTTGGCCGCAATGTGCCGGATGAGGCGATGCCGGATGAGGACAAGATGAATCTGGGCAAGATTTACCACATGGGTAAAGAGGAAGCGGCAGGACTGCTCTTGAACCGGCAGGCGATGGCTTCCCATACGTTCATCACTGGCTCGACCGGCACAGGCAAATCCAATGCGGTCTACCATCTGCTGGATGAGATCACAAAGAACGGACAAACGACGTTTCTTGTGGTGGAACCGGCCAAGGGCGAATACAAGAACGTGTTCGGCAATCGCGCAGATGTGCAGGTGTTTGGTACAAACCCCAGAGAAACGCCGCTGCTGCGCATGAACCCCTTTGCATTCCCTGAGAATATCCATATTCTGGAACATATTGACCGTCTGGTGGAGATATTCAACGCCTGCTGGCCGATGTATGCAGCCATGCCAGCGGTGCTGAAGGATGCTATTGAGCGCAGCTATCAGAAAGTAGGCTGGGATCTGCGCAATTCGGAGAGCGAGAAGGGAGTTTTCCCAACCTTCTTTGACCTGCTGGATATTCTGCCGGGCGTCATTGAAGAGTCGCATTATTCCAAGGATACCCAAAGCGATTATGTGGGCGCATTGTGCACCCGTGTAAAGTCGCTGACAAACGGTATTTATGGCAGTGTGCTTTGCGCAGAAGATGCGCTGACGGACGAAGCGCTGTTTGACCGCAATGTTATTGTGGATTTGAGCCGAGTGGGCTCTATGGAAACGAAATCGCTGCTGATGGGCATCTTGGTGATGAAGTTACAGGAATACCGGATGTGCAGCAGCGGGATGAACAGCAGGCTGCGCCATGTCACAGTGCTGGAAGAAGCACACAACCTGCTGCGCAAGACCTCGGCAGAGCAATCACAGGAAGGTGCAAACCTGCAGGGCAAGTCGGTGGAAATGCTGGCAAATGCTATTGCGGAAATGCGTACTTATGGTGAGGGGTTTATCATTGCAGACCAGGCACCCGGACTGCTGGATATGTCGGTCATACGCAACACGAACACCAAAATTATTCTGCGCCTGCCGGACGAAGAAGATCGCAAGCTGGTAGGTAAGTCTGCCGCCCTGAAGGAGGCACAGATCGACGAATTGTCCAAGCTGCCGCTGGGTGTGGCTGCCGTTTACCAGAATGAGTGGCCGGAGGCGGTGCTCTGCAAGATTGAGGCGTATCCCATGCCGGAAAATGCTGTTTACCACAAACCCTCAAAAATGCCGCATGAAATCAACGCAGAGTTTGTATTCGGACAACTGGCAGCGGGCAAAGAGCTGGAACCGCTGAGCAGTTCGGAGATGGAGCAGCTGAAGCTCTGGCTGAAACGCCATGAGATGATGTTGAAGCCGGAGGACGGCCGCTACCTGGAACAGGTTTTTGCAGGCGGCGAACTGGATGTGGCTAAGACCCGGAAAGCTGTGTTTGATTTCTTTGGTGGGATCGGTACAGTCGTTGATTACTGTGTCGCAGCCGAAAAATCGCTCACACCCCGTAAAGAATTTCTGGAACAGCTGCAGGGACAGTACGGCCTGAAAGCTGCTGCTGCAGACTGGGTGCTAAATAGCGTGATAAGCATGGGCATGAGCCTGAACCCGGATGAAAAGGCTGTAGAAAGTCTAAGGACGAATTTTGAACAGCAGGGAGGTCGTGTGCTGTGAGGCGAGAAATCTCAGAAGCGAAACCGATGGAAGCAAAAATGCACATTGGGTTGGATGATGTCGTCAAACGGTCATTTGAGCGTCTACAGAAAGGCGTGATAGAAAAGGCAGAAGAAAAACTGGATGCTGCTACGGAAAAGTCATTTGCAGAGCTAGAAAAAGAGCTGGAATACAAAAATAACGATGATGGAATGCCGTACCGTATGGAGCAGGATCTTTTGTCAGATGCAGAGTATAAAAGAAACGGATATGAGTATACTACCGATCACCTTGGAAGGCTGTTTACAGCCGAAGGAGACCTGCATCTGAAAGAGCATGATGGTCGTCTGCAAATTAAAGACAGCATCCATGACATTGGAAAAGGATATGAAAAAAGTACCGATGATCGAGGTCATGCAATTGCAGATCGCTTTGATGGGGCAAACGATTTGGAAAATCTCATTCCGCAGGATGCTGGACTAAATCGGAACGAATTCAAAAATTTTGAGAATAAACTGGCACAGGAAGTGGAAGCTGGGGAAAAAGTCAATCTGAAATTGGAGATGCATTATCCGGGAGACTCCTTCCGCCCGGATGCCATTACTGCTGTGACAACGATTGACGGAAAGCAGGAAGTTAAAGTATTTCTGAACGATTAGTATTTATAAGTCCACTGCACTTTCAGGTTATTACAATCCCGGTCGATTGCACATACAATACAAGTATCACTTCACAAAACGGAGGGTACTTGTACTATGGTGGATTACGCCGACATCGGAAAACGCATCCGTGCCTGCCGCCTTGCAAAGGGCATGACGCAGGAACAGCTGGCCAATGAGGTCGGCGTGGTAGTTACGCATATCAGCCATATCGAAACAGGCAACTCCGTGCCCAGCCTGAAAACGCTGATCGATATTATCAACGCACTGGACTGCTCCGCAGATGAGCTGCTGTGCATTGAAATCAAAAAAGCAAAGCCGGTGTTTGACAGCTGGATGACCGAACAGCTTGCAGATTGCTCTGCCGACGAGGCAAAGATCATCAAAGAAACGGTGGTCAGCCTGAAAAAATCGCTCCGAAAAGTGTACGGAAAGTCCTCTAAATACAGATATGACTAAAATCTCAAAAATCTGAATGTCAGTTTTCAGATACTGACCGTTCTCAAAACCTCTACAAAGCAAACGAACCGCCTCGGTTTCCGATACAGGAAGCCGGGGCGTTTTTTCTGTGCAAAGCCATATAGAAAAATCCCAATGGAAGTTTGCGGATGGACAATATTGGTGTCCAATCAACGCTTTATAATAAAAGCATCAAATGATTCAATTGAATCATTCCGAACGGAAAAAGGTTACGCATCCATTGAGATGGGAGGAAACATCATGAAAGAACGATTTGAAATCTATGATGGCAGTGCAGAAGCTAAAAAAGCCAAAGGAAAATCTAAAAATCTGAGCGGCTTTCATCCACTGTTTACCGCATCTGCGCGCAGAAGCATCGCGCTGGATGGCTTAAAGATCTGGCTGCTGCTGGGGTTCGTTGTGGGCGTTGTGACAGGTATTGCAACCGGTGCCGGAGCAGTGTCGGTCCTTTTAGGGGTTCTGATCGCCGCAGTAATCTATTTTGGCTTCCGGGATGATGTCTACAAGAAGGTGTACGGCCCGGAGCATGACAGAGGCCAGCTGCCGTTGCCGGAAGGAATGAGCTGGGAGGAAGCCGTAGACCGCATCCGCCGTGGATTTGCCAACCCGGACGTTGAACAGGTCACAGATACTGCGGATGCCATGACCTTTTACAGCAAAAAGCGTGGTACTTATCAACTGAAAAACACAGCCGATGGTCTGAAAATGACCATCCTGACCAAACCGTCCAAAAGCAGTAAGAAAGAATATCTGTATGCAGTTTTCAGCAGCGTTCTGCTGTCGCAGGTGATCGCCATCCTGTACCCTGAAAAAATTTCTGCGGAGCAGGTGGAAGAAGAAAAGGCAGCAGTCCGGAAGCTATTCGGCGCACACAAGATGCCTCTGGTCATTGAACTGGCGATTACAGCAGCATTTGTTGCATTCGCGGCGTATGTGCTCTATACCACGCTCTATTCGGATAGTGCCCGCTCCAAAGGTATCTCGGACAGCTATCTGAATGTGTTCCCGTCGGAAGCTACCGTGGGAGAAGTGCTGGATGACTTCTTTGCGGACGGCAAATGGGACAACTACGAGCAGAACGGCGTGACCTATGTCAGCTATACTGGCATCGGGCAGAATACGCAGACCGGTGAGAAGATCGTGATTGGCATTTATTTCAAGCTGAACAGCGATAAAACCTTTGGCATCGACCGGATGACATGGAACGGCGATACCATGAATACCTTGGAACAGCTTGGCGTGATCTCAGCTCTGAACGACAGCTACCGGGAATCTCACGGCCTTGCCAGCAGCAATGCGCTGGACAGTGCATTCGATGAACTGGAAAATGCACTGGATGATGCTCTTGCGGATTCATCTTCCAGCGTCAGCATGGCAGAACCTGAGAGCGAAACGGTAAGCACGAGTGTTACAGAAAGTGTGCCTTATACCGAAACAGCGGATGCTTATGATGCAGATGATGTTTTCCCCGCTGCGACACGCTTTGATGAACAGGTCACCAGTACAAATGGAATGGATACCTACTCAAAGCTGGCAGGGGAAATCTCGGTAGAGTATAATCATTATGACGAACTGACCGAAGAAATCAAGGAATATTTCCTCAGCTATGGCCCCTATTTCCGGACGGCATGGCTCAACGCCATGTATACGGATATTTATGAGGATACCGGAAGATACGGCAACGCCACGGCACTGTATGACTTTGTGAAATATATGAGCTTTTACGATGAGATCACCTCTTATTACGATCCTGCTCCAATGAGTCAGGCGTTTCATGATGTGATACTCTCCATGGAAGATCAGATTTATGTAGATACGGCAACGGATCGTGAAGCCGCTCCTTATGTGGATGAGGTAATCCAAACTGCCGAAGCCAACGGTGCCGAACTGCAGATCTGGTAAAAACATAAAAGTATACGGGCCATCTTGTGAAAACAGAACTGCGTTGAAAAATAGGTAGGGATGAATCCCGCTGGATTCTTGTTGCGGAGTCCAACGGGATTCTTTTTACACAAACGAAGGATATAGCTCACTGACATTGGCTCATATACTGGATCAGGTCTTGCTTGTAAACCTTCCAGAGTTTTCCCATCTTGAAGGCGGGAATTTCGCCGCTGTTCAGAAGACGAAGCAGTAGATTTCTGCCAACATGCGTAATTTCCATGACCTGCCGGAAGCTCAGGACATCGGGATAGTTGTCTAGCATTGAAAATCAACTCCATTCTTGTAATCTTGATGAATTTTTGCGCTTCATTGCACGGATCATTTTTTGTTCGCTCAAAGCCCTTGTATCCTTGTGCATAAGGGCGCACATGGAAATCGGCCGCATTGACGATCGTTCAGGATGCGGCAAGGGATGATTACATCGTTGATCTCTAATTTTTCCAAAGCCTTTGCGATTTTCTTTTTATGATGTATCTTATCAGTCAGTTCCGGCTCATCCTGCGCTTCGATATACGCAGCGACAAGTTCTTTGGTATCGTCATCAAGATTGCTCATTTGTACGGCCTTCAAGGCAGTTGGAACGTTATACCACGAATGCTTACCAAAATAATCGACGGCATACCGATATAGAAAGAGCGGAATATCATCACTGATTTTATCAAAATAATGAAACAGCGCATGATTTCCAAACTGGAACTTTGAAGATTTCGATTCCAACTTATCGTGCTCAAATTCTTTCAGACTGGGGCGCTTTAATTGAATTTCATACCGAACCAGATTTTTTGAGCGTTCCAGATCATCCGGAGAAATCGGATAGCTCTCCTTTTCGCAATTCAAGAGCTGCTGATGCTTGTCATAGAGTGCAAAATCGTACCACGTTTTTTCAAATTTACAGCTTCGAATCTCATTGTGCTGGTTATAGTGCAGTGCGCGACCTTTCCTGTACGGGTCAACGCTTCCTGCATAACGAATGATTTTTACCATCAGCGAGGGATCGCATTTCACATAGAAGTCTTGTGTGATATCCAACCGGTGCATTTTCCATTTAACAGAATCCTCAATTTCAAGGAGTCCAAGCTGTTCCAACTCATCCAGAAATGCCTGCTCTTGCATGGCCAAACCTTCTGGCGATAAATCTGTTAAACTTAAACGAGATGGATTACCTGCGATCCGAGCAAGGTTTACACCAGATAACGTTATGTATCTTTTCCTAAAATCTGGGTAATCTGCCAATGTGATGCTCAAACCGCCATCTTTTCTTTTATAAGAGTAGCCTTTTTTCGAGGAGCCGTGATACGGAATCCGATAGTATTTTCCAGAGGATACCATTTTTTGAATTGCTATAAATACAGTGCGCTTCGCTTCGCAATCTGTGTACGTTCCATTCACTTCAAACGTATGAATGGAAGGTGCTAAAAGTGGGAGCTTCTTTGCCATTGTCATAAAAAACACCTCTTTTTGTGATTTATCAGGATGTTATGAATCAAATAGAAATTGATCGGGAGGAACAACTACTATAAAAACGCATAGCATTCTATCTGGTGATTTATGACACTGTTATCCATAGATCGAAATCTAATAGGATGATAATAAACTGCTTTTTGGGATTTCTTATAGGGCGATTTGAGCAAAGGCAGCGTATTTCCTATCTCTGCTCTTCAAATTCATTATGCCGATTGGAAAAATCATTACAGACTGCAATAAATCCAGTTTCGACATTTGGGATGATTTTCGTCCGATCAGACAGGTCTGTTTTTCGCTATCAAGAGCCAGCGGGCATTTTGTGTCTTGTTTTGTGAGCAGAAAGAAGGTACAATAATAACAAGTGACTCACATCTGCGAGGTGATACCATGCTGAACATCTACTTTGGAGATATGCCGGAGGCAGTCTACAATACTTCGGTCTATTTTAACTATACCTACGAGGACGAGTGGCTGACTTCTGACTTTGCCAAAGAGGTCATCAAGAAAATTGATAAGTCCGATGTCAAAGGCCCTCATGCGGTGGAAAGCCCGGTTCTGGGGGTCATCTCGCCGGAAAAACTGTCTGGAGGCACGAAAACGCTGCTGCTGATGGCAAACGACCCGGAAAAGGTATTCAATGCCTCAACTTGCGGTGACAACTGCGCACCCTTCATTCTGAAGCTGGCGAAAAAGAAGGACTTGACCATCGACCTGCGGCATCTCATGGACTTTGGTAAGAAAAAATTCCCGGTGGATATAAAAGTCTTGAACACCGGTGATGTGGTGCACAGCATGGAAGAACTGATGCCAATTGCATTTCAGTTTGTGTGACAGCTGAAAGTGAGTTTTTTTGACGAATTGAAATGAAATTCTGAGATTGATGTTTTTCGGTTGCTATGGTAAAAAAGCAGGTTGCTGATCTGCCCGCCATCGTCAGTAAAGACGAAGCCTATCAGAATGCTATAAAAAACTCA
>ERZ1032022.352-NODE-352-length-11337-cov-9.704042_pt1 | contig 11337 bp, 16 predicted proteins | sample MGYA00516699_ERZ1032022 | MGnify/ENA primary metagenome ERZ1032022 (study PRJEB33719, sample SAMN04261294) | wastewater metagenome | biome: rural village; feature: human; material: feces | host: Homo sapiens | place: El Salvador | collected 2013-01-07 ... | reverse complement strand
CTAAATCCTCGCAGAAACTCAAAAAATGAGATTTTTGAAACCAAAAAATTGGAAAAATTCAAATTGAGGTACAAATAATGTCAAGTAATCGCAAAGAAGAATTATTGAAAGTAATTGAAAATGATACAACTTTAACACCACTAATTGATGAGGTGGTGTATCTGGAAGAACAACTTGATTATCTTAGGAAATTACCAAAGATTAAGGTACATCCTAAGAATCCAGAGATGCAGAAAACAACTCCAGCAGCAAAGTTATATAAAGAGATGTTGCAGCAGTACACCAACATCATAAGAATCCTTATGAGAGCTACTGGAACTGATATAGAGGATGATGAAAGTCCACTTAGAAAGTGGGTGAAGAATCATGCTGATTAAAGAAAAAAAGATATGGACTCCTGACAACTCCTATTTACTGGAATACAGAGCAAGAGCAGAAGCTGGTGAAGAGATAATAGGTCAGGAGCTTTGGATGGAGTTGGATAATCTAGCAGAGGACTTCAAGAACGATAGATATTATTATGATGTATCTGATGCAATATTGAGAATGGACTTCATGGAGAATTGTGTTAGATTGACCAAAAGTCCATACTATAATAAACCAATGGTGTTAATGCTTTGGCAAAAAGCTTTGATAGAAGCAATCTATAGTTTTAAGATGTCTGAAACAGGCCTTAGAAGATTTAAGAAGATTCTGCTGCTGATTGCAAGAAAGAATACAAAATCTGAAACCTGTTCAGCTCTTGGACTATCAGAGTTTATCCTTGGTAATGAGGGTGCTGATATAGTTGCATCTTCAAATGATGATAATCAGGCATCTATTATCTATGATGCAATTGATACCATGAGAATGCTTATAGATCCTGAAAGCAAGGATACAAAGAGGAATCAGAGGTTTATTTTAAACAAAAGTAATAATAGCAAGATTTACAAGCTATCAGATAAGACAAGGAACAAGGAAGGTAGAAATATTGATACTGCATTCTTGGATGAAAGCCATGAAATGAAAGAGAATGTTATTGCTAAGTCCATTGAGCAGTCACAGTCCCTTAAGGATGAACCACTGTTCTTTAATCTAACTACAGAAGGGTTTGTTATAGATGGCTATCTGGATGAAGAGCTTAAGAAGGCAAGAAGTGTTATTGCCAAAGAAGTTCCTGATGATCCAGCTGCTGAAAGATTCTTACCTTGGCTTTATACACAAGATTCAGAGATGGAAGTTTGGAATGGCAATAGGCAGAACAGACTTTGGATGAAGTCTAATCCTACTCTTGGTAAGGTTAAGAAGTGGGAGTACATGGAAGAACAGATAGCACTTGCTAAGAGAAGTAAAGCAGATAGAATTTTTGTACTTAGCAAAGATTTTAATATAAAACAGAATGCTGCTGAAAGCTGGCTTAATCTTGAAGATTATCAGTATGATGCAGTTTATGATCTGGATAAATTCAGAGGATGTATGTGTATAGGGGCAGTTGACTTATCTGAAACAACTGACTTAACTTGTGCTAAAGTCCTTTTGATGAAACCAGATGATAATACAAAGTACATTCATACACAGTACTTCATTCCAGAAAGTAAGCTTGAAGATAGTGATGATAAGAAAGCTGGAGCAAAGTATAAGGAATGGGCAGAAGCTGGACTGCTGACAATAACAGAGGGTAATGATATTGACCTTGCAGTAGTTGCTGATTGGTTCTATTCCCTTTATCATGATTATAATATCAGGCTTTGGAAATGTGGATATGACCAAAGATTTGCAAGGGATTGGCTTAATCGTATGGAGTACTATGGATGGGATAAAGGCAGTGGTGATGTAGAGATGGTATTACAGAATGCACAGACTTTATCCAATGCTATTAAGTTATGTGAAGCAGACTTTAAGCATCAGCTTATCAATTATAACAACAACTTAATGGATAGATGGTGCTTAGGTAATAGTGGAATTAAGGTTGATGATAAAGGACTAGCCTTAATTATTAAGATGGAAACAGGAAAGAGAATTGATGGTGCAGTATGCTTGGCAATTCTCTATGAAATGTATAGAAGATATAGAACAGACTTCAAAACTATAGTTGAGAAGTAAGGAGGTAAAGATGAGTTGGTTCAGTAAGCTTTTTCAAAAAGGCCCTAAGAATCCTAAGTTTGCACCAACACTAAATGGATGGATGCCTGTTTACAGTCAGTTTGGTACAGACATTTATGCAAGTGATGTAGTTCAGCAAGCTTTGAAATGTATAGTGGATGAAATGAAAAAATTAAATCCTACACATATTAGAATGATTGACAATGATCCAACACCTATTAAGGGTAGTGTGCAGAAAGTATTGGATAATCCTAATCAGCTTATGACTACTAGTGACTTTTTAGAGAAGATATGCTGGTTATTATTAATGAATTACAATGTATTCATTATTCCAACTTACTATACCTGGACTGAAAAGACAGTTGATGAAAGTGGTAATAAAATTACTGTTGAAAGAAGAAGATATGAAGCATTGTATCCAATTAAGCCTAATCAGGTAGACTTCATTGAAGATGCAAGAGGTAAGTTGTTTGTTAAGTTTTGGTTTAATAATGGTGAAACTACCACTATTTCATATGATGATGTAATTCACATTAAATATAACTATTCAGTTAATGAATACATGGGTGGTAATTTAATGGGACAGCCTGACCATCAGGCTTTACTTGGTACATTGGAACTTAATAATACATTGCTTCAAGGTGTGGCAAAGGCTATGAAGTCAAGTTATGCAGTTAATGGAATAGTTAAGTATAATTCAATAATGGATGATGGTGAGGTTGCTGCTGCACTTCAAAGATTGGAGAATCAGCTTGCTAATAATGAAAGTGGATTCTTACCACTTGATTTTAAGAATGAGTTTACTCCAATAGAAAAGAAAATAAGTTTAGTTGATGAACCTACTCTTAAGTTCATTGATGAAAAGATATTAAGACATTGGGGAGTGCCTTTAGCAATCCTTACTGGTGATTATACTAAGGCCCAGTACAATGCTTTTTATCAGAAAACATTAGAGCCTTTAATTATTAGTATAAGTCAGGCATTTACTAAGAAAATGTTTACTGAAAGAGAAAAGGCTTTTGGAAATGAGATTAAACTCTATCCTAAAGATTTAATCTTTATGACAGTTGAACAGACTATTGAGATGGTAACTCTTTTAGGCAATACAGGAGCATTGTACGAAAATGAAAAGAGAGTAGCTTTTGGACTTAGACCACTTCCAGAATTGGAAGGTAAGCGATACATGAGCCTTAACTGGATTGATGCAAATAATGCAGCAATGTATCAGATGGGCAAGAAAGAAGATGTAAATGTTGATATAGTTGATGAGAATAAAGAGGAGGTATAGGAATGACAGAATTTGAAACACCTGAAAGCAGAAATGAAGCAATATTGCAGAATATATTAGGTGCAGATAATGAACTTCAAGCACCACAGAGTAGGATTGAAGGTTACTTACAGATGATACTTGCTATGCTTGGTGGAGGTGGTGATGCTACAGAAGTTGAAGTTGCTTATAAGATATTAAATAAGCAGAATATAAGTATTGTGCATAGTAGTCAGAGCAGAGCCAATTACAATAGTTACTTAATACTTACACAGATGGGTATTGTGTATGTGAAAGTTGTGGATGGTGCAGTAACTGCTGAAAATCTTGCTGGATATACCTATACTGTAAGTGGATCAGTAAGTGGTCAGACAGTAAGCATTGATTTAGGGTATGAATGGAATGTAGGTGTTATCATTCCAATACTTAATGACTATATATCAAGTGTAACATTCTCTTAGGAGGTGCTTAAATGAATGTTAATGAAATTACAATTACTATGGCTAGTAATTGGTATATTGATAGAACAGTAAGACAGAAGATAGGATATTCAGGTGAAAATGCAGTAGTGGAATTTAAGCTTGAAGCAACTCCAGAAGAAGGCTTTACATATTACCTGGATGTGCAGAGTAAAAAGATTAAAAATATAATCTTACTTGATGATGAATTATCTGTAACTCTTACTACTGAAATGCTTGGAGAAGCTGGTATTAAGAAGATGCAGATAGTTGCATATAATGAAACACAGGTCAAGAAGTCTAATATCTTTGAAGTAGAAGTTGGTGAAAGTATCAATGCTACAGAAGAGGTTGAAGGACACTTTGCATCTGCATTGAATCAGATTTCAGAGTGGATTGCTGGAGTATACAGAGCAATGACTGGTAAGCAGAATAAGTTAGTTCCTGGAGCTAATGTCGCAATAGATGAAACTGATCCAGAGCATCCTGTTATATCTGTAACAGGTGGTGGAGCTGGTGGAACTTACCTTAATGGTGATGGCTTAAACTTAACAGGTAATGTATTTTCAGTAAAACCAAAAACCAATGGAGGTATTATAGTTGATAATACTGGTGTAAGTGTGGATCCTAACCTTATACCAACAAACAATATTATCGTACCTGTATATTATAGAGAAAATATGTCAATTAAATCAAATATGACATATGATGAAATCTATGAATATTTAGCACATAGCAGTACATCTATTGATAGTACTGACTGCATAATACCTCAATTTATTGATGACCAACAGGATGAAAGATTTGATTGTGTGAAAATCAAAGAAACCACAAGAAATAATATGCAATGTATTATGTATGTATTTAGACATTGGTATGTATACAGTGATGATGATGCTACAACTGCTTATGATATGATAATTTATCATTATGAAGATGATACTATTGGAACTAGTGGTAGTTATCATTCCTATACTTTGCAAAAAAAATTAACTTCAACAAATGCTGGTAGTGGTATAAGCATAATTGATGATGCTAATGGAAATCCTGTTATTTCAGTAAATTATCCTAATGGAGATGAGGTGAGCTACTAATGAGTAAAGTAATATGTACAAAAGAAAAAATAGATGATATTGCTGATGCTATTAGAGATCAATTATCAAGTAGTGATACCTATACATTAGATGATATGCCTGATGCAATTGCTAGCATATCAGGTGGTGGAGGTACACCTGGTAAAGTTCAAATATCTGAATTTGATTTCACAAGTAGCACACCTTATTATGACATAATTAAAGAGATAGAATTGGCAACAAATATGAAAGGTCTTTCTAATACACAAGGTGTAGGATTGACTGCAACTGCAAGAGGAAACAGATTGCGTACAGGTACAAACTTTGATTATGCAGGAATATATGAAATGGAAATCAAGTTTGGAACATTCGATAGAAGTACACCACCATCAGATTATACTCATAGTATTCTTTTGAAGGTTGGTAGAAGTTCATCATACCTATACTTGGATTATTATTATAATTCAAGCACACAAGAAGGTGTATGGTGGATTCATGACCAAAGTGGTAATAATATCTATTTAGATGGAATTACAGATCCATACTACTTTGAAAACAAAACATTAACAATGTTATATGGTGCAAAGTATGTTAATGGTGAAATCGTAAGAGATGCAAATAAAGGATACTTCTATGTTAATGGAGTTCAATTAAATTCAACTGGTGCATCCATTGTAGGTGATGTTGATTCACAGATTCAAGTTGTGTTCTTATGTGATAGTGGAAATAATGCTTTTATTGGTGCAGTTTATGAATCATTGAAGATATGGCAATATTTCAACAAGTATTCAACACCTGTAAGTTTAATGTCAATGGGTTCACCTTCAGGACTTACAGTTGAAAGTCCAGTTGAGGAAAGTGACATTTAATAATTAAGTATTTAGTTAAATATCTAATTGGAGGTATAATAGATATGGTACATGGATTTAATGATGAAACCAAAGAAAAGGTTGAAGTGGTGAGTGGACATATAATTACATTAACCAAGACAAGTGATTCTATAGGAGCTGGTTCATTTAATAGTGTTATTTTTGATTATATAGATATTACTAATTATAGTGGATATGTAGTTTTAGAATATTCAGAATATGCAGTAGATGACTCTAAAAATATTGGAGCGTTTAAAAAATATTCTAATTCAAATGATTTGTATCCGTATGTAAGAGATTTTAGTACAGATACACAGTTAAGATTAGCTATGGAGCTAATCAATTATACAGATACAGCTCAATCAATAGTAGGTGAAGTTAAAATTTTATTGATTCCATAAGAGGGAGGTTGAAAAGATGGCTAAGAAAGAGTTAGAACAGAGAAGTTATAACTTTGAAATAAGAGCAGAGGAAAGTGAAAGAGGTCATATCATCACAGGTAGACCAATAGTTTATAACTCAAGAACTGACCTTGGTTGGTTTGATGAAGTTATTGAACCTGGTGCATTGGATGGTGCTGACCTTAAGGATGTTAGATTCTTGGTTAATCATAACCTAAGTATGATTCCTTTGGCTAGATCAAGAAGAAATAATGGTAATTCTACAATGCAGTTAACACCTGATTTAGAAGGTTTAAGCCTTGATTGGGTTGAATTGGATACAGAAAATAATGCAGAAGCAAGAGCATTATATTCAGCAGTTCAGAGAGGGGACATAACAGGAATGTCATTTATGTTCTCCATTGATGATGAAGAGTGGGAAGATTTAGAATCAGATCATCCTACTAGACACATAAGAAAGATTGGTACAGTGGTGGAAGTAAGTGCAGTTACTATGCCAGCTTATGAAGCCACTTCCATAAATGCTAGAAGCAAAGAAGCATTGGATAATGCTAGGTCTGCACTGGAGAGTGCAAGACAGCAATCTAGCAAGTCAGTGGAAACTGATAGTAATAGATTAGAGCTTGAAAAAGCTAGATTTAATTTTATTTCACAATTATAGGAGGTAGTGAAAATGAGAAAGAAAATGCTAGAAAAAAGACTTGCTAGACTTAAAGCAAAATTAAATACTCTTACAGAAAGAGCTAATGCATCAGAGGATGCAGCAGAAGTTAGAAGTCTTACAGAAGAAGTAGCAGACATTAAAGAAGAGATTGCTGAAACAGAAGAAGAGATTGAAGCAATCAATGAGGAAGAGGAACAGAGAAATAATGTTCCAGCTAATGCACAGTTAGTTAATGGTAATGTTGTTAATGGTCAGGTTGTAGGTTCATTTAATAATGAACAGAGAGAAGATGATCCAACTGCTTCTATGGAATATAGAAAAGCATTCATGCAGTATGTTCAGCGTGGTGTTATGATTCCAGAGAACTTAAGACAGACTAATACATTACCAACAGAAGCAAGAGCTGGTGTATCAATCAGTACAACTGATACAGGTGCTGCAATTCCTATTACTATCATGAATGAAGTAATTAATACTATTCGTGTTCGTTATGGAAACCTTTATAACAAAGTTATGAAGATGTCAGTTCCTGGTGGTGTTGAATTTCCAATTGGTGCATTAAAGGCTTCATTTAAATGGATTAATGAAAGCACAGTTAGTCCAAGACAGAAAACTGCTCCACTTGGTAAGGTATCATTCAATTACCATGTAGGTGAAATCAGACTTGCACAGTCATTCTTATCAAACATCTTAACACTTTCAGCTTTTGAATCAAAATTAGTTGAAGTTATTGTAACTGCATATCTTGAAGCTATGGATGGTGCAATCGTTAATGGTACAGGTAAGGGAATGCCTTTAGGTATCCTTAATGATGAAAGAGTTGTAAATGTTGTTGAAATGACTGCTGCACAGTTAAGTGATTGGACTGCTTGGAGAAAGAACTTCTTTGCTAAGTTACCACTTGGTTATAGAGCTGGTGAATTTATCTTTGAAGCATCTACAGTTGATGCATATCTTGAAACAATGCAAGATGCTAATGGAAATCCAATCTTTAGACAGGCTACAGGCCTTGAAGTTAATGATGGGGATGTTAGAAATCCTAATGGTAGATTCTTTGGCAGAGATATTGCTTTGGTTGAACCAGATATTTTACCTGGATTTGATGCAGCAGAAGCTGGTGATGTAATCGGTGTATTCTGGCAGCCTTGGGAATATGCAATGAATGAAAACTTTGGATTCACAATGAGAAGATACTTTGATGAAGAAGAAAATGAGTGGGTAGATAAGGCACTTGTTGTTGTAGATGGTAAACTTCTCAATCCTACAGGTATCTATCTTATCAAGAAAAAAGGTAACTAAGGAGGTGCTATTATGACAACTATTCAGGCACTCCAGGGATTATATGTAGCTCTTGGTGGCGAGCTTACAGATACTTATGAAGATATTGCTAATGGTATACCAGTTAGTGATTATAAGGTTATTCCTGATATGATTAATGCTATTGCACAGAAAGTACCAACTGGTGGAAGTGGTTCAGCTTTACCAGCAGTTACTGCTGCTGATAATGGTAAGTTGTTAACAGTTGTTGAAGGTGCATGGGATAAAGCTGATGCACCTACAGAACTTCCAGCAGTTACTGCTGATGATAATGGTAAAGTTCTTAAAGTAGTAGAAGGTGCATGGGATAAAGGCACAGATTTAGTTGAATAGGAGGTTAATCAGGAATGGATGAAATGCTTACTAATGTAAAAGCTGCCCTGGGCATTACAGGAACTTATCAGGATGAAACAATAACACAATACATTGATGAAGTGACATCCTTCCTGATTGATGCTGGGATAAAGCAATCCAATATTACAGTTGGATTGGTTGCTAGAGGTGTTGCTGATCTATGGAACTATGGAAGTGGTGATGGTAAATTATCAAGCTACTTCATGCAGAGAGCAACACAGTTAAGTTATAAAAATTAGGAGGTAATCAAAAATGATTAATACAGATAGAATTGTACCTGTTACAGTTACAGATTTATTAACACTTTATGGTAATATCATGAAGTTAAATGGTACATCAGTTGCAGCAGTTGAAGCAGTTTCACCTGGTGTATTTGAACTTACTAGTGGTAGTGGTAATTTACTTGCTAATGAACCAGTTAAATCACTTGATTTTGGTGAAGGTGTTACATCAGCAACAGTTTACTTCATTCCAACTTATGATTATGTTGGATTTACTGTAGAAGGTGCTACTGCAACACTTGATGATTCTAGTGTTGAAGTAAATGCTGATGGTAGAACACTTTACACTGCAACTCTTGCAGATGGTGAAGTTACTATTGCACAGGTAGGATTTTAATCATGGCTAGGAATTATAAACCTTATACTCCCTTTACTGTAGCTATGAAGCTATTGATTCCTACCACTACCAAGGTAAAGGGAGTAGTGCAAAAGACATTTCCAAGTCCTGATGATGCACCTCTTATAATGGGTTCTTTTAGAACCTTTGGAGGTACAGAAAGTACAGAGAATGACCTTTACACTGTTTATCATACTGCAACCATTGATACCTGGTATAGACCAGATATTAAGGCTAATTGTCAAATTTACTTATGTGATACTGGTGATACTTATGATATCATAAGTGATCCAGAGGACATTGAAATGCGACATCAGTATTTGCAGTTTAAGGTGCAAAAAATAGGTGGTGAATCTTAATGGCTAAGAGAAAGTCAATGCTATCTATTGATTTTTCAAATTTTTCTGATTATGCAGAAAGGCTTGATGAACTTGGTGCTGATTTGAAGAAAGTTTTTGCTGATGCTATGGAACAGGCAGCAGAAACTGTTCAAGAAGATACATTAGAAGCACTTGAAAGTGCTTATTTACCAGCTGATGGTATCTATTCCAAGGGAATAACTAAGCAACAGGTTATAACCAATGCTAAAGTTGAATGGAGTGGATATGTAGGTGAAATAGGCTTAGGCTTTGATAAGTCTAAGCCGGGAGCTGGTGGATTCCTTATTACAGGTACTCCAAAAATGCAGCCTGATTATAAGCTGGAAGATATTTTTGGAAGAAAGAAGTATGAGAATCAGATCAAGAAAGACATTGAAGAAGTACTGCAAGATGAGATTGATAGAATTATGGGAGGGTGATATGGAAGAGAATTTAATAGAGCTACTTGAAAGCCTTGGTTATCCTGTATATAGGCAAGGGAGCTTCACAGATACACAGAAGTATCCTGATAACTTTTTTACTTTCTGGAACACAGATAGTCCAGATCATTCTCATTATGATGATACTGATTATGGTACAGATTGGAGTTATGATGTTAACTTTTATTCAGTTGATGTTGATAATACTTATGATGTACTTAATCAGGCTAGAATCTTATTAAAGCAGAATGGCTTTATAGTACCAAGTAAAGGATATGATGTGTATTCTGATGAGCCTACTCATACAGGAAGAGGAATGATAGTTTTATTTTTACAAATTTAGGAGGTAATCTAAAATGAAGATTTATGAATACAGAGGTGTTGAAGGCCTTGTATATGCACCAATCACAGAAGATAGTGCAGAAAACTTCACAACAGGTGCAGTTAAACCATTAGCTGGTGTTGCTGAAATTAGTAAGACAACAGATTCAACTAATGAAGCACATTATTATGATAATATTCCAGCAGTAGTTGTATCTTCAACTGGTTCTGATGAAATTACTATTTCTACATCTGCTATTCCACTTGAAACTTTAGCAGATATTACAGGTCAGGCATATGATGCTACTACTGGAATGTTCGTTGAACAGGAAAGAACACCTGGATATTTTGCTATTGGCTATATCACAAAAGATACTAATGGCAATTTATATTATGTATGGAGATTAAAAGGTACATTTAACATGCCAGACCAGACAAATCAGACAGAGAATGATGGTACTGATGCAAATGGTCAGGAACTTACATTTACAGGTATCACAACTACACATAAATTCACTAAGACAGGTAAGGGTGCTAAGGGTATCACAGTTGATACATCAGCTAATCCAGTTGATGAAACAACATTCTTTAGTCAGGTTCAGACACCTGATACTGTTCAGGCTGCTGCACCTTATACTGTTACAGGAATTGGTGTTATTCCATCAACAGTATCAGTAGATGTTGAGGATACAGTAACTCTTACTGCAACTCTTACACCAGCTGGTGCATCAGGAACAATCACTTGGACTTCAAGTGAAGAAACAGTTGCAACAGTTAATGATGGTGTTGTAACTGGTGTTAGTGCTGGTACTGCTACTATTACTGCTTCATGTGGTGGATATTCAGATACATGTACAGTAACTGTTAGTGCTGGAGAATAATTAAGTATTTAGTTAATCAATTAAATGTGGGTACTTAATTGTACCCACATATTTTTAGAATTTTTGGAGGTATTTAAAAATGAATAAATCATTAGAATTAAATGTTTATGATGAAGAAGGAAAAATAGTTAAGACTTCTAAGGCACAGATGATTGATTTAGAGTTTGGATCAGTTAGAAGCCTTATGGAGTTACTTAATATAGATGATGTAAATGATACAGGTCATTTACTTA
>ERZ1032022.345-NODE-345-length-11463-cov-9.288920_pt1 | contig 11463 bp, 16 predicted proteins | sample MGYA00516699_ERZ1032022 | MGnify/ENA primary metagenome ERZ1032022 (study PRJEB33719, sample SAMN04261294) | wastewater metagenome | biome: rural village; feature: human; material: feces | host: Homo sapiens | place: El Salvador | collected 2013-01-07 ... | reverse complement strand
TGGATGGATGCATCAGAACCAAACGTTCGTGACTGTACTCCGATGTGGTATCGTACACATTTTATCATAACAGTATCGTCTTTTCCGTCATTGAAAGATACTCCGCAAATTCCCAAGAAATTATTATATCGCAAAGTGAAAGGGTATTCTTGGTGTTTATACCACCTATGCCCAATACATTCTCCTTCAGAGCGATAACATGCCCATCCATTCTTTTTAAGAAAGTCTTCCCAAATATGAACGTGCATAATATCATTTTGACAAATTTTGCCCAAGCTTTGCCCATCAATAACTTTCAAGTCGTAAGAATAATCTATATTGAACGGATAGATGCTACAGATAATACAGATAAATCCGTGACTATAAACTATATCACCAACCATATAACGAGGTGGTTCTCTAAATTCTTTCTGTACCATACGCTTTACTCCTTAAAACGCAATTCTAAAATCCTTACCTTTCAAAGTAGGTCTCTTTTTGAGGACGAACTTTGTTAAATCTTCAAAGTCTATCGGGAAGAGCGCACAATATTTATACTTTAATGTGCAGATGAATCTTCCGTTGAGCATAATATCAAAATCAAAAGTACTCATTGTTCACCTCCTTCCTTTGGAAACAAATCGTCAACGTAAAGCCAGTAAGTAACACCATGAGAAACAACAAACTCTTTCCAATTTGTGTTTGGTCTTAATAGCATAGGAAGTACACCTGACTCACTTGCTTTTGTTTTCCCCAAGATATAGGTTCTTGTCGATTCGTGATTAGGCTCTTCGCAATCAGGATGCCACAAGTCCTTCAAAAACTCTTCTTGCATCCATTTAGCACAAGTCATAAAACCTTCTTTATAGCAAGCTTGCCAATATTCGGAAATAAAGGCTCCCGCCGCATGCTGTTTTGCAGCCTCTTCTATTTTCTTGCTGTCTATCATATACGGCTGTCCTCCTAGTATTTATATCCGTGAAGATACGGACGAGTTTCGTTATACTCCATTTTCAGCTTGATCTGCTCTTTCAGGTCGATTCTGTTGTTATGGGCAATCGCAAAGATGTCCATCAGAAGCTCCTGAAGGTATTTGGCGAGATACCAGCTTGGTGAACTATCCAAGTCCAAGACTCCCATCTTTTCGATGATGCGGTATAGGTCTCCGGCTAAATCAAATCCGAAGATATAACTTGCCAGCTTATACTCACCTATGAGGTCTTCATCTTCTGATAGCTCGATTTTGTCTCCATCTATGATCCAACCCAAGAGTGAGAGGATGCGAATGGCGATGTCGGCAAACTCAGACTCAACCGTACCTTCCAGCGTGTTCTTGTAGGCGGTAGGCATATCCCTGCCCATTTCAATCTCGCTCTCGTAGTCTTCGATGGAGCCGTGTCTGCCTTTTCTGTCGGCTTGCAACACCTCGCTCATTTCCACGATGATGAACATCAGAAGAAATGCGGTATTAACATCCTTTGGATAGAAGCCCTTATTCTTGGCAGACTCGTAAGCTTGCTTTGATAAAGCTTCCAGTTCCTCCTTTAAAATGATTTTTGATTCTTTTTCCATATTGATTTGATTATTTCAATCCACATATCTAGGCTATGATCTGATAGTGAATGCCATATCGTTGAGTGTCTTGCACCAGTTTATTCTGCCTTCTCTGACTAACTCGTTGAGGGCTTGATAGGGCTTGTGGAATCCCCGATTGATAATCTCTGACGTTCTGACGTGAGGAGGCACGATGTGAGCGGCTTCTCTCTTGGCTTGAATCTCAGCGATGATGGCTAGGATTTGTTCTTTCTCTGTCTTCATTTGGTGAAGGTAAGAATGAGACGTGGGTTACTTCGGACTGGAACATTAATTGTTCCCACATTCCGTTCATATCTTGTTGATACCACAAGCCATCGTGCATCGTTCCGATGATAGGTTTGCCTTTATACCAGAGTACCATGGTCTTGTGGTAAAAGAGGGCTTTATGCGCCTTACTGATGCGCTTCCCAACCTTAATATATCCGAAAATATCCATAAGCTAGAAGAGTGATAACTGACCCGTCTTGTCGTGGTAGTGATTACCCGAAGGGAAAATCAGTTCCTCGAACATAGCGGTCAGGCAGTTGGTGACTATTGAATTTCCTGCCAGTGCATAGAGCTTGCTCTTGCAGATGATGCTAGCTCCCGACTTCTCCTTGCTCAGGAGCTTGTCTATGTCGGCTTCGTGTACACCCATCAGCCGGAAGCAGTCTCTAGGAGTGTACTTCCTGATTTGGATGGAGTATCGCTTTCCGTTGGGAGCCGTATGAATGATTTGTTTGTTCATAACCGCAACAAATGTCATGTTTGATTTATCAATGGTGGTCTTGATGGTGGGGCTGATGCCTTGGAGAACCATCTGGTTGTAGAGGTCTAAGACTTGCCCACCCATATCCGGCTTAACCTTCCCCGAAAGGAGTAGGGATTTCATTCGCTTTCCTCCTGTTATCATACTCGATTGATGATTAAGAATAATTGAATATATTTTCATACTCGTTTAATGATTAGTACTGCGTTGGCTGATCTTCCATCGTCATGTATATAGTTAGCAAAGCCAGCCTTATAGTAACCTGCTCGTATGGTTCTACTTAAACCATCTTTATCTGAGTTGATGAGCAGTTTTCTGTTTGTAACTTTTTGATTATCAATACCCCCCCCCTTAGGGAAGTGGTCAACACCAAGCAGATTTGCTATGCTGATTCCTGCACCGAAAGAAGATGTGATAGTCGGGCTGCAACCATCAGCCGTTTTGGGTATTGAAATCTTCGGGGTAGAGCTTTTGGATGGATTCATTGATGTCTGCTTTGGTGAGATACTTTTCTAGAAGGGGCTGGGAGAGGTAATACTCAGGAGATACATCATCTTCCAAGATGTCCTCAACCGTAGTCTCCAGCTTGATAGGAGAGGGGAAGTGATACTCTGGGTTCGGATCATCCTCGGTGCGGAGGATGGAAATGACAAAGATACGCTCACGATTCTGTGGGATTCCGTAATCTTTGGCATTCAGAACCTTGTAGAAGGAAGTATAGCCATAGGAGTCTAGGTCTGCGAGATATTGGAAGAAGTACTTCCTCATCTTCTTGGTGAGAAGACCTTTTACGTTTTCTAGCATCACATATTTAGGATGCTTGGCTTCCAACATTCTCCTTTCTTGGAAAATCAGGGAAGAACGTGTACCGCTACCTTCTTCTGCTCCCTTGCGAAGTCCTGCGTTTGAGAAGTCTTGGCAGGGAGAAGACCAAGATATGAAATCAAAGTCGGGAACCTCGTTCCAGTCTATCCTCGTCACGTCACCATAGTTAGTGATGTCTCTTCCGTGCAGGAGTCCGTAAGCTTGGATGGCAGATGATTCTATCTCGGAATAGCCCACTACCTTGAAGTCGAACTCAGGGTGCTTCTCTCTGAGGTACTTGAAGGCTAGACTCTGACTGCCATAGCCAGCGAAGGCTTCAAAGACTCTGAGCGGATGCTGCTTGTTGTATTTGCTGATTTGTATCATGGGTTGATGATGTTATGGATTCCATTGGATGCCCAAGTGTTCCAAGGTTCCGTTGTCACGATATATCTCCAACTGCTTGCGGCATAGGCTTTGAGGGTTCTTTTGCAGAAGCTCTATCATACCCATGATTCGTGTCTTGAAAACGTTGTCCTTATCCGCATTTGTTACGTTCTGTTCAGCCTTCGTCTTTGCGATAAGTTGGCTGATATCGGAAGGATTCTCGTTAACTGATGTTGGCGGTGGTGTCGCTCCGATGAGTTCGTCTTCCCATCCTCGCTGGTTGAGAAAGGTTTGGAAGTTCTTTCTGTACTGCTTGTTGGGCTGGGAGATTACATAGAGAGGAATGTACTCTATAGCTGCCTTGCGGTCTTTCTGGCTCATAGAGTTCCACTTCTTTTCGAGTTTGGCTTTGCAGCCAACCTTCTTGTCGTACAAGTTCCATGCTCGCTCAAAGGTATATTCGTCTTTGACTTCCTTGGGAGGAGCAGTGACCTTATAGCCTTTGGATTCCAAGATAGAGATTATTTTTTCAATTAACTCTTCTTCTTGTTTTTCTTGGAACTCTTTAAGAAACTTATCTATTAAGTTTTCACCAAGAAAAAGTGGTGGCATTAATTGCATTTGAAATTGTTTCATAGTTCACCATTAAGATAATTGTCGATTGCTTTCATAAATTCGTCTATAGAGCGGACGATGATGTACTTACCACCATGTCGTTCCACTTCAAACTGGAATACCTTCTGTTCGGGTTCCTGCCTACCTTTCGGAGTCTTGTTTTCGATGCAGAGGAAACCATACTGAGAGGTGCTTTTCAGGAGGATCATATCTGATACCCCTGCCTTCATACCTTCTTCTTTTAGCCATGCGGCTTGTCGGGAGGTCCGCTTGCCGCCATTGGGAACGGCAAAGAAGACACCTTCGAGGTCAGGATGTACCCCACGGATATACCTGACCTCTGCAGCTTGCAAGTTGTGCTCATCATAGGATGAACGCTTGCGTATCTTCTTGCCTTCCTGCAATAGTTTTGCCTTGATTTCAGCGTAGGTTGCCATTACCAGTCGGTTGAGAAAAGGTCGTTGAGAGAATCTTCACCCATCAGGCGGATGGCTTCGTTTGCTGCTTCTTCTGATTTGAAGTAAACAGAACAATTTTCAGTAATATCTACCCATAATGGTAAATAATTATTACCTTCGTTGCAGATGCTCCAATTTCGTTTTCCTAACCCAAAGGTAGGCTTCCATCCATTGTTGAGATACTTGGCGATGTTCTGCAGCTTATTGAAAGCCACCATACGCTTTGCCTGAGCCACGCTGGTGCAGTTTACGGCATCTTCGAAGTTGTAAGATGTCTGTTTTCCAAATTCGATGTTCTGGTCATAAATCCAGTATGCAGTCTTGCCCAAGTAGAGTTCTTTGAGAATATCATCGTAAGTGATAGACTTCTTCTGAGTCTTCTCGTTTTGAGGATGATCATTCTGAGCATGCTTCTTGCGCACCATCAACTTGCCTTCCTCATCGAAGAAGAACTTTAGGTTCTCAGGGATAGGGAACTCTACAGCCGTACCATCATTTGGGATGTACAACTTAGATAAGGAAGCATTACCTTCGTTGATGTTCTGAATATCATTGTCGGTGATACCCTCTGTATGGATGGAAGGGGTGGTCTCGTCCTTCTCCTTCATCTTATTGGCAATCATTTCTGCACCCTTGCCGAGGATTGCTCCGAAAAGCATCTGGGCGAATGATGATAACTCTGGCTGGCTGTTGCGCTGACGGTTACGTCTGTTGTTGCGCTTGTCGTTTCTACGTGTCATATTATGTATAATTTTTTAGAATGTTATTAAACTCGTCTTCTGATACACCATCGGCAACCATGATGGTAAGGATGGTGTCCAAGACCTTGGAATAAACTTCATTGAAGGCTGGCTCATCCATCTTGGCGAATGAGATAGACTTGGCTCGCTCCAAGAACTTCTGTCCGTTCAGGTCGTAGAGTGGTTCACTGAATCCTGATGTTATCAGGAGCTGTTCACGGAATGTCTCTACCGAACGGAGATTGATGCGCTGCTGCTCGGTGAGACAATCCCAAGCGGCTCGGATCAGGGAGAAGAACTTGCGGTGGAACTTCACGTTGCGTGGGCGGACGATGTTCGCCTTGACAACAGAGCCAACCTTAATCTTTCTCAACTGCTCATAGTCCTCGTCTGCATAAGCTTGAAGACCAAGAGAAGTACGCACAAGATGGATTTCCATAACCTTTGTTTTTGAATATCAACTAATTGTTGGCTGGGAATGGGAGATTACCCTGCTGACCACCATATTGAGCCTGCTGCTGAATAGGCTGACCATTGGCATCAATCTGAGGGGGAAAGTTCTGCATCTGCTGCTGGATAGGAGCTGGCTGCGGAGGATTCTGCTGGAATCCCTGCTGAGCACCCTGCTGGTAGTTCTGCCCTACCTGACTAGCGTACACCTGACCCTGCTGCATCTGCTGAGGCTGGGCGGTTGGTCGCTGCACCTTCCAGCAATCCAACTGATTGAACCATCGTCCGTCCTTAGACTGATGTGCCTTCAATCCGATGTGAGCGGTGATGATCTCACCAACTTGGATGTTGAACTGCTGCAGCTTGTCGGAGCCATAGACCTGAATTACGGCTCTTGCTGGGTACTGCTGGTTCAACTCCTCGATAACATATTCACACGAACTCCATTGAGTTCCGTTTTGGCTGGTTCCAGTTTGAACCTGCCCTGCTGCAATAATCTTGCCTGTAAATGTTACGTTCATATCTATACTTAATTAAGTTTGATTCTGATGGATGGCTTTGTGGTAGTATCTTTCAGATAGTACTCATAGTGTTCCGGCTCGGTGTCCTTGAAGAGTTTCGTGTCGAAGGTCTTCTTGGTGGATGCTGCCACATAGGAGTAGGAGCCATATTGAGTCTTGATGGATTTCTGCTTGTTGGCTTCCATCATCTTCATCAGCTTCTCCTTCAAGGCATCCTGCTCTATCTTCAAGGCATCAATTCTAGCTGTGACGAGTCGGTACTGCTGCTCGGTGCTAGAGAAGGCTTCCGGCACTTCCACCTCATACTTGTAGTCAGGATCATCCTCCAAGTATGCCTTGATAAGAGCATCAATCTTCTCTTCCGATACTCTAGGCAGCGGCTGGAATCGGCTCTGTCCGTTCTTGAACCACATACATACCAGTTCCTTCACCTTCAAGTCGGGATTCTGCTCCTCGAACCATCGTGCATAGATGGATAGCTGGAGAGAAACGTTGTCGTAGTGCAGGGTGGAGGTGGTTTTGTAATCTACCAGATAGATGTTTCCATCGCTGTCAGCGAAGACTCCATCAATGGCAGATGCGAAGTCCTCACCATCGGTAACGAGATACTCGGAATCAACGTGATGGAGACCGTAGGAGACCAGCATACTATTGAATGCCCGAATCTCTTCTGTCGGGTTCGGGTACATATTGATGTCGGAATCGAAGACGGTACAGAACAGCTCGAAGGAGTTGTGGATCATACCTCCTCGTTCTGCAGCCTTCATCAGTACAGACTCAGGAATATCCTTGTAGGTATCGGGGAAAGCCTTTCTTACCAGCGTTCCAGTGATACCTTTCAGTTGCTTCTTGCCAAGGAAGTATTGGTGGGTCTCCTCTATGAAGGTGATCTTCGGCTTATTCAGCTTGATGTTCTGTGTCATAGTCCTAACTCCTTTCTCTTAGCGGATAAGGCTTGCATAAAATGAGGGTTGCTGTTGAGCGGCATATAAGTGTTCATCACCCATTTGATGTTGTCTCTGTTCACGCATCGCTTCACCATCTCCAAGGCTTCGGCTAGGTTGTCGGGATGATACTGAGGTTGCGCTGGCTGGGCGGTTGCCTGAGATTGCTGCTGAGTCTGTGCAGTCTGCTGCGCTGACTGATGATGAACGTTATCCTGCTGACCAGTATTGAGTGTGTCAGAATCAGCGTTATCATCAATGGCAAACAGACCATTGAGCGCATACTTTCGGGCATAGGATGAGGATGCACCAGTAATCTGACTTCCGTCCATACCTTTCTTGTTTTCCTCTTCTCTTGCCCAGCCAGTGGTTGTTTCACACTCGCCCTTCTCGTTCTTGATTGTAGCAGTTGCCTTCACATAGATGCGGTTGCCTATCATAACAATATCATCTGATATGATAAGCGTACATTTCTGCTTAGCGAGTAAAGGCTTGACAGCTTCTAGGATGTCCTCAGCCTTGCGGTACTTGTAGCCACCGAAGCGGTTTACCTGAGTCTTTGGTGCTTTCAGTTCCGATTGAATCGTAATAAGCTCTTTCATGTCCTTATTATATTAATAGTTATTGATACTTCCATTCATAGCCCTTACATCTGTAAGTGCCATCCGATTTCTTATTCGGGTTGTCACATATCTGCTCAAACAAGCAGTCGTGGCAGCTTTTCGGTTTGAATAACATATCTTGTTTCTTTAAAATGTTCTACAATAAAAATCCCCTCGATTCTCACGAACAGAGGAGATAGGTTGAAATATACAACTTTAACGAGTTATAAAATGCAGTCGCTACTGCGATAGTCGTAAATGATATATATTTTTTATATGGTTTGAAAAAACGTGTCTGTCAAAAAGGAGGGGTGGGAGTAATAAAGCACCCCTCCGAGGAGCGACATCAGAACATAATTGGCAGGATGGTGATAATCGCTCCAAGTTCCCTTCTGCATTTATGGAGGCTTAGGACTCCCAGCACTAGTAATCGCATACATTGTACTAGTATGGAAATATTAATATTTTATCTATGACAAAGTCGTGCTGGCTGCATTAGAACAACCATTGTAGTTGTGCGCTTCTACCTATTGATGCTACCTTATTATATATAAGGGTCACGGCATCAGGTCTGCATCTTCACAAGTGAACTCCAAGCGTTCCAAATTCCACCCAGTAGGTGTATGTATTAGCTTGCCACTTCCACGTCTAAGCATCATCTGTGGTTAATGATGCTCCTTTTGGGTACGTGTACCTCTCCAGGAAGGTTTATCCTATCCGATATGACTCCTCGGAATCGGGCGATATTGGGCATAGGGTAGGACTCGAACCTACGACCTTGAAGGTAATGGAGCCTTCTGCTCTGCCATCTGAGCTACCTATGCCGTTTCAAACAAAATACTAACTAAAAACAATCTTGAACCTACACAACAGTTGTGGAGCTGGGAATAGCAAATTCCAAAAAATCCTTGCGAAAAAGACTTTTGTCCTTATTTTGAGATAAATAAAACGAAAATTTTAAACTAATTAATATCAAACAATTTTTTATGCCGGATTCAGCTCCATATATATCTACTCGTTCACTTCCTTGAAGTAAGAGTGGATTTCCTTAACTACTATAGCGAATGTGGCGATACTTGCCACCAACATAACATTTGCGAACATATCTTTCTGTTTTAATGGGTTATACAATAGGCTTCCACCTCTGAATCTATCTCCGACTGGGGCTTCACTCTGTTCTGCAGCATCCAATCCTCTAGGTCACTCTTCTTGAAATACAAGGCTCGCTGGTTGGGCTTGTAGATAGGGATGGTGTGCTCTGCCACCATCTTCCTGAGTGTTCTGATGGTAACTCCCAGTACTATGGATGCTTCATCAATGTTGAGCACATTCTTGGTTCCGATGAGAATATACTTCTCTATTCGGGCAAGTGTCTCTCCAAGACTACTCTTATTCGTCTCTTTAATATCACTTTTTATCGTTTCATCTTTCATCTCACTCGAAGTTAATTGTTTGTTGACTGGCACCAGTTGTCTTGGAAGGCTCTCTTCCACCAGTGCCCTTATCTCTGGGAGTGTTCTCCTGCTCTATCAAGGGGAGAATGCCCTTTCCTTTGAGTGCCTCGTAAAGGAAAATTCTTCCCTTCGTTGTCCACTCCGTGTTGTACTTCACATCGTGCCTACCATCCTTGCGGATGATGTCCACCCCTCTGCTATGAACATAGCCACCTTTCAGGAACTGAGCGTACAATATCCACTGACCTCTCTCCTTGTGCTGGATTCTCATAGATTCCAACTCCTTGTTCATAGCGATAGCACTCATACCGTAGTCTTGCGCTATCTGGGTGATGGTCATTGTTGCGTTGCTCTGCAGGATTCTGTCGTAGTAGCTCACCTTCGGCAGCATTTCAGTAATCTTGTTGCCCAGCTCTACGTTCGCCTTGCTGATAGTGATGATTGTCTCATCCTTCTGCTTGTTCTCTAGAGCAAGCTGCTGTTTCTCTTCCTCTGCCTTGACCAGAGACTTCAAAGCTTCGAGATAGTTCTGAGGAACGGATGGCTTGGATTGCTCAATCTGTTTCTTCATAGCGTTGAAGGCTTCGATGTATTTCAGCTTGAACTCCATCGCCTTCTTGCCGTTGAATCCCATCGCCAGCAGAGTGAAACCATCTTGGTTCATAACGAACATAGGCTGCTCTTTATTCTGCTCATTCAGATAGGTTGATTCTGAGAACATTTGGCGGACGGCTGAATTTTGAGCCGTCCCTTCTATCAACTTTCTGATAGATTGTATAACGTTCTTATGCTCTTTTTCGAAGACCTCAGCAACCAATTTGCTATTTGTTAGAGGTTGGTTGCTTTCACCTCTGTAAACTAGATCATTCATATTCACCTCCTTTTTTAACAGAAAATTACTCTGTCGTTCTTGATTCCACCAAAACGCTCTAGAGCGTCCTTTCTGATTGCAACTGCTAGCTCCGAGTCGGTCTTGTATGCAAGAGCATTATAGACCGTTGCCTGCGTACATCTATGGAGAGCAATCAGCTTTTTTCTATTTTCAGGTGATACCTGAATAATTTTTTTCTTTTTTGCTTGCATATTTCATTTTTTTATTTTACCTTTGCGGCATTAATATTCTAATGCGGTTAAAAGAACATTATTTGATTGTTCTAACCGAGTGCAAAGGTAGTCATTTATTGCTATATCACCAAATGTTTAGCAAGAAAAGATTAGCCGTTTATGATTAATTAATTATGGTTTAAAAATGTGAAATTATGGAAGTAACTATTTATCAGCGCATTATGTCTATTTTGGAAGATAAGCAACTTTCGGTTAATGCTTTTTCAAAAATGGTTAATATGTCACAAACTACCCTTAACACTCAGTTGAAGGGTGAACGAACTTTGTCTGCTAATGTCGTAGCTAAGGTTCTTGAAACATTCCCTGAGGTATCATCTGAATGGGTTATGCGTGGTGTGGGTTCTATGTATCGCAAGGAAGAGTCTGCTGGAGGAGTAGAGGAAGCAATCAGCACAAATATGGTAGCCGAGCCAGCTCCAACCTATCGTGCCCAGCCTGAGCAGGATGAATCCATCTGGAAGGCAAAGTATGAAGCTATCAAGGAATGCTATGATATGCTGGTATCTAGCCTTGGCAGTATGAGAAAAGCAAATGTAGGATAATTAAAATATGGTAGGTATGAATAAATCTTGTTTGGTTTGGGTTGTTTTGATATTAATAATTGGTGTTGGAGGTATTACTTATTCTAAAATAAAGAGTAATGAAGCTGCTGAAAAGAAAAAAGTAGAACGACAAAAGGAGATTGCTGATTCTATTTCTAAAGCAAAGGAATATGCGGAAAGCAAAAAGCCTTGCAATAGGGTTGGTAAATATGTTTATGTTGACCAAGTTGGAGTATTGCATACAGAATTACGTTGTGGTGCAATAAATGAAGGTGGAACTCTTAGCGGGTATGCTACAGATGAGGATGGTGATGAAGTTGATGTTTCAAGAAGCATTAAATGTGGCTCAGGCGTAAAGAGAATACTATTAGAAGATATGAATAAGTCTCTGCTGAAAAAATCATGTCATATATGTATTGATGATGATATGTATGAGTTTCTTATAGGTTTCGGTTATGGTGGTAAGTTGTCGAATCGTAGCGACCGTAATTGGATTTC
>ERZ1032022.340-NODE-340-length-11600-cov-10.311477_pt1 | contig 11600 bp, 17 predicted proteins | sample MGYA00516699_ERZ1032022 | MGnify/ENA primary metagenome ERZ1032022 (study PRJEB33719, sample SAMN04261294) | wastewater metagenome | biome: rural village; feature: human; material: feces | host: Homo sapiens | place: El Salvador | collected 2013-01-07 ... | reverse complement strand
CCGCTACAACCTTTACTATATTATCGATATCCGGTTTCTTCATGACATGAAGTTCGCCTGCCAACATCTGCTGCACTTTTTTCTTAGAGGTACTCTTCGGCGGTTCAAACCTTGCTACGATTCGAAGAGCTACCGGTATGTCTTTGTCAAATTTTGTTCCTTTGGCAGCAGTGATATACATTGCTTTGATCAGATTCTCATACAGCAGATCATTCTCAGGTGTATAGCTAACTGAGTGACTTAAGTTTTTATTGTAAACAGTCCTGGCTCTTGCCTTTCCCTGCGGTTTGCCAGGGACATGAAATATTACTGATTTCATTCTTTCCCCTTTCTTCCTGTACCGGACCAGCGTATCCAATACAGGAGAAACATTGTTTATAAGTTGCGTGTGTGACATATGTTCAATTTATAAGGAAATAACTATTTTCTATTGGAAGAACTCCTCTTCAATACTTCCTGCCGGCTGTTCCTTTTTGTTCTCTTTTACCTCCTGCAGCTCCTGATCAGCAACAACATTATCCTGTTCTGTCTGAGTCTCAACATAATCCGTTGTTCCATCTTCATGGATGACTGCCATATCCTTATCAAGTGCCGTCTGGAGATCAATGCTCATGATTCCCCATTTACTGATCAGCTGACGGAGCATCGTCTTCATGGCCATTCCATCAAAGTCCTTAAACCAAAAGGAAGAATATTTCCATAAGTCCTTTTCCGGAATCTTTCCCTGTTCCAGGAGTTCCAGAGATTTCGCCCCGCCATTCTTTCTGAATGCCTGAGAATATTTTTCTGCATGAGAAAGCATCTTTTTCTTGGACCAGTACATTGTTTTACGGAAACCGTTCTCATACTCAAACATTGCATAGTATCCCATGGCCGGGGTTTCCTCACGGACCACATCATCCTCAATCAGATCTACTTCGATTTCTTCATCCAGAGGATCGTAGCTCACCAGCTCTCCCTCTTTGATTGCAAGAACATTTAATTTCTTGTAATATCCGGAACGTTCTGCCAACTGAATGTATCCTTTATATCCAAGCTGGAACTGCGCTTCCTTGCGTCCCTTCTTTTTGTTATCGAACGGGACCATATAGAACTGGCCAAGCTGTGGAGACGGGGAAAGGTTCAATGCTTCTCCGAGTAATGCTGCTGACAGGATGCTTGGATTTGTACACTCCTGCAGAGCCGGTGTTGTCTGAACTGCTGATACGATACTGGAAATGAATCTTGTCCCATTCTTTCCACCAACCACACTGTTGATCTGTTTCTTTACTGCATCCTGCGTCAGGTATGCAGCCATTCCTGTTTTCGTCTGTCTGTTTGCTAAACTGTTCTGTACTGCCATCTTTTATTCCACCTTTCCAAACTTAATCTGATTCTCAATCATATAGTTACGTAATGCCATGATCTGCTCTCTTGTTCCGAATACACGGAAGTCTAACTGGATCAGGTCTGCAGCAACTGGCTCTTCCCTTGCAATAATAGTCTCATTAACCGGTGTAGCTTCTTTGACTGTCTCATCACCTTCCTGCTGCTTAGCTGTAAGTTCTTCTGCTTCCTGTCTTGCTTTTTCTTCAGCAATACGTTTCTGTTCTTCTTCATACTGCTGTTTCCGCTTCTGAATGTCTGCAAGTCTCTGTCCTTCTGCAATAGCCATATTCAAATCAAGTGTCTTCTTATAATTTTCCAATGCCTCAAAGCTGAACTCCGGAAGACTGTTGATCGTAGAAACTTCTGTTCCGACTTTAAATAGTAGGCTCTTCATCTGCTCTTCAATCTTATTAAGAGATACCGTTGCATTCAGCCAATTTGGATCCATGATTCTTTCCAGTGTAATAAAGTCCTGGAATCCAATCGTTCCAAAAAGATCTTCAATTTCTTTCTGTTTCAGCTGCTTGCGTCTCTCTTCGATTTCAGACAGCTGAGAATCAATTAACTGAATTGGTTCATCAATCAGTGCTGTGATTTCTTTCACCTGCTGTTCAAACCGGTTATACGGTTCCATACACACTTTCTTCAGACGCTTTCTCTCGTCTTCGAATGCAGCTTTTAACTTATTAAGATCTGCACGATCTCTCTTCATGTCTTTTGCCTGATCTGCGGTATATGCGATCGTCTTATAATCCTGCACTCTTGCAGCAACCCATGATTTGACTTCCTCTTGGTTCCACTGGATCTCTTTCAAAAATCCATTTTCTTCCGGATTAGTAATTCTTAATTCCATTTTGTTCCTCCTTGTATTTATATCTCTGGAAGTATGAGCGGTGGCTTCCTGCCACTCTCTACATAATTCCAAAACTTCGTTTCTTCTCTAAGCAGCATATCCAGATCATTCTGAACTTCTGCCCGCTCTATATGGTAATGTTTTACTGTTGTCCGTTTCTCTCCGCCCCAATCAGTTCTTAGATGTGCACACAGTTCAATAAATTCATAACCTGTGACAAGTAGATAATGTAAAACCTGTATGTAATAATTATCCGGAACACGATCTCTCCACTTCTCTTTCTGCATACTCTGCAAAATGTTAGTTGTTTTTATTTCCAAGATTCCTTTTCTTCCATCCTGATCTGTTAGCTCTCCATCAAGTGAAGCCTGCATAAATGGATGCTCAATACTTCGCAAGATTCTGAACTCATGATGCTCTACTTTATATTCCGGATAGTCCAGTTTAAACAATTCCCGGATTGGTCCTTCTGCGTATTTTCCATAGATCACACAGGATTTTCCAGAAATATCTTCTGGAATTCTTCTCCCAGTCTTCTCTTCAAACAGATCGATGTTGCTCTTGTAAGGATTCATCCCGACCACTGAGCTCGCATCGCTTCCACCGATGCCGTTCATTCTTCCACTTAACCAGTCCTTTTCGTCCTTAAAATCAAATACTTCAAACGGATCGTTCATTCTTCTCTCCCTCAATTGTCATTCTTATTGCTTTCATAAAAAGTTCCTCTGCGAGTCCAGATCCTGCCTGTCCACTGACCGTTTTGAAGAGAGCTTCCGTTATTGCTTTATACTCCATCATGAGATCCATAATGTCTCCCATTGCTTCTACCTGATAACCATCTTTATCGTTTGTTTTTATTTTTGTTGCTTTAATCATTTGACTAATTTCCTTTCTTTTCTTATAATGTAATTGACTAATTTCCGAGTGCCAGAAGGTTGCCGCCTTTTCTATGGCACTCTTTTTTAGTATCCGAAGATTACCCAAGTTGCAATTCCAAGAAATATCACAGCTTCAATCGTGACTACTGTCATAATCGCTGACATGGTTTCTTCTCTGTCATTACACTTGCTTCTCTTCGGCTGTCTCTGAATGTCAATCATCTGAACTGTCTGAATTGCTTTTCTCTGAATGTCAATCATCTGAACTGTCTGAATTGCTTTTCTCTGAATGTTGATTACATCTAACTGGTTCACCCTTTCTCACCCCTTTCTTATAAGATGTACATGGAATGAATCTGCTCATCTCCATGCAGTGGTTCTTATATACACATTCTTTGCAACTTCTCATATCACTTCTCTGCCTATTCGCTCTTTTTCTAACTCCGTAATCTTAAGAACCCGGAGGATTTCTCTTAACTCGCCAATCCTCATGTCTTCCGGTTCGCTAAGTCTTTGGTAAAGCGTACTTTGTGATATTCCAGTCAGCTTTGCAAGTTTCTGTACGCTGATGTCTTCCATTTCCTTTCCTGACTGAATAATTGCAATAAGTGTTCTGTTCTGCCTTTCCCTGTCAGATATTTTTAATTTTGGCATCTCCTCTCACCTCTCTAGTCATCATAAGTGCGTGGAATCATGTCCTCTGTCAGTGCATAGAAATCGCTGAGGTACGCTCCGTCATCTGTGATACTTAAATCAACAGCAACGTTGTTCTCGTTCATCAGCATGATACTCAACGCACACTCTTCTCCGATTGTTCCATTGCCAACAGCTAAGACCTTAAAGCCTTTTAGTGCGTGGAGCTCTTCGGAATCTCCGTTTACTTTTCCATAATTAAGTTTGTTTATCATTGTTTTTCACCTCTCTTGCTATTTTCTATTTCTTCTCCTATACTGTTTCTTACAGGCACTGCCATGCCGAGTAATAAGAAAGGAGATTTTTAATGGCTGATTTAGATTTTTGGCTTCAACAGAACGGTCTTTCCTATGTTGTTAAACGTAACGGTCTTACCCAATTAGGATTACATAACACTGAAAAAAATACCGGGAGAAAATACATTGGATTCACTCCAGGAACTGATATTCATCCTGGTGACTCTCTTACAAATCCTGTCGGTGAAACATTTTATATAGTTGATGTCCAGACTCAATTTATCCACCAAGAACCTTACCAATTGAAAGCATATTATCGAACCAAATTCGATGAGGAACGTTATGCACAACCTAGTTCCCCAATATTTAATATAGAAAATGCTTATGGTTCGGTAATCGGCACTCAACGCACCGTTACTTTTAACTACAAAGATTCTTTACAAACCGCCAAAATGCAAATTGAATCTTCAAATTCTCCAGATAAGGAAGAGCTTCAACATATCATTTATTTATTGGAAATGATAGTTAATAATCAGCTTCCGCCGCAAAAAGGATTATTATCAAAATTTTCCGCTGTCCTTGAACGTAATTCTTGGCTTACTGGTTCCATAGCTTCTGCTCTTATAAACTGGCTGACATCTCAAATATAGATGCATTACCCTTTAGCACCAATGTAAGCTCCGTTTCTCCGTTACCGGAGCTTACGAGTTTATAATCTTTAACTTCGATACTTTGATTTCCCACTACCAAAAATGTTCTACTTTCAATTTTTTTAATGGAAATGTCTGTATTATTACTCAGCATCTCTTCTCACCTCACTTGCCTTACTCCTACTCACATCTCTTCTTCAAACTTATCTGTGCATTGTAATCCTGGATCTTAATCCTTGTATTTGTGCATGGCTGCCAATTCTTTACATAATCAACAGCTTCATCGAATTTCTTCTTCGGCACGTTATTGCGAGCGTTTACATTGAAGTAATGTTTCAGATCTCTGTTGCACTCCGCAAAGACCTTTTTTCCAATTTCTTTATAGGCATTACTTTCTTTTCCGCCAAGTGCATCAATAACTACTTTACTGACTGTATCTCCAAGTACCATTTGCTGACCATAGTCAATTGTCATATTCTGCTCAAGATCTGCGATTCTGTCTTCATGGTTATCAATCATACCAAGCTGAATACGCAACATCTCCTGTGGTGTAAGCGGCTTCTGATAAGAACCAGTCTTTCTGATAGCCGGAAGTACCTCGCTTGTCACCCAGCGCTTGAATCGTTTTGCCGAATCTAATTTACTACCGAAGATCAAGGCGTATAAACCGGATTCATTGATAAAAATAGTTTCCTGTTCTCTTCCAAGTGAATCGGTGATGCCCTGTTTCAGGGAGTCATCTTTTTCGACGTGTGTGGACAAAGCATTGAGTGGTTTTGCATAACCGAGCGCTGTTGCTACATCTTTTCCGACAAACCAAGGTTCTTTATCAATAGTTACTGTTCGGATATCTCCGAACTCTTCTGAGTTAAAAATTTTTATTTCTTCCATTCCTTCTCCTTTAGTGTCATTTAATTCAACTTTTCATTTAAAAAAATTTTATCTCTTTCGGATTTTGAAAGCCTTAATGTTTTTGTAAGCGCAACTATTTCCGAAGCTGTGAATTCTCCTCCCCCTTTTAAACGATTATAAAATGTTTCTCGAAGAATACCGCTTTTTTCAGAAATAGCTTTAACTGTCATTCCACTATCAGCAATCTTCTCCTTTAAAAGTTCAATATCTGCCAAAATAGCACCTCCTTTGTGGTTGAACTTCATTCAACATCTTGAATATAGCATTTAGTTGAATTTGTGTCAACCACTTTTCACAAAAATGTTGAATAATTTTCAATCCTGTGATATATTGAACTCAAGGAGGATTGAGAAATGCTTCAACTATATAAAAACATTAAAAAAAGAAGAACGGAACTGCATTTAACCCAAGCTGAATTAGCTGCTAAATTAGGCTATGCAGACAAAAGTATGATTGCCAAAATAGAAAAAGGATTAGTTGATTTACCTCAATCAAAAATCCTTGCTTTTGCTGACACTTTACAATTATCGCCTAGTGATTTAATGGGATGGGAAACAACTGATGAGGATATTGCCAATGTTCTTGTAAGCGATTGTCTTGAAGACATAATTGACAATATCAATGATTTTTCACCTTCAGAAAAAACTCATTTTAAAAACTATATTCACTTACTTGAAACAAACAGAAAAAGAGTTGATAACTATACCGCTCAATTACTGTCACTTCAACAAATGGATGAAGAAGCCACAACCAATGCTGCTCACGAGCGTACAGATATAACTGTAACAGATGAAATGAGACAGCATGACGATGACATTATGAATGATGAAAACTTCTAACCTCCATACCTTCTTTTTATAGGACAGATTGCTTGGTACAATTATGACGGAGGTGTTGTAAGTGAATTCTTATGAAATACTTTTAGACGAAGCTCACAGTGCTGGATTACTCGTAAAAGAGAAGCCTTTACAGGGCAATGATGGAAGAATAAATGGTAATAAAATTGCTATTCGCCATGATATTAAGACCTCGCGGCAGAAAGCCAATGTTCTTGCTGAAGAACTTGGACACTACTATACTTCCACAGGTGATATTCGAGATCAGTCCAAACTGGAGAACCGGAAACAGGAACGTCAAGCCCGATTACATGGCTATAACCGCCTGATCGGACTTGTTGGAATTATCCACGCATTCAATGCTGGATGTCAAAATAAATATGAAATTGCAGACTTTCTGGATGTTACAGAAGAATATCTGGAAGAATGTATCAGCTGCTACCGTGATAAGTATGGAGTATATACTACCGTTGATAACTATATTATATACTTCATTCCGAATCTGGTAGTGGTTGAAATGATGTGATATAACCTCGTAAGAGATTATATATGAGTTTGTGGTGTACTCATAGGAACAAGGGGGAAGGATAAAAAATGGGATTTTTAGACACATTCAAAGGAAATCAGTACAAAGCAGAATTAGCAGAATTGCAACAAAAATATAACGACTTACAAGAACTGCTTACCCCGGAAATGCAAAATGCTCTTATGCTGAAAGATACAATTCGAGAATTAAATAATAACATGCAGCAGAAACAGGATGAATTATTAAACTTGAATCAAAGCTTTCAAAAAGAAACTGAAAAAATTGAAAAAGAGCGACTTAAAAGGCAAAAAGAAATCGATAAACTGAATCAAGAAATAAATTGTAAGAAAAAAGAAATTGTTACTCTTGATGATGAAATTCTTGTTCAAGAATTTGGTCTTTACAAACCAACCTATGAATTTGCTAATGCTCTTGATTATAAAGAAGAACTTGCCAAAATTCGTTCTAAACAGAAAGATATGATAAAAAATAAACTTGCAGTCTCCGGAGTTACCACATGGCAAGTAAATGGAAGTTCTGCCAAAGGAAAGAAAATGGTTTCAGATACTCAGAAGTTGCTTTTGCGAGCTTTTAATACTGAGTGCGATGAGCTGATCTCGAAAGTTAAGTATACTAATTTTGATGCCTCACTTAATAAAATATATAAATCTGCTGAAACAATTTCTAAATTGGGCACAATTATGAATATCTCAATAACACCTGCTTACTTAGACCTAAAAGTAAAAGAATTGAGACTATCTTTTGAATATCAACAAAAGAAACAAGAAGAAAAAGAAGCTCAAAAAGCTGCTCGTGCAGAATTAAGAGAAGCTGCTCGTTTACAAAAGGAAATTGAAGCTCAACGAAAGAAAATAGAAAAAGAACAAACTCACTATCAGACCGCATATGAGCATTTGCTCATCCAATTACAGTCAGATCCAGAAAACAAAGACTTGCTTGACAAGAAGCTGGAACTTGAGTCTCAATTAAATGACATTGATAAAGCTATGAAAGATATTGACTATAGAGAAGCTAACCAGCGTGCAGGATATGTATATGTTATTTCTAATATTGGTGCTTTTGGTCCTAATGTATATAAAATCGGAATGACTCGTCGATTAGATCCTCAGGATCGAGTTGATGAGTTGGGTGACGCATCTGTTCCATTCAATTTTGATGTACATGCTATGATTTTTTCCGATGATGCTCCAGCACTTGAAACCGCTTTGCACAGAGCCTTTGAAGATAGAAAATTAAATATGGTAAATACTCGAAGAGAATTTTTCAATGTTACTCTTGATGAGATCAAAGCTGTTGTAAAGAAGAATTTTGATAAAACAGTTGAATTTATTGATGTTCCAGATGCGGAACAATATCGTATTAGCCAAAAAATGAAACAAGAACATCAACATTAAAGTAATTAAGAAAGGACGTGATCGCATGCCATTACCGAAATCAAACAACTACACAATTGAAGACATCTATGCTCTTCCTAACGGACAGCGTGCAGAACTGATCGATGGACAGATCTACGACATGGCTCCACCGAGTTATCTTCATCAGAAACTTGTAATGGAACTTTCCGCAACAATCCGGGATTATATTAAATCCCACGGAGGTCCTTGCGAAGTTCTGCCTGCTCCATTTGCTGTTTTTCTAAATCAGGATGATCATAACTATGTAGAACCAGATGTCTCCGTAATCTGTGATCCAAACCGGATTAATGACCGTGGATACAACGGTGCCCCAGATTTCATTATTGAAATCGTATCACCAAGCAGTCAGCGTATGGATTACCTTACCAAGCTGTTCAAATACCGTACAGCCGGTGTTCGTGAATACTGGATCGTGAATCCAATGAAAGAGACTGTTCAAACTTACCTCTTTGGTGATATAGAAGACTTCAATCAATATTCTTTTGATGATGAGATTCCTGTTGGAATCTATGATAACCTTAAGATCTGTATTGCAGATTTGCTGAAATAAAAATAACCGCTCCTGCGTCAACAGGAACGGTCAACTGGAAGAAACATACGTCAATATGCTTCTTTTAGTAACTCCGAAGAGATACTCCAAAATCCAATGAATATTGTATCATCTTCGGAGCAGTTAATCAATCAGAACTCTTGTTCTGTTGCTAGGCTGTTATTTTTATACCATTTTTTATAAAAAGGAGATGATTGTATGGCAACAGCTAAGAAGTTACCTTCCGGATCATGGAGATGTCTGGTATTCTCGCACTATGAAAATGTGGTAGATAAGGATGGAAAACCAGTCATTGATCCGAAAACAAAAAAGCAGAAGCAAAAACGAATCTATGAATCATTCACCAGTGATCTTCCAGGTAAGCGTGGAAAGCAGTCCGCTGAAGCACAGGCTGCACAGTTTCTCGCAGAAAAAGACCGGAAGAAACGTCCTGAGAACTGGACTGTAAAAGAAGCGTTCACTAATTACATTAAATTAAAAGAGAATGTGCTATCTGAAACCACATTGCGTGGATATGAAACAATCGTAAGGAATCAGATAAAGCAAATCGAGAACATAAGCCTACGTAAGCTGTCTCAAGAGGACGTACAAGCGTGGGTAAATGCAATCTCAATAAAGTTATCACCTAAGACAGTAAAGAACGCTTATGGACTATTTACGGCTGTCATAGGGATGTATTCTCCTGGAACGATATTTAGAGTCACGTTACCAGCTCCAAAGGATTTTGACGGATATGTTCCATCTGATGAGGACATTGAGAAACTGATCAAGTACATTGAAGGAACTGAGATGGAAAAGGCTGTACTCCTTGCAGCGTTTGGAAGTCTTCGAAGAGGAGAAGTGTTCGGTCTGACAAAGGAAGATATCACGGGAAACTCTATTCGGATCAGAGAGACACGTGTACGTGGTAGAAAAGGAATCGTGACCAAAGGTCCTAAGACACAGAGTAGTTGCAGACATGTGATCATGCCGGAATTTGTAATCAGAAAATTTGATGATATTGAAAGTGGTCCGCTTGTTAAGATGCACCCGGAAGACTTGTCCAAGAACTTCAAGAAGGTGCTACGCTCTGCCGGTATTCCAGAGTTTCGATATCATGATCTCCGTCACTACACTGCATCCATCATGCACGCACTTAATATTCCGGATCAGTACATCATGAAGCGTGGTGGTTGGAAGTCTGACAAGGTGCTCAAAAAGGTCTATCGTGGTACTATTGAGTCTGAGGAAAAGAAGTTTACTGACAAGATAAACGAGCATTTCACTCAAATCATGCAACACGAAATGCAACACGAACCGAAGAAAGCGTGATAAAACCGCCACTTTTAGCGTTTTTCATTCGGGTTCGATTCCCGCCAGGTCCACTTTTCAATGAAAGTGTGAAGACTTCAAAATAACGGCATTGTATCTCGTAAGATGAGATGCAATGCCATTATTTTTTGAATAATATCCTTACCTCCAAATGGAATGCATAAAACAAAAAACTCTGAGATTCTTGCAAACATTGACTTCACAAAAATCTCAGAGAAAAAAATAATGCCGCAGACCGGAATCGAACCGTTTTAAGCAATCACAAATACTGATAGAAAGGGGCTTTGAGGACTTCATCACGGTCTGGGTGTTCAAAAAGTGTTCAAATGTTTCTCATTCACAAACCGTATTTTTACTTGTAAAATGCTTCAATAGCTTGTGCTAAGAAATCAGCAGTACCTTCTCCATATTTCTCATCAGTCATAGACTTAATTCTTTCGTTGCGATAATACTGTGCCTGTGCCATCATAAAACCTTGTTCTTCTTTTATTTGTGAAAACTGCTTCATAAGTAAGCCATATTCTTCAACAACTTCTTGAACTTCCGAAGAATTTACATCACAATTTCTTTTTGCAATTAGTTTTTGCAAAACTGCTTCTATTCGTTTGTTGTAACTGTCAGCTACGTCTTTGCTAATAGGATTGTTGACTACAGATAAATATTTTTCTTTTCCTCCATACCACTCAACAACTTTGGCATAGCCTTTTTGCATTTCTTCTGATGAGACTGCCTCAATATAATGCTTTTTCCATTCTTCAACACTTCCAAACTCTTTGACAGCAAGTTCTTTCATATTGTCGGGCATATGTTCAAGCATAGTTTGAAACATTTCTTTCACTTCTGTTTTACTGAAAATTGCAAAATCCATTTTATTCTCTCCTTTCAGAATATCATCAATGCTGGTAATCAGACGTTCCATACGTTCTTTTTTTGCTACCAACATTTTTCTCTGCATTTGCAAAAGCTGGTTTCTTTCAAGAACCGGGTTATCCATAACAGCTTTGATTTCTTTCAATGGAATATCAAACTCACGGAAAAACAAAATCTGCTGTAATGTTTCCAATGCCTTATCGTCATAAAGCCGGTATCCCGCATCACTTTTTTCTGTTGGCTTTAACAATCCAATTTCATCATAATAGTGAAGCGTGCGAACGCTGATACCTGTTAAATCTGATATTTCTTTTACTGTCCTCATAACTGCTGACCTCCTGTTCCTGATAAGATAACTTTAATCTATGACGTTCCGTGAGAGTCAATAGTTTTCAGTTCAATAAATTGATTTTTCATCTCAACAAGCTGGAATTTGTAATTACATTCCATACATATTGGCATTCTTTACAATCACTCTATC
>ERZ1032022.331-NODE-331-length-11690-cov-6.323163_pt1 | contig 11690 bp, 9 predicted proteins | sample MGYA00516699_ERZ1032022 | MGnify/ENA primary metagenome ERZ1032022 (study PRJEB33719, sample SAMN04261294) | wastewater metagenome | biome: rural village; feature: human; material: feces | host: Homo sapiens | place: El Salvador | collected 2013-01-07 ... | reverse complement strand
CTGATTTTGGCGGACAAGTGGAAACCTTTTCACTGCTGTCGAACGAGCCTGCCTAATTGTATGCATATACTCCATTTTAGCGCCAAATAGAGTCATAATAATTTCATCAAGAACAACAGGATTCTCACCTACAGCAATCAGACCCGCAGACTTAGGGGTCGGGTACAAGGGTCCTTCCCCCTCTCCTAAAATGACCATATCTGCAATGGCAAGGTACCGACGAACCGGCCTGCAGGTAAAATCTGATAAATTCCCATTTTTATCTGCATAGAAAAGTATCTTATTAAGATCACAAATAGTTTTGCTTATTGTGTGATTTCCATACCAGCTTCCTTCGCTATATTTTGTACTTCCTCCAAAAATTTTAGCTGTCAGGTGATTCACACGAATTAACTGCTGATAAATCCAAGCCAGCCTTGGATTTCCTCCCGACTGTGCCCAGAAATTTTTCTTATCAGCAAGATAATCTTCATAACGTCTTAATTTACTAGGCTTTTCATATTCATCGGAACAAACTTCCGCTTTTCCATCAACATAAGCGCCATTGGTATGATGAGGCAAGCACTCCTTTCTAGAGCAAATACCAACTATATTTTTTAAAGAAGCTGTAACCCCGGCTTTTCTATGAGCCTTCGGCTTTGGCATGTTAATAATAACATCTGCCTCTAGGACATCAGCTGAAATAGCATACTCATGGCAAAGGACATTATGATGTTTTTTTAACAGCGCCGGATCATAGTTTGTAATTCTCATGGCATCCAGATATTTCGGGGGAATTTCACTAAACTCGCTATCCTGGTTCAACTTCACAATGATGCTTCTTGCTTCCGGATTCTCTAAATAATAATGTACTCCATCTTTAACATGACTATGAATTCCACGTAAATCTTTTAAGGAGATTTCTATATCCGGTGCACGATTTTTGCACCATTCCACAATTTTATCTAGTCCGCATTTATGAATTAAAATATCAAAATTACATTCCTGCATAGGAGCATCAGCAATAACCACTTTTCCATTTCCATGTAAAGCCAGTATTACATAATAAAGAACTGCGGCAATTACAGAGGGCTGCGTATATAAGCAATTCTCATCACCGCACGGATTATGATCCATGACCAAGTTTGGTTTAATCAATACCTTATCGCCTGCATGAACAATTTTCTTTAATGGATTCCAGTCTTTCTTTCCATAATTTCCCTTATCATATCCCATAAGATGAAACGCTTCTCTGACACCATCAAAAACATCATTGGCCTCGTCAGTAGATATATCCCAAAAATATTCAGGATATTTCATTGATGGTCGAAATTCATTATTATCAGGATATTTTGAATGCTTGATGCGATAGACTACAACATTATCACTATTATCACTCATTATAAGACTCTGCTCCTAAATATCTGTTTACCATACATTGAAATCAACAATCATCATAGTGTAAAGATTCCAAGCCATGAACAGATTCCCCTATTACTTGTAATATTCCTTATACCACTCTGCAAATTTACGAAGTCCCTCACGCAGCGTCGTTGCCGGGCGATAGCCATAATCTTCTTCCAATGCCTTTGTGTCTGCATAAGTTACAGGAACGTCACCAGGCTGCATGGGCACCAGCTTTTTATGGGCTTCGAAATCATAGTTAGCAGGCAGCACGCCGGCACGAATCAGTTCCTGCTGAAGGATGTCCACAAAATCAAGCAGATTCTCCGGACGGCCTCCTCCGATATTGTAGACAGCATAGGGAGGGATGGGCAGTCCATCTTCGCCGTTCTTCCTTTCCGGTGCCCCCTGCATGACACGGATCACACCTTCCACTATATCATCCACATAGGTGAAGTCCCGTTCACAGTGGCCGTAATTGAAAATCTGAATGGTCTTTCCTGCCCTGAGTTTATTCGTAAATCCGAAATAAGCCATGTCCGGGCGCCCTGCCGGTCCGTAGACGGTGAAAAAGCGCAGACCCGTAGAAGGAATATTATACAGTTTGGCGTAGCAGTGAGCCAGCAGTTCATCGGATTTCTTGGTGGCAGCATAGAGAGATACCGGATTATCTACCTTGTCGTCTGTACTGAATGGTACCTTTTTATTCCCGCCATATACGGAAGACGATGACGCATACACCAGATGTTCCACTCCTTTGGCTCCATTATCATACGAATGGCGGCACGCCTCCAGAATATTATAGAAGCCAAGCAGATTCGATTCGATATAGACATCCGGATTCGTAATAGAATATCTCACCCCTGCCTGCGCAGCCAGGTTCACTACAATGTCCGGATGATAGGTTCTAAAGATATTCTGGATAACACGACGGTCCGCAATATTGCCTTTAATGAAATGATACTTTGCAGAAGTGCAGGCCTCTGCTTCTTTTTCCAGCTGAGCCAGCCTGTACTCTTTCAGCGTAACGTCGTAGTAATCGTTCAGATTATCAATGCCCACAATGCAGGCCCCCGGGACCTGCAAAAGCCTTTTCACCAGATTTGCTCCGATGAAGCCGGCAGAACCGGTAACCAAGATAGTTTTATTCTTCAAATCTATACTCGTTTTCAAAATCATGACTTCCTTTCTTTGAAATGATAGGACCCTAAACTTTTCTATTAATGTACCCATCAGTTGCATGAACTGCATGTCGTATCACGCCCGGATTTCCGACAACAATGGAGTGATCCGGCACATCAAAATTAATATAAGCCCCCGGTGCAATGAGGACATCATTTCCAATGTGAACATTTCCAACAATGGTAGCATTTATACCAATCCATACCTCATCACCAATCACAGGAACGCCCTTGCGCTTCCCCCGATTCTCCTGACCAATGGTGACGCCTTTATGAATGTTGCAGTTCTTTCCTATTTTCACCTTGGGATTCAGTGTAATGCCGTGTACATGCCCCATATAGAGACCGGAACCGATATCAAGCTTCAGTCCCCAGTCCATATTTCTGAAATAACGTTCCAGAAGAAAAAGTACTCCATACCATGGACGCAGTCCCCCCCGGTATTTGTCAACCTCCAATATTTATGAAATCCGGACATTTTGTCAGTCCCGTAACGTTTCTTATCTAATGTGTATAAATCTTCATGGCAGCTCATATGATTTTTCCTCAGTCTCTTTCAAACAGGTCCCTGGTATATACCTTTGCCCTTACGTCATCCAGGCAATGGTCATACCGGTTCGCCAGAATGCTGTGGCTTTCCCTTTTGAATTTTTTCAGGTCATTGACCACCCTGCTGCCGAAGAATGTACTGCCATCTTCCAGGGTCGGTTCATAAATGATGACTTCCGCACCCTTTGCTTTGATCCGCTTCATGACACCCTGGATAGAGCTCTGGCGAAAGTTATCGGAGTTGGATTTCATGGTAAGGCGATACACGCCGATCGTCATGGGCTGCTCCTTGGCAGGGTCAAACTTACTGTTGCTGTGGTAGTAGCCGGCAAGCTCCAGAACCCTGTCAGCAATGAAATCTTTACGGGTACGGTTGGAATCTACGATAGCCTTGATAATGGTTTCCGGTACATCCTTGTAATTGGCCAAAAGCTGTTTCGTATCTTTCGGCAGGCAGTAGCCGCCATAACCAAAGGAAGGATTATTGTAGAATTCCCCGATTCTGGGATCCAGGCAGACACCATCGATAATTTCTTCTGTCTGAAGTCCTTTCATTTCTGCATAGGTATCCAGTTCATTGAAATAGGAAACCCGCATGGCCAGATAGGTATTGGCAAAGAGTTTCACCGCTTCCGCTTCCGTGAATCCCATGAAGCGGGTAGGAATGTTTTCTTTGATGGCTCCTTCCTGAAGAAGAGAAGCAAAGGTGTGGGCTGCCTTTACCAGCCTTTCATCCTTCAAGTCTGTACCCACGATGATACGGCTGGGGTACAGGTTATCGTACAGTGCCTTGCTCTCACGGAGGAATTCCGGACTGAAGATGATATTCTTTGTGCCCATCTTTTCACGGATAGCCTTCGTGTAGCCTACCGGAATGGTAGACTTAATCACCATGACAGCATGGGGATTGTACTTCATTACCAGCTTAATCACTGCTTCTACGGAAGAAGTATCAAAGAAATTCTTCTGGGAATCATAGTTGGTAGGTGTCGCGATGATGACGAAATCAGCATCCCTGTAAGCAGCTTCTGCATCCAGCGTAGCAGTCAGGTCCAGATCCTTCTCTGCCAGATACTTTTCAATATAATCATCCTGGATGGGAGACTTACGATGGTTTACCATGTCTACCTTTTCAGGGATAATATCCACCGCTGTCACATGATTGTGCTGTGACAAAAGGGTGGCTAAAGAAAGACCTACATAACCGGTACCGGCAACTGCAATATTCATTTTTATTCTCCTTTTCTGTTAAACCTTTTTACCTTTAATTTGATATTGGGATTATATTAAGATTGTAGATGCGAAATTACTTTCCTGAATTAAAAACAGAAGAAAAAAGGAAAGAACGCTAGGCTCAGCCTTGCATATACTGGAATCTCATATGCCTGATTCACAGGAATATAAAGATCCGGATAAATGTAATCCCCATTTTTTGCGCTTACCTTTTTCTCTAACTCTTCAAGATTATCTAAACGTTTTTTCAAAGTCACCATTTCTGACGAATAATAAGAATAATCTTGATTTGGAGTTGGATTTTCTAATTTAAAATTCGTACTAGGATCCCCTTTTACTCCTATAGTATCTCCCGGTTTCACACCAAGCTTATCCTCATTCTCTAGTAAGCCAATTTCACCTTGACAAATCTTATAGATACTCTTCGCTATATCTAAATATAATTTACAAGTATTTAATGAATTTACATCGGTGTTAAATACGGAAAAATCACCCCCAGTATCAGTATATCCTAAATCATAATAAATATAGCCCAGCCTATAGAGGACTGACAAAAGTTCATACTTATACTGATTAGCTTCATCATCATGGATGGATTGACTTATATAATGGCACAAATAACTAAGCAATAAATAGTTCCTGTCCTTATCCAATTCTTCTATTTTCACTTCACCTACCGCATCAATAAAAAGATTCGACTTTCGAACAGACTGCCCCATTTCAGCTTTTATAGCTACCCCAAACGGTAATAATGCAATCCCAACCATTATAATCATTGCCAAAGTGAAATTCCTGACAGAATTTTTTAAGGCAAGTGCCAAATATACTGCTCTTCCCCAGCCTAAAACACATCCAGCCCAAATAGCCAAAGATAAAAATGCTCCAATTAGCACCATTAAATAATCCTGCAGCGCCATTTTCCCCCAAATCCGCACTACATCTAATAACTCGGTATTTTGTAATGAGGCTTTGGCATTTCCAAAAAAGATATTAAGTACTAACAGTCCTCTGGAACTGAAAAAAGTAAAAACAAGATTAATTATATTAGCTAATATTATATAGGGTAAATAAAATACACTAGCATATTGGACACAACCAAGAATCCTTAAAAAATATGACTCTTCGCTCTTTTTCGGAAGTTTCCACGTCAGGATCAAAGAGAAGATGATTGTTCCTAAAAATAAAGACAGAAAGCTATAGATAGGCCAATACAAATGGTTTTCAATATCATGTTTGAAAACCACATTTGCAATATCGCTACCACCGACATTGTAGGAAAACAATTCCAAAAGAAGCAAATTGATAAGCCAAAACAAAGAAGGTGTAAGGCATCTATCATTTTGGGCTCCATTAGGATAAATGGCCTGTGGAGTTTTCCACATCATTATAACAGTATAACAATATCGGTAAATACATAGACTGATATAATCAAATAATTTTTCTAGAAAGTTACCAGGATCAGGCTTTTTGAACTGATTCATCGACATCCTTAGCCTCCCTGATTCGTAATGCCCACACATATCGTAAAATATTCATCCAAAATGGCATTTGATAGTACAATGTACTTTATAATTCAGAACAATGAATTAATTTCCCGTCAAATATCTGAGAACCTTCACTCTCAAAACGACTTCTGAAAGAGCAAGAGTAATAATTATGGTCCCTATAAAATTAATAACTCCATGTGCAATCGGCGGAACAGCACCATTCATCCAGGTAATAAAGAAATAAATGACCTGCTGGTGCAGCAAATAAACGATCATGGTTCTGTGAGACAAATATTTGAAAATCGGCATCTGTCCCCATTTATACCGGCCGGACCATTGAACCAGTATGGAAAAAGCACTGAAAGCGCCGAATAAATTAAGTAAAAATCTGAAGGCAAAATACCCTGCCTTATATATGCCGGTCATCTGCCCATGGATAATGAACAAAAAGGAAAACAGGAGAATATCTACCAGCAGAAGGACTACCGGATGAAATCGAAACAACCAATCCGAATGTGCCTGCCTGAGCTTATATCCCAGCTCAAAGAAGGGTAAAAACATGAGCCCTGTACATATCATAAAATAATCCAGCCGATAATGATTACCGACTATTCCTATACCATAAGCAGCCAGACAAAGTAACCCTAATAAAAAGGTGTGGTTCCGGGCAAAATTTCTTAGAAACCACGCCAGTACAAAGCAGACAAAAAGCATCCCCAGAAACCAAAGCTGAGAAGGCTGATATAGAAATATATACTTCTTCACCAGTTCCTTAAAGGTGAATGGAATAAACAAATACGTCAGTGGTGCTACCCATAAGAGACCCACCGCAAAGGAAGGATTGAGAAGCCGATGAAATTTCTTATGAATAAATCTGATAAAGCCGGGGTAATGGTGCTTCTCCATCTGAAGGTAATAAAATAAATACCCGGATATCACAGTAAATGCAAAAACGTGAAAACTTCCCAACCATTCTGCGATAAACCTAGCCGCTGGAGAAGGGATGGCTGGATTATTTGTGAACCAGCCCCCCAGAATGCAAAACAATGGCACACGACAACGGCAAGCATAAGAACAACCTTAGCATCATTACACTGTTTCAATGCAATTTCGCCTTTCATGTCTTTTAGCTCCGACAAAGGATTACTTTTCATTACAGCCTCTTTCATAACTATAAACAGCCGCTTATCCAAAAGCAGAGTGCTCCATTCCTCTACTAAAAACGGGAAATCAGTGGAGCTGCCGCCAGATACATTTTACGTCTATATCTGCCTGGAATGATAGCAATTAAAATTCCCCAATAGAGGAAAGATAATACAATTCCTTCCAATAAGAAGACAATCAAGCCTCCGGTTGGAAACAACGTATTGACTTTGTCCGCAGCCAGGTAAAATATAGCACTATAAGCTTGGATAAAGAATATAGCAGCGTAAAGCTTTTTCATTGAACGCTGTAAATAAGTATGAACAAAATGGGGTAGTACAAATATATGCTGGATAAAAGCCATTAAATTACATCCTATAATAATCCCAAGCATTCCCCATCCTAAATAACTCCCCAATAGATACATGGCTGCGATGCTGATGATGCCGCACATAATAGTAGCAAAGGAATATGGAACCAGTTTATTCAGTGCCTGTAGAATGACATGAAACTGACTTGTTGTCAGGATAGATATCAGAGGCAAGATAAGAAAAAGAATAGCAAAATGATACTGACTGAAATCCTTTCCCAGCCAGAGATGAAAGAAACGAATATCCATGATACAGAAAATAGAAACTATCCATCCAACAACAGAGCCGATAATCACTACAGCTGCCAAAGAATTATCCATCAGCTGATCAAATGCCGATTTTGCATAATACTTCAAAGTGGTTGGACTGAACGCAGATGAAATCGCCCCGGCCAAGCTTTTTAAGCCATTGAGTATAACTATAAAGCTTCCAAGTACCCCTACTTCTTCTGCTGGAATCGTATGATTTGCAACGATAAGCATTACCTGACTCATTAACAGATCACCTAACAGAACAATGGCATTAAAGAATCCGGAACTAAGTAAATCAAACATCTTCTCCTTTGAAAAAAAGCAGATATTGTACTTTAAGTCCGGAACAAGCCTTTTAAAGGTAATATAAGTAACTACAGCAGAAAATAAATTTTCCAGTACAAGAGAAATGCCCAGAAAATATACTTTTGCCTGGAATGTGTAAAACAAAAGCATAATAACAGCAAATCGGATTCCAATCATAACCAGTCGTATAATATTATTAATATCCAAACGATTCAATGCATAGGCACCTGTCATATTGACCAGAGAGATAACATTAATAAGGAAAGCAGCAGCTGTCAAAATAAAAGCAATCCTAACATCTCCCAGGTAAGAAGGAGAAACAATAATAAAGGACTCCAAATGAAGCGCAATTAACGCCAAAAAAGGAAGCAGCAGCACATCAAGACTAAGTCCCACATAAAAGGCCGTACTTATATACTGATTAGCCTCCTCCCGCCTATTTTGATTGATAGAAACTGCATAAAAGCGCCCTACCATGGAATTCAAAACAATCGTCATCACACTTAAGAAGCTGATAAAGTTGGTAATAACACCTACATAACCATAGACTCCTAATCCAAGTTTATTAATATACAACGGAGTGATATATAAATTAAAAGCCAAATTCAAAAGAATAACAAGCATGTTAGTAAGGATATTGACTGCTATCTGCATAGAAAACTCCCGTATTTCTTCAGTCTTTAAGTTTATGATATATCTTCCGTAGCAATCTTAACCGGGGATGACGCATGTTCCAGCGTAACTTTTCAATATCTTCATATAAACGTCCCGGATATGGATTGTATTTATTTACCAAATCGTCAAATCCAATATCGTAGATTGGGAAAAAACCCTTATAGGAAACGACAAAAGAAGTCACGTCAGATATCTTATCTGTAGAAATACAATTTTTTAATTTTCTTTTTTGAAAGTGAATATAGGCAAATTCATCTCTTTCCTGAATATTAAAAAATTGATTTTCATAATCTCTATATACCTTTCCTTTATCCCAATAAAATATCTGCCTATCAGCATTCTTATCAGTTGTGCATAAGAACCGTTTATGAATTGTACCTATGTCCGCAAATGCTCTGGAATACAATACCGGAATATGATTTCTACAAAGGACCCTGCCTATACTGATGCTGCTTAAATTTTCATCAAATCCAAAATTGCTTGATGTCGTAAAAACCTTTTTATAATCTGCAGAAAGTTCATAATAGTGATTACATCTCGTTGTATTTCGATAGATGCTGACATGCCCCTGGCCAAATATCCGATCATAGTCACAAAGCCTGTCCTCTGTAAAAAATTTCCGCAGATCGCCAAAAATCAAATCACAGTCGCAATGCCCCCAAAAATCATAACCTTTTAAGAAATCTTCAAAGATGACTCCATAAGCAGGTCTTAAATCGCAGCACTTGTAAGGATATACCAATGCAGTATTCATTCCCAGTTTTTTATCAGCCATATCCTTCATCTGGGAAAGCGTCATAGGAAGAACATGCACATTATCATAACCTTCCGGAATCGTAACCGACTGGTCTGTCACAATAAGAAAAGAAATTGTAGGATTATAATGGCAGCTAAGAAGCCACAGATTAAACCATTCCGGTAATGGCCCGAAATAGGCTAAAATAATACAAATTTTATGCATTGATGATTGTCCCTTTCAAAAAATGAATTACCTCAAAGAGGGTAGATAAAGATTTATAGCTGTAACTCTTTTACAAACTTCTTTGCCTCATCATAAACCGGATCATGCAAATCACCATATTGCGATAAAACATCATTCACCCAACCGGGACCATGTACTTTAACTTTCTTAACAAAACCTTCCAGCTCTCCCACCGGCACGACAAACAGGTTATGCTCTTTAGCATATTTATCAATGTTATCAAAACATTGAGCTGCTTGTCCTGCTGGAAGCGCATTTTTGCCTACACTTTTTAGGATGCCCCAATATGTTTTACTTTTCAATAAGTCCTTTATTTCTCCAATTTCACGATCTGAATAGTACCTATCATTAGGATTCTTTTTGCTAATTTGACCTATTCCTATCTGAATGTCTTTTTTGGTTTTCATTTTTGTTCCAAGCTGCTGATTAATCTCATTGGAAAAGACCTTAAAATCATTTTCTATGACATTCCAATCCATTCGACAAGCCTTACAAATCCTTTGAAATATAGTTTTATCATTCAGAGCATCAAAATCCACTATAACTTTAGTATCTACATCTAATGCTGAAAGTGCTTCCATAATAACAGGAACCCTTTGTTTCCCACCGGAATATGTAAAGAAAGTATCTGCATATTTTCCATTTTCCTTTTGCAGAAAATCATTAATAATCGAATAAAAACGACAGTCAGAGTCACTCTCACAAAGAACTACATTCCGACAAAACAGCCCTTCCAGTATATTAGAATACTTCAAGATAGAATCCTTCCATACTTTATGTAGCTTCTCCGCATGCAGGACCGATACATGATTCGTATGCCCTTCCCGTGTAACCCGCACAATTTTAACTCGGTCAGAAGCCGTTTCTAAAAGGCCTTGAATCAGCTGCTCGCTGTGAGTGGATATAAAAGTCTGTTTCTTTCCTTTCGTCAGTTCCCCTATCATTTGTCCCATAATCCTTGCCTGCGGCGGATGGAGAAATGCTTCCGGTTCATCAATGAGATAAACTTTATAAAAATCCAAAATTAAATAAAGCAAAATACCGATAAACCCTTTGACTCCGTCTCCTTCTTCCTGAGCCATAGGATACTTAGCCAGTTCATCTGCATAAGCTTCTACTCTTTCTGTTTCATCATGATACTTTTCTTCACCGAAATGAATCTCCTCATCAGTTACTACAAGGGGAATATCTTTGGAATGCAACCTGTTAGGACAAATGTATTTATGAAAAGCCTTAAAAAAATAGCTGGTAAATTTCTTCCTATTCTCTACATCAAATGCGACATAATGAATTGGATGAGTTTTAGGGTCTTCAGGACTAATAGACGGTGCGGGAGAGCAGATGGTCAATCTTTTCTCTGTATCCAGGTCGCACGCAAACAAGTCCCTTAAGCTGCTATGATTTGTGCATCTAGTACTCATAAAATAATCTATATTACTATTATTAGGCGTGATACTAACATTTTTCCCCATTAAAAGATATTGAGAAAATTGATCTATAGAGCAAATGCTTTTAACTAACTCAATAACATCCTTTGGCTGCCCGCTTTTGTAGGCATGTATATCCTTCAAAATGGAAACTTTCTCATCCCCCAGACCGTGATAAATATCTCTCAAAGTCTGGCTTTTCCCTACATTATTAGCCCCTACGAAGACAATGATGTCATTTCTACCAATATCACTGACTGTACTTTCATCATTAAATGTAATTTTCTGAACGTATATCCCCGGTTCGGAATCACCAGTATCTATATCCCATTTCATCATGTCAAACTCCGTGTAATAATTTTAAACTTTATACAGAAATCCCAATCAGAACCCTTGGCTTTTTCTCATAATATTTAGAATAATTTTATCGTCAGTATCAGTAGATATATCCTAAAAATATTCAGGATACTTCACTGGTGTTCGGTATTCATTATTGGCCACCTGGTTCAAACAATTGATGCAATAGGCCATAATATTATCACTATCATTAGTCATAGAGAAAATTCTCATAATTTCCTATCTTATTTATTTAAACTACCCATTGTCCTAGAACATAAATAGCTTAATTGAATATACTCTTACACCCTGCCTCGCAGACAGAATCAGGAGAAGAGATGTTTCGTGTCTCAATACCATGTATGC
>ERZ1032022.329-NODE-329-length-11699-cov-5.835623_pt1 | contig 11699 bp, 10 predicted proteins | sample MGYA00516699_ERZ1032022 | MGnify/ENA primary metagenome ERZ1032022 (study PRJEB33719, sample SAMN04261294) | wastewater metagenome | biome: rural village; feature: human; material: feces | host: Homo sapiens | place: El Salvador | collected 2013-01-07 ... | reverse complement strand
ATTGGCCTCTTTGGTGAGGTCGATGGTGCGATAGAGGTCGCGTCGCCATGCAGCAAAGCCGGTCACCAGCACCCCGCTGCCCCAAAGCGTCCGCTTCCGCTGACGGAGCAGGATGCCGAGACAGCCCTCTGCCGTCGGGATGGCGTTCCGGATGGTCAGCTCCTCCCGCGCAAAGTAATCCACCAGCTCGACCCCGGCCTCCTGCGCGATCTGCTTTGCCTGCACCGAGAGCCTGCCGCCCAGCGCCAGTGCCCCCGGCTTTGCCGCCCGCAGCAGCTCCGCCAGCGGTGTGCGGGTCTCATCCAGTGGCAGCGGCAGCAAAATGTAATCCGCAAGGGCTACCTGTTCTGCCCCGCAGACGGCGTATCCCGCCCGCGCCAGCGCCCGGCCCGCTGCCGCCTGCCGCGCGTCGCCGCCGATCACCGCAATCTGCTTTCGTCCTTCCATGCCCGGCTCCCCCTCCTCAAGGTTTGTGTCAGCCTATGCCGGGCCGGGCACCGATGTGACTGCAAACGCAAAAGGCCCCGGAGCGAGGCCGCATGGCTCGCTCCGGGGCAGGAGTGTGACTCAATGATTCATTTGGTGCAGTTCAGGGTGTTTCAATCTTATTGCAATGCCCAAGTTAAAACGTACCGTTCGAAATTATGCCTTCTTCTGGGTGGGGACCTTCATGACAACGATGGTATAAACACTGCCGTCAACCGTTGCATCTGCAAAGCCAACGCCAACCACGGCATCCTTCGTTTCACGGCCCATCTGTGCGGTGCTGTCAAAATGCTTTTCTGCGTTGCTCCCAATAACACTCAGATCGACCGAATCCTTGTTGGTCTTGTAGTATTTGCTGCCGAAGGAAACGCTCTTCACATAGCTGACATGATAGACATTGGTATCGTCCTTGCCCACCAGGATGTTCTTCACGTCGTCAGACTTCAGCACGGTCTCGATCTCAGCCTGGGTCTTTGCCTTTTCTGCGACCTTCTTTGCGATCGTCTCAGCCTTTGCATCCATTTCCTTGTCGGCCTTGAACTCCTTAAAGCCCTTATAGCTCGGATTGACCATCGAATTGACAGTCAATTGGTCGTTCATCTGCTTGATAAGTTCTTTCTCATTCAGAGTAGAACCGCAGCCGGTCAGAACTGCCAGTGCCATCACACCAGCAAGTGCGATCGCCATGAGCTTTTTGAACATTTTCATAATCGTATCCTCCAAAATAGTTTCTCACTGCACCCATACGAGTGATGGTCTTTCCATGCACCCGATTTGTTGGCTTTATATTACCATTTTGTCACAATTTATTCAATAGGTTATTTTATTTTTGTATTAAATAACAAATTCAGGGCCGCAAAATTGGAGATTCCAGCAAAAAAATCGCCAAACAAAGAGCCATCCCCACGGCGCAGGAATCGCACCGTGAGAATGGCTCTTTCAGATCGATTATCGTTTCAGGAGAAGAAACTTGCTCACATGCACATCAGTGGACGAACACCGGACCAAGGGGATTGGTGATGGGGCTGACGTAGCCGCCCAGCAGCTTGGGGATAGCCAGGCTGATGTCCGGCACGAAGGTCAGCAGCAGCAGGGCGATGAACATGCACAGGTAGAACGGCAGGGTCGCCTTGACGACCTTTTCCATGGGACGCTTTGCAACGGCAGAACCGATGAACAGGACCGCGCCGACAGGAGGAGTCAGCAGGCCGATGCCGCAGTTCAGCACCACGATGATACCGAACTGGATGGGGTCGATGCCAATGGAGGTTGCAATGGGCAGCAGGATGGGGGTCGCGATCAGGATGATGGGGGCCATATCCATGATGCAGCCCAGAACCAGAATGATGACATCAATGAGCAGGGCGATGATGTAGGGGTTATCGGTCACGCTGGTGATGGCGTTTGCGGCCAGATCGGGCACATGCAGCATGGTCAGGCAGTTGCCGAACACAGCAGAGGTGGCGATCAGGATCAGGACGATGGACAGGGTGTTCACACACTCGTCCAGAGCGTACCATACGCCCTTCCAATCCAGGCCCTTGTAAATGAACACGGACACGAACAGGGAGTAGATAACGGCGATGGCTGCGGACTCCGTGGCGGTGAACACGCCGCCCACAACACCAAAGACAACGATGACAACGGCAGCCAGCGCCCAGATGGAAGTGCCAAGCTGCTTGATGAAGCCCTTGATGCTGAAGGGCGAGCCCTTGGGGTAGTTTTCCTTGACGGAGATGATGTAGGAGCCGATCATCAGGACGATGGCCAGCAGAGCGCCGGGCAGGTAGCCAGCCAGGAACAGGCTGCCCACGGAGATGCCGCCGGCGGTGGTGGCGTAGATGACCATGTTATGGCTCGGAGGAACCAGCAGGCCCTCGCAGGAGGAGGTGATGGTAACAGCGGTGGAGAAGTCGGCATCGTAGCCCTGATCCACCATCATGGGGATCATAATGGAGCCGATGGAAGCGGTATCGGCGGAGGCGGAACCGGAAATGCCTCCGAAGAAGTAGGAAGCCACGATGTTGACCATGGCCATGCCGCCGCGCATCCAGCCGACGCAGGCATCGGCCAGAGCGATCAGTTTTTCAGAGATGCCGCCGGAGCCCATGAGCACACCCATGGTGATGAAGAAGGGCACGGCCATCAGGCTGAAGGACGAAATGCCCTTGACCATCAGACGGCAGACATCCGTAAGGGCCTGGCCCTGCACCATCATGCAGAACACACTGGAAAGGCCAACGGCGTATGCAATGGGGAACCGCAGAAAGATCATCACAAAGAAGCTGACCAGAAGGACAAGGATCGCCAGTGTCTGAACTGTCATATCAATTCTCCTCCTTTACAAACAGGCTCTTGATGTGGTTGTAGATGGACTCAAATTCGAACACGATCATGGCAACACCGGCCAGCGGCACGGGGAAGTACATCCAGAAGCGGCTCAGCCAGGGCATGGAAACGTAGAAACCGCGGCCGCCCAAGGTGGTAGCGTAGTTCCAGCCCACCACCATCATAATGATGCCCAGCACCATCACGGCAGCATCGGCCAGGATGTCCAGCACCTTGACGACTTTCTTGGGCAGGTAGACATCAAAGGCGGTCATGCGGATGTGGGCACCGCGGCGGATGGCCAGCGCTGCACTCAGCACGGCCATGTAGCTCATGCAGGTCAGCACGACTTCTTCCGACCAGGCAGGGTCCGGGATAAAGGGGACGTAACGGCCAATGACCGACATGGTGGTGATGAGAATGTCCAGGATCAGCAAAATCTTGCAGATGAACAGCACCACCTTATAAGTAATGTCGTACGCCGGTTTGATCTTATCCAATGTGGTAAAGATTTTCGGCATAAGGTTTCCTCCTTTACTATAAAAGCCCGGCGGGGGCAGCGGGCCGATTTCCCGTTGTCCCCGCCGGGCCATTTTATTGTTGCATGGAAAAGGCGCTTTTGCTTATGCCTTCATGTCCAGCAGCTTCTGGTACAGCTCAGCCTGATCGGAGGTGTTGTCGCTGATGACCTTGGCACATGCTTCCTGCCAGGGTGCCTTATCGGGAACATCGACCACATTGCAGCCGGAGGACTTCAGCTCATCCAGAACCTTGTTCTCAGCGCTCTCAGACAGGTCTGCATTGAACTTCTGGGTGTCAGCACCGGCCTCCATGATGGCAGCCTGCTGGTTCTCGGTCAGCTTTGCCCATGCGTTATCGGTGATAACAGCCTGGATCGCGCCCAGAGTGTGGCCGTCCAGGATCAGGTTGTTGGCAACCTCAGGGAAAGCGTTGGACTTGTAGTTTGCGATGGGCTGCTCAGCGCCATCGACAACGCCGGTCTGCAGTGCGCTGTACAGCTCACCGAAGGAAACAACGGTGGGGTTTGCGCCCAGGCTCTCGACCATGCCGTTCATGACGGGGTCGTTGGACACGCGGAGCTTCAGGCCCTTGAAATCAGCAATGCCGGAAACAGGCTTGACGGTGAAGAAGTGGCGGAAGCCCTCCTCGCCGTAGAAGATGCCGCGAACGGGCAGGCCCAGCTCCTGGGGCTCGTTCAGGAACTCCGGTGCGAGGTCGCTGTTGGCAAAGTTCCAGAAGTGTGCGCGGTTCTCAAAGGTGAAGGGGATGCTCAGCAGCTTGGACTTGTTGCAGCCGTAGCTGGTCAGTGCGAAAGCGGAGATACGGCTCATATCAATGGAAGTGGAGCCGCCCAGGATGGCGTCCAGAACGTCGTTCTCAGAACCCAGAACACCGGAAGCCTGCACATCAATGACAACAGAGCCTCCAGTCAGCTCTTCGACCTTCTCCTTGAAGTGGGTAGCGGTCTGGCCGACGATGGTATCCAGCGGGTTGACCTCGGCGTAGACCAGAGTCACCTTGGGATCGTTGGCAGCGGCGGTGGCATCGCCCGCAGCAGAAGCGGCGGTGGAAGCAGCGGTGGAACCGGCGGCAGAGGCTGCAGTGGAGCTGGAAGAGCCGCCACATGCGGTCAGGGCAGCAGCTGCGGTAGCTGCACCGGCAACGGCGAGAAAGCTGCGACGAGAGATCTTTTTCATGATAAAACCCTCCTGAAATATATTCTTCTGTTTCCTTCCGGCAGCATCCTCCTGCACAGGTGCGGTGCTGTCGTTCATTCACTGTTCACACTTTAGCAAAATTTCTTGGTCAGAACAAGGGCTTCCAAAAAATGTCCTGTTTTTCGAAAAAATGTGAAAACAACTTCTGTGCATCCTGCACAAATAAAAATCCAAGCCTTTGGGCATACCTACCAACGGCTGGGATTCTTCCTGATATTTTTAACTGTTCTGAATGCGGGCGATCAGCTCCGACTGGTCCGCAAACTGATCGTACAGGGGCTGGACTGCAGCGCGGAATTTCTGTTTTTCCTCACTGGAAAGCTCGGTGACCACAATGCCGCGGGCCAGCATCTCCTGTTCCGCACCCTCCTCCTGCTCGGCCCAGAGGGTGCGCTCGATCAGCGCCGACTCCCGCGCGCAGCTGCGCAGGATGTCCGGGAACGTCGGGTCCAGCGCGGCCATCTTTTCCATTGCCGGGATGCTGGCCAGCTGGATCTCCGGTACGCGGGTATGCTCATCCCGCAGGAAGTAGGGTGCCACCTCGTAATGGCTCATGGCCTCATAGCTGGGCCAGTTGTTTTCCGCCCCGTCGATCTGGCCGTTGTGCAGGGCCGCGTACACCTGACTGTACACCACCTGCACCGGGTCGGCCCCCAGAGCCGAGACCATCATGCTCATGGTGTCGGATTCCTGCACACGGAGCCTCAGCCCCTGCAGCTCTGCCAGACATGTGACCTTCTGGCGGGTGTAGAAGCTGCGCACACCGGCATCGAACCAGGAAAGCCCGGTCAGGTCGATCGCATCCAGCCGGGTCAGAAACTCGTCCCCGATGCTTCCGTCCAGCACACGCCACATCTGGTCGGCATCCTGATAGAGGAACGGCAGCTGCAGCACGTTCAGGGCGGGCATGTATTCTGCCAGCTGGCTCAGCGAGACACGGGCAAAGTCGATGCCGCCGAACTGGATCTGCTGGATGACGCTCATCTCCGCCCCCAGCTCTCCCTTGCTGTACACGGCCACCTTCACCCGGCCTCCGGTCTGCTCCTCCAGCAGGTTTCCAAAGGCCAGAGCCGCCTGTGTGGTGGGGTAATCCTCCGGCTGGTTCTCGGCGTAGCGCAGCACCAGCTCCGGCTTGTCCGAGGCCGCTTCTTGCTTCTGGCAGGCCCCAAAGCCAAGCATGGCTCCGGCGGCCGCCGCCAGCACCTGCCGCCGGGTAAACGCCCGGCTCACAGTGCCGCCTCCTGCTGGTCTTTGGCGGCCTTGGCGGCCTGTTTCCGGTATTGGGTGGGGGTGACGCCTGTGCGCTTTTTGAAGGCACGGGCAAAGTAGCTGGCGTCCTCATAGCCGACCATGGAGGCCACCTCCGCCGAGGAGCGGAAGGGGTCATTCAGCAGCTCCTTGGCGGCGTTGATGCGCAGCTCCGTCAGGCAGTCCAGGAAGTTCATCTTCTGGTATTTCTTAAACTGGGCCGACAGGTAGGCGGGGCTGATGTGCAGGATCTCCCCCACGCTGTCCAGCGAGATGTCAAACATATAGTTGTCTTCCAGATACCGCCGCACGTGGGCCATTACAAGGGCGGTCTGCTGGTTCTCACTTTCCGGGTGGGCGGGTGCCGGAGCCTCCTGGGCGGTGGGAGCTTCCGGCTCCGGCTGCACCGGGGCCAGCGCTTCCAGCTTCCGCTCCGTTTCGATCTGCCGGATGGCCCGGCGGATGGAGGCTTCCAGCTCGTCCGGGTCCACCGGCTTCAGCAGATAATCGCAGGCCCCCAGATGCACCGCCTCGTGGGCGTACTGGAACAGGCTGTAGGCTGTGACGAAGACGACCCGGCAGCCAGGCCGCTGGGCCAGCACAGCGCGGGCAGCATCCAGACCGCTCATACCCGGCATCTCGATGTCCATCAAAATGAGGTCCGCTCCCCACAGGATGGCGGTATCAGCAGCCTTGCGGCCATTTTCGGCGGTCTCCAGCACCGCCTCATGCTCAAAGCGCCGGGACACCATTTCCACAAGCGCTTCCCGCTCCAGCCGCTCGTCATCCGCAATCAACAGGCGAATCATCATCCAAGTCCTCCTCTTCTGTCAATTCCACAAGGGGCAGATACAGGCTCACCGCCGTGCCCCGCCCTGGGTGTGAGCGCACCTCGAACCGGCAGCGCTTGTCCAGCAGCCGCAGACGTGCCGCCACGTTATACACACCAATGTGCTCCCACCGGTCGCCGGGGGCCGCCAGCCCCGCCTGCAGCCGGGCCAGCTGTTCCGGCTCAATGCCCAGGCCATTGTCACACACGCTGATCCGCAGCAGCCCCTGCTCCCGCAGCGGCGTAATGCGGATGCGCACTGCACCACCCTCTTCCTTGGGGGCAATCCCATGCTTAAACGCATTTTCTACAATGGGCTGCAAAATAAACGAGGGCACCATCGTCTCGGTCAGGTCAATGGAATCCGAGATGCACCACCGCATCTTTACACGGTCACCAAAGCGGACGTGATAGATGGAGTAGTATTCATCCACGATCCGCACCTCGCGGGCCAGCGGCACCTGCTCATCGTTGCTCATCAGGCTGTACCGCAGCAGGTGGCTCAGGGCCGTGATCAGCGCCTGGGTGCGGTAGGCCTTTTCCTGCCCTGCCGTCTGCAATATGACGTTCAGGGTGTTGAACAGGAAATGCGGGTCGATCTGACTGCGCAATTGCTGCATCCGGCTGCGCTCCATGCGGTTCTGCAGCTCCAGAGCCTGGGTCTCCTGCTGGTGCAGGGCCTGTTCCATCTCGTTTTTCTCCCGCAGGGTGTTCACCTGCTGGGCCATAGAGTGCTTCATGTGGTCGAAGGCGTCCGTCAGCTGGCCCACCTCGTCCTGCCGGGGCACCGGGATGTCCGGGGTCTCCAGCTCCCCCCGGATGATGGCCTGCGATGCCCCGATCATCTCCTGCACCGGGGTCAGCAGCCGCATGAGGGACCATGCCATCACCAGACCCAGCACAAGGCACAGCCCCACCACCACCGTCTGGGCCCACTTGACCCGGCTGCTGAGGGCCGACACCGTGGTGTAGGTGCTCTGTGCGTCGGAGATGGCGGTGTTCAGCAGCTGCTGGGCGTACTGCCGCAGATAGCCGCCGCAGGGCGAGACTTTTTCATAGTAGAGCTGGGCCGCCGCAGCGTCCTGCCCGGCGGCGATCTCAGCCCGCAGCTCCTCCACAAGGGCGGTGTAGCTGTCATAGGTGGTGCAGACGGCACTGTACAGCAGGTACTGCTCCTCACTCACCGTGTCCAGGCTGCCGTCGATGCGCCACAGCCACGCATTGGTAACGGAAAAGGCACTGTCCAGCTCTGCCAGCAGCGCATCGGTGTCGCCGTACTCCCAGCGGTAGTCGTCCAACGCCGTAAGGCTGCGCTCCACCCCGTTCTGAAAGCGACTGATGGCATTGAAGTTGCCCATCTGGTCGTCCAGCTCCCGCAGCACCGTGCCGGACTGGTAAAAGCTCAGAACGATCTGAGCCGCCAGCGCGGCAAAAAATGCCGTCAGACACAGCACCATCCGCTGCTTCAGCGTACTTTGTCGATGCAAGGTTTTCCCCTCCCCGGCTTGTTTTTTGCCCCATAGATGTTTTTATTCTACCACGTTTTGGGCCATTCGTGCAAGATTTCCCTTGCCTGCCGAAAAAGAATATGGTACTATGACTAAAAAGGAGATGCTTGTCTATGTCGCAGCCCATTACGACCTCTGTCACCATGGACGCCGAATCGTTCCAGAAATTCCGTTCCTTCGACCTGTTCCACCACCAAAAGTGCTGGCAGCGGCCCCTGTTGTTCGCCGCCATCCTGCTGGGGTCCTCCGGCATCTGCCTGTCGCAGGTGGGAGTGCGGGAGGGGGCTTCCCTGCTGGCGGTCGTGCTGGCTATAGTGGCGCTGGGGCTCCCGGCAGTGTACTTTTACACCTTCTTCCGGGATCTGCGCACCACTATCCAGAAGCTGGGCCTCCCCCGGCCCTTCTACCGCCTCCGGCTGGACGATGCAGGCCTTTCCGTCTGGATGGCCGGAGAACAGGATAAGCCCCAGCCCAGCCACCAGTACCCGTGGCAGGATCTTCACGTGGCCTACCGCACTCCGGACGCCGTGTACCTTTACGTCCAGCAGACCCAAGCCTACCTCGTCAACGGCGAGGAGCGGGACGCAGTGTGGGACTGCCTGAAGACGCATCTCCCCGCCTCCCGGCTGCAGGACCTGCGGTAACGCCGCTTCCCCCCCTGCAAACAACAAGCCCCATGGAACCCGGACGGCGTACTGCCGTCCCCGGTCTCATGGGGCTTTTAATAGCAGCCTGAGCGGGTTCCAAAATTACAGAGTTCTCCTTTCCAGAAACATCATTTCATTTTCAGTTTAGCCTGTGGCTCTTTTTTCGTAAGCCCCGCGTATGCGGGGAAAAGTCAAGCAGGCCAGCAGGCAACTCCTGCGGAGGGGGATCACCCCCGCGTATGCGGGGAAAAGCGTGTGGCAACGTCTGCCACTGGCACAGGCACGGGATCACCCCCGCATATGCGGGGAAAAGGGGTGCATCTTACCAAAGAATGCCTCGCTCATGGGATCACCCCCGCGTATGCGGGGAAAAGCGGCATGAACGGTTTGCAGTCTGCAAGCACCTGGGATCACCCCCGCGTATGCGGGGAAAAGTCTGTAACGGTGATCGCGCCGTCCTGTCGGCCAAGGGTGCAGTGTTCCAGATACAGAAACGTCATCCGGTCTTTCACCTGCGGCAGCGCCTGCAGGTCCGGCCGAATCATGCCCGGCATCTCGTCCATCTCAGTTTCCTCCGCGCATAATGGTCATCAGCCCAAGGCCATAGGCCTTGCCGCGCCCCATGCCCTGACACAGCAGTGCCCGGAACTGTTCTGCATCGGTCACCTGTAAAATGCCCTCATAGGTCACTGCCAGCAGGGTCACCGGCCGGGTGCCGTGCTTGGCAAAATGCTGCCACTGCACCCTGGTCACGGTAAATCCCTCGTCCCGCAGAGCAAAGCCGTGCTTTGCAGCGCGCTCCAACAGCCACTGCTTCTGGTACTGTGTCGTGCAATGTGCGGCCACGGTTCCCCGCGCTGCGGGGTTTTTGGTGTCTTTCCAGCTTTTGGTGGGGTTTGCAGTCAGCCGGAACTGCCAGCAACTGCCCGGCTCCACCCGCTGCAAAAGCGGGTCGTAGCTGCGGGTCTCCGCAGCCGCTCCGGTGCCAAACTGCTCCACCACGCCGGATAGCTCCGGTGCATCCTCGCTGAGCAGCAGCAGATACAGCTGCTCTCCCAGACGATCCAACCGCCACAGCCTGCGACGGCGCTCCCCTCCAAAAGCGCTTTCCACTGCACCATGCAATTTTTGCGGTGCCGCCAGCGCAGCCATGGTGCTGCGGCGAGTGGGATCGAGTTCTACCCGTGATAAATACATTCTCTCGCCCCCTTTTTACAATTCCCGGAACGGGTCGTGCTCCGTAGTCTCCGGCCTGTCCGGCACTTTCTGCCAAAGCTCCCGTACCGAGCGGTAGCCGTACTGCCGGTGATGTGGGTCAAAGCTCACCGGCACATCCTGCTGCGGAGCTGTACCCGGCTCCAGCGGGTCGGCGTCCAACAGGATCCGGCTCTGTCGTCCCGGGCACAGGGGCGGTTCCGCTTGCAGCACCTCCTGCAAGCTGTCCGGGCGTACTCCCAGACAGAGCGGCAGAGTGGGCGGACAGGAGCGGCGGCCGAGATACAGCGGGAATGCCGGGTGCAGCAGCGCCTGCTGCAGCTGCTGCAAAAGGGCGGCATCCTCGCTTTCAATACCGGCCAGAAACACAGCGTCCTGCAAATAATGGCGGTAGGTCACATAAGAGGTCTTTTCATCCTGCGTCTTTGCCGTGTGGTAGTCCACCAGCAGCTGCCCTTCCCGCTCCACGCGGACGCCGAACCGCAGCCCGGTCAGCTGGGTCAGTACTTCGCGCTCGTCACGCCGCAGCCCCAGAGCTGCCGCCAGCAGGCCGATCACGCCGCTCTTGGTGGGTTCCCGGTTGGTCTTGCGGGTCTCAAATTTAGAGTCCGCGCCCCACGCCTGCAAAGGCGCTGCCAGCCGAAGCAACAGCGTTGCCATTACCCCACCTCATTTCCGGCAAGCGCATCCCGGACAGCCTTTTCCAGTGCGTCCAGCATAGCCTTTGCCGTCTGCGCCGGAGCCAGAACCTCCAGTCCGCTGCCCACAGTAAAGCTTTGCGCCGGGGCCTCCGCAAAGCTGCCGTACATCTGCTGCGCATACTGCGCCAGTGCTGCCTTGGAAGGCGCAGCGTAACCCTGCGCACTGCGGGGCACGGCCTGCTCAAATGCGCCGCACAGGTTCACCGGCTGATCCTCCCGCAGGGTCACATATACCGCGTCCGGTAGCGTGCGGTTTGCAAAAGTGTTCTGCTTGCCGGTGGGCATGGTGAAGAGGAACGCCTCACCAAAGGCCCGCACCGTTTCCGCGGCCTGCGCTGCACCCAGCTGCCCGGCCAGCTCCATCACGTTCACCGTGGCATAGCGGTACAGGGTGGAGGAGTTGTACTCCACCGTGCCCAGATGGCCTGCACCGGCGTTGTCCTCTGCCTGACAGTCATCCACGGCAGTAAAGTAATCGTACTCGTTCTGCACAGCATGGGTGGAGATGCTGTGCGCCACCTGCGCAGCAGCGTCATAGTTCAGAGAAGGGTCATCTGCCACCATGCGGCCAAACAGCGCCATGTCCATCGAGGGGGCTGCTTTCAGAGCATCCCGATACTGCTTTTTATCCGCAGAGCCCTCCACAGCCAGTTCTGCCAATGCCTTTGCCTGTGCAGTGCTCATGAAGAACAGAGCCTTGGTGCCCTTGTCGTCGCTCTTGATGCCCGCATTCTCCAGCGCTTTCTTTGCCAGCTTGTCTGCATCCAGTTCCGGGGCCAGTGCAAGGATCTGCTCCTTCACCAATTCTGCTGCCTTTTTGGTGCGCTTGCCCACATCCAGCTGAGCATTCTCCGCAAAGGCTGCGCGCATGGCGTGCTTCCATGCCTGCGAGGAAACTCTGGCGCGGAGCACACCGCCGTACACAGCCGTTTTGGGGCTGCCGCACATCCAGCCCGGCATTGCGGGCGGCAGAAAGCCCGCCGTTTTTCTGGTGGAGC
>ERZ1032022.328-NODE-328-length-11705-cov-4.460515_pt1 | contig 11705 bp, 9 predicted proteins | sample MGYA00516699_ERZ1032022 | MGnify/ENA primary metagenome ERZ1032022 (study PRJEB33719, sample SAMN04261294) | wastewater metagenome | biome: rural village; feature: human; material: feces | host: Homo sapiens | place: El Salvador | collected 2013-01-07 ... | reverse complement strand
GTATGGACATCAAGGTTTATATTGGCGACTCAATCCGCTCAGCCTTTTCAGGCAAGACATTGACGCCATTGCTCAGGCCGATGAGAAAGCCGGTGAAAAGGGTGACAAAGGTGGAGGTGGAGCCAACGGCGCCCAGTGCGGTCGAGCCCGCAAAGCGGCCCACCACGGCAACATCTGACATGTTGAAAAGGATCTGCAGCAGGTTGGACAGTACCAGCGGCAGACTGACGAGCAGGATCTGCTTGGCCAGCGGGCCCTCGGTCATGGATTTGGATTTTGCCTGACAGCTCATGATCTGGTTATACTTCTCCTATTCATAATAATGGGGCGGGCGTCACATGCTGTGGTCGGCAAAGATCGGGTCGTCCTGCCACAGGATCACCCTGCCCGCTGCGCGGGTCTTGTTCATGTCGATCAGCCTCTGGTTGCTTGAACCGCGGAACCGCAGCGAAATATCATACTGATCCTGCACAAAATCGCCGTCCACCAGCACATCAATATACTGCAGGAACTCATCGGTGACCTCACAGCGGCCGGGGCCGGGCTGCCAGATCTCATGCTCCAGATTGTTGCCGGTATAGCACCAGATCGTTTTGTTCGGGTACAGCACCTTGACATTTTTGACAAAGGGCAGCAGCTCGCGCTGGTTCTCCGGCTCAAAGGGCTCGCCGCCCAGCAGCGACAGGCCGTTGATGTAGCCGGGGGCCAGACTTTCAAGGATCTCGTTGCGAACCTCCTTGGTGAAGGGCGCACCGTAGCCAAAGTCCCAGGCCACTGCATTGAAGCAGTTGGGGCAGTGGCGGCGGCAGCCCGATACAAACAGGCTGGTGCGCACGCCCTCGCCGTTGGCAATGTCACAATATTTGATCGTAGCGTAATTCATAGCGGTTCTCCTGCGGGCCTTCCCTGCCCTGCCTTGTACAGTGTTACCCAATATCTTGTATGTATTGGGGCATACTACCCCAAAACCTCAACCAGTATACCAGTTTATCCGGTACAATTCAAGCGGGACTTTCTGCGGGGCTAACCAATATTATGCGATATACCGTTATCCAGAGTAGAACCAACCAAAATAGCTAAAATTTCCGCCTGATTTTTGGCATGTCTGTTTTTGAACGATGAATCGATGAAAACGGAATATTTTGTTAAATTTCACACTTCACCCACTATATATTGTGGTTTTGCCGATTGACTTTTGCAGCCCGGTGCGGTATGATAGTCTTGCTCGCAAAGCGAGCTTAGTACGATTTGACAAACTATACGATTTGTACTATACACACCCTGTCTATTGATTGCAAAAAGAGGAGTTACCATGAAGATCATCAAGCGCAACGGCAGCGAGGCTGTCTTTGACATTACAAAAATCATTTCGGCCATCACAAAGGCAAATAAGGTCGTACCCGAAGCCCAGCGCTTGACGAAGCAGCAGATCATCGAGATCAGCGACCATGTGCAGGAGGTCTGCTATAACCGCAGCCACGCCATGAATGTTGAGGAGATTCAGGACCTTGTGGAGGACGCCATTATGGCGACCGGTGCCTACGAGGTCGCGCGCCGCTATATCACCTACCGCTATGTCCAGAGTCTCAAGCGTACCCACAACACGACCGATGACAAGATCCTCTCCCTCATCGAGTGCAACAACGAGGAGGTCAAGCAGGAGAACTCCAACAAAAACCCGACCGTCAACAGTGTCCAGCGCGACTATATGGCCGGCGAGGTCAGCAAGGACCTGACGATGCGTATGCTGCTGCCGCCGGAGGTCGTCAAGGCGCATGAGGAGGGCATCATCCACTTCCACGATGCCGACTACTATGCCCAGCACATGCACAACTGCGATCTGGTCAACCTCGATGACATGCTGCAGAACGGCACCGTCATCTCCGGCACCCTCATCGAGAAGCCGCATTCCTTCTCCACCGCCTGCAATATCGCAACCCAGATCATCGCACAGGTCGCGTCCAGCCAGTACGGCGGCCAGAGCATCAGCCTGACCCATCTGGCCCCCTTTGTTGACATCAGCCGCAAGAAGATCCGCCGCGATGTCGAGGCAGAGATGCAGGATCTGGGCATCGACCCCGGCGAGGAGAAGCTCTCCGAGATCGTTGAAAAGCGCCTGCGCGAGGAGATCAAGCGCGGCGTGCAGACGATCCAGTATCAGGTCGTCACGCTGATGACCACCAACGGTCAGGCACCGTTCATCACGGTCTTTATGTACCTGAACGAGGCCGGTGACAATCAGCGCCTGAAGTCGGATCTCGCCATCGTCATTGAGGAGATGCTCCGCCAGCGCTATCAGGGCGTCAAGAACGAGGCCGGCGTCTGGATCACCCCCGCTTTCCCCAAGCTCATCTATGTGCTGGAAAATGACAATATCTATGAGGGCCAGCCCTACTACTACCTGACCAAGCTGGCCGCCAAGTGCACCGCCAAGCGGATGGTGCCCGACTATATCAGCGAAAAGAAGATGCTGGAGTACAAGGTCGATGCCAACGGCGAAGGCCATTGCTTTACCTGCATGGGGTGCCGCAGCTTCCTGACCCCCTATCTGGACGAGAACGGCAAGCCCAAATATTACGGCCGCTTCAATCAGGGCGTTGTCACGATCAATCTGGTGGATGTGGCACTGTCCAGCGGCGGCGATTTTGACAAGTTCTGGCAGCTGTTTGACGAGCGCCTTGAGCTGTGCCATAAGGCCCTGATGTGCCGCCACAACCGCCTGAAGGGCACGCTGAGCGATGCCGCGCCCATCCTGTGGCAGTACGGCGCATTGGCCCGCCTGAAGAAGGGCGAGCCGATCGACAAGCTGCTCTACGGTGGCTATTCCACGATCAGTCTGGGCTATGCGGGCCTGTATGAGTGCTGCAAGTATATGACCGGCAAGAGCCACACCGACCCTGCCGCCAAGCCCTTTGCGCTGCATGTCATGCAGCATATGAACGATGCCTGCGCCAAGTGGAAGAGCCAGCACAATATTGATTTCAGCCTGTACGGCACGCCGTTGGAATCCACGACCTACAAATTCTCCAAGTGCCTGCAGAAGCGCTTCGGCATTGTACCCGGCATCACCGACCGCAGCTATATCACGAACTCCTACCATGTCCATGTGACGGAAAAGATCGATGCCTTCACCAAGCTGAAGTTTGAGAGCGAGTTCCAGAAGCTGTCCCCGGGCGGCGCCATCAGCTATGTGGAGGTGCCCAACATGCAGGACAACCTCGAGGCCGTCATCAAGGTCATGCAGTTCATCTATGAGAACATCATGTACGCCGAGCTGAACACCAAGAGTGACTACTGCCAGGTCTGCGGCTACGATGGCGAGATCCAGATCGTACAGGAGGACGGCAAGCTGGTGTGGGAGTGCCCCAAGTGCCACAACCGCGACCAGAACAAGCTGAATGTCGCCCGCCGCACCTGCGGCTACATCGGCACCCAGTTCTGGAATCAGGGCCGCACTGCCGAGATCAAGGATCGAGTGCTGCATCTGTAATAGAATAAGTTTAGTCCCCGACGCCTGCCGCTGTACGGTATTATGTCGGGGGCTTATTATTTTGTAGGGGAGGGATTCATCCCTTCCGGGTGCATTGCGCCAGCCGCAGGGAGATTAACTCCGAGAACCTGCGCCGGGCCTTGCGGTGCCATGCAGTAGGGGCCGCACATGTGCGGCCCGGCACTGTAAAATAAGCACCCTCTTGCGGGAAAGCCTGCGGGCCGGGCATGCCCGGCCCCTGCCGCATCGCATAGCAAAACAGGCAGACCGCCAATTTCTGACGGTCTGCCTGTTGCTGTAGCAGTTGTGAATTTTACTTCGCGTACTCGGTGGCGCGGCTTTCGCGGATGACGCTGACCTTGATCTGGCCGGGGTAATCCAGCTCGTTCTCGATCTTCTTTGCGACATTGCGGGCCAGCAGAATGACCTCGTCATCGCCGACCTTATCCGGCTGGACAAGGATGCGGACCTCACGGCCGGCCTGCACAGCGTAGGAGCTTTCCACGCCCTCAAAGCCGTTGCAGAGGGCCTCCAGCGTTTCCAGACGCTTGATATAGCTTTCCATGTTCTCGCGGCGGGCGCCGGGACGCGCGGCCGAGATCGCATCAGCGGCCATGATGATGAACGCCAGCGTGGTCTTGGGCTCGACATCACCGTGGTGCGCCTCGATGGCATGGATGACCTGCGGGTTCTCGCGGTACTTTTTGCAGATGTCAACGCCGATCTGGACATGGCTGCCCTCAATCTCATGGTCAAGGGCCTTGCCGATGTCATGCAGCAGACCTGCGCGGCGCGCCAGCTGGACATTGACGCCCAGCTCGCCGGCCATCAGACCGGCCAGCCATGCCACCTCGAGAGAGTGGCTCAGGACATTCTGGCCGAAGCTGGTGCGGTATTTCAGGCGGCCGATAAGCTTGACGAGGTCGGGGTGCAGGCTGTGAACGCCCAGCTCCATAACGGCCTTGTCGCCCTCGCGCTTCATCTGGATCTCCAGTTCGCGGCGGCACTTGTCAACGGTCTCCTCGATGCGGGCGGGATGGATACGGCCGTCAGCGATCAGGCGCTCAAGGGCCATGCGGGCAACCTCGCGGCGGGTCTGGTCAAAGCTGGACAGCGTGATGGCCTCCGGCGTATCATCAATGATCAAATCGCAGCCGGTGGCGGTCTCCAGCGCGCGGATGTTGCGGCCCTCACGGCCGATGATGCGGCCCTTCATCTCATCACTGGGCAGCGGCACAACGCTGACGGTGGCCTCGCTCGTGGCATCGGCCGCACAGCGGGCAATGGCCTGACCGATCAGCTCGCGGGCGAGGTTGTCGCACTCGTCCTTCATGTTTGCCTGATAGGCGCTGATCTTCATCGCCTTTTCATGGGTCAGCTCGTCATCCACCTGCTTCAGCAGGACGGCGCGGGCATCCTCCTTGGACATGGCCGCGATAGTTTCCAGCTTTTCGGTCTGGCGCAGCTTGAGCTGCTCCAGCTCGTCCAGACGGGCCTCGACTGTCTCGGTGCGGCGCTTCAGGTCCTCCTCCTTGCGCTCCATCTGGGTGGTGCGCTTGTCGAGGGCCTCCTCCTTCTGGTCGATGCGGCGCTCCTGACGGGTGATCTCGGCACGGCGGTCCTTGATCTCCTTGTCAGCATCGCTCTTGAGTTTAAAGGCTTCGTCCTTTGCTTCGATGATGGTTTCCTTACGCTTCTGCTCCGCAGCCTTGATAGCATCATTTACGATGCGCTTGGCTTCGTCCTCAGCGCTGCCGATCTTTGCCTCAGCAGTGCGCTTGCGGTTTTCACCGCCGAGGTAAAAACCAAGCGCCCCGGCAACAGCGGCAGCAACAAGAACCAGCACCACGATCAAAATTGGTGACATAGTTGGTTTCACTCCTTATTAAAATAGGAGGATGCGGCGCAGCGGGACGCTTTTCCGTTATGATATTGTTACAGGAAGAAACGCGGCAGGTCGGCCAAAAAGGCGCACAATGCCCCTACACGCAGAATATACACAGAACCGTCTAAGCGACGTTGAATATCGTAAAAAAGCGGCGTTCCCGGTGGGCGACACCCTTTAAGGAGCCACGCACAGGGCAGACCTGCCGTTTGGCTCTTTATTTCCTATATATAATTTTACTTTGCTTTGGTGTAATTGTCAAGAAGAACCAGGACGCAAAGTGGTGTTTTTCATGCAAAACGATGCAAAACGCCCCGTTTTTCTGAAACAGGGCGCACAAAAATTATTTTTGACCGCGATAGACCCCCGCCTTGCGCAGCAGATCCTTCACGACCTCCGATCCGCAGACCAGCCCGCAGGCGGCGGGCACAAAGGCATTGCTGGCGGGCACGGTGCGGCGTGCGGCAACCGGGGTCTCGAGTGTCTCCTCCGCCAGCGGCGGCAGGGGCGGTTCCTCCGAAAAAACGACCTTGACCTTGCCAAGGCGGCGCTTACGGCACTCGATGCGGATAACCTTGGCCAGCGGGTCCACCGCTGTTTTTTCAATATCGGCAACCTTAAAGGCCGTGGGATCCAGCTTGTTAGCGGCCCCCATGCTGCACAGGATCGGCACCCCGGCCTCCTTGCAGCGGCGGATCAGCAGCAGCTTGGCGCTGACCGTGTCGATGCAGTCCAGCACATAGTCAAACTGCGTCAGATCCACGCTGTCGGCGGTCTCGGCGTTGTAAAACATCCGGTTTGGGTGTACGGTGAGGGTGGGGTCGATGTCCGCGATGCGGGCGGCCATAGCGTCCACCTTGTACAGGCCGAGCGTCGAGTGCAGCGCCACCAGCTGACGATTCAGGTTGGAGAGCGCCACCGTGTCGCTGTCAAAGAGGCTCAACTCCCCTACCCCGCTGCGCGCCAGCACCTCAACGGCCTGTCCCCCCACACCGCCGATGCCGAACACCGCCACATGGGCGCTGCGCAATGCGTCCAGCGCGGGCGTGCCCAGCTGGGCGCGGGTGCGTGTATATTGATCGATCATTGTTGTTACCTCTCTTGTTTTTCCTTTCGCTGTGCCTTGCGTTCCAGCACTGTCTCGTAGCCGGACGACATCTTGTCCGCCATGCAGACCAGCGCTGCCTCTCGGCTATGGGGAATATCGGTGGGCGTCAACGGCCACATGTGGCTTTGGATGATGTCCTTTTCCTTATCGCTCAGGGCAAACACGGTCTCCGCATTATAGCGCGCGATGCGCGGGTGCTTGAAGCCGTGCCAATGGGTGATGTTGCGGCAGTTGTGCCAGTCATACAGGTAAAAGTCATGCAGGAACGCACCTTTTACAAGGCTGGCCTCATCGGCGTTGGCCCGCAGATGGATGTTGAGCCAGAATGCAATGCGGGTCACCCGCATACAGTGTTCATAGGTCGTGACGCTGCCGTGCTGGATGAATTTCTGCATCTCCAGCGCATTAGGGTCATCAGCAATCCCTTTCAAAAGAATGTGCATCCGGACTTCTTCTTCAGGGGTCAGTTTGCAGATCATAGCAATTCCTCCACGCGGGCTGCCGTTTCGTCCAGAAGCGCCGTGCCGTCCACAGCCAGAATCGGACAGCACAGCACTTTCTGCCATGTATCGTGCAGGGCCGCGCATAGCAAAAAGGCCAAATAGGTTTCAAACTTACCGCCTTACTTCACCAGCAGGCATACCGTCTCAACATGCTGTTCATTAGTTCTGACAAATAATGCTCCGCTTTCACCATCGTAGGTAACAGGGAAGGTGAAATGGACGACGGGCCGTATATCGCTGTTGGTCAGAATATTGTCTGCATAGCAGTCAAATCAATTTCTGCATTCTTCATGACAGAACGCATGTATTCCTCCATATGCCCCCAATCTGGTTTTCCTGCATCATCAACAGGTAAATAAAACGAGAAATCAGTTTTGATATGACGATTTAATTCATCAATAAACGCCTTGTAATAGCTTCTGCTTTCTCTAAAAATCATCGTTGCAATAAATTGTTTTACTTCAAATGACATGTCCCACTTCGGTATAAGGACAACAACATTCTGACTTGTATAAAACTTATCAGGTTGTACGAAACATGATCCAAGGTATTCTCCACCCAATGAAAGGGTCATATTGCCAGTGGAATATGGTTCAAGCCCATCAATACTATCAACTCGTGCAGTTATGCCATTGTTCGTGTTCGCACGACCTACAAAATTCACATCAGGATTCACCTGTGCCATTTTCACTCTATCGAGTTTAGTTCCCATGTCTATATCGAACAGATCATCGTCGTACAGGTGAAACCTTTTCCAATTCTTAATACCTATTGCGTGCTTATCACCGTCGGCTTGGCTTAGATGCTCAAGGCTCTTCTCGGCTTCCTGCATGACCTCCGACATGTATTCATCCATGTATGCCCAGTCAGGCTCACCACTGGCATCAACGGGAAGCATGAACGTGTCATCTTTGATTCGTTTCATAGAAACGGAATCGCCCCATGAATACTTTTGATACAATGTACCTCGCAGAACAGCAATTAAAAAGAGATAACGAATCTCAGATGCATTCACCTTATCTTTCAAATAGAGAGCAATATTATGGCTGTCATTAGAGCAAAATGGCTTGGCTTGATATGAAAAAGTAAGTGTTTTTCCACCTATCATGATGCAGTCGCCATCATCCAGCCATTCATCTGGACACTCGACATATGTCATCACACCATTGTTTCCGGCTTGTGCCGTTACATAGGGGATTTCGCCACTATCTGGTGCAATATCCTTTTGCACAATGCTTTTCGTATTACTCATACGGAAAATATCAGTGAGTTTGAATGATTTCCACTTGCTTGCATCAATCTTCGCCATCGCCGTTACCGCCTTTCTGCATCGTGACGGTCACGGTCTTATCATCGGCACTTACTCGGCTCGAATACATCGCCGTGGTCATCAGCTTCTCACCGAGTGCCTTCGAGTCGATTCCTTTTTGGAACATCAGGTAATCCATCGCAGTCTTGCGGAAATCCTCCTCGAAAATCTCGAACGGCTTCTGTGGCACCTGATACGACAGATGCTCGGCGGGATTGACCCACTGGCACGTGTCGTCGCCGGATTGCTTCTCCACAACCTCGACCCAATGAGCCTCGATAGCCGCCCACTTACCGTAGATGTCGTGACGACCTTTGTTCTTGACCGTCGCCAGCCCATCAGATTCCATATAACAGGCAAAGAACTCCTTGTCATCCTGTCCAACGCCAGCCTCAAAGACAAAAATACTTGTAGTGATACCAACACCAAAGAACAAGTCTTCGGGCAACTTAATGACTTTTCTCAGACGATGATTTTTCAGAATACGCTTCATCTGCGCCTTGCTTGCCTTCTCCAGTTTCTTATCAGGCAAAATAAATGCACACTGCGTGTGGGAAGGAACATTATCCAGCACGTTCTCAACAATTGTCATGCATCCGTATTTATTCTCATAAGGCGGGTTCATCAAAACTTTCGTGATAGGCTTCGATTTCATCCACTCGCAGGCAGACTCGGTACGGGCGTCCATCTGCTCAAGGTTAGTTTTACCGTCTTTATGAATGAGCATGTTTGCACATGCCAGTGCATAAATCTCACGATCGAATTCAATTCCGAAAAGATGGCTCGATTTAATCTCGGCTGCTGCATCTGTCTGCATTCCTCCGACTTCTCGAATCATATTCGCCATAGCCTTTACAAGGAAACCACCAGACCCGCAAGTTGCGTCCAATATGTAGTCATCTTTATTTACATCAAGAATCTTATACATAAAGTCGGTGATATGTTCAGGTGTAAATACCTGACCAGCTTCGGACTTCTTCTTGTAACGATTGAATTCATTAAAGAAAATGCCCATTACGTCTTCACCACGCCATTCATTCGAGTTAACACACTCTGAAATCTCAACAACCCAGTCGATAAAATCATTGATTGCCTGTTGATTGTCCGTTGTATTCATTTTAATGTCGGAATATTCTTCCAACAGAATATCGATTTTCGCATTTTGCTTTCGGCTATCTTCGAGCGATTTGGACAGTGTCGAATGAATTGCTGTATGGAATGTCGCATACCCCATATCTTTCAGACGCTGCAATCCAGCACCATAACGCTCAGCGACTAAAGCACATGCAGTGAAAATCATGCGATGATACAGATTTTTAATACCGAATTCAAAATGCAGACCATTGTTGATCTTCGCAGTTAATTCATAAATACGCTCTTTATCAATACTATCCACGGTATAGAGCGATAAATAGTAACTAACACTCTGTAATTTGGCGGGTTTCTTTACTTCCTCTTCACCTTTGAAAACACGAATATCTTCTCCATTATATAGAATTCCCACAACTTTCTTATATTGTGTTTGCATAATACGCACGTTTTTCAGAACTTCATCAACCTGCGCTTGTCCAAGAGTAATACGAGTTGCTTTCGTTTCCAGAACAACTGCAACCTCATTTTTATTATTCGGCAGATACCAACCATCTGGTTTATCAGCTACTCCTAGAAACCCGAGTTGATTGAATGTGGTAAGCTGTCCAACACCAGCACGTGCAATTTCACTATTAACCAAACCAAGAGTTTCACGAGCTAAGTCACGAACTGAATCCTCTGTCATATTCTTTGCCATATTCATCAACCTCCCTCAAAGCATTTGAAAATGTTTCAGTGCGTTCATAATCGCTTTCTCTTTTTCCGGCGGGCACTGTGGCGCTTTGGCATCTTCCTTCTTTGACAGATTGTAATGCTGTCCCACATCCAATCCGCACTTTCTTTTAATTTGGGAAATATACAGGCTAGAAACCTTCAGTCCATGATTCTCAAGCACATAGGTTTTAATCTCATCATAAGTTGCCTTGCTCTCAGCTACGGTCAAATCCAACTCGTCCATCTTAACCTCAACCTCGATATGTTGCTTCGCATTAAGTTTGGACAATAAACATACCGTCTCAACATGCCGCGTCTGCGGGAAGAGGTCAACGGGGCAGAATTTGGCGGCGCGCCAGCCGAGGCGGGTGAAGGCGGCCACATCGCGTGCCAGTGTTTCGGGGTCACAGCTGACATAGACGATGCGCTTGGGCTTCATCCGGTTTACGGCGGCGATACACTCCGGTGTGCTGCCGGCGCGCGGCGGGTCCAGAAAGACCACATCGGGGCGCAGTCCCTCCGCAGCGGCGGCCATCATCCATTCCGTAGCATCGGCGCAGACAAAGCGGGCGTTGGCCAGCTTGTTGCGGCGGGCGTTGGCGGCGGCGTCCCTGACGGCGGCGGGGTTGCGCTCAACACCGATGACCTGCTTTGCATGGGGCGCGGCGCACAGGCCGATCGTGCCGATGCCGCAGTAGGCATCTACGACCGTCTCGCGTCCGGTCAGTCTGGCAAGCTCAAGCGCCTTTTTGTACAGCACCTCGGTCTGGGTGCGGTTGACCTGATAAAAGCTGCGGGACGAGATTGCAAACTGCAGCCCGCACAGCGTATCCAGCACAAAGCCGGGTCCCCAAAGCGGTTTCTCGCGGTTGCCCAACACGGCGCTGCTGCGCGTGGGGTTGATGTTCTGTACGATGCTGACGACCCACGGCGCTTTTTTGCGCAGCGCGACGCAGAAATTTTTGCTGCCGGGCAGGTCTGCGCCGGGCGTTACCAGCGTGACCAGCACCTTACCGTCCCCGCTGCTGCGCAGCACGGTATGGCGCAGCAGCCCTGTGCCGCGGTCCTCGTCATAGGCAGTCCAGCGGCAGGCGCGGGCGGCCTCCAGCACGGCGGCAAGGGTCTTGTTGAGGATCTCCTCCTGCAGCAGGCAGTCGGCACTTGGCAGGACCCTGTGCGTGCCCTCGGCATACAGGCCGCAGACCAATCTGCCGTGCTGCATGGCAAAGCTGGCGATGGCTTTGTTGCGGTAATGGTACGGCTCTGCCATGCCCTGCACGGCCCGGACGGGGGCAAACCCGCCCAGCAGCCCCTGCAGGCGGGCTTGTTTTTGGTTCAGTTGTTCCCGGTAGGGCAGTGCAAGCAGCGGACAGCCGCCGCACTTTTTATCGTAGTTCAGGCAGGTAGTGGGCATGGTTACGACCTTTCTTTGCACAGGCTTGCGCGGTGTGCTATACTATAAATACAGAGCAAATGACGGAGGTATTGCTATGAATGTGCTACTTATCAACGGCAGCCCGCACAAGGACGGCTGCACAAACGCGGCGCTGGCCGAGATGGCCAAAGCACTGAACGAGGCCGGCATCGAGACCACGATTTTCCAC
>ERZ1032022.324-NODE-324-length-11760-cov-13.702008_pt1 | contig 11760 bp, 7 predicted proteins | sample MGYA00516699_ERZ1032022 | MGnify/ENA primary metagenome ERZ1032022 (study PRJEB33719, sample SAMN04261294) | wastewater metagenome | biome: rural village; feature: human; material: feces | host: Homo sapiens | place: El Salvador | collected 2013-01-07 ... | reverse complement strand
TATAAGTATAATTATATTGCTGTAAGTTCCCTAGTGGAAGAATGTTTAGAAAAGTTAAGTCCTAATGATTCATTAGATTTGTTAGATAACATTTTAGAGTTTGGTGAAGAAAGTTGTATATGTTCAGGTATTACTTTACATTTAGATGATTTCCTAGAGAATGAAATTAAAGATAAGTATATTGAAGTTTATAATAAGTTTGTAAATGAAACAAATGAATTATTTGAACTTGGACTAATTACTGAAGAAGATAGAAAGGATAGTGCTATTAAAGCTAGTGCTTATATAGTTAAGACTATTAAGTCTGGATTATTAAATTCATATCCTAGAAACAATAACTTATTCATAATAATAGACTCTGGTGCTAGAGGTAATGAATCTCAAGTTATGAGAAGTTGTGGATTAATAGGTACAATCAATAAGTCTAATACAGAACAAATTGAAACACCTATATTAAAGAGCTTCAAACACGGATTAACTTCTAGTGATGTATTCATTATGGCTAATGGTACTAGATTTGGTATTAGTGCCGTTCAAAAGGATACAGGTAAAGTTGGTGAAATGACAAGAGCCCTAGTGTTTGGATTATCCGGATTAGTTATAACTGAAAGTGATTGTGGTTGTGGTTATAAAGATTTAAAGGTAATGTATTCAGAGCCTAAGACTGACACTTCTTCAATTTTAAATAAACGTTTAAAACAGGGAAGTAAGTTATATACAGATACTATAAATATTACTAAGCAAGGTTTGATAACTGCTGATGTAATAAAGTATATATTTAAGCATAAGATTTCTGAAGTTCCTTTAGAGGACTCTACTGTATTCACTATAGAGTATAAGTTATCTAAGTTATTTAGAAGTATGATGTTAAATAAGTTAGCTACTGATTTACCTCATTTAGAAAGAACTTCATTGATAACTAAAGCTACTTTAGATTACATTGAGCAAGAACAGTTAAAGACTATTAAAGCTAGAACTGTAATTACTTGTGAGTCTGAAGAAGGTATTTGTGCTAGATGTTATGGTATATTACATAATACTAAAACATTACCTAAGGTAGGTTATAAGGTTGGTATAATAGCTGGTCAATCAATTGGTGAGCCTGCTACACAAATTAACCTTGATACAATAAATGCCGCAGGTTCTGGTAATGATTCTGCTAGTGCAGTTAACTTATTCAAATCTATGACTTCAGGTTCTATTCCTATAGCATTTAAGAAATCTATAGTTGCTCCTAGTGAAGGATTTATTAAATTACAAGATAGTGGAGATAGTTGCATTATACATCTTGATGGTGGTAAACATAAAGTATCTAAATCTGAATTACTTGTAATACCTGGTGAAAAGGTAAATCCTGGACAAGAGATTACTAAAGGTGTTTTAGATGTTAAAGATATACCTAATACTATACCAAACTTTATAGAAGAAAGAATGTTTAGACAACTTATTACTTATTATGATATATTTAGTAATAGTAATGTTTACATAGACGCTAGACATTTCGAAGTCCTAGTAAAAGCACAATTATCATTTGTTTTCATTTTATCTAGTGATGACGATAATATTAAAGCAGGTTCTATTCAACCACTTTATAGAGTTTTAGATAGTATTGATAATGGACATTGCATAAGATACTTTAACAGACCTTTAAAGAGGTTTGAACAAATCGTTACAATATCAGGACCAACTTCTGCTATATGTCACCATGACCCTGCCAAGGCTATCGCTAGAATATGTGTAAACAAGGTTTTACAAAATGATAAGATGTCATTAGTTTCTAGTATTATGACTGGTACTGATTTGGTTGATGGTAAGAAAGCTAAACCTACTCCACCTAAGTTTAAAGACTATGTGGATGATGAGAATGATTTAGATTTAGAAGTTGCTAGTACAGCAGATGATTTTAATTTCTTCCAAGTTAAAGAAATGCAAGAATCTGTAGTACCTAAAGCATTAGACTTCTCTAATTTATTCCAAGATGGATTTGACTTATTTGGTGATAATGTTTCTCAAGAAGATGAAGTTAGTATTGGAGTTTCTGAAGATGTACCTAGTGATGATAACTTAAAATCATCTAACATTTTTGGAGGAGGAACTGATGAAGAAGTTCCTACTGCCAATGTAACCCCTAGTGAAGACAATCTTAATGGTTCTTCTATATTCTCTTCTATTAATGCAAATGAAATAGATTTATCTATAGAGGATGACATTGAAGATTTAGAAGATAGTTTTGTTCCAGATGAAGGTCTTGAAGAAGAAGATTCTTTCGTAGATATAGACATTGATTTAGATTAATTGTCTTAGATAATGGTTGTATTTTAAAAATAATTTTACAACTAATTTATGTGAGAATTTTTTATATGATACTGTATTTATAGTGGGGACGCTCAATCTCCACTATACAGTTATCAGATAAAGTTTAATAGTGTTTTTTAACAATGTTAAATTTTATGTGATATTTATATCACTATTAAGGGGGTTTTATTAGGTGTTCAAAGTAGGTAGAGAGAAGCGTGAAAGTTTCGACTATAGATATCATTATATGAAACATAATAATGGTATTTTGAACGAATATTATTTTTGCTCACAATGTTATAAAATAGTAAAAAAGAAAGATATGGAGGTTGACCACATTCTTCCTAATAGTAAGTGGTTTGCACCTAATAGGGTCTTTAATTGCACTTCAATATGTTCTAAGTGTAATAAAGAGAAGTCTAATAAAATGGGTAAATATGTTGTTAAAGGAATTATTTTTAAGATTATTGAAGAGCTTTGTCTTTTTATATATAAGTCTTTTCATGTTACTTTAAAACTGATTGCACATCTTTTACTATATTTGTATAATGTGTTAATTAAGAGTTTAAAAAGTATTAACCCCTTTACACGTGTTATGTCTTTATTATTTTTAGTAGGCTGTGGTATTTTAATATTTAACTATTTTGGGTAGGAGGTGGTATTTTTGTTATTAGAGATAAATAAGGTCATTCACCCTAATGCTATAAAACACGTAGCAGAGTTATTAGGTGAAGAATTGTTAGAACCCTCGGTAATAAAAGAACTGATAGGGACTAACTTTAAAGACAGTCCTAATGGTATGAAGAGTTTACAGGATTTTTTAATTGCTAGAGTAAATGAGAAAACTGCAATGGAATTAATTAAAAGAGTAAATGAATATATTTATTCTATGGACTGTATTGAGCGTATTATTTCTGATTATGCAAATACCAAGAAAGTTAGGAGGGAATTAAAGCGTAAGCTGGATAGAGAAAATAATAATAAAAATCATACTTATGATTTTGAAGCTATTCTTTCCGACTTTAAAGAGAAGGTCTTAGGTCCTTATAGTGCTTATGATTTTGATAGTAATGGACTATTCAAATCTCTTATTCACTCATTTAATAATTTTTATTGCAAAGACTATAGTAAGTTTATTTATAGTGTGTTTAATGAGAAAGGAAGCCTAGTGTCTACAGAGGAAGGGAATTTGTTATTAGAAAGTTTGGCTTCTATAGAGATTGATGATAGAAAATTCACTATTAATTTTTCAGAAGTTATTAAAAATATTTATGAAGCTTCTAAGGATTTATTTAATATAGGTGGTGAGATAAATTATGATTTATTTACTCATTACTTAAATAGTGAATTACAAAATCTTGATGGTTCAATAAAAAGTCTTATGCACGAAAGTTTTAATATTGAAACTTTAGGTCCTAGGATTATGACTGATATAAAAGGTTTTGGTTCAGTTCCATACAGAGTTAAAACTTTAAGGAAGAGAGTTGAACTCTTGGAACTCTTTCAACTTAATGTTAGAAATGGTTTAGACTTAGATTCTTTACAATCATTATTTAAGAGAGTTGTAGAATCTGATTCATTAATCACTGATACTAATGTTGGAAAATTATTTGAACATAAAGAAACTGTAAGTGTTATAAACGCAGGAGATAAGGTTAAAAAGTCTAAGTATAAGAAATTCTTAGATATTCTTCAAGGTGTTGTTTCACTTGATACCTTAGTTACTTATTTACATAATATAGGAAAAAGATTGTACGAAGATGACTGTGTGTTATTTAGAGATGAAGCTTATTATAAACGTTTTAATTCTTTAGATGATTATTTACTTATAAAGGATGTCACTAAAGATTTAATTGAAGAAAGTAATACTTTGGATGAAAATGGAAATCCAATAAACAAATATGATAAGGTTCCTTTCATGACTAATGATGAGTGCTTTGATTACTTACTTAGAGGCGTACAGTATAATTTTGCAAGTCTTAGAGATTATGTGAGTAGTAATTTACAAAAGAATATGAACAAGTTTGATATATCTAAAAGTCTTACAGAGTTAAAGGATTTATTTACTTTATTTTATAATTATTATTGTTGTTTTGATGAAGCATTTAATAATTTAGCACAAATGTTAGGACCTATGGATTTAGCACCTAGTGGTGATGATGAAGAGTCAAGAGCATTAAGAAAACAGATTTTTGATGGTGTTGTAAATGCTATACCTAATGGTGAATCTGCAGTTCAAACAATGTTTTTCATATTCACTCCTTCATTAAGAACACAAGCTTTAATGGAAAATGATATTACCTTACTTCTAAGGTATTTAAACTTTTCTGTTAATGTATTATATCATATTATAAAAGTTTTAGAGCAAAGTGAGAGTACTCTTGAGTTCTCTTTATTAACATTGGATAGAGATAATATGTATCTCCCTAGTAATGTACAGAATTTAGAAGATGTTAGTAAGTTTAAGACTTATGTTCCTATGAAGTTTTATTTAACTGGAGATAGGACTTCTAATGATGTATCTTTAAGAAAGCAGTATTACCTTTTCTATGATGATATTAAGAGAGGTATAGCACCTGCGTTTAATTATTTACAGGAGTGGAAAAAGTCTATAGAGAAAAAGGCTGAATCTTTAGGTGTAACTTTCTCTAAAGGAGTTTTATCTAATAGATTAAGAGAGTTATCTATCCTTATAAATGGTAAGGAAGATAATAGTTCTGAAGGTCTTAGATTATTCTCTAAGGGTTATCAAGTTATTGAAGGATTCTTATTTATAAATGGTTCTATTTATAAACATCCTAAAGGCTATATTCATGTCAGAGGTTATTTCGTTGACCCTAGATTAGAATATATGATAACTCCTATACCTAGTAACTTAAATTTAAATTCTTTTGAGAGGTGATTTAAATGACAAGTGTTAATCCTTATACAGATTTAGTTTGGGTAAAGGTTGTTTACCCAGATTCATCTGAATATGTATTTAGAGGAACTTTATGTAAAGACATTTGTGATTCATTCGGAGTAAGCTTACCCGATAGCAACTACGTGTTTGATGTTGCCAAGAAGAAAATTTTATGTATAACAGATTGTGATGTAACTTATCACAATCTAAAACCAGAATATAGTAGGAGGGTTGATGAATTTGCTTCTAGATTTATATAGTAATCAAACAGTTTTAAGACGTATGGATTTAGGTATTGGTAATTCTAGAGCAAAGCAACCTTCTTACCAACCAGACCTAGATTTAAACAGTCTATTAATATCTGTTGAACAAGAATGTATGCTAGACCTAATGTACCACAATTCTATAGTGGATAACGCGAGAACACCTAGGTCTTGCTTCAAGTTCTTAAATTCATTTATTGATTCTTATTTTAATATTTATACTTTAAATGTTATAGATAAGTTTCAAGACCATTATATTTATGTTTATTCAATGCAAAATTTGTTAGCAGTTGTTTTAAACCATATGTGCAATTTTGATTTAAATAATATGGATAAGATACCTAACTTAGATGATTTCTCTATTGATACTTTAGAGATGTATTTCTCAAAAGATTATTATTTAAAGTTCTTATTAGGTGTGGATGAAAACCTAGATAAGTATATTTATGATTTATCTAAGACTGACAATTCAGAATTTGAATTATTAAAGAATTTCACATCAGCTATAAACTTTAATATGACAAACATGTTAAAGTATATTGGAACTTATATTGAAAGCAATACTATCATGTCCCTAATGTCTATAGATAAAAGTAAGATTTTATTTAGGTCTATGAGAAATGATATAGAAGATGTAATAGTTAATTATAATGGTATTAAATTTCAATTACATCCATTAATAATTAAAGATACTTTCGATTATGTTCATAACTATAAGAATTTTAAATATGGAGAGATATTATGCTATTAGTTAGTAAATTAAATATGAATGGTTCTGATTACTTCCTAGTGATGAGAAACCTAAAAAAGAAAAGTAAATGGTATCTTTATTCAGTTGTTCACCCAGATGATTTCTTAAAATCTACTGAGGAACAAAATAAGAGATTGTTCTCTATAAGTATGTTATCTAGACCTTATAATAAAGGTTGTAAGGAGTACTGTGTTGAGTCCCTAGAGTTATTCTGTAATAAACCTAAGGCTTACTACGGTAGATTACATGTTTTAAATGATGTTATAGATGCTTACAGTAGAGCTAAGACATATGGTTATACTAAGAGTGAGGTTATTAGTAGTACTACTACAACTACTCCAGATGGTTTAGTTAGAAATGTATCTATGCAATCTTCTATGTGTCATTTTGTTGAGACGCGTTTAGATAATATGATTACTTCACTTTCATTTTCTTATGGTTCTGTTTCTGTAGAATGTATTGAGTATGGTGATTTAAGTTTGCCTACTTTAGATTATAGTCCTATAAAAGAAAATGATGTTTATAAGTCTTCAGTTGTTCTTAGCATTAATGATGTTAAGTATGAAGCTTTAAAAGGTATCATAGATTTAAGTTGGTATGAGGATGCAAATGGTAGAATCCTAAAAGATTATACTCATATAAGTAATCATAAGGATTTTGAGGTTAGAGTTATTCTTCCTATGATAAAAGAGATTCTTAAATGTAGAGTTAATGGTGAGAAATGTTTAATCGGTCTCGATACAGAAACAACTGGACTTATGGTTAAATATCTTAGTGATGATAATCCTATAAAAGACCATATTGTATCTACTCAGTTGTCTTGGAAGTTTGACCAAGGTGTTAACATTTATTTAGATATGGCTTATTTTGAAAACTGTGATATTAATTATGTTTTAGGTAGGTTAGCTCAGTTATTTAGATGGGACCATGAAGAGTTTGACTTTGAATTATTCTATGATGATAATGGTAATGAGAATCGCAGTACTGTAAGATTAGATAGAAATTGGTACCTAGTGGGTGGACATAATTTCCCATTCGATTCTCAAGCAGTTAGAAGTCATGGTTATGAAATGTTCTTTGATGTTGATACATTACAAATGGCATTTACTATAGCACCAACATCTATAAAGGTTAAGAAAGGTCTTAAACAATTAACTCATAAGTTACTTGGAATTGAAGCACCAGAATTGGTTGACATTTTAGGTAAAGGTAATGAAGATAAGTTTAGATACTTAACTGATACTAGAGTTGCTGATATATATGGTTGTGCCGACGTTGATATGTTCAGATATGTTTATTATAAACTTAAAGACCTAATGGGTGAAAAGTTATATAAAGCTTATGAACGTGTTGATGTTTACTTATGTAATGTCCTAGCTGAAAGTGAATACTATGGTGTTAGATTTGATAAGGAATATGTTATTAAAGAAGCTGACCATATGGAAAAGGATTTAAAGATTCTTGAGGAAACTATCTATGAGTATGTTGGAAAGATGTTATTATTGAAAGCTAGTGCTTCTTTAAATAAACCTTTTACTCAAGAAGAATTTGATTCAGCTACCTATAGATTTAAGATAACAGGTAAAGACTTACTTGATGTTACTTATAATCTTTTAGGTTATCCTGTAAAGGTTTTAACTAATAAAGGTAAGCCTGCATTAAACTCTTATGCTATAGATAAGTTATTGTATTATAAGAATTCTACATCTACTAATTTCCTAAAGTCTGATATCTTATCTTCATCAAGTACAGCAGATGATAAGCATGTTCTTATTAGTGCTGAAAAGTTTAATAGTTATAGATATCCACTTTGTTATCTATTGAAAGAGTATAGAGTTCTTTCTAAGGAATACACAGGTTATTATAAACCATTTAAGGAGATAGATACTGAAGGTAGAATATTTAAAAGTTATAGAACAAATAATATAGAAACTAGAAGAATTTCAAACCCTTTACAAACTGTTAAAAAGAACTTAAAGAAATGTATTTTATCTCATAGTGATGATTGGAATTTAGGTGACTGGGACTTAGCACAAATTGAGTTGCGTATGTTTACTTCTTTAGCTAAGGACCAGAGAATGATAGACCTAATGATGGATGGTGATGTTGACTTCCATACCGAGAATGGTGCATTAATTTATGATGTTCCTGCCCACTTACTTGCTAAGTCTGACCGTTCAAAAGCTAAATCTGTTGGATTTGGTGTGCCTTACGGATTATCTTCTAGGGCTTTATGTGAATGGATGTTTACAGAGATTACTAAAGAAAACCTATTGGCTACTTATGAGATTCTTGATATCTATGAAAGAAAGAATCATCTATCTATGGACTTACTTAAGTCTTATAGAGCAAAGGCAAGAGAGTTGGCTTACATGAGTCCAGAGTTAAGAGACTTTTTAGAGATAGATAGAGATGCTCCAGTAGCTATGATTCACAATGCAAATGGATTTTATCGTTATCAAGATATGACAAAAATACTTGGTGATAATGGTAAGATAGCTTCTGTCGAAAGAGCCTTTGGTAATTTCCCTATTCAATCTTTTGCGGCTGACTACTTTAAGATGTTAATTTGTAGATTAGATAAGAGATTAAGGAAGGAAGGATTAAAGGATAAATTCCTAGTTCATATGACTATTCATGATGAAATATTATTTTCTTTCCATAAATCATTAGACCCTAATTTACTAGCTAATATTATTAAAGAAGAATGTATGCTAAGAATGAAAGGACATACTAATTACTTCCTAGGGTTAAACTTTGGTAAGAGTTGGTATGAATGTAAACAAGACGCTGCTGAGTTACCTGTTAAATTCTTATTAAGAAATTGTAAGGCATTTAAAGAAGGTTCAATCCCTAGTGTTGACTGGTGTGATTCACCTGCAGATTATTTCAAACCTAAGGTTATGGAATTTAAGAAGGATAGAATTATTGAATGTTTAGGAATTTATGAACCTAATTATAAACAATGTTTAGATTTAGATGAATTATTACCTAAATTTGCTAACTATACTGTTCGTTCTTATTTCTATGAAATGCCTTTATCTTATACACCTTTTACTGTTATAAATAAGAAAGGTGAAAAAGAGTTTGACCCAGATGATAGAGCATTATCATCTTTATTAGCTGTATTAAAAGAAAGAGAAATTCAAATTGAATCTGTTATAGCTAATAAGAAATCTTATGATTTTGATGAATATCTTCAATATAGATTTGATAGCATGGAAATGGAAGAAATTGATGTTAATGTTTCTCAAGATGATTCTGAAGATAAGTTCGAAGAGTTTATTTCTGGAAATGCATTCTGGTCATTTGATGATAATGAAGACGCTTCTGATATCTTCTTCTACAATAATGATGAGATTGATGAATTTGAAGAAAAGGTTAGAGACTTACTTTCTGAACATAAGGATAAGTATACTTACATAGAGAATGTCGGAGCTACAAAGGTATTAGTAGTTAAAGGATATGCTTTAACTGAAAAACTAGAGGCTATGTTAATGAAGTATAGAGACCCTAATGGTAGCAGAGTAAGTATTGATTATGGTGGTAAGGTTGTTACAGGTGCAGTTAAATATAAATTGCCTTCTGATAATGAATTAGAAAAAATGATTGGTGATTTACATGACTCCTTTAAAGGAAGTTCTATTTTTGGATAGGAGGGTTTTATGAGTAATTTAGATTATGAAGAAGATTTAAGTGAATTTGAAACTGGTGATTTAGATATTGATGATGAGTCACTAAATGCCGGTAAGAAAGTACCATTGGAGAAAGGTTCTAAACCTTCTCCTAAGGGTAATAAGAAACCTATTGGACCTAAAGGTCAAATTACTAAAAAGAAAGATAAAGAATTGGATAAGAAGGTAGTTTATAGTATAGTTGCAGGTGGTGCAATCGTATTAGCTATTTCAGGTTTTATGATATTTAATTCTATTAGTGCAAAGAAGAAGGCACAAGCTGAAGCTTTACGTATAGAACAAGAACAGGCATTACAACAAGCACAACAAGGTCAAAGTGGTGATGTTTCTGCGGGTATACCTAATCTTTATGGTAACGGTAGTTCTGAAAATAAATCACCAGTTACTAGTTCAGATAATATATTAAAGGATTTGAATGGTAATACTGTTGCTACTAATTATACCGTAGTTCAATCTGAAACTATTACTGATTTTATTACTTATACTAAACACAGAGCTATTACAGGTGATGGTGTTGAGTTTTATTGGTTAGAAGCAGTTTATAAGAAACAACCTTGTAAAGTTCAAGTTCCTTATTCAATCTACAGTAAGTTAGATGATGAAGGTATTACTGTTGTAGATGCTGAAGTTTTAACATTAGATAATGGCTCTCAGATAGTAACATATATGTCAGTTAGAAAAGACGCTAAAGACCTATTGGATAAGAATAGGTAGGTGAACTTTATCATGACTTATGAAGAATTTTTAGAATTAGATTCTATAGGTGCTTACTCAGAATTTAAATCTGTTAGGTTGGCTAAAGATATGAATTATATTCATCCAGATTATGATGATGTAATTCCTGATAAATGTATTTGCGGTAGTGACATGATTATAAATGATAATGAAACTATCCTAATGTGTTGTGATCCTAGATGTTATATTAAGATGGGTTATGCTTTAAATAACATGTTTAAAAGATTTGATTGTAAAGGTCTTGGTCCAGAAACTTGTCAGACTATAGTTAGACATGGAGTTAAGAATGGTATATTTGTTATACCATCTTTTATAGAGATTTTGTATACTTATAGTAAGTTTGAGTACGTATTAGGTCATAGGTATGATGATTTATTAAGAGCAATTTATAAGATTCAACATACTCCAATGAAGTTTCATGAAATGATTCAATACATAGGTGTTCCAGGGTATGATACTGTTTGTAAAGATTACTTTGGTGATATTGTTAACTTTGATGACCTAATGACAAAATTGAATAAGTATAGTATTGTTGATTATTTAAAAAGGTTTGGAGTAAATGACCTTAAAAAGTCATTACATTTAAACATATATTTAAAAGATATAAGGGCTTTTGAAAAATTATATGTTGGTCAAATAACCAAACCTGCATTAAGGAATATTGATATTGTTATAACTGGACCAGTTAGTCCTAATGGTGCAAAAATGAATAGGACTGAATTTATACGATATTGTAATAATTTAAGTGTTATTGATGGTAATCCAATATTTGCTTTTCATGAGAGTGATGCTTTACAAAGTGCTAGGTATTTTATAGGAGATTTTCCTTCTACTACTAGAAAGTATAAAGCAGCTTTATCTAGAGAAGCTTTAAATCCTGGATTGAAATTAATATATACTTCTGATGAGTTTATTGAAATGATAAACGAAGAAGTAAATAAATGTCGAGGTATCGTCTCTAATTCCTAGTGCACTAGAGGTGGTATATTAGGAGGTGATTGTTTTCACTTACATAGTTAAATTATAATTTTTTACGAATGATGAGAGGTCTTTTATGGCTTAGGACGAGGCTTTGCTCGAAAAGGGCATCATCATGGACAAACATCGCCTATCCTACCA